>Ga0308408_1000380_pt1 | contig 26032 bp, 23 predicted proteins | sample HotsprSampleMSe3_FD_203466 | JGI IMG/M metagenome (GOLD analysis project Ga0308408, IMG submission 203466) | Hot spring phototrophic mat microbial communities from Mushroom Spring, Yellowstone National Park, Wyoming, United States - 20060912_MSe3 ... | reverse complement strand
GGCAAGATCCTGGTCCCGGCCGGAACCGAAGGGGTCAAAGTGAACACCCCGATCGCGCTCTTGTTGGGGGAGGGCGAGGATGCGAGCGCGCTCGAGGCACCACCCGCCACGGCTCCGGCGGCCGCCACCGCGCCGGCCGAAGGCGACGGCGAGGTGAAGCCCGCGACTCCGGCTCCGGCGGCGGCGCCGCCGGCCGTCCCGGCGGCCGCGGCGGGTACGTCCGAGGGGCGGATCTTCGCGAGCCCCCTGGCACGGCGGATGGCGGCCCAGGCGGGGCTCGACCTGCGCACGATCAAGGGCACGGGGCCCGGCGGTCGGATCGTCAAGGCCGACATCGAGGCGGCCTTGGCCGCCGCTCCGCCCGCGGTCGCACCCACCGCAATGCCGGCTCCGCCGCCCGCGCCCGCCCCGACGGCACCGACCCTCGCCGCCCCGCCCGCACCGGTCACCCCACCGCCCGGCGTGGCCTTCGACGAGATCCCGCTCAACAACATACGCAAGACGATCGCCCGGCGGCTTTCGGAAGCGAAGGCCACGATTCCGCATTTCTATCTGACGATCGACGTCGGGCTCGACGCGCTCTTGGATCTCCGAGCCAAGCTCAACGCCCGGCCGAACGTCGACTACAAGCTCAGCGTCAACGACTTCGTCATCAAAGCGGTGGCGCTCGCGCTCAAGAAAGTGCCGGACTGCAACGCGAGCTTCGCCGGTGACAAGATCTTGCGCTGGCGCGACGTCGACGTGGCGGTCGCGGTAGCGATCGAGGGCGGGTTGATCACGCCCGTGGTGCGCAAGGCCGATCAGAAGACGCTTTCGGTGATCTCGGCCGAGATGAAGGATCTCGCCGCCCGCGCTCGGGCCGGCAAGCTCAAGCCCGAGGAGTTCCAAGGCGGCGGCTTCACGATTTCGAACCTCGGCATGTACGGGATCCGCGAGTTCGCGGCGATCATCAACCCGCCGCAGGCCTGCATCCTCGCCGTGGGTGCGGCCGAGAAGCGGCCGGTGGTCGAGGGCGAGGCGATCGTCGCCCGCACGCTCATGACCGTGACCCTCTCGACCGACCACCGGGTGGTCGACGGCGCGCTCGGGGCCGAGTTCCTGCAGGCCTTCAAGGCGCTGATCGAGGATCCGATGGGGCTCTTGGTTTAGGGTGTTTCGAGCCAGGTCGAGGCGGGTGGCTCTTCGGCCTCGGGCGAAGGCCGACTCGGCCACGGCCCGCTCTTCGCGGAGACCGGCGAGCGGTCGGTCCAGACTCGGCCCGCGACCCAGCCGTCCCAGGGGTCCAGGCAGGTGCACGGTTCGCCCGTGGGGCGCGGCGGGCTCGAGCAGTAGCTCGCCGGGGTGACGCAGATCCAGAGCCGAGCCGGGCCCGGGGCCACGACGCCGGGCGGTGCGGCCGGGCCGAGCGGCCGCCAGCGCGACCCGCGCGACAGCGCGGCGCCGAGCAGGATGGCGCCGAGCAGGCCGAGCGTGGCGGCGATCGCCGCGAAGGGTCCGGTGTTCACGAGGCGAATCTCCCCTCGGTGATCTTTTACCATAACACGATCGGGGCGAGACGGGGTGACGCGCATCACCGATCGGTGGGCGCGCCGATCGGTCCCTTCCCGAAGGCCACCATCTGCCCTAAGGCTCGCCGCAGCCAGAGCGCGGGGTGATCCTCATGGGCTACAAGGTGGCGGTGGTCGGCGCCACGGGTGCCGTCGGCAACGAGATGCTGCAGATCCTGGCCGAGCGGGAGTTCCCGGTCGACGAGGTGGTGGCGCTCGCATCCGAACGGTCGATCGGCAAGAAGGTGAGCTTCGGCGAGGACCGCACGCTCGACGTGCTCGACCTCGAGCGGTTCGATTTCCGCGGCTTCGACATCGCGCTCTTTTCGCCCGGGGCCAAGGTCTCGGCGGTGCACGCGCCGCGTGCGGCAGCGGCCGGCTGCGTCGTCATCGACAACACCTCGCACTTCCGTATGGATCCCGACGTCCCGCTCGTGGTGCCGGAGGTCAATCGCCACGCCCTCAAGGACTTCCACAAGAAGAACATCATCGCCAACCCCAATTGCTCGACCATCCAGATGGTCGTCGCCTTGAACCCGATCCATCGCGTCGCGCGGATCAAGCGCGTGGTGGTCGCGACCTATCAATCGGTCTCGGGCGCCGGCAAGGAGGCGATGGACGAACTCTTCGAGCATACCAAAGCGATTTACATGAACATGCGGAAGGAGCCGGTCAACTTCCCGAAGTCGATCGCCTTCAACCTCATCCCGCAGATCGATGTCTTCATGGAGGACGGCTCGACCAAGGAAGAGTGGAAGATGATGGTCGAGACCAAGAAGATCCTCGACCCGAAGATCCAGGTTACCGCGACCTGCGTGCGGGTGCCGGTGTTCGTCGGTCACTCGGAAGCGGTCAACGTCGAGCTCGAAAGCCCGCTCTCGGCCGAGGAGGCGCGCGAACTTTTGGACGAGGCCCCGGGTGTGGTCGTGGTCGACCGGCGCGAAGCGGGCGGCTACATGACGCCCACCGAAGCGGCCGGCGAATATGCGGTGTTCGTCTCGCGGATCCGCGAGGATCCGACCGTGCCGCACGGGCTCAATCTCTGGGTGGTCTCGGACAATCTGCGCAAAGGGGCGGCCTTGAACGCCGTGCAGATCGCCGAGTGTTTGATCGAGGACGGGCTGATCTGAACGGGAAGGTGGCGGCCGTGGCGATCGCCACCCCGGCGACGAGCCCGGCCGGGAACATCCCCGAGCTCACCGTCTCCGAACTCGCCTTCGCCCTCAAGCGGACGGTCGAGGGGGCGTTCGGGCTGGTGCGGGTCCGGGGCGAGCTCTCCGGCTTCAAACGCCACGCCTCGGGCCATCTCTATTTCGCGATCAAGGACGAGAAGGCGGTGCTCGATTGCGTCGCGTGGCGGACGAGCCTGCCCAAGCTCACCTTCACCCCCGAGGACGGGCTCGAGGTCGTCTGCACCGGCCGACTCACGACCTACCCGGGCCGCTCGAAGTACCAGCTCGTCGTCGAGCGGATGGAGCCGGCGGGCGTGGGCGCGCTCATGGCGCTCCTCGAGGAGCGCAAGCGCAAGCTCGCGGCCGAAGGGCTGTTCGATGCGGCGCGCAAACGGCCTTTGCCGTTCCTGCCGCGGGTCATCGGGGTGGTCACCTCGCCCACGGGTGCGGTGATCCGCGACATCCTCCACCGGCTCGCCGAACGCTTCCCGGTCCGGGTGATCCTCTGGCCCGTGGCGGTCCAGGGCGAAGGGGCGGCCGAGCAGGTGGCGGCTGCCATCCGCGGCTTCTCGGCGCTGCCGGAAGGCGGTCCGATCCCGCGGCCGGACCTCGTGATCGTCGCCCGAGGTGGCGGCTCGATCGAGGATCTTTGGGCGTTCAACGAGGAGGTCGTGGTGCGCGCCGCGGCCGCCTCGACGATCCCCTTGATCTCGGCGGTCGGCCACGAGACCGACACGACCCTCATCGATCTCGCCGCCGACCGGCGCGCGCCGACGCCGACCGCGGCGGCCGAGATGGCCGTGCCGGTCCGCGCCGATCTGTTGGCCCGGCTTTCGACCCTGGCACACCGTCTGGAGGCCGCGATCCTGCGCGAGCTCCGCAGCTCGCGCGAGCGGCTCGAGGGGCTGCGCCGCGGCCTGCCCGAGCCGCGCCGGCTGCTCGCGATGGCCGCCCAGCGGCTCGACGATCTGGCCGAGCGGCTCGACCTCCGGAACCCCAAGGCGGTCGTCGCGAGCCTGCGCGAACGGCTCCTTTCGCGAACCCGCCGGCTCGACGAGCTCGTGCGCGATCGCCTCGGCCGCGAGCGCCTGCGGCTCGAGGCGCTCGAGCGGCGGCTCGACCCCGGCCGGCTCGGCGAGCGCATCGCGGCCGCGCGTCGCGCCCTCGACCAGCTCGGCCGCCATCTCGAGAGCCTCTCCCACGAGCGGGTGCTCGAGCGCGGCTACGTGATCGTCCGGGCGCGTCGCGACGGGCGGCTCGTCCCGCGCCTTTCCGCGCTCGGCGCCGAGACCGCGCTCGAGCTGCAGTTCGCCGACGGCCGGCTCGACGTCGTCCGCGAGGGCCCGGCCCCGGCCGGCCGTGCGCGGCGCCGTTCGACCGACGCCAGGCAGCAGGGAAAGCTCTTGTGAGCGACGATCCGACCGATCGGAGCCGGCCGGGGATCGAGCGCCTGCTCGAGGTCGTGCGCCGGTTGCGCGACCCCGAACGCGGCTGCCCTTGGGACAAGGAGCAGAGCTTCGCGACGATCGCGCCCTACACGATCGAGGAGGCCTACGAGGTGGCGGATGCGATCCGCCGCGAAGCTTGGGCCGAGCTCGCGGGTGAGCTCGGCGATCTGCTCCTCCAGGTCGTCTACCACGCGCAGATCGCCGAGGAGGCGGGGCTTTTCGATTTCGAGCAGGTGGCGCAGGGGATCGCGGAAAAGATGATCCGCCGCCACCCGCACGTGTTCGGTGACGCCGTGGTCGAGAGTGCCGCAGCGCAGCGGCGGGCCTGGGAGGAGGTCAAGGCGGCGGAGCGCGCGGGCAAGGCTTCCGACCCTTCCGTTCTCGCCGACGTACCCCTGGCGCTGCCGGCGCTCACCCGCGCGGAGAAGCTGCAGCGGCGGGTGGCCCGGATCGGCTTCGACTGGCCCGAGCCCACACCGATCCTCGCCAAGATCGAGGAGGAGCTCGCGGAGCTGCGGGCTTCGCTCGAAGCCCGCGAGCCGAGGGAAAAGCTCGCCGAGGAGCTGGGCGATCTCCTCTTCGCCGTCGTCAATCTCGCGCGGCGGCTCGAGATCGACGCGGAAGAGGCGCTCAGGGCCGCGAACGCCAAGTTCGAGCGCCGCTTCCGCGCGGTCGAGGCGCGTGCCCGCGCATCCGGCAGCGACCCCGCGCAGCTCGACCTCGCCGCCCTCGACCGGCTCTGGGAGGAGGTCAAGGCCGAGGAGCGGGATCGGTCGCGCGCGCCCGATTCGTGACGCGCCGGGTCAGTCGAGCTCGCGCGGTTTCCAAAAGGCGACGAGCTCGGCGGAGCCGGGCTCGACCTCGACCCAGTGCTCGACCGGAAAGCGGAGCCGGGCGAGCGCAGCGGTCGGGAATTTGCGGACGAGCCCGGTGCGGATCGCCTCGGGATTTTGCCCGCCCACGAGGAGGAGCGCCAGGCGGTGCAAGCCCGGATCGTGGCCCACGAGCATGAGCGAGCGCACGCGGTCGTCCTGCGCCCGCACGAGCTGCAACATCGCTTCCTCGCTCGCGAGGTAGAGCTCGTCGAGGAGGCGCACCTCGAGCGGTCGCGGCAGCTCCTCACGCACGAGCTCGAGAGTGCGGACGGCGCGCGTCGCGGTCGAGCAGAGGACGAGATCGGGCAGGAGGTTCTTCTCGGCCAGCAGCCGGCCGATCTTCTGGGCCGCCTTGCGCCCGCGCGGGGCGAGATCGCGGGCATGGTCGTCGAGGCCGGGCACGTCCCAGGCCGACTTGGCGTGCCGCAGCAGCAAGAGCTCGCGCATCGGATCGTTACTCCCCGCCCGCTCGGCGGCTCGTCATGACAGGACCCACGGCGGAAGATAGAGTGCCCGTCGAGCGAGGCGACAAGCGGGGCGAGCGCCGTCACCCGGAGAGTTCGATGCTGGAGGAGGGCCGGCGAGCGGCGGAGAGCGAGGTGGTCGCGGAGCGGGCCGTGGTCCGACCGGTCCTGCGCCCCGAGCATTTCATCAACCGCGAGCTCTCCTGGCTCGCTTTCAACGAGCGCGTGCTCGAGGAGGCGTCGAACCCCGCCTATCCGCTGCTCGAGCGGCTGCGCTTTTTGTCGATCTCGGCCTCCAACCTCGACGAATTCTACATGGTCCGGGTGGCCGGCCTCAAAGGCCTCGTGGCCGCGGGTGTGACGACCACCGGCCCGGACGGGCTCGCGCCCAAGGAGCAGCTCGCGGCGATCCGGGAGCGGGTGGCCGAGGTGTTCCGCAAGCAGAACGCTTGCTGGCACGAGCTCGTGCGACTCCTGCACGAGGTGGGCGTGGTCGTGCTCGACGTCGACGCCCTCGACCCCGGGGAACTCGGCCGCTTGCGCGCGCGGTTCGTCGAGGAGGCGTTCGCGGTCTTGACTCCGATCGCGATCGACCCGGCGCATCCCTTCCCGTTCATCCCCAATCTCGGGATGGGGGTGGTCCTCGAACTCGAACGGTCCAAGGGTGACACGATCGTCGGGCTCGTCCTCTTGCCGGCGAAACTCGAGCGGTTCGTGCGTCTGCCCGGGGAGGGCATCCGCTTCGTCCGGCTGGAGCAGCTCGTCTCGCGTTTCGCCGACCTCTTGTTCCCGGGCTTCACGGTGCGCGGGCAGGGCTGCTTCCGGGTGATCCGCGACAGCGACATCGAGATCGAGGAAGAGGCCGAGGACCTCGTCCGGCTGTTCGAGGTGCTCTTGAAGCGGCGGAGGCGCGGCAACGTGATCCGCCTCGAGGTCGAAGCCTCGATGCCCGAGGGGCTCGCGGAATTCTTGTGCGAGCGCCTCGGTGTCCCGGTCGGCGACACGTTCGCGCTCGAAGGCATTCTCGGCCTCGCCGATGCCAAGCAGCTCATCGTCGACGAACGTCCGGATCTCCTCTTCCCTCCGTTCACCGCGCGCTATCCCGAGCGCATCAAGGACTTCGGCGGTGATTGTTTCGCCGCGATCCGGCACAAGGATTTCGTGGTCCACCACCCGTTCGAAAGCTTCGACGTCGTCGTCCAGTTCCTCCTGCAGGCGGCGCGCGATCCGAACGTCGTGGCGATCAAGCAGACCCTCTACCGGACGAGCGACGACAGCCCGATCGTCGCGGCCCTCATCGAGGCGGCCGAGGCCGGAAAGTCGGTCACCGCGATGGTCGAGCTCAAGGCCCGCTTCGACGAAGAGCGCAACATCCGCTGGGCGCGGAGGCTCGAGCGGGCCGGCGTGCAGGTCGTCTACGGCTTCATCGAGCTCAAAACGCACGCCAAGGTTTCGATGGTGGTGCGCCGCGAGCAGGGCGGGCTTCGCACCTACGTGCATTTCGGGACGGGAAATTACCACCCGATCACCGCCAAGATCTATACCGATCTCTCGTTCTTCACCTGCGATCCGGCGCTCGGCCGGGACGCCGCGCGCGCCTTCAATTTCATGACGGGCTACGCCCGACCCGTCGATCTCGAGAAGATCGCGCTCGCACCCGTCAATCTGCGCGAAACACTGGAGGCGCTGATCGCCGCCGAAATGGAACACGCCCGGGCGGGTCGCAAGGGCCAGATTTGGGCCAAGCTCAACGCGCTCGTCGACGACCAGATCATCGGCAAGCTGTACGAAGCCTCCTGCGCGGGCGTGAAGATCGACCTCGTGGTACGTGGGATCTGCTGCTTGCGACCCGGTGTGCCGGGCTTGTCGGAAAACATCCGGGTCAAGAGCATCGTCGGCCGCTTCCTCGAACACGCCCGGATCGTCTGCTTCGGCAACGGCTACGGCTTGCCGTCCAAGAAGGCCAAGGTCTTCATCTCCTCGGCCGACTGGATGCAGCGCAACCTGTCGCGGCGAGTGGAGACGCTCGTTCCGATCGAGAACGAGACCGTGCACCAGCAGATCCTCTTCCAGGTCATGGTCGCCAACCTCAAGGACGAGACGAACAGCTGGATCTTGCGATCCGACGGCGTCTACGAGCGGGTGCGGCCGGGGCCCGAGCCGTTCTCCGCCCACACCTACTTCATGACCAATCCGAGCCTCTCGGGCCGCGGCAGCGCGCTCCGCAAGCGCGGCTCCGGGCCCCGTGCGCTCGCCGGCCAGGCCCTCGAGGTGGCCGGGGAATGAGGTCGCCGGCCGGGATCGGCGGCCCACCCGTCGCGGTGATCGACCTCGGCTCGAACTCGATCCGCCTCGTCGTCTACGAGCGCCTCGCCCGGGCGCCCTTGCAGCGCTTCAACGAGCGGCGCTTCTGCGGCCTCGGCCGCGTGCTCGAGGCGACCGGCCGGCTCGCCGTGGAGGCGATCGGCCCCGCCTTGCGCACGCTCCGCCGCTACACTTGGCTCGCTCGGGCTTCGGGCTGCGAGCGGGTCGAGATCCTCGCGACCGCGGCGGTCCGCCGGGCGGAAGACGGTGCGGCGTTCGTGCGCGCGGTCGAGGCTACCACGGGCGAATGCGTCCGGCTCGTTTCGGGCGAGGAAGAGGCTCGGCTTTCGGCACTGGGTGTGCGCTTCGGTTTTCACGAGCCTGCGGGTTTCGTCGGCGATCTGGGTGGCGGTAGCGTCGAACTCGCGCAGCTCGCCCCGGGCGAGGGTCCGGTGTCCGGCACCTCCTTGCCGATCGGTGCGCTCGCCGTGGGCGAACTCTTGCGCGACGACCGCAGCCGGGCCCAAGCCCGCATCCAGGCCGTGCTCGAGGGATTTCCCGAGCTGCGCGGGGCGGCTCGCGGGCAGGACCTCTATCTCGTGGGCGGGAGCTGGCGGAGCATCGGCCGGGCCCACATGGCGCTCGCCGACACACCGCTCAAGGTCGTCCACGGCCTCGTGCTTTCCCCCGGGGAGGTGATCCGGCTCTGTCGGGAGCTCGCGGCACTCGATCCGCGGGGCCACGCGCGGGTGCCCGGGGTGTCGCGCCGGCGGCTCGATCTTTTGCCGGCCGGTGCCCTCCTGCTCGAGCGGGTGGTCCGGCTCCTGGAACCCGAACGCGTGGTCTTTTCGGCCACGGGGCTGCGCGAGGGACGGCTCTTCGAGTGGCTCGAGCCCGAGGTTCGCGCGCAGGATCCGCTGCTCGCGGGCTGCGCCGACCTCGGTGCCCGGGACGGGCGGACGCCGACGATCGGCCCGGCGCTCGCCGAGTGGACGGCGCCTTTGTTCGAGGGCGAGGACGCTGTGGCGGCGCGACTACGGACCGCCGTCTGCCTCGTCGCCGACACGGCCTGGCGGGAACATCCCGAGAGCCGGGCGCGGGATGCGTTCTTCACGCTCGCGCATTACCCGCTCCTGGGCGTCGACCATGTCGAGCGAGCCTTCCTCGCTTACGCGCTCTTTTGCCGCTACGAGGGACGACGCGACGATCCGGCGATCGCGCGCATCCTGGGCCTTCTCGACAAGCCGCAGCGGCGCCGCGGCGAAGCTCTCGGGGCAGCGCTCGACCTCGGTTTCCGCCTCTCGGGGGGGCTCGCCCAGGTTCTCCCCGCCTGCCGGATCCGCCGCGAGGGCGGTGCGCTCGTGCTCGAGGTCGAGCATCCGGCCGTCGACCCCGAGGACGATGCGATCAAGGGGCGGCTCGAGACGCTGGTCACGGCCCTCGGCCTCGACCGGGGCGAGATCAGGGTGCCGCGGCCGGCTTGATCCGCTCGGGACCGAGCCGTTCGGCGAGCCGGGCGCGATCTTCGGGGGCGAGCCGGATGGTGAGGTGCACGCCGCTCGGGCCGTCGCGGCGGGCGAGCACCGCGCCGTGCTCGTGCAGCCAGGCGAGCTCGGCGCCGGCCTCGAGCGGCAGCTCGACCTCGAGGAGCTCGTGGCGCGCCAGCAGCCGCTGTTCGATCGCTCGGAGAAGGTCCGGGATGCCCGTGCCGTCGGCGGCCGAGACGAGACGGACCTCGGGGCGCCGCGCCGCCTCGGCCGCGAGGGCGGCGCGCTCGTCGGCGGCGAGCCGGTCGATCTTGTTCCAGACCTCGATCAGTCGCTCGGCACGGTCGGAGGCGACGATGCCGAGCTCGTCCAGGACCTGCTCGACGTCGCGCGCCTGGGCCCGATGGTCGGGGTTCGACACGTCGCGTACGTGGAGGATGAGATCGGCGTTCTGCACTTCCTCGAGGGTGGCGCGGAACGCCGCCACGAGCTGGGTCGGCAGATCCGAGATGAAGCCCACCGTGTCGGAGAGGATGATCGCGAGGCCCGAGGGCAGGCGCACGAGGCGCATGGTCGGGTCGAGCGTCGCGAAGAGCTTGTCGACCGCCTCCACGCCGGCGCCGGTCAAGCGGTTGAAGAGCGTCGACTTGCCGGCGTTGGTGTAGCCCACGAGCGCCACCACCCGATAGGGTACCCGCTCGCGGGCCCGGCGGTGCAAGCCGCGGGTGCGCTTGACGTTCTCGAGCTCGGCTTTGATGCGGGTGATCCGCTCGGTGATCTTGCGCCGGTCGAGCTCGAGCTGGCTCTCGCCGGGGCCGCCCAAAAAGCCGAAGCCGCCGCGCTGCCGCTCGAGGTGGGTCCAGGAGCGGACGAGCCGCGAGCGCTGGTAGGTCAAGGCCGCGAGCTCGACCTGCAGCACGCCCTCGCGGGTGCGCGCCCGCGCTCCGAATATCTCGAGAATGAGGCCGGTCCGGTCGATGACCTTGGTTTTCCAGGCCTTCTCGAGGTTGCGCTGCTGCACCGGTGTCAAGCTCGCGTCGATCACGACGAGCTCGACCGGCTCGGCCTCGAGCTTCTTCTCGATCTCCTCGACCTTGCCGGAGCCCAGGAGCGTGGCCGGCGTGGGCCGCCGCAAGGGTGCGATCTCGGCGCCCACGACCTCGAGTTCGATCGCCCGGGCGAGACCCACGGCCTCCTCGAGCCGTCGCTCGGGATCGCGGCGCTCGGCCTCGGCGGTCGGCAAGACCGGGTGGACGACGTAGGCGCGGCCACGCCCCACGAGGGGCCGAGCGCCGCTCGATTCGCTCGTGCGCGTGATCGGCTCAGCCCTGACCGGGATGCTCCTCGGGCGGTGGCTCGTAGAGGCGCACGGCGGCCGACGGCATCACCGTCGAGACCGCGTGCTTGTAGACGAGCTGGACGTGCCCGTCCCTACGCAGCAACAGACAAAAATTGTCGAACGAGCCGATCACTCCCTGCAGCTTCACTCCATTGATCAAGAAGATCGTCACCGGCACCTTGTTTTTGCGGACGTGGTTGAGGAACACGTCCTGAAGGTTTTGTTGCTTCTCGGCTGGCATCCGCCGATTTCCTTCTCGGCACGCCTCGCGGCGTGTCAGGGCTAACCGACCTCCGCGGGCGAACCGCCGCGCACACGCCCGACGACGGGCCCCACGGATGTCATCCGGAGATGACTATGGTCGCATCGCTGATAACCAAGCGCGCGCAGGCGAGCAAGCGGCATTTTCCGCACGCCGTCGGGTCTGCCGCACGGCTGCCGCAGGCTCAGCCCTCGACCGGCGCGGCGAGGCCACAGCGGGCGGCGTAGAGCGCGCCGAGTCTCCGGGTCGTCTCGCCCGGCCGGCCGTTCGCGACCGGCCTCCCGTCGATCTCGGTGACCGGCAGGACGAGGGAGGTCGTGCTCGTGAGGAACGCCTCGCGGGCGGCGTAAGCTTCCTCCACCGAGAAGGGCCGCTCGGCTACCGGAATCCCGGCGGTCCGCGCGAGCTCCAAGACCACGTCGCGGGTCACTCCACCCAGGATCGCGGGCCCGAGCGGATGGGTGCGGAGCACGCCGTCGCGGTCGACGATCCAGGCGTTCGAGCTCGCGCCCTCGGTGACGAGCCCCTCCCGGTCGACGAGCCAGGCCTCGCGGCAGCCGGCAGCCGCCGCCTTCTGCTTGGCCAGCACGTTGGGGAGGAGCGCGATCGACTTGATGTCGCAGCGCGCCCAGCGTTCGTCCGGCAGGGTGATCACACCGACGCCGCGGGCGAGTTCTTCGGCGGTCGGAAAGCGCGCCGGACGGACCGTCACCACGAGGTTCGGCTCGAGATCCCGGGCCCAAGCGTGGTTGCGCGGCGCCGTACCGCGGCTCACTTGCACATAGACCATCGCCTCCGTCAGCCGATTGCGGCGCAAGAGCTCCTCGAGAAGGAGGGTGAGCGCGGCACGGCCCATGGGCGGCGGGCAATCGATCGCGGCGAGCGAGCGCGCGAGCCGGTCGAGGTGGCGGTCGAGGTCGAGCAGCCGGCCGCCCACCGCCTTGATCACCTCGTAAACGCCGTGGGCGAACTGCAACCCGCGATCCTCGATCGCGACTGCAGGCGCGGAGATCGGCACGAACCGGCCGTCGACATAGGCGATGCGGGCCATGGCGGCTCCCGTGAAGGTTTCAGAAATAGTCGAGGCGGACGGCGAACAGCTGCTCGACCCGTTTCACCGTCTCGGCACGGGCGGCGATGACGACCCGATCGCCGGCGCGCACCACCGTGTCGCCGCGCGGGGCGATGACCCGGCCCTCGCGGACCACCGCGCCGAGCACGAGGCCCGGCGCCTTGAGCTCGCGCAAGGGCTGCCCGACGATCGGCGAGGTCTCGAGGGCTTCGGCCTCGAAAACCTCGGCCACGCCGTCGCGGATCGTGTGGACCGCGCGGATGCGGCCGCGGCGGATGTGGCCGAGGATGCTCGAGACGGTCGTGTCGCGCGGGTTGATCGTGACGTCGATGCCGATGTCGGCGGTCAAGATCTCGTAGTCGCTGCGGGTGACGAGGGTGAGCGCGCGCTGGCAGCCGAGCCGCTTGGCGAGGAGTGCGGAAAGGATGTTGATGTCGTCGTCGTTGGTGACCGCGACGATCGCCCCGGCGCCGTCCGCCCCGGCCTCGAGCAGGGTGTCGCGCGAACGGCCGTCACCGGCCAAGACGACCGTGCGGTGCAGCCGCTGGGCGAGCAGATCGGCGCGTGCCGGATTCGCCTCGATCACCTTGCAGGCGATCTCGGCATGCTGGCTCTCGATGATCTCGGCGAGCCCGAGCCCGATGTTGCCGCCGCCCACGATCACGAGCCGCGAGGGGTTCGGCTCGCTTCGACCGAAGACCGGTAGCGCACGGCCGAGATGGGCGGTCTCGCAGACGAAGAACACCTCGTCGCCGATCAGGATCCGATCGTCGCCGCCGGGCACGAAGAAACGCTCGCCGCGGACGATGCCCACGCACACCAGGTGGAGGTCGGGGAAGAGGGCCGTGAGCTCGCGCAAAGGCGTGTCGATCACCGACGCGGTCGCATCGATACGGAGCGAGACGAGCCGCACGAGATCCTCGGCGAAGGGGACGACCGTGAGCGCTCCCGGGATCGCGAGCCGGAGGGCGATTGCCCGGGCCACCTCACGTTCCGGCGAGATCACGACGTCGACCGGGATGTGCTCGCGGCGGAAGAGGTCGGCATAGCGCTCGTCGAGATAGTCCTGCTCGCGGATCCGGGCGATCCGGGTCGGCACGTTGAAGAGCGAATGGGCGACCTGGCAGGCGACGATGTTGACCTCGTCGACCTGGGTCACGGCGACGAGCAGGTCGGCATCCGCAGCCCCGGCCCGCTCGAGCGTCGAGGGCAGGGCGGCGTGGCCGACCACCGCCTGGATGTCGAGTGCGTCGCCGATCCGCTGAGCCAATTCCGGATTCTGGTCGATGACCGTGACGTCGTTGCCGCCCTTGGCGAGGTAGCGGGCGATCGACTGTCCGACCTGGCCGGCACCGGCGACGATCACGTGCACGGGACGAGCTCCGCGCGGCCGAGCCGCTCAATCGTCGCTGCTGTTGAGGCCCAAGGCCTTGAGCTTGCGGTGGAGGGCCGAGCGCTCCATGCCGACGAAGTTGGCGGTGCGCGAAATGTTGCCGCCGAAACGCTGGAGTTGGGCTTGAAGATAGCTGCGCTCGAAATGCTCGCGGGCTTCCCTGAGCGGCATCGAGACGAGCTCGCCGTTGGCCACGGGATCGAAAGCGCTCGTCGCCGAGGAGGTGAGGTCGGGCGGCAGGTCGGCGACACCGATCGGCCGGTCGGCCGGGCCCGGGGCCATGATCATGAGCCACTCGATCGTGTTGCGCAGCTGGCGCACGTCCCCGGGCCAATCGGCCATCTGCAGGACCGCCATGGCTTCTTCGCTGATGGTCCGCGGCGCGTAACCCAATTGTCGGGCGTAAAGCTGGACGAAGTGACGCGCGAGTTCCGGGATGTCGGTGCGCCGGTCGACCAGGCGTGGCATCTCGAGCGGTACGACGTTGAGCCGGTAATAAAGGTCCTCGCGGAATCGCCCGGCTGCGATTTCCTGTTTGAGGTCGCGGTTGGTCGTGGCGAGCACGCGAACGTCGACCTCGATCCGCTGATCGCCACCCAGCCGGGTGAAGCGTTGCTCGTGCAAGACACGGATGATCTTGCCCTGCGTCTCGAGCGGCATGTCGGCGACTTCGTCCAACAAGAGCGTGCCGCCGTCGGCCCGCTCGAAGCTGCCGATCAACCGCCCCTGCTCGGCGTTGTGCCAACCGGGCTCCGCGCCGAACAGTTCGAGCTCGACCCGATCCGGGCTCAAGGCGGCGGCGTTGAGCACGATGAACGGCCCCGCGGCGCGCCGCGAGCGGAGGTGGATCATGCGCGCCGCGACCTCCTTGCCGGAGCCGGCCGGGCCCGTGATCAATACCCGCGAGTTGGTCGGTGCCACCCGCTCGATCGTCTGGCGGACCTTGACCATCGCGGGCGAGCTGCCGATCAGCTCCAACTCCTCGCCGATCTTGGCTTTGAGCTCTTCGTTCTCGCGCTTGAGCCGGTTAGCTTCGAGCGCGTGCTGGACGGCGAGGATCAGCCGATCGGCCTTGAACGGCTTTTCGATGAAATCGTAGGCGCCCTTCTTGATCGCCGCGACTGCCGTCTCGATCGTACCGTGGCCGGAGAACATGACGACCGGGACGAACGGGTAGTCGGCCTTGATCCGCTCGAGGACCTGGATGCCGTCCATCTTCGAGCCCTCGAGCCAGATGTCGAGCAAGACGAGGGCCGGGGCGCGCTTGGCGAGCTGCGCGAACGCTTCGTCCGCGGTGGCCGCCTGCCGCGGCCGGTAGCCCTCGTCTTCGAGGACGGCGCTCACCACCTCGCGGATCGCCGCCTCGTCGTCCACGATCAAGATGTCCTTGCTCATGCGATCGTCCCGGCCGGCCACATCCTCTCCCGCGAGCGGCCGCTCGTCCCCGGCATCGACGGCGCGGGTTTCATGCTGCGTTGCGGATGGGGAAGACGAGCCGCACGAGCGCGCCCCCCTCGATGCCGTCGGCCAGCTCCACCCGACCGCTGTGTTCCTCCATGATCTTCCGGACGATGGCAAGCCCCAAGCCGGTTCCCTTGGCCCGGGTCGTCGCGTAGGGCTCCAACAGTCGGTGCCGATCGCCGGGCGGGAAACCCGGCCCGTTGTCCTCGACCTCGACCCGAATCTCTTTGGCGAGGCGCCGGCCGCGGATGGTGATCCGCGGCACCGCCGGGCGACGGTCCTCGCCGGCCTCGGCGAATGCATCGATCGCGTTCTGCAAGAGATTGGTCAAGACTTGGCCGATCTTCTCGGCGTCGCAGTCGAGCCGCAGCGGGTCCCCCTCGGGGAGTTCGACGGCGAACCGGATCCGCGGATGCGCGGTCTCCTGCAGGAAGACCGCGCGGCGGACGAGCTCGGCCAAGGACTCGGTGCGCATGACCGGAGCGGGCATCCGGGCGAAGGCCGAAAATTCGGCGACCAGCCGGCCGATCGTGTCGACCTGCTGGACGATCGTGGCGATCGCCCGGCCGAACCCGTCCCGCTCGGCGGGCTCGATCTGGGCGGCGAAGCGACGGCCGAGCCGTTCGGCGGAGAGCCGGATCGGGGTCAAGGGGTTCTTGATCTCGTGGGCGATCCGCCGCGCGACTTCGGCCCAGGCCGCCTGGCGCTGCGCGGCGATGAGCTCGGTGACGTCGTCGAAGGTCAAGACGAAGCCCACGATCGCCGCTTTCTCGCGCTGCGCGGCCAGGCGGACCAGGAGCGTGCGCTGGCGACCGCGGCGGTCGACGGCGAGCTGCTGCTGGACGGGCTCCTCGCCGTCGACGAGGAGCCGATCGAAGAGCGGGGTGGTCTCGGGCAGCAGGCTCTCGAGCGGCCGGCCCACGAGCTCCTCTTCGGGAACACCCAGAAGACCGGCGGCCGACGGGTTGGCGAGCCGGATCCGGCGATCGGCGTCGAGCCCGATCACACCTGCCGTCACCCCACCCAGGACCGCTTCGATGAAGCGCCGGCGGTCGTCGAGCTCGCGGTTGGCGCGCACCAGCGCCTGCCGCTGCGCGTCGAGCTGGCTCGTCATGCGGTTGAAGGCCCGAGCGAGCGTGCCGATCTCGTCGTCGCCCGCCTCCTCCTCCGGCACGCGCACGACGAGGTCGCCCGCCCGCACCCGCTCGGCCGCCTCGATGAGCCGGCCCAAGGGCCCGGCGAGCCGGTCGGCGAAACCGATCCCGAGCCAGACGGCGGCCATGAGCAAAAGGAGCGCCACGGTCATGAAAATCAGGGCGGAGGTGATCTGGATGCCGGAGCGCTCGGTCTCGATGAGGCGATAGTCGCTCACGACCTTCTGGGTCCGCTCCATGAAGGCCAAAACCTTGGGGTCGACGAGGCGGCCGACGAACAGATAGGCGTCGCCGAAGCCGTCGAGGCGGACCAGCGCCCGCACCCGATCGTCGCTGTCGCTCGTCAAGGTCACGACCTCGCCGCGCCCGGCCCGCTCGAGCGCGTCCTCCGGAACTCCTTCGAAGCCCAGCGCCAGGCCGAGTCCGGCCGCCGCGAGGACGCGGCCCGAGCCGTCGAACACGACCGCCTCGGAGAGCGCGCGGATCGCCGCCTGGGCGCCCACGAGCTGGCGGAAGGCGGCCGGGTGGTCGAGCAGCGCCGGGCCCTCGCGGTTGAGGTCGGCGGCCATCGCGAGCGCGTCGGCGCGGATCACCTCGCGATGCTCGGCGAGATAGGCCTCGGCCACCGCGAGCGAATTGTCGAGCGCGGTGCGGACGCGCGCGGAAAACCAGGACTCGAGCCCCGAGCTCAAAAAGACGACGCTGAAGATCGCGACCAGAATGGCCGGGATCACCGCCACGAGCGAGAACAGGCCCACGAGCCGCATGTGCAGGCGCGAGGCCGCCCCGCCGCGCCGCCGCTCGAGGAAAAGGGCGACGAGCCGGCGGGCGACGACCACGCCCAGGAGCAGCAGGAGGACGAGGTCGAGGTTGAGGAGGAGGATGACCGTGGGCACGCTGGCCTCGATCGGTCCGAGGCCGGTGACCGCGGCGTAGGTCGCGACCGAAGCGAGTACAGCCCCGGCCACGAGCAGCAGCGCCAGGCGGCGCTCGACCTCGGCGCGTTCGAGGAGCGCGCGCGAGCGCACCCACAGGCCGGCGAGGAACCCGCCGGCCGCCAGTCGGCTCCGGCGGTCGGTTTCGATCACGGCCGCGTCATGGACCGCGGACGATCGGGATGTCCAGCTCCCGGATCTTCTTCCGGAGCGTATTGCGGTTGAGGCCCAAAATGTCCGCTGCCTTGAGCTGGTTGCCGCGGGTGAGCTGGAGGGTGCGGGCGATCAGCGGCCGTTCGACCTCGCGCAGCACCCGGTCGTAGACCGCAGCGGGCGGCGCACCCTCGTCGTAGGCGCGGAAGAAGCGGTCGAGGAAGCGCTCGACGGCGCGCGCCAGATCGGGCTCGCCGGCCTCACCTGCGGGTTCCTCGGCCGGCCGGCCACGAGCACCCGCGAGCTCGCGCTCGATGATCGCCTCCTCGATCGTCTCCTCGCTGTAGAGCACCGCGATCCGGCGGATCAGGTTCTCGAGCTCGCGCACATTGCCGGGCCAGGAATGGGCCTTGAGCCGGGCGATCGCGCCGGGGGAGAGGATCTTGGCCGGCAGGCCCTCGGCTCGTGCTTTGGCGAGGAAGTGCTGGGCCAGGGCCGGAATGTCCTCGATCCGCTCGCGCAGGGCCGGCAGGCGGATCGGCACGACGTTCAAACGGTAGAACAGGTCCTCGCGGAAGAGGCCCTGGCTCACCATCTGGGCGAGGTCGCGGTGGCTCGCGGCGATGATCCGCACGTCGGTGCGGATCGGCTGGGTCCCGCCGACCGGCACGAACTCGCCCTGCTGGAGGACGCGCAAGAGGCGGGTCTGCGCCTCGAGCGGCATGTCGCCGATCTCGTCCAAGAAGAGGGTCCCGCCCTCGGCCTGCTCGAAGCGGCCGGCGCGCCGCGCCACCGCTCCGGTGAAAGCGCCCTTCTCGTGGCCGAACAGCTCGCTCTCGATCAGGTCCTTTGGGATCGCCGCCATGTTGACGGCGACGAAGGGGCCGGCGCGGCGCTTGCCGAAATCGTGGAGCGCGCGGGCCACGAGCTCTTTGCCGGTTCCCGACTCGCCGGCGATAAGCACGGTGAGATCGGTGCCGGTGAGCCGGGCGACGATCCGGTAGATCTCCTGCATCGCCGGCGAGCGGCCGATGATCGGCAAGGGCTCGTCGAGTTCGGGCAGCGGCTCCTCGGGCGGCCGGGCGCGGCGGCGGGCGAGCGAGCGTTGCACCGCGGCCACGAGATTGCCGATGTCGAAGGGCTTGGGCAGGTACTCGAAGGCGCCGCGCTCGGTCGCCCGGACCGCGGTCAAGAGCGTGTTCTGCGCGCTCATCACGATGACCGGCAGATCGGGCCGGAGCGCGCGGATCCGCGGCAAGAGGTCGAGGCTGTTCTCGTCGGGCAGCATGACGTCGCACACCACGGCGTCGCCCTGGCCCTCGGCCACCCAACGCCAGAGCGTGGCCGCCACGCTCGTCGCCTGAACGCGAAAGCCGTGCCGGGAGAGCGCCCGGCTCACCACGGTGCGGATCGCCTGGTCGTCCTCGGCGACCAGGATGGTCTCGCCGCTCACGCGCCCGCCTCCGCCTCGCCCGGCCGCCGCGATCGCGGCGCGGCCGGCAGGCGCACCCGGGCGATCGTCCCGGGATCGCCCCGCTCGAGGCTCACCACCCCGCCGTGGTCGGCCACCACCTTGGCCACGAGGGCGAGACCCAGTCCGCGGCCCTTGGGCTTGGTCGTGACGAACGGCTCGAAGAGATGCTCCTCGAGGTCGGGCGGCACGCCCGGCCCGTTGTCCTTGACCTCGACCACGATCGGCAGCTCCTGGGCGGTCCGGGCGTGCCCCAGGGCGAGTCGCACGCCGTGGCGATAGTGGGTGGAAAGGGTGATCACCCCGCCCTCGGCGGGGACCGCCTCGGCGGCGTTCTTGACCAGGTTCAAAAAGGCCTGGATGAGCCGGTCGCGATCGCCCTCGACCTCCGGCAGGGACGGGTCGTAGAGCTCGACGAACCGGACGTGGCGGGCGAAGCCGCTCTCGGCGAGCCGGCGGACATGCTCCAGCACTTGGTGGATGTTGACCGGCCGGCGCTCGATCGGCGCGCCGTCGCCGAACGCCTCCATCCGCTCGACGAGCTTCACGATCCGGTCGGTCTCCTCGCAGATGAGCGCGAGCAGGGCCCGGTCCTCGGCCGGCACCACGGGCTCGAGGAGTTGGGCGGCGCCGCGGATGCCGGAGAGCGGGTTCTTGACCTCGTGCGCGAGGGTCGCGGCGAGCCCGGCGATCGAGCGGGTCGAGCCGCGCTGCGCCCGGCGCGCGTCGATCCGGTGCGCGACCGAGCAGGGGTGGAGGAGCAGCAAGAGGGCACCGGGCCGCTCGACGATCGGCGCCAGATGGCAGTCCACCGTCACCACCTCCCCGCGGGCGAGAGGCAATTCCATGGCGTAATCGGAGAGCGATCCGGCCCCGCTTTGCACGTGCCGTGCCAGGTCCAAAAGACGCGCGTGCGGCGCCAAGAGGTCGGCGAGCGGCCGGCCGAGCAGCACCCGGGCGCTGGCCGAGAGGAGATGCTCGGCCGCCGGGTTGACCGCGAGAATGCACAACTCCTGGTCGAGGGCGACGAGCGGGCTCGGTAAGTTGGCGAGCAGGAGATCGGCCGGGCAGGCGGCTGGGGCAGGGGGCGGGTCGGGGCGCGCGACGGGGCCATCCATCTGCACAAATCCTGAGCACACAGCTGCCGGTGCTCACGGCGAGGGCAGAGCTAGCGGGGAGCGGCGCCGCCTTCAAGCCCCGCTGCGACCGAGGCGGTCCTTGGCAACGCCGCGGCCCGGCCGGTACTCTACCCCGAGTGGGGGAGGGCGGGCCTCGTGCGCTGTGTGGCACTCGTGGTGGCGGCCGGGCAGGGGATCCGGGCGGGCGGCGAGATCCCCAAACAGTACCGACCGCTCGGCGGCCGGCCGGTGCTCCGCCATTCCCTGGAGCTCTTCGCCCGTCACCCGGCGATCGACGGGGTCCGCGTCGTCATCGCCGAGGGGCACGGCCCGCTCTACGAGCAGGCGGCCCGCGGGCTCGCGCTCCTGCCGCCGGTCACGGGCGGTGCGACCCGCCAAGCCTCGGTCAAAGCCGGGCTCGAGAGCTTCGCCGGCGAGCCACCCGACTTCGTGTTGATCCACGATGCCGCCCGGCCGTTCCTGTCGGCCGCGCTGGTCGACCGGGTGCGCGCCGCCCTCGACCGCCACCCGGCCGTCCTGCCGGCCCTGCCCGTGGTCGACAGCCTGCGCCGCACCCGCGGCGAGCGGGTCCTCGACGATGTCGACCGCGATGGGATCGTGCGCATCCAAACCCCGCAAGGCTTCCATTTCGGGGCGATCCTCGACGCCCATCGCCACGCCCCGCCCGTGGGCTTCGGCGACGACGGGGCGGTCGCCGCTTGGGCGGGGTTGCCGGTGGTCCAGGTCGCGGGCGAGGAGGACAATGTGAAGCTCACGCTGCCCGAGGATTTCGAGGCGGCCGAGCGCCGGCTGATCGCCGCCGCCCCACGCCGTACCGGCCAGGGGATCGACGTCCACCGCCTGGTTCCCGGCCGTCGGCTCGTCCTCGCCGGGGTCGAGATCCCCTTCGAGCTCGGCCTCGACGGCCATTCCGATGCCGACGTGGTTCTCCACGCCTTGACCGATGCGATCTTGGGCGTGATCGGCGCCGACGACATCGGGACCTGGTTCCCGAACAGCGACCCGCGCTGGAAGGACGCCGACTCCACGGTTTTCCTGCGCCACGCGCTCGCGCTTCTCGCCGCGCGTGGCGGGGTGCTCGAGCATGCCGACGTCACGATCCTCGCCGAACGGCCGCGGCTCGCCCCCCACCGGGCGGCGATGCGCGCGAGCCTCGCCCGCCTGCTCGAGCTTTCGGAAGCGGCGATCGGCCTCAAGGCCGGGACCTGCGAGGGCCTGGGCGCGATCGGCCGGGGCGAGGGGATCGCGGCGCTCGCCCTCGTCACCTGCCGGTTCCGGAGCGTTGCGTGATGTTCCCCGATGCTTGCCTCGCGGCCGCCCGCCGCCTGCTCGACGCCTGCGCCGCGCGCGGCGCCCGGCTCGCCACCGCCGAGAGCTGCACGGGCGGGCTCGTGGCCGCCTGCCTCACCGAACATGTCGGGAGTTCGGCGGTCGTCGACCGCGGCTGGGTCGTCTACGACAACCGCGCCAAGGTGGAGCTCCTGGGCGTGCGCGAGGAGACCCTCGCCCGGTTCGGCGCGGTGAGCGAGCGCTGCGCCCGCGAGCTCGCGGAAGGTGCTCTCGAGCGCTCGGGCTGCGATCTCGCCCTCGCCGTGACCGGCATCGCCGGGCCCGGCGGCGGTACCGCCGAGAAACCCGTGGGCCTGGTCCATTTGGCCGCCGCCCGGCGCGGCGGGCCGCTCCTCCACCGCCGCTGCCTGTTCCCGGGCGACCGCCGCGCGGTCCGGCTCGCTTCGGTCGAGGCGGTCCTCGCCCTCGGCCTCGAGGCGCTCACGGGCGGGCCGGACGGGGCCGAGGCCGGCCTCGCCTGAGCCTCCGACGTTACCCCGATATGCCTCCGGCGCGGTCGGCCGGCTGCCACAACCCGGCCTTCACCCTGCCGGGGAAGACTCGCGGCTGCGCGGGCCGGACCGCCCGACCGGAGGGCTCCGCATGTCCTGGCGTTCCTCGACCGGCTGGTTCTGGCCGGACCTCGACGCGCTCCCGGTCGAGCCGGAGAGGCCGCCGGCTCCCGAAGCCGCGACCCCGCCACCCCTGGCGCGCGCCGATCGGCCGACGCGCGTCGAGCCCCCGGGCCGCCTCGATCGATGGGCGCAGCCGGCCCCACCCCCGGCCCGGCGCGACGGCGAGGATCCCCCCGCTCGCGGCCCATCCGGCCGCGTGGCGCGGCCCGCCGGCGAGCGCGAAGGCGCCGCCCCTGCGATCCGTTCGCTCAGTCCCGCAGCCGGCTGAAGACGGAGTCGCTCGCTGCCTGACCGGCGTGGCAGCCGAAGCAGGCTTCGGCCGCTTTGGCGCCGACCACCCGCTTCGTGGGATCGCCGCCCGCGAAGCCCTCGAAGCCCCAGCCGCCGGTCGCGGCGAAGGCTTTCGCGTCCTTCTGCATGACGCCCACGACCTTGCGGGCCCCCTCGACCACCGCGTGGTCCTGCCGGACCGCTTCGAGGAGATCGAAGACGATCACCGCACCGTCCGGGAACGTGCCCGTCCGATAGCCCTCGAGCGCCTTCGCGTTGGCGTAGATGTGGTGGATTCCACCGAACGAATCGTAGAGCGGGTGACCCGGCTCGATCACCATGCTCTTGACGTGCGTCCAGACTCGCCAGCCCTCGGGCCAGGCGACCTCGGCCGCACCGGCTGCCGCGCCCTGGGCGAGGACGAGCCCGCAAGCGGCCGTAGCGATCGTGCGCATGGCTTGCGACCTCCGAACCGTCGTGCTGTTGGAGCCTTCGCGAGGCTCCGCGCACCATCCAGCCGCGAGGTCGGCGGGTGGACAAGCGGGCACCTTGCGGTGCGGTACGAACCGTTCGGTGCTTCTTTTTGAAGGCGCGAGGAAATCGAGCGATGGAGGGGAGCCGCGGCCGGCTCGCCGAAGTGGTCGGGTGCAAATGGTCGGTCGAGGTCCTGCGGGCGGTGCGCGGCGGCATCCGGCGCCCGGGGGCGCTCGAGCGGGCGATCCCCGGCATCTCGACCAAGGTCTTGAACGAACGGCTCGCCAAGCTCCAGCGGCTGGGACTCGTCCTACGCACCGCCTTTCCGGAGGTGCCGCCGCGCGTCGAATACGCCCTGACACCCGCGGGCGATCGGCTCTGCCGGCTGTTGGACGAGCTCGACCGGCTCGAGGCCGAGCTCGCGGACGCGCCTCAGCCGGCGGGCGCGGGGGCGGGTTCGGCCGACGCCGCGACGCCCGGGCCGTAGAGCTGGCGAGCCCTGGCCTCGAACGCCGCGACCATCCGGCTCACCGCTTCGTTGAACAGCATGCCGACCAGGTTCTGCAGGATCTTCGAGCGGAACTCGAAGTCGACGTAGAAGTCGACGATGCAACCACCGTCCGGCGCCCGTTCGAACCGCCAGTGATTGTTGAGATAATGGAACGGACCTTCGATGTAGGCCACGTCGATCCCCAGATCGGGCAAGAGCGTCACCCGGCTGGTGAACCGCTCGCGGAAGACTTTGAAAGCGATCACGAGATCGGCATAGAAGATGTTGCCCTCGCGGCGGGTGATCCGCGCGGCTTTGCACCAGGGCAGGAACTCGGGATATTTGTCGACCTCGGCCACGAGCCGGTGCAGCTGCTCGGGCGTCCAGGGCAAATGGCGCTTCTCGGCGTGGGTCGGCACGGGCGACCTCTCAGGCCTGGCCGGCGGTGGCGGCTCCGGCCAATGCCGAAAGCCGGGCGGCTTTGAGCCGGGCGAAGTCGGCCCCGGCATGGTAGGAGCTGCGGGTCAAGGGCGAGGATGCGACGAGCAGGAAGCCTTTCGCCCGGCCGATCGTCGCGTAGCTTTCGAACTCGGCCGGCTCGACGAAGCGGACGACCGGATGGTGGCGCGCCGTGGGCTGCAGATATTGGCCGATCGTCAAGAAATCGACCTCGGCCGAGCGCAGATCGTCCATGACCTGGAGGACCTCGCGCTTCTCCTCGCCGAACCCGACCATGATGCCGGACTTCGTGAAGATCGTCGGATCGAGCTCCTTGACCTTCTGCAACAGCCGCAGCGAGTGGAAATAGCGCGCGCCGGGCCGCACCGTCCGGTAAAGCCGCGGCACGGTCTCGAGATTGTGGTTGTAGACGTCGGGGCGGGCCGCTACGACCGCCTCGACCGCCCCGGGCTTGCGCAAGAAGTCGGGGGTCAAGACTTCGATCGTGGTCGAGGGTGCGGCCCGCCGGATCGCCTCGATGCAGCGGACGAACTGGGAAGCCCCGCCGTCCGGCAGATCGTCGCGGTCGACCGAGGTGATCACGACGTGCTCGAGGCCCATGGCCAGGACGAGCTCGGCGAGTCGCTCGGGCTCACCCGGGTCGACCGGGCCGGGCACACCGGTCTTCACGTTGCAGAAGGCGCAAGAGCGGGTGCAGACCTCGCCCAGGATCATCACGGTCACGTGGCGTTGCTGCCAGCACTCGCCGATGTTCGGGCAGGCGGCCTCTTCGCAGACCGTGTGGAGGCGTTTTTCGCGCACCAGCCGGCGGGTCGCGTGGTAGGCTTCGGAAGTGGGTGCTTTGACGCGGATCCAGGCGGGTTTGCGCGGCAGCCCCGAGGGTGTCGGGCTGCGGCGCTCGACGATCGTGATCGCGCTCATGAGCCGGACATGCGCCCCGCCACCCGGTGCGTCAAGGCGATGCGACGGCGCGGCGGCTTCAAGGGAGGAGCGTGAGGACGAGCTCGCGGCGGTGCGGCCGCGTGCGGTGCTCCCACAAGAAAATCCCCTGCCAGGTGCCGAGCAGGAGCCGGCCGCGGGCCACCGGCACGAAGAGGCTCGGGCCGGCCAAGAGGGTGCGGCCGTGGGCGGCCATGTCGTCCGGGCCTTCGAGGTCGTGGGCGTAGGCCGGGTCGCCGTCCGGGGCGAAGCGGCGGGCCAAGGTCTCGAGGTCGGTGCGGACCTCGGGTGAGGCGTTCTCGGTGATCAAAAGGCCGCAGCTCGTGTGGCAGGCGAAGAGGTGGGCGAGGCCGGTGAGCTCGGGTGCGAGCTCGCGCACGAGCTCGGCGATCCGCGGGGTGAGCTCGACGAACCCACGGCCGGGCGTGGCGACGGTGATCAGGGTCTGGTGGGGCATGGGGCCGGCTCCCGGGTCGGTGGGCCGGAGTTCGCCACGGCGCGCGCGAGCCTATCCGAAACGGGTGGTATGGTGGAACCGCCCGCGTGCGCGCCGGTTCGCGCCGCGAGCGGCGGAGGTGGTAGGAAGAGGGTCGGAGATGGACGTCGAGGTCGGGGATCTCCTTCGGTTGTGGGGCAAGGCACGCCCCGATCGGGAAGACGGGCCGCGATACCATCCGCTGATCTGGCATCTTCTGGACGTCGCGGCGGTGGGTGAGGCGGTGCTCCGCTGCTCGCCCCTCCTCCGCGAACGCCTGGAAAAGATTTCCGGGGTCGATGGAAACACACTCGAGCGGTTGGTCGGGTTCCTTCTCGCTCTCCACGACGTCGGGAAAGTCAGTAGGCTTTTTCAAGCGAAAGTTCCGGAACTCTGGCCGGAGAAGCTCCTCGGCGGCCCGAGGCCCGATCCGGCCCGCGGGCCCCACCTCCACCACACGGAGCTCGGTCTCGATCTGCTGCTCGAACGGTGCGGGCCGAAGCTCGATGCGATTTTGCCGGATTGGCGGCCGTCCGAGCGCGAAATGTTGTTGACGTCCGTCCTCGCCCACCACGGCCGGCCGCGCGCCGTGCCGACGGTCGCCATGGAGGAGGCTTGGGGCGCTCGCGGCCTCGAAGCGGCGGAAACCCTGCTCAGCCTGCTCGTCCACGTGTTCCAGCCCCCTCCTTTGCCCACGCTCGGCCGTGCCTCGCGTGCCCGCGTGAGCTGGATCTTCGCCGGTCTGGCGATCCTCGCCGACTGGATCGGCTCCTCGCAACGTTGGTTCCCCTACGTCTCGGCCGATCGCTGCCCCGTCGCCTATCTCGAACAGGTCGCCCGACCGCGAGCGGCCCGGGCCGTCACCGAGGCCGGCCTCGCCCCGGCGCCGCCGTCGCGCTGCATGGGCTTTCGTGCGCTCGTGAGCGGCGGCGTCGAGCCGAGCCCCGTCCAAAGCCTGCTCGAGCAGCTCGACCTTCCCCCGGGTCCGCTTCTCGTTCTGATCGAGGACCTGACAGGCGGGGGCAAGACCGAGGCCGCGCTCCTCTTGGCGCAGCGGCTGCTGGCCGCGGGCCGGGCACGTGGCGTTTATCTCGGACTGCCGACCATGGCGACGGCGAACGCCATGTTCGACCGGCTGGTCTCGATCGGTCCGAGATTGTTCGACGTTTCGGCACGGCCTTCGTTGGTCCTGGCCCACGCTCGCGCGGAATTCCAGGAGCGGTTCCGGCACCTGGGTCTCGAAGGAGGGAGGATCGAGGAGCTCGGCGAACGAGGCGGCGACGAG
>Ga0308408_1000367_pt1 | contig 26422 bp, 21 predicted proteins | sample HotsprSampleMSe3_FD_203466 | JGI IMG/M metagenome (GOLD analysis project Ga0308408, IMG submission 203466) | Hot spring phototrophic mat microbial communities from Mushroom Spring, Yellowstone National Park, Wyoming, United States - 20060912_MSe3 ... | reverse complement strand
CGTGCGTTTCGCCGACCGGATCCTGGGCCTGCGGGCCGGCCGGATCGTTTTCGACGGCCCACCCGAACGTCTCGACGATGGGGCTCTCGCCCGGATCTACGGCCATGGTTTCCCCAACGAACACCTCGAGCTCGCGGCCTGAGCCGTGATCCGCGCCATCCGACCCCGGTTCCGCGACACGGCCGCCCGGCTCGACCCGCCCTACGACTGGCGGACGGCCCTCGCGGTCTTGGTGGTGGGCTTCTGCTTGATCCTCTCCGGCCAACGGGTCGAGCTCGATCGGTTCGCCGCGCTCGTCGGCGAGGCCATCCTCGCCCAGCTCGGCCTCGCCGAGGAGAGCCAGGTCGGCCGTGGCCTCGGCCGGATGATCCGGAGCTTGTTCCCGATCGCCATCGAAGAGCGGCGCGAGCTCGCTCGTCTTTCCGAAATCGACCGGGAGAATCTCCCCTGGCTCGCCCGGATCGAGCGGGTCGAAACGATCCGCTACGAGCTCGACCGCCAAACTTTGCAACTCGTCCCGATCGTCGAAACCAAGGAGTACCTCGTCGAACCCTTCGGCTATCTTTTGCGTGTCCTCGGGAAAATGCTGGAGACACTCGAGATCGCGCTCTGGGCGACGATCCTCTCGGTGCTCCTGAGTGTCCCGTTGGCGATCCTGGCCGCCGCCAATTACACGCCCCGTCGCTCGGTCTATCTGGCCGCTCGAGGCGTGGTGAGCTTCCTGCGGGCGATCCCCGAACTCGTCTCGGCCTTGTTCCTCGTCCTGGCCTTCGGCTTCGGCCCGATCGCCGGGATCCTGGCGCTCGGCCTGCACGCGGCCGGGTTCCTCGGTAAGTTCTACGCCGAAGACATCGAGGCAGCGGACAAAAAACCGCAGGAGGCGCTGCTGGCGCTCGGCGCCTCGAAATTGCGCGTGTTGCGGTCGGCCGTGCTACCGCAAGTCGCACCGTCTTACGTCGCTTATACCCTCTACATCCTCGATCGCAACGTTCGGATGGCCACGGTGGTGGGTTTGGTCGGCGCCGGCGGGATCGGTCAGGAACTCAAAGGGCGCTACGATCTTTTCGAATACCATCACGTAGGCACGATTTTGGTAGTTATCTTCGTGACGGTTTTCTTGCTCGACCAGCTTTCCGCACGACTGCGGGCGAGGCTCCTGTGACCACCTCTCGCACCGACCAGCCGCTCTCGGGTTTACCGGCTCGTTCGAGCTGGAGCCGATTGTTTTCCTTGGCCGATCGCGAGGCGGTTTCGGCGACCGCGAAGGCCATCGCCGCCGGTGTCCGGATCGAACCGCTCGCCCCCCCCGGAACCGGGGTTGGTGTTGATCGCGGTCCGTGACGGCGTCGGTGGTGTACCGTTCCATCTCGGCGAGATGCCGGCCGCTCGCGTCGCCTTGCGGGTGAGCACGGCGGACGGTCGGATCGGCGAGGGTGGTGCGATCGTGCAGAACGAGGATCTGGACCTGGCGTGCGCCGTCGCCTTGCTCGATGCGGTGCTCGCGCACGCCCTGCCCGGATGGGAGGACGCGGTCGCGCTTTTGCAGGCAGGCGCTCGACGAGCGGCCGAGATCGAGGAACGACGGGCCACGCTCCTCGCGCGAACCCGGGTCGACTTCCGGGCCTTTTCGGAGGTCGCGGGAGAGGAAGCTTGATCGAGGTTCCCGCGGTCTTTTCCCCGGCCTGCCGGCAACGGGTGTTCCGGAGGCTGCTCGACGCTGCGGCGCGACCCGGTACGGTTGCCGAACTCTCCGACCTCGCGGCCGGCGCGCCGGCTTGGCTGGCCGTTCTCTCGGTGTTCGTCGACCGGGCGGTGAGCTTCGCCGACCCCGACGGCCTCCTCGGCACGCGCGACCGGGCCTTCTTGCCCGCCCGATCCGAGGCGCCCGACCGCGCGGCTTGGCTTTTGCGGGACGGTCGGCGGCCCGTCCCGGCCTGCTTCGTCCCGGCCCTCGGTACGCTCGAAGAACCGGAACGCGGCGCGACGCTCGTGCTGCGGGTCGAAGGCGTCGGCCGCGGTCGATCGCTCCACCTTTCCGGCCCCGGAATCGAAGGGTCGCGAAGCTTGGCCGTGGCCGGTCTCGATCCGTCTTGGCTCACCGCGCGGTGCGGCTGGTGCGCGTTCTTCCCGCGTGGTGTCGATGTCGTGCTCGCCGATCGCGAGCGGGTGGTCGTGTTACCGAGGACGACCCGGGTCGAGGAACATTGAATGAGCTACGTGGCGGTCAAAGGCGGAGCCGAGGCCATCGCGAAGGCGGCGCGAGCTCTGGAATTCTTGCGCGCGGCCGGGGGCGGCCTACCACTCGACCCGAAGCAGATCGAGCATCAGCTGCACTTCCTCCACGGTCGGGTCATGTCGGAAGGGGGGCTCGCGGATCCCGACCTCGTGTCCTTGGCGATCAAGCAGGCACTCGGCGACCCCCTCGAGGCGGCACTCTATTTGCGGGCCTACCGTTCGACCCGGCCGCGACTCGCCGAAACGGCTCCCCTCGACACCGGGCGGATGCGGCTCGTCCGGCGGATCTCGGCGGCGTTCAAAGACGTTCCGGGGGGCCAGATGCTCGGCGCCACCCCCGACTATCTGCATCGGTTGTTCCGCTTCGAGCTGCTCGACGAGGAGGAGGGAGCGCTCGAGCGGATCCTTTCGGAGTGGCTCGCCCTCCGACCGAACGCCGTGCCCGCACCGACCGCCCCCAAGGTCCTCGACCGGCTCCGCGCGGAGGGGCTTGTCCCACCCTTGGAGCCGAGCGCGGAACGTGCCTTCGACATCACACGGGAGCCCCTGGCTTTCCCCGCCCCCCGCTCGGCCGCGCTCGCGATCATGGCGCGTGGTGAGACCGGGGGTCTTCTGGCGCTCGCTTATTCGAACATGCGCGGCTACGGCGACATCCATCCCACCGTTGGCGAACTCCGGGTGGGCTACCTCCCCGTGGAACTTCCGCACCCGGTGACCAGCGAGCCGATGGAGGTTGGCGAGGTCCTCGTCACCGAATGTGAGATCGTCGCGATGTTCACCGCCGAAGAGAACGGCCCACCTCGGTTCACCGTGGGCTACGGCGCGTGCCTCGGCCACAACGAAGTCAAGGCGATCGCCATGGCGGTGCTCGACCGGGCGATGAGCGCAGCCGCGGCCGCCGGCGGCCCGAAAAACCCTTCGGAGGACCCCGATTTCGTCCTGCTGCACGTCGACGGCATCGAATCGCAGGGATTTTGCATCCACTACAAGATGCCGCACTACGTGACGTTCCAGTCGGACCTCGACCGGCTGCGCGCCGCTCGGAGCAAAGTCGGAGCCGGGCGGTGAGAACGGACCGAACCGCCGCAACCATCGGGCACGGCTTCGGCTATCTCGACGAGGACGCCAAACGCGAACTCCGTCGGGCGATCTTCAAGGCGGTCTGTATCCCCGGCCACCAAGTGCCCTACGCCTCGCGTGAGCTGCCGATCGCCCGCGGCTTCGGTACGGGCGGACTGCAGGTGACGCTCGCCCTGATCGGCCCCGAGGACGTCGTCAAGGTCATCGACCAGGGCTCGGACGACAGCGTGAACGCCGCCAATCTGCGGCGCTTCTTCCTCGCGACCTGCCCGGGGATACGCGAAACTCGGCGAACCCAGGAAGCTACCCTCGTCCAGACTCGCCACCGGATCCCGGAGGTCCCGCTGCGCGCGGACCAGATCCTCGTGCTTCAAGTTCCTTATCCGGATCCCCTCGTCGTGGTCGAGCCCAACGAAGCGAAGCGTCGGCTCATGCACGGGCGCGCCGACTATGCCAAGCTCTGGGTAAAACTTTACGAAGACATGGTGACCTTCTCCGAAATCACGATCTCGCACCGTTATCCGACACGGATCGCCGGTCATTACGTGATCGACCCGTCGCCGATCCCGCGTTTCGACGTGCCGAAGCTTCACCGGGCCGCCTGCCTCTATCTCTTCGGTGCCGGCCGCGAGAAAAAAATCTACGCCGTTCCACCGCACACCGATGCCGAACCCTTGACGTTCGAGGACGTTCCGTTCCGCGTCGAAGACTTCACCGATCCGGCCACCGGCGGCAGGCGGTCCTGCGCCCGTTGTGGCTCCACCACGAGCTTTTTGGACGAGTTCTTCGATGCGACCGGTCGGCGCGTCTTCCAATGCTCCGACAGTGCCTTCTGTGACGAGATGCTCGCCGCCGGGAGGCTGCAGCGGTGAGCGTTTTGCTCGAAGTCTCCGGGCTGACCCGCATCCACGGCCGCGGGTGCCCGCGATGCTTCATCGAGACAGGTCCCGACCACGGGACCAACCGCTGCCCCGCCTGCGGATCGGTCGTGGCGCTCAACCGCGTCAGCCTCACACTGAACCGGGGCGAGGTCGTGGGCGTGATCGGCGAATCGGGCTCCGGCAAGTCGACGCTCGTGCGTCTGCTCTGCTTCGATGAGCCGCCGACCGCTGGGCGCGCCGTGTTCCACGACGGCGACCGCAAGGTCGACCTGTTCGCGCTCGATGCCGCGCGGCAGCGGGCGTTCCGCGACACGCACCTCGGGGTGGTCTACCAGAACCCCATGCTCGGGCTCGACCTGTCCATCTCCGCCGGCGGGAACATCGCCGAACGCCTGATCGCCTCGGAGAAGGTGCGCTATGTCTTCTTGCGCAACCGTGCGAGCGAACTCTTGGCGCGCACGGGCGTACCCGCGACGCGGATGGACGAGCCACCCAAGCGATTTTCGGGTGGCATGCAACAGCGTGTACAAATCGCCAAGGCGTTGGCGACCGAACCGCCGCTTTTGCTGTTGGACGAGATCACGACCGGCCTCGATCTTTCCGTCCAGGCGCGCATTTTGGACCTCGTGCTCGAGCTGCAGGAACAGCTCGAGATTTCGATGCTGGTGGTCACCCACGATCTGGGTGTGGTTCGGCATCTGGCCAGCCGCACCCTGGTGATGCGCCACGGTGCGGTGGTCGAGGCGGGGCTCACCGATCAGATCCTCGAGGACCCCCGGCATCCCTACACCCAAGAGCTCGTGAGCGCGGCGCTGTGAGTGGTGACGAGCCTGTGCTCGAGGTCGTGGGCCTCGAAAAGAGTTTCACGATCCACGCCCGGGGCCGACGTGTCGTCGCCCTTTCCGGCCTGTCTTTCACCGTGCGCGCCGGCGAGATCGTCGCTCTTTCGGGACCGTCGGGAGCCGGCAAGTCGAGTGTTCTCAAATGCATTTGGCGCACCTACCGACCCGACGCCGGTGCCATCCGATACCGGCCGGCAGACGGCCCGATCCGCGACCTGGCGAACTTACCGGAAGCGGAAATCGTGGCGCTCCGGGTGCGCGAGCTCGCGTTCGTCACGCAGTTCCTGCACGCCTTGCCGCGGCTCTCGGCTCTCGAGGTCGTGGCTCGGCCGCTGCGCCGACAAGGCTTGTCTCGCGAGCGAGCCGAGCAGCGGGCGCGATCGGCCCTCGCCGCCTCGGGCTTGCCCGAAAGGCTCGTCGATTTGCCGCCCGCGACCTTCTCGGGCGGTGAGCGGCAACGGGTCAATCTCGCACGGGCCTTCGCCGCCGAGCCTCGCCTCTTGCTCCTCGACGAACCCACCGCCAGCCTCGATCCAGCCTCCCGCGAAAGGGTCTTCGCGTTGATCGCCGCCGCCCGCGATCGGGGGGCCGGGGTGCTCGCGATCTTTCACGACCCGGAAGCGATCCGACGGCTGGCCGACCGGGTCGTCGAGGTGCGCGGAACCGGGGAGGCTGCGTGACTCGAGACGCCGTGACGACGACGCTGCGCGGCGGCCGCCTGGTTCTTCCCGATCGGATCGCCGATGCGGATCTCGCCCTCGAAGACGGGCGGATCGTGGACATCGCCGACCACCTTCCGGCCGGGCACCGCGATTGGGACGCGAGCGGTCGGTTGGTGTTGCCCGGCTTCGTCGACCTCCACGGTGACGCGCTCGAAAAGGAGGCCGAGCCGAGACCGGGAGTGTTCCTCCCGCCCGACTTCGCCGTCGTTCAAGCCGATCGACGCTACGCCTCGGCCGGGGTGACCACGGTCTGCCACGCGATTGCCTTCGCCTCGGGCGAGCTCGGCTTGCGCGAGCCCGAGCGAGCCCGCGCCTTGGCCCTCGCCGTCCTCGAACCTGCTGCGCCCCCTCTCGTGCGGCACCTCCTCCATCTGCGCTACGAGATCACCGACCCTGCGGCAGTCCCGGCGGTAACGGAACTTTTGGAGCGCGGGGCCTCGATCTTGAGTTTCATGGACCACACCCCGGGCCAGGGGCAGTTCCGGGATCTCGCCGCTTACGCCACGTATCTCGCACGCTCCTACGGGACCGACGCCGCGGACGTCGCCCGCCGGGTCGAAGCCAAGCACAGGGAGGCGGTCGACGCCTTCGGGCGGGTCGAGGCCCTCGCCGCCCGGGCCCGCGCCCGAGGCATCCTGCTCGCGAGCCACGACGACGACAGCCGGGAAAGGCTCGCGGCGCTTGCCGCCCTGGGTGTGCGGGCGAGCGAGTTCCCGATCCACCTCGAGGCCGCCCGAACGGCTGTGGAGCTCGGGGTCGCCGTCATCCTGGGCGCTCCGAACCTTTACCGCGGCGGTTCGCAGTCGGGCGGGCTCGCGGCGCGAGCCGCGGTCCAGGCCGGCTTGGCCCGCTGCCTCTGCTCCGATTACGCGCCGCAAACGCTGCTCCCGGCCGTCCTCCGGGCGGCCCGCCAGGGCCTCCTGACCCTTCCCGAGGCCGTGGCGCTGGCGACCCGGAACCCGGCCGATCTCCTCGGACACGCGGATCTCGGCCGGATCGCCCCGGGCGCCAGGGCCGATCTGTTGCTCGTCCGCGCGGAAACCGAGCCCCCCACCGTCGAACGCGCGTTCCTCGACGGTGAGCCGGTGCTCGAGGCCGTGCCGCGGCGTTCGCGGCACCCTTGATTCGGCCCATGTCTCGGCTCGGCCGCGAGGAACGCCCGCCGGCCGCCGAACCGGGTGACGTGCCGGGCACCGGCCTCGCCGTCCGCCAGGAGGACGAAGCCGGTCAGCGACCGGCCGTCCTCGAGCGGCACCGAGCCGCGCGCCGATCGCGCACCCCGGCGAGTGGAGGCCGCTTCGGACGACGCGGCCTTTCTTATTCCTGAAGGACCCTCCGCCGATGGCGGCGCTGCCGCGGCAACGCGCCGGTCGACGGCTTGCGCTCGGAGATCTAAGTTTAGAAGTCGTTCAATGAGTGGTTGCCGGCCGCCCGCGAGCGACGGTCGGAGCAATCCGGACGGGGAACGCGATGGCGGTCGCGACGGCCGAGGGGCTCGAAGAACGGATCGAGGCAGTCCTGGGCGATCGGGCCCTCGCCCGGCTCCGCCGGCGCCGCTGGCTCTGGCGGATCCTCTCGGCCCTGCTCGCGCTGGCGTTCGCCGCCGCGGCGGCTTGGTGGCTCGTTCGGCCCGTTGACGGCGGGATCCGTTGGGTCACGGTCCCGGCGCGGACCGGCACGCTCACCGTTCTCGTGACCGCCGCCGGCACCGTCCAGCCCCGCCGGCTCGTCGAGGTCTCGAGCGAGCTTTCCGGAATCGTCCGCGAGGTCTTCGTCGACTTCAACAGCCGGGTGAGCAAAGGCCAAATCCTCGCCCGGCTCGACACCGCCCGGCTCGAAGCGCGCCTCGCCAGTGCCCGGGCGCGGCTCCAGGCGGCCCGGGCCAAGGTGGTCGAGGCCGAGGCGACCCTCGCCGAGAAGGCCCGCGACCTCGAACGCAAGCGCGAGCTCGTCGCCCGCCGGGTCGCGGCACCCTCCGACCTCGACCTCGCCCAAGCCGCACACGAGCGCGCCAAAGCCGCACTCGAAAGCGCCCGAGCCGACGTCGCGGTGGCCGAAGCCGAGCTCCGTCTCGCCGAGGTCGATCTCGACAAGGCCTCGATCACCGCGCCGATCGACGGAGTGGTCCTGCACCGCAACGTCGACCCGGGCCAGACCGTGGCGGCCACACTCCAAGCCCCGCGCCTGTTCACGATCGCCGAGGACCTCACGCAAATGGAGGTCCAAATCGACGTCGACGAGGCCGACGTCGGAAAAGTGCGCCCCGGTCAGGCCGCGACCTTCACGGTCGACGCCTGGCCCGACCGCAAGTTCCCGGCCACCATCCGCGACGTCCGCTTCGCTTCCGAGATCCTGGCCGGGGTCGTGACCTACAAGGCCGTCCTCGACGTCGACAATCGCGAACTCCTGCTGCGGCCGGGCATGACGGCCAATGCCGAGATCGCGGTGCAAACGGTCGAGAACGCGGTCCTCGTCCCGAACGCCGCGCTTCGGTTCACCCCGCCGGCCGAAGAGAGGGCCGAACGCCCGGGCTTGCTGCGCGCCTTGATGCCGATGATGCCCCGCTTCCGCCAGGCGAGCCGCCGCGAAGAAACGGGCCCGGTGCGCACGCTCTGGGTGCTCACGGGCGAGCGGCCCGAGCCCGTGCGGGTCACGATCGGCCCGACCGACGGCCGCGAGACGGTCGTCGAAAGTGGCCTCGAGCCCGGGATGCGGGTCGTGACCGACGCTGTCCTGCCGCGGGGACAGGGATGACAGCTGGCGTCGCCGGCCGCCCGCTCGTCGAGCTCGTGGGCGCGAGTCGGATTTACGGCTCGGGCCCGGCAGCGGTCCGCGCGCTCGACCGGGTCGATCTCGCGGTCGAAGCGGGCGAGTTCGTCGCGATCACCGGCGCGTCGGGCTCGGGCAAATCGACCGCGATGAACATCCTGGGCTGCCTCGATCGGCCCACCTCGGGCAGCTACCGCTTCGCCGGAAGGCCGCTCGAGACGGCCGGGCGGGAGGTCCTGGCGCTCGTGCGGCGGCATTTCTTGGGCTTCGTCTTCCAGGGATTCAACCTCCTGCCGCGCACGAGCGCGCTCGAAAACGTCGAGCTGCCGCTCGTCTACCGGGGCATACCGGGGAGCGAGCGGCGGGCCCGAGCGCGCGAGGCGCTCGCCCGGGTGGGCCTCGCCGATCGCGTGCACCATTCGGTCTCGGAGCTCTCGGGCGGCCAGCAACAGCGGGTGGCGATCGCCCGGGCGCTGGTCTCCGAGCCCGCGCTGTTGCTCGCCGACGAGCCCACGGGCAATCTCGACAGCCGCACGAGCCACGAGATCATGGGCCTCTTGGTCGAGCTCAATCGCGCCGGCCTCACGATCGTCATGGTCACCCACGAGCCCGACATCGCCGCCTACGCCCTGCGCGAGGTCCGCTTCCGGGACGGCCGGATCGTGGCCGACGAGCGGCGGGGGCATTGATGCTCGCCGAAGCGCTCCGACTCGCGCTTCGGGCGATCCGCCGGAACGCACTGCGCTCGTTCTTGACCGTGCTCGGGATCGTCATCGGCGTGGCGGCGGTCATCGCCATGGTCACGATCGGCCGCGGCACGCAAGCGCGGGTGACCGCCGACCTCGCCCGCCTCGGCACCAACGTGCTCTTCATCCTGCCGGGGCAGATCGGCCCGGGCCGCGCGAGCGTTGCGGCCAAGCCCTTCGGCGACCGCGACGTCCAGGCGATCCGCGAGCAGGTGGGCGGCATCGAGGCGGTGGCGCCGGTGGCCCAGCTCCCGGCCACCGTGCTCTGGGGCGGCAACAGCCGGATCACGACCGTGACCGGCACCGACGATGCGCTCTTCACCGTTCAGGACTGGGCGCTCCAGGCCGGCCGCTTCTTCACCGAAGGCGAGATCCGCGCCGGCCGGGCGGTGTGCATCCTCGGCACGACAGTGAAGGAGGCGCTCTTCGGCGCGGGCGACCCGCTCGGCAAGACGATACGGGTCAAGAAGGTGCCGTGCGAGGTGGTGGGCGTGCTCGAATCCAAGGGTCAGTCGAGCTTCGGCACCGACCTCGACGACACGGTCGTGATGCCGCTGCGCGCCTTCCAGCGGCGGCTTTCGGGCAACACCGAGATCCCGCGGATCTACGTCGCGGCCGAGGACGGCGTGGACACCGCCCGGGTGCAGGCGGACCTCGAGCGGCTGTTGCGTGAGCGGCGCAAGATCGGCCCGGGCGAAGAGGACGATTTCTCGGTGCGCGACATGCGCGAGCTCGTCCGCACCGTGCAGACGACGAGCAGCGCGCTCACCGCGGTGCTCGGCTTCGTGGCGGCGGTGAGCCTGGTCGTGGGTGGCATCGGCATCATGAACATCATGCTCGTCTCGGTGACCGAGCGGACCCGCGAGATCGGCATTCGCCTCGCGATCGGCGCCCTCGAGGGCCAGGTGATGGCGCAATTTTTGGTCGAAGCCGTGGTGCTCTCGGCGGTGGGCGGGGCGATCGGGGTGCTCGTGGGGCTCCTGGTCGCCTGGGGCACGACCGAGGCCCTTTCCGTGCCGCTGCGGCTCGATCCGACGGTGATCGCGGGTGCGTTCGCCTTCTCCGCGGCGATCGGGATCCTGTTCGGCTTCCTCCCCGCCCGCCGTGCCGCCCGCCTCGACCCGATCGAGGCGCTCCGGCGGGAGTGAGGGATAAAGGAACAGGGTGGAGCGCATCGGCGAGTGTGACCGATCCTCACCGCCGCGTGCGGCCTCGCGGCGGACCTGCTCGACACCGCTTCCTTTGGGCCGAACACAACATTTTGAAAAGGCTTGACGTTTCGGCCTTCTGAAAAATAATGAAAGCACACTTTCATTATCGGATCGGCCATGTTCGGTATCGCCGAGGACGACGTTCTGGCCCGCCTGCGGGCCGACAACCCGTGGTGGGAGCCCGGCTTCTCCTGCGAAGGGCCGCCCTTCTCCTGGCCGCGGCGCGCCTTCGCGCGCAGGCTCTTCGACTTGATCGGGAGCGGGGTGCGGCGCGCGGTCGTGCTGCTCGGTGCCCGACGCGTCGGCAAGACGACCCTGTTGCAACAGCTCGTGGGCGATCATCTCCGACGCTTCCCGGCGATCCTCTACGCTGCACTCGATACACCCACCTATGCGGGCCTCACGCCCGAGCGGATCCTCCAGCTCTTCGAAAGGGCCTGTCCGCACGATCCGCGCGGCCCGCGGCTCGTCATCTTCGACGAGGTTCAATATCTCCGCGACTGGGAGCGTCACCTCAAGGATCTGGTCGACCGGTTCCCGAAAACCCGTTTCGTCGTGAGCGGATCGGCAGCAGCCGCCCTCAAACGGGCAAGCGACGAGAGCGGCGCCGGCCGGTTCACCGACGTCGAGCTACCACCTTTGACCTTCGCCGAATTTCTGGACTTTCGAGGTGACGAGGTGGTCGACGTCGTCGCGGACGGCGATGTTCCGGGTTTCCGCTGTCGGGACATCGCTCGGCTCGATGCCGCCTTTCTCGATTACTTGAATTTCGGCGGCTATCCCGAAGCCGTCCTCGACGAGGAGGTTCAGCGCGGCCTGCAACGCTTCCTCGGTCGCGACATCGTCGACAAGGTGCTGTTGCGCGACCTTCCGGTCCTCTACGGGATCAGCGACGTCGGCGAGCTCAATCGTCTGTTCACCGTGCTCGCTTACAACACGGGGCAAGAAGCGAGTCTCGAAGCCTTGTCATCGGGGTCCGGAATCGCCAAACCCACGATCAAGCGCTACCTCGAATATCTCGAGGCCGCCTTTTTGATCTATCGCCTCCGGCGGGTCGACGAGAACGCGCGCGATTTCGTACGCGAGCGGAGCTTCAAGGTTCATCTCGTGAACCCGGCGATGCGCGCCGCCCTCTTCGCGCCACTGCGGGCGGGCGAGGAACGCCTCGGCGCGCTCGTGGAAAGTGGTGTCGCCGCCCAGCTCCTGCACCGGCAGGAACGACGCGACATGCGCTACGCCCGCTTCAAACGCGGCAGCGAAGACCTGGAGGTCGACCTCGTGGCGCTCGAACCGGCGCGGCAGCGGCCCCGCTGGGCCGTCGAGGTGAAGTGGACCGACCGACCCGTCCGCGATCCGGCCGAGCTTGAGCCGCTCACGACCTTCGCCCGCCGCCACGAGCTGCGCTGCCTCGCCGTCACCACGCGGTCGCAGCTCGAACTCGTCGAGCGGGTGGTGCGGCTCCTGCCCGCCGCGCTCTGGGCTTACGCGCTCGGCTGGGCGAGCGCCCGGGACGAGCCGGAGATCGAGGAACTCCTGCGCGACACCGGCATGATCGGGGCGCGATACGCGCTCGGGCAGGCGGCCTGGTCCCGGGGCTGATCGCGGCACGACAGCCGACGGCGCCCGCCGGGCGGGCCGAAGGGCAGATGCGCGCTCGCCCGACAACGGCTCGGATCGAGCGCTCGCCGGGACCGGCCTACTCGCTCTCGAACTCGTTCGCGGTGAAGCCCAGTTGGCGGCCGTTCTCGCGGACGATCTGCACCACCCGGTCGGGGAACCCCTCCGCCGCGCCGGCCCGGGCCGAGATGTCGAGGGTGACCTCGACCTCGGCGCAGCCGGCCAGATGCGCCACCACCTCCTCGGCGATTTCGGCCGCCTTACGGCCGACCCGGTCGGCCGGAATCCGCACGCTCGCATGGTACCGGCGGAGCACCGGTCGCGCCGTCGTCCCCGCCGTTGCTCCCGAGCCCGCCGCCGTGTCTTTGCCGGTGGGTCCGACCACGGTCCCGGGGGGCAAGACCGTCGACGTGTCGCTCGCCCGCTGCCGCAGCGCCACCTCGGGTCGGACGAGAAGGCCACTGTCGCCGATCGCGCTCGGCGCCTCGCCGGGGCCGCAGCGCAGCCCGCGATAGCGGCCTTCCCGCTCGTCGAAGGTATCGGCCCAGGCGAAGCCGTCCGGATCCCAGGTCAAGGAACGCAGACCCTCGCGTACCGCCTCGCGCAGCACCTCCGGGCCGAGCAGCCGCGGCAGGTAGAGGTAGCGCGCGAAATCCTCGACGAGCTCGCGCAGCGCGACGTGGTCGCCGCGCCAGAGCGGCACCCGGTCGAGCTCCATCCGCAGGCGCGACCCGGCGAGCCGCGAGACGACGAGTTCGCCGCTCTCGAGGCGCTTGAAGGCACGCGCGGCGAGCGCCGCTTGACCGGCGAGCTTGAACGTCTGCCAGCGGATCTCGGGGTCGGTCGGCTGCGGCTGCTCCGGCACGAGGAGCCAAGCATAGGCCTCGGGCAGGCGGGCCTCGACCGCGTCGTTCCACTCCTTGGCGCGCTGCTCGGCTTGGCGCTTCTGTTGCGGATCGAGATTGAGCTCCTCGTGCTCCTGGACGATCGAGGACCAGGCCAGATGGCGGCGGACCGCGTCCTCGAGCTCGGCGAGCCGTGTCTCGTCGGCGGCGAGGAAGACCAGCGCGTTGCGGCAGAGGCGGGGGGCGTTGCCGCGTTTCTCCAAGAGCTCGCGCGCCGCTTCGAGCGCCTTGCTCGCCTCGGACTTGCCGTGCGGCCGGTCGGGGCCGAGCACGACGAGCCCGAGTTCGGGGTCGTCCTCGACGTCGCCCGGGTCCTGCGGTGCGACGTGGATCCGGGGAAAGCGCCCCCGGTCCCGCAGGTTGGCCACGAGCCGGGCACGGATCGCCTCGTGCAGACGATCGCGCTCGCGCGCGAGCTGGGCGGCACGATCCTCGGCGAGCCGGGTGACCGTGGGTTGCGTCGCGTACCAATAACGCGACCCGTCCTGGTACAGATAGGTCGCCTCGCTCGTGAGCCGGCGGAGCGCGTCGCCGAACACCGCCAAGGGCTCGCCCGGCAGCGCGCAGCCCAAGCGGACGCGGCGATCCTCGATGCCGCGGTGCGCCACCCCCTGGTGCGGCGCGGACCCCAAGAACACGGCGCGAGCGACCCTCCGGGTCGCCGCGTACCGGCCGAGATTGGGGAGTTCCCTGTCGAAGCGCAGCGGGAGCGCATCCGGCCCGTCCACGTCGCGGTCGACGATCGGCTTCCACAGCTCGGGCTGCGGCAGGTAGCCCGTGAGCATGTCGCGTACCCGCGGCTCGTCGATCGGCACGAGCCCCGGCAGGATCAACGGATTGCGGTCGCCGTCCCGCCAGAGCGCGTGGATCACCGCGGCCATCAGCCGCAACACGCCGCGGGTCCGCTGGAAGCGGACCAGGGTCGACCAGTCGCCGTAGAGCCGGTCGAACAGCTCGGGATGGATCGGGTAGGCGGCGCGCAGCCGCTGCTCGTAGTCGGCCTCCCGGCACTCGCTCGGGAACTCCTGCGGCTGGCTCCGGTAGAGCTCGGCGAAGGCGCGGGCCACGTTGTCACGTGCGGTGAACTGCTCGCGCCGCGTGATCGGCTCGAACAGCCGCCGGCGGACGATCTCGAAGCTCTCTTCGGCGGTCGCCGGGGACCAGGGGGTTTCGAGCCGGCCGATCACGTTGCGCAGCCGCCGCAGCGCCTCGCGGCCGCGCGCCCCGCCCACCTCCTCGTCCTCGGCGGTGGCCGAATCCGAGGCCGGGAGGCTCACGACCAGGAGTGCCCGGGGGACCGCCCTGACGGCCTCGGTCAGCGCCTGGGCGAAGGTGAAGTGGGTCTCGAAGGTGCCGCCCGGCAGCTCGCGCTCGTCGTGCAGCTGCCGCGCATAGGCCACCCACTCGTCGATCAGCACGAGCGCCGGCTGGTGGGCGCGCAGCAATTCGACCAGCGTGCCGCCGGGGTTGGTCGCCGTCTCGTCGGCCGCCCGCACGCGCTCGAAGGCGGCCCGGCCGCCGAGCTGCCAGGCGAGCTCGCCCCAGAGCGTGCGCACCACCGTGCCGTCGGCCTGGACCCACGGCTGGCCGGGCGACAGCCGGGTACCCACGAGGACCACCCGACGCACGCCCTCCGGCAGCCGGCCGAGGCCCTCCTCGGCCATGATCGCCTCCACCCCCGGCAGCTCCTCGATCGGCCGGCCGCTCGTCAGATGGTAGAGGGCGAGCATGGCGTGGGTCTTGCCGCCGCCGAAGCTCGTCTGCAGCTGGACGACCGGGTCGCCGCCCTCGCCCGAGAGCCGGCGGATCGCGTTGGCGAGGAGCCGCCGGAGCGCGTTCGTCGGATAGGTGCGGCGGAAGAACTCGGCCGGATCGCGATATTCCGGCCCGGCCGTGCCGGCCTGCACCTCGGCGAGGTCGGCCGCGAACTCCGCTTCTTGATAGCGGCCGCTCGCCACGTCGGGGTGCGGGGTCACCACCTCCCGCCAGGGGGTGAGCCCGCCCGTGGCCGGGCTGTCGATCGCGGCACTGAGGCGCCGCCGCTCCTGCCGCGCCTGCTCCTCGTAGACCTGCCGGCGCAGCTCCATCTTGAGCTTGCGGACCTCCTCGGCCTGCGGCGCCGAGACCGCGCTCAACAGACGCTCGATCGAATCGAGCGCCCGGTCGGTGTCGTCGCTCGAGAAGGGCTCCTGGTGCGCCCAGCGGTTGCGCACCTCGCGCAGCTCGGCCACGAGCGAGCGCTCGGCCCGGCCGAGCGTCGCGGCGAACACCTCGTTCCAGCTCTCCCAGAGGAGCTTCAAGAGCCCGGCCGCGTCCCACTCGGCGATCTTGCGCGACCCGAGCATCGGGTCGTCGACGAAGCGCCGAACGGTGCCCATGTCCATGGTCCTCTTGCGGACCGCCTCGTGCACCTCGCGCTCGACGAAGGGGGCGAGCCCGGCGCGCAGCAGGTCGAGGCCCCGGCTCACCCGTTCGCGGTTGCTGATCGCCATGCGCTCACCCCGTAAGACCGAGCTCGGCCTGGCGCGGCCCGCCCGCGCGGCGGCTCTCGGCGAGCCGGGCGAGCTCCGGCCAGCTCTGCACGAGCGCGTTGTAGGCGAGCGCCTCGGCCGGCCGCTTCTTGCGCTCGGCGATCACATAGAGCCGGTAGGCGAGCTCGCGCGCCCGCTCGGCCTCGCCGCCGAGCGCCGCCACGAGCTCGGCCGCCGCATCTTCGCCGCCCGTCTCGAGCGCGCGGACCAGATGGTGCACCATCTCCCAGACCGTCCGCCGCGCGTCGCGGCTCGGGTCCCACCCCGCCTCGAGCTCGGCGGCGCGCAACAGCCGCACCTTGCCCTGCCGGGCCTCCAGGATCCCCGCCTGGACCATGCCCGCCACGCTCGTATTCTTGGCCACGGAGAGGGTCTCGGCGGTCCCATAATCGCCGATCTCGAACCCCTTCTGCTCGAACCAGGCGATCGCCCAGCGGGTGTCGGGGTCGAAGTCCCCCTCCTGGGCGGCCAGCACCCGGTCGAGCGTCTCGTTGATCGCAGCGAGCGCCTCGCGCACCGAGAGCGGCCGGCCCTGGGCGTCGAGCACCGCGGCGTAGCGGGTGAAGATCGCCATGCCGGGGCCGATCGCGGCCTGGGCGAGGTCGACCGGGGCGATGTTGCTCTGTTGGAGCTCGCGGAGCGCCGGCGGCAGCTCGGCGTCCAGGGCCTGGAGGAACTCGCGGCGGGTGGCCTTGGGGGCATCGGCGGGCCGCGGCCGGCAGACCAGCACGATCGAGGAGGCGAGGGCGTTGGTGCCGATGCTCAGCGCTCGCGCCCCTCGTTCGGTTCGTATCGGCCACGTCCCGCTGACGGCAAAGCCGGCCTCGATTGCGGCAGCCAAGAAGGTCTCCCAACCGGTGCTCGACGTACCTTGCTCCCCATCGCTCTCGGCCTGCTTGAAGGCATAGTAGATCGTCGTCGGGAAGGCCGGGTGGGCCTGCTCGGCGAGCCGACGGAGCGCACGCGTCATGCCCTCCAAGAAGAACCTTTCCGCCTCTTCCTTGCTGCCGTGCCGGTAGGGGGTGGCCACGAGCTCGCCCGCCTTGACGGATGAGCTCACATGCTGCGAGCCGCAGGCTGTGCCGGTAGGGGGTGGCCACGAGCTCGCCCGCCTTGGGCACGGCCAGTGTGGCGAATAGCTCGGGATACACACCTTTGAGGGTCCGGCGCTGCCAAACATAGAAAAAATCCGAAAGGTCGGCGTAACCAATATTATCATAATACGGAGGGTCTGTCGAAACGAACTTACCAGATCCAGCAACCTGGGTTGTTGCATCTTGGCATGCGGACAGACCTTTTTTGGCCGCCGGCAATGCTTCCACGGCGGTGGTTATCCAATCCAGGCAGGCACCGTCCCAATTTCCGCACGACGAGCTAAAGGGATTAGCTTCCGCGAAGTCCCAGACCATTGGAAGAGCTTGGCGTGCGAATGTACCTCGGGTTGCCTCAACACCATTGCGCCACGTCACTTGGCTAGCCCAAGCATCCGCTGCCCTACTGGATGCCAACGCCAAATACACACTCACCGCATCGGCGTAGGCCTGGGCGCCGGTGCCGCCTTCGGCGAGCGGGCGGCCGTCGTCGGACAGGCCGGCGGCGATCGCGTCCGCCTTCACCCGCTCGCGCGCCTCGAGCACCAGATCGGCGAAGGTGTTCAGCGCCACGAGCTGCCGCGGCGTGAACAGATCCCCGAACGTCGTGAGGCCGTAGTTCGGTGTCTTGAAGTCGCGGGGGTTGTCCGGAAGAGCGAGGTCGGGCTTCCATTCCGGCTTCGCCCGACCAGCCAACTGTTCGTGCTCCGCCGTCGGGGAAAGGTAGACGCGCCCACGATCGCCCTCCGCCACGATCGCCATGAGCCTCGCACCCATCGCACCGGCTTTTCCCTGTTCACGGATGTGGTCGTAATCGATCGGAACACCGGACATCACGCACCGAAAAGCGGCTCGTTTGCCGGCTGTGGTCCCGAGTTTTGTTGCCTCTCGGTCGGAGGGTTTGCCCCCCTTCACGACGAAGCGATAGCCGCCGTCCTCGATCACCGGCTCGACATAAGGCCTCCTTGCCGGGCTTGGTGGAGAGCATGAAGGACGAGACGAGCGGCACCTCGACGTGGCGGAAGGCCGGGTTCGGGCTCTTGACCGTGCGCGCCCAGAGCCAGGCGATCACCGTGAGCTCGCGCCCGACATGGGGCTCGAGGTCCGGCCGGTCCCGGGCCATCTCGGCGGTGATCCGGACCTTCGGATAGAGATGGCCGATGCGCCGTTCGGCCTCCTCGCGCATCCAGCGGCCGTAGTGCCGCACGTCCTCGGCGAGCCCCTGCGCACCCCGCCAGCTGCGCGCCGCGAGCGTCCGTTCCGCCCGTGCCGGCCGGTTCACCGGCGGCCTCCCGGCGAACTTGGGCGGGATCTCGATCATCGCCATGCAGATCAGCACCGCCACCGGGTTGAGGTCGGAAGCGTGCGCTTCGAGGCCGAGCCGCTGCGCCTCGAGCGGCAGGGAGCCGCCGCCCGCGAACGGGTCGTAGAAGGCCGGCAGCCGGTCGGGGTCGAACAGCTCCGCGGCGCGCGGGTGGCGGGCGTTGTCGGCACAAGCCCGTCGCCAGGACCGGCGGATCTCCGCCCGCGCTTCCTCGAGCACGGCCTCGTCGGTCGTCGCCTCCCAGGGCACGAGCCGCTCGATCAGCCGGAACAGGCGCGCCCGTTCCCGCGCCTGCGCCTCCTCGGTCGGGAACTCCTCGGGCACGGCCGAGGGATCGTCCACCATCTGGGCGAAGATCACCGCGCGCGCCGCGGCGAGCGGCCGGCGCGCCCACCAGAGATGCAAGGTCGAGGGGTGGCCGTGGCGGATCGACTTCTCGCGCGCCGCCGCGGCGTTGATCGCCTCGAGCGGCAGCGCGACCTCGATCAGCTTCTTCCTCATCGTGGCCCCCTCGCCCCTCGCTTCGAAACCGCCGTCGATCACCATAGTGTAACGTGCCACCGGAGCGGAGCGCCGTCGCCGGCCTCACGGTCGGTGCCCGCGAACGGGACCCGGCGGGCTTGGATCGTCGAGGCCCGAAGGCCCCCCGCGGAGGCGCGACGGCTCCCATCGTCGGGCAGCTCGCAAGGTGCATGGTCGCTTTCCGGTACGAGGGTCCCGACGACTGTGCAAGGCCGTGGCCGTCACCCGGCTCAGCGCGGCGGTTCGGCCCGCGCCAGGAGGTCGGCGAAGCGGTAATTCACGCTCGCGGCGTGGAAGTCGGGTTCGCGGCCGAACGGCCTGCGGACGTAGTGCACGCGGTGGCCGCCCTCGGCCGTGAACTCGACGATCGCCAGGATGAAGTCCTCGGGCTCGTTGAGCGCGGTCAAGATCTCGTTCTTGGTGACGGTCAGGGTCTCGGCGCCCTCGATCCGGCCCTTGACCTCCAGGAAGCGCAGCCGGCCAGTGCCCGGCACGCGGCTCTCGATGTCGTAGCCGAGCTTCTCGCTCTCGACGTCCCGGGGCTCGAAGCCCAACCGGCGTTCGACCTCCATCACGATTTCCCGCGCCCGAGCGGCCGAGGCCCGCGTGTCGGGGGCGGCCGGCGGCGGACCGGCCCCGCGGATCGCGCGCAAGAGCCCGCCCGGCACGACCAGCGCCCCGCCCAGGACGGTGGGCGGGAGCGGATTGATCTGCCGTTCGCGGGCGATCTCGGCGAGCCGGCGTTGCAGGCGGGCGCGCAGCTCGTCCCCGCGGCGGCGGGCTTCTTGGGCGTTGAGCCGGGCGGCGGGGCGGCCCGCCCGCTCCTCCTCGGCGAGCACGATCGCCCGGTGGTCCCAATGGGCGATCTCCTTGGCGAGCCGGTCCTTGACCGCCGCCTCGGTCTTGGCGAGGAGCTCGAGGCGCCGCTCCTTGACCTCGCGCAGATGCTCGGGGACCAGCCGGGCGACCGCGTGCCGGCGGGCCCGCTCCTCGAGGTCGCCGGCAAGCCGGGCACAGGCGGGGTGGGCTAGGATCTCCGCCGGGCTCGGCTCGTCCGCGGCGAGCGGGCGATAGTCGAGATAGGGGGCGGGCCCGGCGTCCCGCGCCCGCCCTTCGGCGTCGAGCTCGACGAAGAGGAGCCGCTTGGAGATGGTCCGCCGCTCGCCGCGGCGGCCTTCGGTGGCGTCCTCGATCGCGTGCTCGAGGAACACGAGAACGCGCGGCTCCGCGCCCGTGTCGGCCTCGTCGACCAGCACGGCCCCTTCCTTCAGGAGCGGCCGGTGCCGTTCGAGGGTGAGGTCGACCACCGATTCGAGGAGCGGGTGACCCGGGCAGAGGAAGGCCGCCTGCGGCTTGCCGGGCAGGTTCACGAGCTGCTTTTCGAAGGTCGCCCGCTCGTAGCGCTCGAGCACCGGAGCGCCGCGGCCGATCGCCCGATCGCGGCGGCGGACGACCGCCGGCACGTGGGCGATCTCGAACCGCCGCGGCTCGCGCTCGCGCAGGCTGCCGCCGAGCCGCTCGAAGGCGGCGCGGAAGAAGGCCTCGATGAAATGCGGCTGGAGCCTTCGGGCTTCGGCGCGCTCCATCGCCTCGCGGATCTCCCGGATGCGAGAGACGTCCATCGTCTCGTGGGCGAGGCCGTGCTCGTCGAGCAGCTCGCGCAGCTTCCGCCGGTCGACGGCCCCTTCGATCGCCCGGTCGAGCCGGGCGCGGACCTCCGGCCGCTCGCCGTATCGGATCGCCTCGACCAGGAGTTCGCGCAAGGGCCGGCCTTCGAATTCGAGCTTGCCCAGGACGTCGAACACGCGCCCGCCGAGCGCGCGGCGGGCCTCTTCGAGCTTGTCGAGCAGCCGACGGTAGACGTCGCCTTCACGGGTCTCGTGGGCCACGAGGTTCCAGAGGTGGCAGACCTCGCGCTGCCCGATCCGGTGGATGCGGCCGAAGCGCTGCTCGAGCCGGTTCGGGTTCCAGGGCAGGTCGTAATTGACCATGAGATGAGCGCGCTGGAGATTGATGCCCTCGCCGGCCGCATCGGTCGCCACCAGCACCCGCACGCGCGGGTCGAACTTGAACGCTTCCTCAGCCTTGCGGCGCTCCTCGCGGCTCATCGCCCCGTGGATCGCCACGACGGCATCCGGCCGGCCGAACAGGGTGCGGATGCGGTCGACCAGATAGTCGAGCGTGTCGCGGTGCTCGGTGAAGACGACGAGCTTCTGCTCCGGCGAGGATCGCGGCTCGGACGGGCGGTCGTCCGAGCCTTCGAAGGCGGCCGCCTCCTCGGCGAGCTGCGGGGCGAGCGCCGCCGGGGTGAAGATTGTGCGCAAGAGCTCGGCGAGCTCGCGCCATTTGCGGTCCTCGCCGGAGCGGCGGAGTGCTGCGGCCAGGGCCTCGAGCCGCTTCAAGGTCGCGATCTCGGCCCGCAGCTCCTCGATGGTGCGGGCCGCGGTCGCCTCGTCGAGCACCCGCTCTTCGGTCTCGGCCCGCTCGGCCTCAGGGGCGTCTTCGAGCTCCTCGAGCTCCTCCGGCGCGAAGCCGGCCACGGGCAGTGACGGCTCCCTGGCGAGGCCCCCGCCGCGGGCGAGGAGCTCGGCTTCGCGCAGCCGACTTTCGAGACGCTCGCGGCGCCGTTGCAGCGAGCGCCAGATCGCCTCGGGCGAGGAGGCGAGCCGGCGCTGCAGGATGGTGAGCGCGAAGCCGACGGTGCCGCGCCGGCGCTCGTCGTCGAGGTTCTCGGCGCGGTCGAACTCCTCGCGGACATAGGCCGTGACCTGCTCGTAGAGCTGCGCCTCCGCCGGCGAGAGCTCGTAGGGCACGGTGCGGGCGATCCGCTCCGGGAACAAGGGCCGGCCGTCGAAAGTGAGGAGGCTTTCCTTGACCGCGCGGCGCATCAGGTCGGAAGTGTCGGTGGCGTGCACGCCGTCGCGGAACCGGCCCTCGAAGCGGTCGCCGTCGAGCAACGCCATGAAGAGCTGGAAGTCCTCTTCCTTGCCGTTGTGCGGCGTGGCGGTCATGAGCAGGAAATGGCGGGTGCGCCCGGAGAGGAGCTGGCCCAGCCGGTAGCGCTTGGTGTACTTGATCTCGCCGCCGAAGAAGGTGGCGGAGAGCTTGTGCGCCTCGTCGAAGACGACGAGGTCCCAGAAGGTTTCCGGGGCCTCGAGCTGGCGGTGCAGGCGTTCGTCGCGGGCGAGTTTGTCGAGCCGGGCGATCACGAGATCGGTCTCGGCGAGCCAATTGCCGGTGCGCGAGGCTTCGAGCTTGTCGTTGGTGAGGATCTCGAAGGGCAGCGCGAACCGGCTGTCGAGCTCGTCCTGCCACTGCTCGACGAGGTTGCCCGGGCAGACGATCAGGCAGCGCTGGAGGTCGCCGCGGGCCACGAGCTCCTTGATCAACAGGCCGGCCATGATCGTCTTTCCGGCACCGGGATCGTCGGCGAGCAGGAAGCGCAGCGGCTGGCGCGGCAGCATGTGCTCGTAGACCGCGGTGATCTGGTGCGGCAACGGCTCGACCAGCGAGGTGTGCACCGCGAGGAGCGGGTCGAAGAGATGGGCGAGGCGGATGCGCTGGGCCTCGGCGACCAGGCGAAAAGCCGCGCCGTCGCCCGCGAAGCCGAAGGTCCGGCCCGGCTCGGCGAGCTCGAGGTTATGTTCGTCCTCTCGAAACAGCAGGCGGTTGGCGACCCGCCCGGTGGCGTCCTTGAAGGTCACCTCGAGCGCATCGCTGCCGAGCCATTGCACGGCCACGATCGTGGCCGGCCCGTCGTGCACGAGCCCACGCACGATGGCACCGCTTCGGAGCTCCTCGAGCCGGCTCATCGCGCCCCCTGCTCCCGATACCTGGACGCCCGATTGGCCACGAAGCGGCGGCCGAACGTCAAGGCCCCGGGCGCGGCGAGCATCCTCGGACGCGCCGCACCCATCCCCTGCATTTGGTCCTCGGCCCGGCGAGACTCGAGAAACGCTGGGGCGGAGACCGAACGGTTCCCGAGCATCGGCTTGCAACCTCGCCCGCGCTCGCGGTCTCACGACCGTTTCCCGCCGACTTTCGACGCTCCTCTCGCAAGACCGGACCGAAATCGACGACCGACTTGGGCTCGACGATCGGCGCCCCCGGCACCGGCGCCGGTCGAGCCCTCGCCCGCGCGTCCCCCCACGAAGCTGCGGCGGCTCGCCCTTGTCTGCCGTTGGTCGACCAACCGCTCACCTCCAAGCGCCGCGAACCGTCCTCTGGCCTGCGCGCAACCGGAACCGAGCGGACCAACGCTGCGGCACGAATTGACGCGAAAGGCCTATAGTCATATTCTGAGGCTCACGATCACATCGCCGGAGCCCGCCCATGCCGTCCGCCGCGCCCGTCGAACCGACCGCCCGCCCGCGCTCGCCGGCGCAGAGCGAAGCCGCCCGGCGGAACGGCGCCCGCTCGCGCGGGCCCGTCAGCCCCGAGGGCAAGGCGCGCGCGTCGCGGAACGCGCCCCGCCACGGGCTCTGCTCGACCCGCAGCCTCGCCCCGGGCGAGGACCCCGAAGCCTTCGCCGTCCTGCTCGCCGACCTCCGCCGCGAGGCCGCCCCGCGCAGCCGCCTCGAGGCGCTGCTGCTCGAACGGCTCGCCCTCACCTTTTGGAAGCTCGCCCGCTGCGACCGGCTCGAGGCGACGCTGGCTACGATCGAGCCGCACTGCCCCACGGGCCGCCTCTTCCCCGACCCGGGCCTGCCCCGGATCCTCTCCCGCGTGCCGGAGCTTTCGCTCCTCGTCCGCTACCAGGGGCAGCTCGGCCGCGACCTGCAGCGGCTCCTGAAGCTCGTGGGCGACCCGCTGCTCGACCGCATGGCCGAGGCGGACGAGCCCGCACTCAATGCGCCGGCCGAGGAGGACACACCCGACGGCCGCCGCTCCCGCGGATCGGCGGAGGACCATCGACCGCCCCCGCCCGTGTGGCCGGCGCATAGCTGCCCCCTTGTTGAGGCAAAGCTGATACAGTAGGTCGGCGAGCGTGCCCGCGGGCTAGGCGTCAGCCCCGGGGGTCAGGGAGGGAGTGCGCATGCGGATCGCTCGTTTCCTCGCCCATCTCGCCGCCGTCGTCTGCTTCGTGAGCGGTGCTGCGGCCCAATCGGACAATCCCCTCGAAGAATATCGTCGGCTCTTGGCCGACCCGTTCGCCAATCCGGGTTACCTGTTCGTCGATCGCGGCGAGGCCTTGTGGCACCAGAAACGCGGGCCCAAGAACGCGTCCCTCGAACAATGCGACCTCGGCTTGGGTCCGGGCGTCCTCGAGGGTGCTTACGCCCGCTTGCCTCGCTATTTCGCCGATGCCGACCGGGTCATGGACCTCGAGACCCGTTTGATGTGGTGCATGGTCAACCTGCAAGGGTTCGACGAGGCCACGATCAAGAAGACCGCCTTTTCCAAGCGCGGTGGCCAGTCCGACATGGAAGCCCTCGTCGCCTACGTCGCCGAGAAATCGTCCGGAATGAAGTTCGAGATCCCGCTCGAACACCCCAAGGAGAAAGAGGCCTACGCACTCGGCGAAGCCGTCTCCTATCGGCGGAGCTCTTACTTCGATTTCTCGTGCTCGACCTGCCACAGCCAAGACGGTCGGCGGATCCGCCTGCAAGAGCTCGGCAACATGACGAAAAAAGAAGATGCCGCGCGGGCCATGACCTCATGGCCCACCTACCGGGTGTCTCACGAAACCTTGCGGACGATGCAGCACCGCATGTGGGACTGCTTCTGGCAGATGCGGATGCCCGACCTCGACTACGGTTCGGAACTGAGCGTCGCGCTCATCACCTGGCTCACCAAGAACGCCGAGGGCGGCGAGCTCGCCGTCCCGGGCATCAAGCGCTGAGGAGGCCGACAATGCGCTTCGTGACCGCTGCCGCCCTTTCGGCTTGTCTCGCGGTTCCCGTGCTCGCCGCGGAGATTCCGGGATTGCCGACCATCTCTGTCGAGCGGCGTGAGCAGGTGGTGCGGGACGGTTTCCGCTACGACAAGCTCGCACCGGAGCTGAAGGCGCGGATCGAGCAGGACGAGACTCAGAGTCTGTGCACGCAATATCGCAACGATCCCCCGCCCGAGGTCGCCCAGCGGATCGAAAAAGCCGCGCTCGACTCGATCGTCTTCCCGGAGGACGGCAAGTTCCTCGGTGATTGGAAGAAAGGCGAGGCGCTTTCGCTCAGCGGCTACGGGCTGCGGATGGGCGACGATCCGAAGCGCCAGGTCGGAGGCAATTGTTACGCCTGCCACGAGATGGCGCCGACCGAGCTCTCCTACGGAACGCTCGGACCATCCCTCAAGGGCTACGGCAAACTGCGGGACTTTGCGCAAGACGCCATCAAGGAGGCATACATCAAAATTTACAATCCCAACGCGACCGTCGCGTGCTCGACCATGCCGCGGTTCGGCACGAAGAAGATCCTTTCGATCGACGACATCCGCCACGTCCTGGCGTTCCTGTTCGATCCGAACTCACCGGTGAACCGGGTGGATTGAGCGTCGCCCAATCGGCTCGCCACCGGGTCGCTCGGGCTCGCCTCCCCGAACCGGTCGAGCCCGTGCGATCTTCGGATGGCTTCCCACGGCCGGCGGTGTGGCCACCCCGGGGCTCGTTCGGCGGCCACGGCATCGTTTGGTGCGCCCGACAGGATTCGAACCTGTGACCCCGGGATTAGGAATCCCGTGCTCTATCCTGCTGAGCTACGGGCGCGCCCGGGCGGGACTATACGGGTCGGCCGCGCGCCGCGGCAAGCTCGCCCGGCGCTCTCTCCTGCTCGGGCTCGCAGCGACCCTCCTCCCGGCGCCGGTGCGTGCCGGCGAGCGGGTGAGCGGGGCCGTGGTCGACGGCCCCGACCGGCTGCGGCTCGCCGACGGCCGGATCGTCCGCTTGCTCGGCCTCGTGGTCCCGGGCGATCTCGCGCCGGCCCCCGATGGCCCCGAGCGGGTCGCTGCCGCATGCCGGCGGCTCGAGGAACTCGTGGCCGCTGGGCCGCTCGAGCTCGAGGCGCTGGGCGAGGACCGGCTCGGAAGGGTCTTGGCCCGGGTGCGCACCGCCGACGGCCGGTTCGTCCAGCACGAGCTCGTCGCGGCGGGGCTCGCCTGGGCGTTCCCGGACGGGCTCGATCGGGCGAGCGCGGGCGAGCTGCTCGCCGCCGAGGCCGAGGCACGCCGGGCCCGCCGGGGGCTCTGGGCGGAGCCGAGCCTCGCCGTGCAAGACGCCGCTCGGGTTGCCGCCGAACCGCCACGCTTCGCCGTGGTCGAAGGCACGGTCGTGAGAATCGGGCGGAGCGAGGCCTTCACTTGGCTCGATTTCGGTGCCGGTCGCCGGCGTGGCTTCACGGTGCGGATCCCGGCCACGGCGCTGCCCGCCTTCCGCCGCACCGGGTTTCCGCCGGATCGCCTCCTCGGCCGTCGCCTGCGCGTGCGTGGCTGGCTCTTCAAAGCCGGCGGTGCCATGATGGAAGTGGACGACGCGTTGCAGATCGAGGTGCTCGAATGATGCCGAGGACTCGGTTCCGGCGCACGCTTGCGCTCGGCCTTCTCCTCGCGCTCGCGGCCTGCGCCCCGGTCCGCAACCCGGCAACCGGCGAGCTGCAATACACCTCGCTGACACCGGCCGACGAAGCACGGATCGGCCGCGAGCAGCATCCGCGGGTCCTCGCCGAGTTCGGTGGTGAGGCCAAAGAGCCGCGGGCACGCGCTTACGTCCAAGAGATCGGACAAAAGATCAAAGCGGTCTCGGAGCTCTCCCGGCAGCCCTTCACCTTCACCCTGCTCGACAGCGACATGGTGAACGCCTTCGCGCTGCCGGGCGGCTACGTGTATGTCACGCGCGGCCTTTTGGCACTCGCCGACGACGAGGCCGAACTCGCGGGCGTGCTCGGTCACGAGGTCGGGCACGTCACCGCCCGGCACACCGCCCAACGCTACGACCGGGCGATGCTCGGCCAGCTCGG
>Ga0308408_1000363_pt1 | contig 26645 bp, 24 predicted proteins | sample HotsprSampleMSe3_FD_203466 | JGI IMG/M metagenome (GOLD analysis project Ga0308408, IMG submission 203466) | Hot spring phototrophic mat microbial communities from Mushroom Spring, Yellowstone National Park, Wyoming, United States - 20060912_MSe3 ... | reverse complement strand
CTCGCGCAGCCGGCTCACCGTGCGGCGGAACTCGAACGCCCCCTCGCCCTCGGGGTAGAGCGCCTCGGGCTCGGCCCCGGCGCTCGCGACGAGGATCACCTTGCGCTCGTAGAGCGCGTCCACGAGCGTGACGAAGCGGCGCGCCTCGTTGCGACGATCGGGGCCGAGTAGCGGGACACCGCGCAGCACGATCACGCCGAACCGCTCGGTGAGCGCCAGATAGTCGGCGGGCCCGAGCGGCCGCGCGCAGAGCTCCGGGAAATCGAAGACCGCCACGGGGCCGGCCGCGTTCGGCACCGGCAAGGGCCGGCCGCCGACATCCAGCGTCTCGGGGCCGAACGGACGTCCGTCGGCGAGCACCCGGAGGATCCGCTCGAGCTTCGCATCGGTCTCGGCGCCGAGCGGTGCCAGGTAGAGCGAGAGGCCCTCGAGCCGCCGCAGGCGGTAGTCGATCGGGCCGTCGAGGGCCACGACCTCGAGCCGCGAGCGCAGGAGCGCGATCGTCGGCAGGAAGAGTTCGCGGTTGAGCCCGCCCTCGTAGAGCCGCTCGGGGGCGAGGTTCGAGGTCGCGACGATCGCCACCCCGGCGTCCAACAGCCCCTGGAACAGCCGGCCCAGGATCATCGCGTCCGCGATGTCCCGCACCTCGAGCTCGTCGAGGCAGAGGAGGCGGGTCCGCGCGGCGAATTCGCGCACGAGGGTGGCGATCGGATCCGCTTTCGGCGCCCCGGCCCGAAGTGCCGCGAGCCGGGCGTGCACCTCGAGCATGAAGGGCTGGAAATGGACCCGCCGGCTCGGGGCGATCGGAACGGCCTCGAGGAAAAGGTCGACGAGCATCGACTTGCCGCGGCCCGGGCGGCCGTGGAGATAGACCCCACCCGGAACGGCCGGGGTGGGGCGAGCCTTGCCACCGGCGAGCCGAGCCAACAGGCCCCGGGCCGGTGTTCCGGACCGTTCGGTCAGGCTGCGGGCGAAGGCGTCGAGCCGCTCGGCCGCGGCGCGCTGCGAGGGGTCGAGCTCGAGCTCGCCGCGCGCGGTCCGCTCGTCGAGGAGGCCGACCAGCAAAGCGGGTCCTCGGCCAGGCGTTCAGGCCATCGGTGGCTCGGCGCCCAGCGCCCGGCGGATCGCCGGCCACTGGGCGAGCACCGCACCACCGGCTACGAGCGCCCCACCCAGGATCTGGCCTGGCCGCGGTGCCGTGCCGAGCAGCAGGAGCGACATCACCATGACGTAAAAGGGTGCCAGGTTGGTGTGGATCGCGGCGATCGTGGCGCCCAGGATCCGCACGCCCGTGAGCCAGAGCGAGACCGAGACCGCGATCGAGAAGCCGGCGAGCCACCCCAACAGCGCCAGGCTCCGAGGTCCGGTGTCGATCGCGAACGGGACGAGCCCCGAAGCCGTGCCGATCGCCGCCACGGTCAAGAGGAAGAGCCCGCCGATCGTGAGGCCGAGGGTCGACTTGGCGATCGCGTCGAGCGAGCCCAGGCCGTTGGCGGAGATCCGCGAGTACCAGATCCACAAGATCTGCGAGAGCAGCACGAGGAGCTCGCCGCCGCGCGGGGCGGGGACCCAGGAACCCGGTGCGAGGCTCGCGAGGACCCCGCCCGCCATGGCCATGAGGATGCCCGCCCAGAGATGGGCGCTCGGCCGCTCGCTGCCCTCGAGGATGCCCAAGAGCGCCGAGATCAAGGGGCCGGTCGTCACGATGATCGCGGTCGTCACGGGATCCGCGAACTTCTGCCCGACGACGATGCAAAGCCCGGCCATCCCGAAACCGAGTACGCTCGCGCCCACGAGGCGCGGCCAGGAGTCCGGTCGCAGCGTCCCGAGCCGGCCGCTGAGCGCGCAGAAGGCGAGGAGCATGGGCCCGGCGCCCAGGATCCGGCCGACCGTGAGCCAAACCGGGTTCCAGCTCTGCAGGAGCCGATCGGTGGCGAGGAACGAGCTCGCCCAAAGAACGATCGCCGCCAGCGTGACGGCATTGCCGGCGAACAGACCAGCGCCCGCCCTCGAAGTCTCGGAACCATGCATGCCGCCTCACCCGGCGGACGGACCCATATCGATCGGTCTGTCGGCCGAAGTCGCGAGGCGGTAACGCGCCGGGCGGGTTCTTTCAACCCGGAACGCGACGTTCCACCGCAGCTCTCAGGCCTCGAGCCAGCCCTGCAGTTCGGCCGTCGCGAGCTCGGCCAAAAAGTCGATGTGTTCGTCCGAATCGTTGAGGCAGGGGATGTAGGTGAACTTCTCCCCGCCCGCTTCGAGGAAAGTCTCGCGCCCGGCCACGGCGATCTCCTCGAGCGTCTCGAGGCAGTCGGTCACGAAGGCCGGCGAGATCACCGCGATCTTCTTCACCCCACGGGCCGGGAGCGCGGCGAGGGTCTCGTCGAGATAGGGCTGCAGCCACTCCTCGCGGCCGAAGCGCGACTGGAAGACGACCATGACCTTCTCTTGTGGCCAGCCCAAGGCCTCGCGCACGAGCCGCGAGGTCTTTTGGCAGTGGCAATGGTAGGGATCGCCTTCGAGCAGGAACCGCCGTGGCACCCCGTGATATGACATGAGCAGGAGGTCGGGCACGAAGTCGAGCCCCGCGAGGTGGCGGCGGATGCTGTCGGCCAAGAGCCGGATGTAGGTCGGGTGGTCGTGGTAGGGCGGCAACGTGCGGACCGCCGGCTGCCATTTGAGGGTCTTCAAGGCGTCGAAGGCTTTGTCGTAGGCGGTGGCGGTCGTGGGCGCGGCGTATTGCGGGTAGAGCGCCATCAACAAGAGCCGCCGGCAACCCTGCGCGGTGAGCCGGTCGATCGCGCTCGCGATCGAGGGGTTGCCGTAGCGCATCGCCCAGTCGACCCGGATCTCCGGCCGCTTGCCGGCGAGCCGGGCGGCGAGCTTGGCGGCTTGGCTGCGGGTCACCGTCTTCAAGGGGCTCTCGTTCAGCTCCTTGTTCCAGATCGCTTCGTATTCTTTGCCCTTGGAGAAGGGCCGCTTGCTCAAGATCACGAGCTGGAGGAGCGGCTGCCAGAGCCAAGCCGGGTAGTCGATCACCCGCCGATCCGACAGGAACTCCGAGAGATAGCGCCGCATCGACCAATAGTCGGTCGCGTCCGGCGTCCCGAGATTCAAGATCAAGACGCCGATCCGCGCCGGCTCGATCGGTGGGTGGTCGGCAGGCAGCGGCCCGCTACGCGCCCCTGTTCGTTCCGCTTGCCGCTCGAGAACCCCGGTCCCGACCATGTCGAACCCCTTCACGCGTACGACAGCCCAGATAGCCTCTCCCGCACAACCGACAAGCCGGCTCGCGCTGCGCCGCGTGGACGGGGCTTCGAGGCGCTCCTAAACTGGGCCGAGAGCCACGCCCTAGAGCCGGGGGGCGGCTGCAGGAGAGCTCCATGAGCCAGGCACCGAACTCGCTCCAGGCGCGCGACAAGGCCTACGTCGTCCATCCCTACACCAATCTGCGCGCGCACGAGCAGCAGGGCCCGCTCGTCATCACCCGTGGCGAAGGCATCTGGGTCTGGGACGACGACGGCAAGGCCTACATCGAGGGCCTGTCGGGGCTGTGGTGCGCGTCCTTGGGCTTTTCCGAAAAGCGGCTCGTCGAAGCCGCTCGGCGGCAGATGGAGCGCCTGCCCTACACCCACGTCTTCGCCCACCGCTCGAGCGAGCCCGTGATCGAGCTCGCCGAGAAGCTCGTCTCGATCGCCCCGAAGCCGATGGCCAAGGTGTTCTTCGTCAATTCCGGCTCGGAGGCGATCGACACGGCGATCAAGCTCATCTGGTACTACAACAACGCCCGCGGCAAGCCCGAGAAGAAGCGGATCCTCGCCCGCAAGCGGGCCTATCACGGCATCACGCTCGCGGGCGGTCACCTGACGGGGCTGGCTTACGCTCGGGTCGGCTTCGACCTGCCGATGTCCGACCGCTTCTTCCACCTCACCTGTCCTTCGCATTATCGCGATGCGCTGCCGGGCGAGAGCGAGGGAGCCTTCGCGAGCCGGCTCGTGGAAGAGCTCGACACGCTGATCCGGGCGTTGGGGCCCGAGACCATTGCCGCCTTCTTCGCCGAGCCGGTGATGGGCGCGGGCGGGGTGGTGGTCCCGCCCAAGGGTTATTTCGAGAAGATCCAGCCCATCTTGAAGAAGCACGACATCCTCTTCGTCGCCGACGAGGTGATCAACGGCTTCTGCCGGACCGGCAACATGTGGGGCTGCGACACCTTCGGGATCCGCCCCGACCTCGTGATCTGCGCCAAGCAGCTCTCCTCGGCCTACGTCCCGATCGCAGCCGTGCTCATGAGCCAAGAATTCTACGAGGTGATCGCCGATCAGTCGGCCAAGCTCGGCACGCTCGGCATGGGCTACACCTACAGCGGCCACCCTGTGGCCGCAGCGGTCGCCCTCGAGACCCTGAAGATCTACGAGACCGACAAGATCTTGGAGCATGTGCGGCGGGTGAGCCCGCGCTTCCAGGAGCGGTTGATCCGACTCGCGGCCCACCCGCTCGTGGGCGAAGCGCGCGGGGTAGGCCTCTTGGGCGGGGTCGAGATCGTCAAGGACAAAAAGACCAAGGAGCAGTTCCCGCAAGAGGCCAAGGCAGCGGTGCAGATCGTCCAGCGTTGCTTGGAGCAGGGGCTGATCGTCCGCCCCCTGCCCGGCGACGTGATCGGCATCTGCCCGCCGCTCATCATCGAGGAGCACGAGATCGACCAGCTCTTCGACCGGCTCGAGCGGGGCCTCGATGCGGCCTTGCCGCAGATGGCGAAGGCCGCGTGAGCCTCAGACGACCTGGTTGACGAGGGCACTCTCGCCGCGCCGCAGCCGGGCGAGGTTCTCGAGCAAAAGGTCGAGCACGCGGTCCTCGTAAGCGCGGGTCTCGCCCGCCGTGTGCGGCGTGATCAGGAGGTTGGGCGCGGTCCAGAGCGGCGAGTCGGGCGGCAGCGGCTCCTCGCGCGCCACGTCGATCGCCGCCGCCGCGAGCCGGCCCGAGGCGAGAGCTTCGAGGAGCGCCTCTTCGACCACGCAGCGGCCGCGCGCGACGTTGACGAAGAGTGCCCCGGGCTTCAGGAGCGCGAGCCGCCGCGCGTCGATCAGGTCCGCGGTCTCGGGGGTGAGCGGGCAGGCGAGCAGCAGCACGTCGGCCCCGGGCAGGAGCCGGTCGAGCGCGTCGAGCCCGTGGACCTCGTGGGCGCCGGCCGCCCCGGCCGCCGGGTCGCGACGGACCGCCATCACGCGCATGCCGAAGGCTCGGGCGAGCGCCGCGATCCGCCCGCCGATGCGGCCGAGCCCGACGAGCAGCAGGGTCTTGCCGGCGAGCTCCTGCTCGCGCCGCGCGAGCTCGCCGATCATCCCCCGCCAGAAGCGCCGCTCCTGGTTGCGTACCGCCTCGGGCACGAGCCGCGTGAGGGCCAAGAGGAGCGCGATCGCGTGCTCGGCCACGGCGTTCGCGTTCACGCCCGCGGCACTCGCGAGCCGCACGCCGCGGGCCCGGAGCGCCTCTTTGCCGTACTGGTCGGTCCCGGCGCTGATCGACTGGATGAAGCGGAGCTTGGGCGCCTTTTCCAACAGCTCGTCGCGCCAGAGGCCGGAGATCACGAGGACCTCGAGCTCGCCGATCACCGCCTCGAGCCCCGCACGGTCGCGGACCTCGACGAAGCGCAGCGGCAGGGCACGGGCGCGCGCGCGCTCGCCCAGGCGATAGGCGACGTGCGCGAAGCCGACGAGCGGGTCGGAGGAGATCATGGCTGCTTCCGGCTCCCCGAGTGGCGAGCGGGAGCCTTGCCGCACGCGAGCGGCTTCGACAATCCGCGGCGGCGCTCAGGCGGGGGCGCGCCAACGGTAATGGGCGACGAGCCATTCGGAGCCCTCTCGAAAGCCGAACAGCTCGGCGCAGGCCATGAAGAAGATCCGCCAGCGCTGGAACCAGAGCCGCGCGTCCTTCTCGCCGTAGGTCGCGGCGAAGAGCGGCAAAAGCTCGGCGCGCGCGGCGTCCTGCGCGGCGAGCCAGGCTTCGAGCGTCTTCTGGTAGTGGGTCCCGTCGACCGTCCACCGCACCTCGAGCTCGAGCAGGCCCCGGGCCGCCTCGGGCAAGAGGTCGAGCGAGGGCATGAGCCCGCCCGTGAAGAAGTGGCGCGCCATCCAGGTGGCCGGTCCCTCGTCCTCGAAGGGGTAGGCGTAGATCCGGTGGGCGAAGACGTGGACGAAGAGTCGGCCACCCGGGACGAGCCAGCGACGGATGCGGCGGAAGAGCTCGCGGTGATTGCGGACGTGCTCGAACATCTCGACCGAGACGACCCGGTCGAAGCGTTCGGCCGTGTCGAAACGGGCGATGTCGGCGGTCACGACCTCGAGGTTGGCGATCCCGCGGTCGCGCGCCCGGGCCTCGATGAACGCGCGCTGGGTCCGCGAGTTCGAGAGCGCCGTGATCCGCGCCAACGGGAAGCGCTCGGCCAAATAAAGGCAGAGCGAGCCCCAGCCGCAGCCGAGCTCGAGGATCCGCTGGCCGTCCTCGATCGCCGCGCGCTCGGTGGTGAGCGCCAGCATCGCCTCTTCGGCGGCGGCGAGCGTCGTCACGTCCTCGGGCCACAGGCAGGCGCTGTATTTGAGCCGCGGGCCCAAGACGCGCGCGAAGAACGCGGTCGGCAGCTCGTAATGCTGGGCGTTGGCGGCATCGGCGTGGATCGTGACCGGCCCTTGGGCGAGCCCTTCGCGCCAGCGCGCCCGCTCGGCCGCGGCCGCCGCCTCCTCCTCGAGCCTTCGGGCGAGCATCCGGCGGATCCCGATCCGGATCATCGAATCGGGCAGGATGCCGCCCTCGGCGAGCTCGATCGCGGTCTTCACGCGCGCTTCTCCTTGGGCGGCCAGGGGATGAACATCGAGGTCGTCGCTTGATAGTCGCGGTAGTCCGCCCGCGAGGCCGCGGCCTGCATCTCGGTGTAGGGGATGCCCGTGCCCTTGAGCAGCGTCGCCAGCATCAAGGCGGGGCCGAGGAGCGCCACCGCCACGGCCCAAAGCTCGCCCCAGGCGAGCAACGGATAGGTGAACCAGTGCAGCCACTCGAAGAAATAGTTGGGGTGGCGCGAATAGCGCCAGAGACCCTGCCGGCAGGTTTTGCCCTTGTTGGCCGGATCGGCGCGGAAGGCCGCGAGCTGCCGGTCGGCCGTGCTCTCGCCCACGACCGCCACCACCCAGACGAGCACGGCCGTGACGAGCGCCCAGCCGGGCGGCGGGCTAGCAGCCGAGGCCGCGGCCAAAAACGGCAGGGCGAAGACCGCGGCGGCGAGCGCCTGGGCCTGGAAGAAGAGGAAGAACATCGGCTGCGCACGCGCGCCCCAGTGCGCGCGCAGCCGCTGGTAGCGGCCGTCCTCGGGCTTGCCGAGGACCCGGTCGGTCGCGATGTACCAGGCGAGCCGTGCGGCCCAAGCGCCGCCGAGCACACCGACCAGGAGCCGGCGGGCCACGTCACCCTCGGCCCAGAAGGCACACCAGATCGCAAGGAAGCCCATCGCCGCCGACCAGCAGACGTCGACGATGCCGGCATCCCGGTGCCGCCGCTGCCAGTCCCAGGCCCAGACCATGGCGAGGGCGACGATCGCCCAGCCCGAGGCGAGGATCCCGAGCCAGCTCATACCCGTCGCTCCGCGGTCCCGAAGCCGTCGAGCTCGCGCGCGAGAAGCCCGAGGACGGGTGTCGCCACGGCGTAGACGAGCCCGACGAGAAGGAGTCCCGCCCAGGCGGGTTCGAGCAGCGTGGCCGCCCCGAGCCGCGCGCCCGCCCAATAGGCGAGCGGCCCGCCGAGCGCACCGAACAGGGCGGCGAGGACCGGCTTCTCGCGCAGCCAGCGCAGGCTCACGTCGAAGGTCGAGGCGAAGAGGGCCCAAAGACAGACCATCCAATAGGGGGCGAACCCGTCGAGGAGGATGCCCTGGGCGAAGGCGATGCGCTCGGCGCGGATCAGGAGGGTGTCGAGCCCGAACCCCGCGAGGGCGGCCGCTGCGAGCAGGAGCGCCGCTCGGGCCGGCCGGGTGGCGCTGGCGACATGCCAGGAAAGGATCGGCAGGGCGAGGAGCGGCCCGAGCCAGGGCATCCCGTGCGCGGCGCCAAGCACGCAGGCGAACCAGCCGAGCTGGAAGCCCACGACGTTGACGAGGATCGCCGTGGTGGACGGCCCCGCTCGACCGCTGGTCGGAAGGTCGCTCGGCGCGCGCGCGAGCATGGTCGGGTCGATCCGGGCCGGGACGGCGGCGGCGGACGGCCCCGGCCCTTCGGCCGTCCGATCCTGCTTACGCCCTCCTGCCCCGGTCGGATCAGCCGCAGCCCACGGATCGGCGAACCGAGCTCAGGCGGCTGCGACCGCGTAGAGGTCGGGGTCGTAGGCGTAGCCCACGGCGTCGAGCTCGGCCAGGAGTCGCTCGCCTTCGGTCGGGTCGAGCTCGACGAGCGGCGGCCGGACGGTGCGCCAGACCGGATCGTGCCGGCCATCGGCGATCACGTGCTTGATCGCCGGGATCAAGGGCCGCTTCTGCAAGGCCTCGCGGACCGCCGAGACCTTGCGCATCCCCGCCTCCGCCGCGGCGAGGTCGCCATGCTCGAAGGCGTCGAACACCGCCCGGCTCGCCGCGCAATTGAGGTTGGCAGCAGCCGAGATCGTCCCGGCCCCGCCGGCCACGAGCACCTGGAGGAGGTGCTGGTCGGCACCGGCGAAGACCGCGAGGCCCGGGAAGGAGCGGATCAGGTCCAAGGTGTGCGGGAGATCGGCCGAGCTGTCCTTGATGCCCTTGATCGTCGAGGGATAGAGCTCGACCAGCCGGGCGATCACGGGTTTCGGGATCGGCACCCCCGAAATTTGCGGGAAATGGTAGAGGAGAAGCTCGAGCCGCGGGTCGGCCACCTTCTCGATCACCTCCGAGAAGGCCCGCACCAGGCCCTCCTCGGGCACGTTCTTGTAGAAGAAGGGCGGGAGTGCCAGCATTCGGGTCACCCCGAGGTCGAGCCCGTGGCGGATCAGCGCCACCGTGTCGGCGCGGGCGCAGCAGCCGACGCCCAAGATCACCCGATCGGCCGGCAAGCCCGCGGCCAACAGCGCCTCGAGCGCGGCGCGCCGCTCGTCGACCGAAAAGGCCTGGGTCTCGCCGGTCGTCCCGAACACGCCGAGCCCGTGGCAGCCGTGCCGCAACAGCCAGCGGGCGTGCCGCGCCCAGCGCTCGAGGTTGATTTCGCCGTCCGGGTCGACCGGCGTGACGATCGCGGCCCAGATCCCGCGCAGCTTCGGATCCTCCATCGCCCCCGCTCCCACGAAGCCCCGCCGCTACCCTAGCGCGGCCGGGGCCGGCCCGCAGCCGCCAACCTGTCGCCCCCGTCCCTCGTAGCGGCCGCGGTTTGGAACGATTAAAAGGAAAACGAGGCGTCCCGGCCTCGAGGAGCCCCGCGCTTGCCGAGCCCCGAACCGTCGGCCTGGTCGAGCCCGCACCGGCTCGCGCTCGTCTGGGCGCTCGCCGCCCTCATCGCCGGGCTCGTCGCCAGCGCCATCGGCCGCGGCGCGCTCGCCGATCTCCTCTGGGCGGTCGGGATCGTGCCGCCCTTGGCGCTCCTCGCGGTCGAGATCGCCAAGAACCTGGCCAAGGGCGAGACCGGGGTGGACGCGGTGGCCGCCCTCTCGATGGGCGGGGCGCTCGTCTTGGGCGAGCATCTCGCGGGCGTGGTCGTCGCGGTCATGTTCACCGGCGGCAACGTGCTCGAGGAGCATGCCCGAAGACGAGCCTCGCGCGAGCTCGGCGCGCTCCTCGATCGGGCGCCGCGCAGCGCGCGACGGGAGCGGGCGGGCAGCCTCGAGACCGTGCCCGTCGAGGCGATCGAGCCCGGGGAGCGGCTGCTCGTGGCGCAGGGCGAGATCGTGCCGGTCGACGGGGTGCTCCTCGAGGTCCCCGCGACGCTCGACGAGTCGGCCCTGACCGGCGAGCCCCTGCCGGTCCGCCGCGAGCCCGGCGAGCGGCTCAGGAGTGGGGTGCTCAATGCCGGCCCGCCCTTGCGGATGGAGGCCCGCGCCCGGGCGGCCGAGAGCACCTATGCGGCGATCGTCCGGCTGGTCGAGACGGCCCAGGCGAGCAAAGCACCGCTCGTCCGCCTCGCCGATTCCTTCGCGCTCCCCTTCCTCGGCGTCACCCTCGCGATGGCGGCCTCGGCCTGGCTCTTCTCGGGCGATCCGGTCCGCGCCCTCGCCGTGCTCGTCGTCGCCACGCCTTGCCCCTTGATCCTCGCCGCTCCGGTCGCGATCACGGCCGGCATCTCGGCGGCCGCACGGCGCGGCGTGCTGTTCAAGACCGGTGGTGCTCTCGAGACGCTGGCCCGGGCGGAGACGCTCGTCTTCGACAAGACCGGCACGCTCACCACCGGCCGCGCCCGGCTCGTCTCGGTGGTCGCCTGCCGCGAGCTCGACGCCGAGGAGCTGTTGCGCCTCGCCGCGTCGCTCGACCAGGTCTCGACCCACCCCTTGGCCGATGCGATCGTCCGCGCCGCCCGCGCCCGCGGCCTTCCCCTCGAACTGCCGAGCGAGGTCCGCGAAGCCCCGGGCGAGGGCATCACCGGCCGGGTCGGCAGCCGGCTCGTACGGCTCGGCCGGCTCGCCCACACCGACGGCCGCCGGCTGTTCGAGGACTGGGCCGAACGGACCATCCGCCGCGCCGAACGCGACGGCGCCACCCCGGTCTTCCTCACGGTCGACGGCGAGCTCGCCGGCGCCCTTCTTTTGGCCGACGAGATCCGCCGCGAGACGCCGCGGGCGTTGCGGGCGCTGCGCGAGGTGGGTTTGCGCCGCACGGTCATGCTGAGCGGCGATCGCGCCGACGTCGCGGAGGCGATCGGCAGCGCGCTCGGGATCGACACGGTGCTCGCCGACCGCAGCCCGGCCGACAAGGTCGACGCGGTCCGCGCCGAGCGGGCCGAGGCCACCACCGTGATGGTCGGCGACGGGATCAACGACGCCCCGGCGCTCGCCGCCGCCCATGTCGGCGTGGCGATGGGCGCGCGCGGTGCCGCCGCGGCGGCCGAGGCGGCCGACGTCGTGCTCTTGGTCGACCGGCTCGACCGGCTGGTCGACGCGATCCGGATCGCCCGGCGCGCGCGCGGCATCGCCCTCCAGTCGATCGCCGCCGGCATGGCGCTCTCGGGCCTCGGCATGGTCGCAGCGGCCCTGGGCTTCTTGCCGCCGGTCGCAGGCGCCCTCGTCCAGGAGGCGATCGACGTGGCCGTGATCCTGAACGCCCTGCGCGCCCTCCGTGCCGATGCCGCACTCGGGGAGAAGGTGCGCGGCCTACCGGCCGAACGGGTCGCCGCGCTCGAGGCCGATCATCGGGCGCTGCGGCCGGTGATCGAGCGGGCGCGGGCGCTCGCCGACCGGCTCGGGATGGGCGACGGACCGGGGCTGCGGGCCGAGCTCGCCGAGCTCGTCCGCGCCCTCGAAGCCCAGGTGCTCGCCCACGAGCGCGAGGACGAACGGCACCTGCACCCGGAGATCGCCCGCATACTCGGCGGCCGCGACCCGATGGCGCCGATCAGCCGGACCCATCGCGAGATCGCCCACCTCGTCCGGCGGCTCGGAAGGCTCGTGGCCGAGATCCCCCCGAGGGCCCGCTCGCCGAGGACCTGCCCGAACTCCGCCGCACCCTCTACGCGCTCGAGGCGATCCTCGACCTGCACTGCGCCCAGGAGGAGGAGCTCTACGAGGCGGTCGTGGCCGAGCCGGCCGGCGCGCCGGCCTCCCTCAGGGCGCCAGCACGATCCGCCCGGTGACCCGTCCGGCGGCGAGATCGGCCATCGCCGCGTTGACCTGCTCGAGCGGCACCTTGGTCACCGGCAGAGGCTTCAAGCGCCCCTCTCTCGCGTAACGCACGACCTCCTGGAGGTCCTGGAGCGTGCCCACATACGAGCCGCGCACCGAGAGCACCCGCAAGGGGAATAGCGGCAAGGGGTAGACGAGCTTGTCGCCGTAAAGCCCGACCACGACGAGCGTGCCGCCTTTCTGGCGCAGGGCGTCGATCGCGAAGCGGGCGGTCTCGGGCCGGCCGACGAAGTCGATCGCCGCGGTCGCCCCGCCGCCCGAGAGATCCTTGACCGCCTGGACCGCAGCTCCGGGATCGCGATTGTCGACCACGTGATCGGCGCCGGCGGCGAGCGCCGCCTCGCGCTTCTTGGCATCCGGCTCGGCCACCACGATCCGGCCCGGGACGACCGCGCGGGCCATCTGCAGCGCCTGCAGGCCGACGCCGCCGCAGCCGACCAGGAGCAGCGTCTGGTCGTCGCGGGTGAGGCCGGTCTTTTTGAGGGCGGAGAGCGCCGTCACCCCCGAACAGGCGTAGGTACAGGCGACCGCCGGGTCGAGCCCCTCGTAATCCACGAGGTAACGGGCATCGGGCACCAGCACATGCGTGCTGTAGCCGCCGTCGCGCCAGGTCCCGACCACCCGCGGCTTGACGCACAAGAGCTCCTCGCCGCGCGCGCAATCGGCACAGGAGCCGCAGCCTATCCAGGGATAGACGATCCGCCGGTCGCCCGGTCGGACTTCGTGGACCTCGGGGCCGACCGCCACGACCTCGCCCAGGACCTCGTGGCCCAGGGTGAAGGGGAGTCGGATCCCGCGGGTCGTGATGTCGAGGCGCTCGCCGCCGCCGAGGTCGAAATAGCCCTGCCAGAGATGGAGATCGGAGTGGCAGATGCCGGAGGTGAGCACGCGCAGGACGACCTGCCGCCCCTCCGGCACGGGGTCGGGATAGTCCCGGGGCTCCAACGGCTCGCCCCAGCGGATGATCTGCCAGCTCCGCATGCTCCCTCCTTCCCGCTCGTGCCGCGCCGCAGTCCGACCCCCTCGGGCCGTCGGCTCCTCAGGTCCGACGATAGAAGACGTTCTGCCCGATCACCGCGGCACGGCGAAGCGTCTTCGTGTAGGCGGGGGGTTTGCGCGAGGCGGCGTGCATGAAGAGGGCACCCCTGGTCGGATCGGGCGGCGGGGCCGGCGAGAGGAGCTCCTTCGCCACCGCGAGGGCGAGGGCGAAGCGCGCGCGGTCGCTCGGCCGGTCGTCTTTGCCGTCGCAGGTCCAATCGAAAGCGCAGCCGGCGCCGTTCGCGTCGAAGACCACTTCGTAGAGGCTCTTCGGGAAATCGGGATGGCGCAGCCGGTTGAGGGTGAGCCAGCCGACCGCGAGCATCGCCTGCCGGCCCGCGCCGGCTTCGTGGTAGATGTTGAGGGCCAAGGCCCAGAGATCGTGGTCGAGTTCCGCCGGTTCGGCCGGTGCGGTGGCCAAGAGGGTGCCGACGAGCACGCCGGCCGCGATCTGCCCGCGCGCCAAGGATCCCCCTCCCCGACTTCCGCGTGGCGACCTCCCCGTCGCCTCCGCCCCTCCTTTGGCCGGGACCGGTCAGCCGCGCAAGCCCGCGGCCCCGTGCGCCGGACGCTCCGCCCATGGCGTCCGCCCGATCGGCCGGAGCGGCAGCACGACGGGTGCCCCGTCCGGTCCCTCGAGGAGGGTCGTCTCGACCCCGTAGAGCGCCTCCAGATGCTGCGGCCGGAGCATCGCTTCGGGCGGCCCCGCGGCGAGGAGCCGCCCCTCGTGGAGGAGCGCCAGCCGATCGGCCATCCGTGCCGCCAGGTTGAGGTCGTGCAGAACCACGAGGCAGGCGAGGCCACGCTCGGCGACGAGCCGGCGGACCAGGGCCGCCACCTCGAGCTGGTGGCGCAGGTCGAGCGCCGCCAAAGGCTCGTCCAGGAGCACGATCTCGGGCTCGGCGGCGAGCGCCTGGGCCAAGTAGACCATCTGCCGCTGGCCGCCCGAAAGCTCGGCCGCGGCCCGGCCCGCGAGATCCTCGAGCCCGACCGCGGCGAGGGCCCGGCGGGCGGCCTCGAGGTCCTCGGCTCCCACGAAGAAGCCGAGCCGCTCGAGCCGGCCCAACAGCACGACCTCAAGGACCGAAAGGCCGCGGAGCACCACGCTCTCCTGCGGCATGAAGGCGAGCCGCGCGCTCCGGCCGTCGGCTCCGAGCCGGATCCTGCCGCGCGCCGGGACGAGACCCGCGATCGCCCGCAAGAGCGTGCTCTTGCCGGCACCGTTCGGGCCCAAGAGGGCCACGATCTCGCCGGGCTCGACGGCGAGCGTGACGCCGCGCAGCACCGGTCGGCCGGCGAGCTCGACGGCGAGCTCCTCGACCCGGATCACGAGAGGCTCCCTCGCCCGCGCCGCAGCACGAGGCCCACGAGGAAAGGCACGCCCACGAGTGCGGTGAGGATCCCGATCGGCAGGATCGAGCCCGGGACGATGGCCCGCGAGGCGGTCGAGGCGGCGAGCAGGAAAAGCGCCCCGCAGAGCCCGGAGACCGGCAGGAGGTAGCGCTGATCCTCGCCCACGAGCGCCCGTGCGAGGTGCGGGGCCACGAGACCCACGAAGCCGATCGTCCCGGCGAAGGCCACGGCTGCGGCCGTCGCGGCCGAGACCCAGGCCAAGGCTTCGAGGCGCAGCGCCCCTGGTCGCGCGCCGAGCGCCGCGGCCCGCTCCTCGCCCAGCCGCAGCGCCGCGAGCCGCCAGGCGAGCCGCATCAGCGCCGGCAACGCCACGGCCAAGATCGCGGCCAGGATCACGTTCTTGGTCCCGTTCGCCCGGGCGAGGCTGCCGAACAGCCAGAAGACGATCTGGGAGAGCGCTTCCGGGGTCGCGAGATATTGCAGGAGGGAAAGCAGAGCCTGGAACAAGAAGAGGATGGCGAGGCCCGCGAGCACGAGCGTTTCCGGCCGCCCGTCGCGCAGCCGACCCAAAAGCAGGAGAAGCGCGGCGGCGAGCGCGGCGAACAGGAAAGCCGAGAGCGCGGTGCGCGCCTCGGCCAGGATCGGCAGCGGCAGGTCGAGGACGATCGCGAGCGCCGCCCCGAAGCCCGCGGCCCCGGCGAGCCCGAGCGTGTAGGGCGAGGCCAAGGGGTTGGCGAGCACGGTCTGGACCACCGCCCCGGAAAGGCCGAGGGAAAAGCCCACGAGCAACCCCATGATCGCCATCGGCAGCCGAATGTTCCGGACGATGGCCACGGTCGTGGGATCGGGTGCGCGACCGAAGAGGGCCGCCACGACCTCGCCCGGGGCGAGCCGCGCCGGCCCCGTGCCGAGGTCGATCACGAAGGCGGCCGCCACGAGGGTGACGAGCGCGGCGATGGCCGCGAGGCGGCGGCCCGTGAGGCTCCACCAGGCCGCCACCACCGTGTTCGCGCTCACGAGCCGAGGCCGAGGAACCACGTTCCTTCGAAGCGGACCGGCAGCCACGTCTCGTAATAACGGGCGAGCGTGGCTCGCGGGTCGACCTCGGCGAAGGCCTCCGGCCAGAGCGCCTTGGCGATGTATTGGATCGCCGCCATGTCGGCGAGCGAGCGGCAGAGCCCGTGCTCGATGGCGTGGACGCGCCCTTGGCGGAACGCTTTGGTCGCTTGCCACGCCGGCCGACCTTCGACGTAGCGGCGCAGCGAGGCGCGGGTCGTCTCGGGGTCGGCATCGAAGCCCGTGCGCACCGCTTCCGGCCGATTCGTCCAGCTCGAGCCCGCGAAGAACACGACATCGGGGTCGGCTGCGATCACCGCTTCCGCGTTCAGCGGCCCCCAGGGCGAAGCGAGCCGGCCGTTGGCGAGGTTCTCGGCGCCGAGCTGGTCGAGGATCGCCCCCCACATCGTGCCCTTGTAGGAGTTGCCGATCGTCCCCGGCCCGGCTTGCGCGAGCTCCACGTAGACCTTGGGCGGAGGCCCCGCCTGGCGCCGAGCGCGGGCGATCGTGTCCTCGTAGACGGCCCGGTATTCCGCGGCGAGTTTCTCCGCACGCTCCGCTCGGCCGAAGACCGTGCCGAGCAAAACTGTAGAGCGCAGATGGTTTTCGAGCTTCTGAGCGTTGTAGTCGACGACCAGGATCGGCACGCCCGCCGCCTCGACCGGGGCGAGGGCACTGCCCAAGGGCTCGAACGCCCAGATCGGCAGGATCAAAAGGTCGGGGCGGAGAGCCAAGACCTTCTCGACCGAGAAATTGTTCGCTTCCGTCGAGCCCACGTCTTCGAGCGAAGCGAGCCGCGGGATCGCGGCCGTGTAGCGCTTCCAGCTGGCATTTCGCCAGCCCTCCCAATGCAGCCGCGAGATGCCGACCACCCGGTCCCAAACGTCGGCGCCGGCGGCAGCGGTGAGCTCCTCGAAATAGAAGCCCACGACCGCGCGTTCGGCAGGCTTCGCGAGCTCGACCGTGCGGCCGAGCAGGTCGGTGAGGTGGATCGGCGCGGCGCCGACCGGCGAAGACAGAGCGAGGGTGGTGGCGGCGAGAGCCACCGCGAAGCTTCGGCGGAGCATGGACGTTCCTCCTCCTGGGGCAGGGTCGATCGCGAAAGGGTCCGACCCGGGTCGGAGCCCGGCTCAGCAGCCCCGCGGGGGAGCCCGTGGCCAGGAGGAGAAAGGCGCGGAAGCCGGTCCGGACGCGGCCTCGAGCGGCACGCGGCCGAGTGGCCAATCGGCGGGAAGCGGCACGGCCACCGGCTCGGGGGCGGCGAGCGACGCCGGCAACAGACAGAGCAGACAGCTCGCTCGCTCCGCTGCGGCCGGTGGTCCGTCGGACGGGGGTGCGAGGCGGAGGACGCCCTCACCCGTGCAGATTTCGAGCGCGAACGGGGTCGTCGCGGGCAGCCGCGCGAAGCCGCCCACGAGCCCCTGGAGCAGCAGCACCAGAGCGAGAAAGCGGGCGATACGGCCTCGGGCAGGCGATCCGTGCATCCGGATCCGGCGCTCCATCCCCGATCGGCCCGACGTTAGCGGCCGACATGGGCCGTAGCAATCGCGCCGAGGCTCGCCGGTTCGCAGTGAGAGGCCCGTGGCGTTCTTTTCTTGCTCAAAGTCCTATAATCTGATAAAACACCTACCTGTGACCGGAGGGAACCATGGAAACCGAAAGCACGACCCTCTCTGCAGGGACTACTTCCCACACCACCGACCCCACCTACGCGCGGCTGCGCGCCGCTTGGGCGGTGCGACTTCCGCCCGGCGACGCCGTCGAGGAGCTCGCCCTCGAGAGCCTGGTCGTCGCGCAATGGAAGCGCGCCCGGCTCGATGCGCTCGAGGTCCGGCTGCTCGACGCACTGCTCGACGGCGAAAGACCCGATGACCTGCCCACGCTCGACACCATCTGCCGCTACGCCGCCCGGCTCGCCAAGGACCAGGAAGTCTTCCGAGAACAGCTGCAGCGCCTGCGCCGGGAACGGCCCGACCGGCCCCCGGCGCGCACGGTCGAGGAACCGGTCGAGCCTTTTCGCCCGTCCGAGCCGCCCGCCACGGATCGGCACGACGCTCCTGAGAGCCTCGCGGGGGCCGCGGCGCCGCGCGACGAGCCCGGGAGCGAGCAGCCCGACTGGCACGTGGAACCCGAGGCCCTCGTCGCGAACCGGCCTTCACCCGGCGCTGCCTTGATCGAGTCGGTCGTGGCCGAGTTCCTGGCCGACCTCGCGCGAGGCGCTCCTCGCGGCGGCTCGAACCGCCCGAAGCGGACGCCCGCACCCGACGAGGTGGCGCCGCTCGCCGCCTAGTCCGACTTCCGCAGCGCGGGCGAGCCGTCGAGGAAGGCCACCACCCGGGCCGGGGCCCCGTCGCAGTCCGGTAGCTTGAGCGGCAGGCAGCAGAAGAAGGCGCGGTCGCGGTCGAGTGCTTCGGTGTTCGTGAGATATTCGATCAGGATCACGCCGCGGCGGAGCAGCACGTCGTGGGTGACGTGCTCCTCGATCGGCCGGACGATCCCGTCCAAGAGATCGCGGATCACCCGGTCTTGCGGGAAATCGACGGCGAGCGCCTTGATGCGCCGGGCGAGCAGCCATTCCGCGGCGTCGCGGGTGAGCCAGGGCGATTCGCGCCAGAAGCGCTCGTCGTCGAGCGGCCGTTGCCGGTCCCAGCCCGTGGCGAGGAGCGCCACGTCGCCCGCGCGCAGACGGCCCGCGCGCGCTTCGAGCCGGCGCGCGTCGATCGGCTCGTCGGCACGGACGTCTCGAAGGTCGATCACCGCCGCCTCGCCGATCGTGGCCTCGAGCGGCACCTCGGAGGTGGTGGCCCCGTCCGAGAAGTAGTGCCGTGGTGCGTCCATGTGGGTGAACCCGTGGGTCCCGAGCGTGACCCGGGTGATCTGGAACAGGTCACCCCGTTCGTGGGCCTTGGTGAGCGTCCGCTCGACCGGCCAGCGGAAATGGTTCGCGATCGGCCGGGTGAGATCGACGATGCGCATGAGGGCCTCCCACAGCCGAAGCTCGCCGACCGGCCAACGCGCTGCAAGCGGCCCGGGCGAATGGCCGCTGCGACCACGGGTCGGATCGCCGGCCCGGCGCTGTCCTTGATAGATCGACACGAGATAGACCTTTTCCGGAGATCCCGTGATGGCCGCGGTCCCGCGCATCCGGCCCTGGTCCGGTCCCGCGCTCCTGAGCTACGGCTTCCGGCCGTTCTTCCTACTCGCGGGTCTGCAGGCGGTTTGGACGATGGCGGTTTGGACCCTGGTCCAGCTCGGCCGCACGGACCTGCCCACGGCCTGGCCGGCTCCGGCTTGGCACGCCCACGAGCTCCTGTTCGGCTACGGTGCGGCCGCGCTCGCGGGCTTCCTCTCGACCGCGATCCCGAATTGGACCGGCCGGCTACCGCTTTCGGGCCTGCCGCTCGCCGCGCTCGCCGGGCTTTGGATCCTGGGTCGGCTCGCGGTCGCCTCGGCCGGCCTTTTACCTTCGGCGGCGGTGGCTTCGGCCACGCTGCTCTTCCCGGCCGCCCTGCTGGTCGTCACGGGCCGGGAGGTCGCAGCCGGCCGCAACCGCCGCAACTATCCCGTGATCGGCCTCGTGGCCCTCCTCCTCGCGGCCCAGCTCGCCTTCCACCTGGAGCTCGCAGCCGAAAGCCCGGCGCCCGTGGCCGCGCACGCCGCGCTCGCCCTCTTCCTTCTCTTGATCCTGTTGATCGGTGGCCGGATCGTCCCCTCCTTCACGACCAATTGGCTGCGCCACCACCGGCCCGGCGCGCCCTTGCCGGCCCCCTTCGACCGGCTCGACGCCGCGGCCCTGGCACTCGCCGCGCTCGCCCTCGGCCTCCTCCTCGCGGCCCGGATCGCCCCCATCCCGCCCGCCTTCCCGGGCCTCGTGGCCTGCCTCGCGGGCCTCGCCCACCTCCTGCGCCTCGCCCGCTGGCGCCCCTTCGCGACCCTGGCGGAGCCGCTCCTCTGGGTCCTGCATCTGGCCTATGTCTTCGTTCCCATGGGCTTCCTCGCGGCCGGTCTGGGCCTCTTGCTCGACGGCCCGGGGCTGGTGCTCGCCTCGACCCACCTCTGGACGGTGGGTGCGATCGGCCTCATGACCTTGGCCGACATGACCCGCGCCACACGCGGCCACACGGGGCGGGTCCTCCACGCCCCGCCCGAGACCACGGTCGCCTATCTGGCGCTCGCTGCGGCCGCGATCTTCCGCGCCGCCGCTGCGCTCCTGCCCGAAGCCTCGCCGATCCTCGTGCCCACGGCCGGGCTCCTCTGGCTCCTGGCCTTCGCGATCTTCCTCGCGGCCTACCTGCCCATGCTCCTCGCCCCCCGCGTTCCGGCGGGATCGCCCGCATGATAGGCTCCGCCCGTCGCCCCAGCTCGGAGCCGCCCTCTTGCCCCGCCTCCGCCCGCTCGCGATCCTCGCTGTCCTGGTTCCGCTCGCCGCCGCCGGGAGGCCGGCCATGAGCAGTGAGCTGCGCCTCGAGCGGGTCCTCCTCTCGAGCGCCGGGATGGTGCTCTTGGACCACGCGGCCGAGGTCGGGCCGCGGGCCGAGCTCGAGCTCGTCGTCCCCCGCGCCCAGGCGGACGACCTCTTGAAGAGCCTCGTGGTCTACGATTCGAGCGGGAGCGCGCTCGCGGTCACCCTCGCGGGCGAGGCCCCGACCGCCGATCTGTTCCGCGACCTGCCGATCGCCGAGCGCGACCTCGCCTCGCCGCAAGCGCTCCTGGCCGCACTCAGGGGCGTGCCGGTCGCGGTCGGCGGGCCCGAGGCGGTCGAGGGCCGGGTGGTCGCGGTCGTCCCCGAGGAGCGCCGCGAGGGCGAGGCCCGGTTCGTCCGCCACCGCCTCACCCTCGCCACGGCGGAGGGCCTCCGCTCGGTCCTCCTCGAGGAGGCCCACGCGATCCGCGTCCTCGACCCCGCGCTCGAGGGCGTGCTCACGACCGCCCTCGAGCGGCTCGCCGGGGCCCGCCAGCCGGCCGAACGACGGGTCGGCATCCGCCTCGAGGGGCCGCGCGATCGCCGGGTGCGGGTCACCTGGCTCGCCGAGGCGCCGGTCTGGAAGATGTCCTATCGGGCGCTCCTCGCCGAAAAGGAGGCACGGCTGCAGGGCTGGGCGGTGGTCGACAACCGGACGGGCCGCGACTGGCGAGAGGTCGAACTCGTCCTCGTGGCGGGCGCGCCCGTGACGCTCCGCCAGGCGCTCTCGAAGCTCGTCTGGGCCGAGCGGCCGGAGGTGCCGGTCCCGCTGCCCGAGGGCATCCGCCCGCGGGTCGACGAGGGCGCGCTCGCACCCCCGGCCGCGGCCGCCGCGCCGCCACGCGGGCGGGCTCGAGGTGCGGATGCCCCGGCCGGTCAGGTCCTCTACGCCCCGCCGGACGAGACGTTCGCCGAGGTCGAGGCGGCCGAGACGGTCGAAGGGGCGAGCGCGACCGTCTTCCGTCTGCCGGGCAAGGTCTCGGTGCCGGATCGCGGCACCGCACTCTTGCCGGTCCTCGACCGCGCCTTGCCGGTCGAGCGGGTCGTCCTCGTCCAGGCCGACCGCAGCCCGCTCCGGCCCTTGGCCGCCGTGCGCGTCACGAACGACGGGACGGGTACCCTGCCCGCGGGCATCCTCACGGTCTTCGCCCTCACCGAGGACGGCCGGGCCGAGTTCCTGGGCGATGCCGAGCTCGCCCGCCTGCCACCGGGCGAGACCCGCCTCGTCCCCTACGCGCTGGACGCCCGGGTGAAGCTCCTCGTCGAACCCGCGCACGAGGATCGGATCACGAGCGCCAAGATCGCCGACGGGGTGCTCACCCTCGAGCGGGTCGAGCGGCAGGTGACCCGCTACCGGCTCGAGGCCCCGCCGGGCGAGGGCCGCACCCTGGTCCTCGAGCACCCGAAGCCCCCGGGCTTCCGCCTCGCGAGCCCGCCCGCCACCGCCGAGGCCGAGCCCTTCTGGCGGTTCGAGCGGGCGATCGGTGCGGGTGCCACGCTCGAGCTCGAGATCGTCCTCGAGCGGCCGGAGCTCGAGCGGCTCGAGCTTCTCGACCTCGAGCCCGACCGCCTCGTCGCCCTCTTCGCCGGCCGCGAGGTCCCCGAGCCCCTGCGCCGGGCGATGGCCGAGATCGCCCGCCTCAAGGGCGCGCTCGCCGAGGCCGGAGCCGTCCGTGACCGACTGGAGGAGGAGCGTGCGGCTCTCGTGGCGGAACAGGAGCGGCTGCGCGCCAACCTGGCGGCGGTACCAGCCGGCAGCGACCTCGCCCGCCGCTATCTGGCGAGCCTCTCGCGGGCCGAGGATCGGCTGGAGGCGCTCGCGGCCGAGCTCGCCGGCGCCCGCGCCGCGGTCGCCGCCGCCGAAGCGGCCCTGCGTGGGCGTCTGCGCGACCTCGCGCTCTGACACAGGGCGCGCGTCGACGCACCCCCGGGCGGCGGCCGGCCCACGAGGCTTGCTCGGCCGAGATGTCGATGGGAAAGTGTGGGGTCGGTACGCCCGGGCTTCGTCACCTTCGGTGGTGACCATCCCTGTTTCCGGGCACCTGGAGCGCGAGCGGGGGTCGCCATGGTGCGAGGGCGATGGGCGCGGATCGGAACGGTGGCGGGCCTCGCGCTCCTGCTCGGCGGGGCGAGCCGGGCGGAGCTCAGGATCGAACTCCACGACGGCCGGGTGTTCGTCCTGCCGTTCGAGCGGCACGAGGTCCGACGGATGGAATTCGACGGGGTCGAGGTCGATCCGGATGCGGACGCGCCGGCCGTCCGCCTCGACCCCGGCGACACCGACGGCGCCGAGGCCGCGCGCGATCCGGTCCTGGCCGCGGTCGAGCCGGCCGAGGCCAAGAAGCGACCGCGCGGGCGGATCCTCAGCGTCGGCCCCGGCCAGCCCTTCGCGCTGCCGAGCGAGGCCGCCGCGGCCGCGCAGGACGGCGACACGATCGAGATCTCGGCCGGCACCTACCGGGACGTGGCGATCTGGCGGGCCTCGCGGCTCACGATCCGCGGGGTGGGCGGCCGGCCGCGGATCGACGCGGGCGGTGGCGGGGCGGCCGGCAAGGCCACCTGGGTGATCGCCGGGCGGCGGGTGGTGGTCGAGAACGTCGAGCTCACCGGTTCCAGGGTCCCCGACAAGAACGGCGCCGGGATCCGCGCCGAGGGCGGCGACCTCACGCTGCGCGAGGTGCTGATCCACGGCAACGAGATCGGCATCCTCTCCGCGCTCGACTTCTAGGGCGAACTGCGGATCGAGCGCTCGGAGTTCCACTCCAACGTCGTGCCGGATTGGGAGGCGGCGGGCGTTCCGCCCGGCCACAACATCTACGTCAGCGAGGCCAAGCCTTTCGTCCTGATCGGCAGCTGGATCCACGGCGCGGTCGACGGCCACAACGTCAAGACCCGGGCGAGCGAGAACCGCATCCTCTGCAACCGGATCGAGGACGATCCGGGCAGAGCTTCCTCCTACCTCGTCGACATCGCCGAGGGCGCGCCCACGCTCCTCCTCGGCAACCTCTTCATCGAGCGGGCCGAGAGCCCGAACCGGGTGATCCTCTCGATCGCCTCGGAAAAGAACGCACCCGGCGCCGGGACGGTGATCGCCTGGAACACGATCCTGCGGCCGCTGGCCGAGACGGTGGCGGTCGCCAATCGTGGCTCGGGCCCGGTGCGGCTGATCAACAATCTGATCGTCGGCCCGGGCCGGCTCGCCGAAGGCGGGGTCGTGGTCGAAAGCGGGCTCGAGGTCCAGCGCTTTTCCTTTCTCGACCCGGGCCGCGGCGACTTCCGCCCGGCTCCGGGCTCGCCCGCGATCGACGCGGCCCTTCCCACCCGGCCCTGGCGCAAGCTGCGGCTCGAACCCGTCTGGCAGTATCGTCATCCGCTGGGCCTCGAGCCGCGCACGGCCACGGGCCGCGGCTTCGATCTCGGCGCCTTCGAGGCGGGTTCCTAGCCGGCCCGCCCGGGCGCCCCGTCGGCGGCAGCGCCGGACCGGCTCGGCTTCCACACCCGGCGGGCGAGCTCGAGCATGTTGCGGCCCAGGATCTTCTCGACGTCGGCCTCGGGCCAGCCACGCGCCAAAAGCCCCTCGGTGATCTCGGGGAGCTGTTCGGGGGCGGCGATCCGGATGCCGCCGAGGCCGACCCCGTACCCCTCACGGCGCGGCCACCAATAGTCGCGGTCGAGCCCCGGCGGTTCGTCGTCGAGCCCTTGCGAGGGGTAGCTGTAGTCGATGCCGAGGCCGACATGGTCGGGACCGATCCGTTCGGCGAGCCAGTCGATCGCATCGAGGATCGCCGGCGTGCGGCCCTCGGGATCGGCCAGGAACCGGCCCACCCCGTTGACGCAGACGATGCCCCCGGTCGCCACACAGGCCTCGATCTGCTCGAGCGTGGCATTGCGCTTGTCGTCCTTGAGCGCGCGCGGGTTGGCGTGGCTGAAGATCACGGGGCCCAGACCCATCGCCATGATCTCGAGGCTCGAGCGATGGCCGGTGTGCGAAACGTCCATGAACATCCCCGCCTCGTGAACCGCGGCGACGATCCGCCGGCCGAGGGGGCTCAAGGGTATGTCGACATCGTAGCAGCCGCCCGCCACCTCGTTGTTGCGGTTGTAGGCCAAGTGGATCTGCCGCACGCCCAGATCGTGGAAAAGAAAGACCATCTCGGGCCGGCCGCAGAGCGGAACGGCGCCCTCGAGGTCGAAGGCGACGGCGAGCTTGCCCTCGCGCTTCGCCCGTTCGACATCGGCCGCCGTTTCGGCCGGGACGAAGAGATCGGAATGCGCGCGCACTTGCGCGCGGAACGAGGCGAGGACGGTCAAGATTTGCGGCAAAGGGTTCATGTCCATGCCGACATTGACCGACACGAAGGTCGCACCGGCGGCGTGATGGCGGCGCAGGACGGTGAGGTCGGCGTCGGGGTGGAGCGGCAAACAGACGTGCGCGTCCCAGACGACGGCGCGCTCGTGCAACTGCCGTGCGCGCTCGACGGAATCGGACATGGGCGGTCCCCGCGGCTTTTTCCGGCGGGAGGCTAGAGGCTCGCCGCCCCGGAGCAAGGGGTCGGTGGCGCAAGGAACAGTAGCCTAAAAAGGGCCTCTAGTCCAGCTCGCTTCGGCGGTTCAACGGCGTGCGGTTCGGTCCTCGGTCGGCCGTCGGCGGGTGGCCGTTCGAGGCCCAGCGTCGGGTCGGCACCGCACCTCGGTCGAAGAGGCCGACCTCGGTCCCCCAGGCATCCCAGCCGGGCCGCCTGGTCCGCGCGAAAAGCTCAAGATAGGGCCCCTCGCAGAGCCGCTCGATCCGCTCGTAGACCTCGTCCGGCTTGCGGCTGTGCTCGCGACGCGGCGAGACGACGAGTTTCGCGACGTCGGCCGCTTTGCGCTTGGGGTTGCCGCGGGTGGCCAACAGGCAGGGCTCCGGGTTGGCCCGGGTCCAAAAGCCGAGCCCGGTGAAGAAGCCGGCCCCGCTCCGGTTCTGCTTGACCCAGTAGAAGCCCACGGTCTTGTAGGTGAAGCCCCAGGCCCGGATCACCTCGAACGCTTTCTCGAGCAGCGGATCCGTCGCCCAGAGCAAGAGCACGGCATCATCGGCCGCCCAATTGGCGACCGGTAACTTCTTCAGCTCGGCGAGGCTCAAACAATCGTAATAGGCTTCCGGACTTCGGCCCTTGCCCTTGGCCGAATAGGTGGCGAAGCTCCAGGGCGGATCGGCGTAGATCACGCGATATTGGCCGCCACGCGGAGGCGAGGCCGGGCTGTTTTCGTGCGGCCTCGTGAGGGAGGCGGTCGGGCGGAGCGGTCGATCCGTCATGGACGCGCCTCCGCTCGTTTCCGGACCCGACGAGGTGGAGCTCTCGCCCCGCGGATCGGGCGAAGAGCCGGGGTCGAATCGAAAGGCCGCACGCCTCATGTGACCCAGGCGACCCGCAGGAGGTTGGTGGCACCCGGGGTGCCGAAGGGAAGGCCGGCGGTGATGACGATCGAATTCCCGGGCGAGGCGAAGCCCTCGCTGCGGGCGAAGTGGCGGGCTTTCTGGACCATCTCGTCGAGGTCGCGGGCGTCCTCGGTGAAGACCGGGTGGATGCCCCAGGCGATCGTGAGCTTGCGGGCCGTCGGCATGCGGGTGATGAGGCCCAGGATCGGATGGTCGGGGCGCTCGCGCGCGGCCCGGAGCGCGGTCGCCCCCGAGGTCGTGTAGGTCACGATGCAGGCAGAGTTGAGGGTGTGCGCCACCTGTGCCGCGGCCTGGGTGATCGCATCGGCCGAGGTCGGCCGGGCGGAGGCGTGGAAGGCGTCGAGATAGACGCGGTAGAGGGCGTCGCGTTCGACCTCGGCGAGGATCCGGTCCATCATCGCCACCGCCTCGACCGGGTAGGCACCCGCCGCGGTCTCGGCCGAAAGCATCACCGCATCCGCGCCGTCGTAGACCGCGGTCGCGACGTCCGAGGCCTCGGCCCGGGTCGGCGCCGGGTTGATGATCATGCTCTCGAGCATCTGGGTCGCCACGACCACGGGCTTGCCCGCCTCGCGCGCCACCCGGATGATCCGCTTCTGCAGCCCCGGGACCCGCTCGGGCGGCAGCTCCACCCCGAGATCGCCGCGCGCGATCATGATCGCATCGGCCAGATCGACGATCTCCTCGAGCCGCTCGATCGCCGAGGGCTTCTCGATCTTGGCCATGACCGCGGCCCGGCCGGCGACGAGCCGCTTGGCCTCGGCCACGTCGTCGGGGCGCTGGACGAAGGAGAGGGCGACCCAGTCGAAGCCCAGCTCCATGCCGAAGGCGAGGTCGCGGCGGTCCTTGTCGGTGAGCGCCGGGATCGGCAGGACCACTCCCGGCACGTTGACGCCCTTGCGGTCGGAAAGGGATCCGCCGGCCACGACCACGGTCTCCGCGGCCGAGGCTTCGGCGCGCTCCACCCTGAGCCGAACCTTGCCGTCGTCGAGCAGGAGCTCGGCACCCGGGGCGAGCACCCCGAGGATCTCCGGATGCGGGAGCTGGACCCGGGTGGCATCGCCGGGCACGGGCTCGAGGTCGAGCCGGAAGGGCTGACCCGGTGCGAGCTCGACCTTGCCCTCGGCGAAGGTGCCGATCCGCAATTTCGGGCCCTGCAGGTCCTGGAGCGTGCCGATCGGCCGGCCGCGGGCCTTTTCGATCTCGCGGACGATCGCGAAGCGGGCGGCGTGGTCGTCGTGGCTGCCGTGGGAGAAATTGAAACGGAAAACGTCCGCGCCGGCCTCGAAAAGCGCCTCGATCCGCTCGCGCGAGGCGCTCGACGGGCCGAGCGTGGCCACGATCTTGGTCGACCGCTCGCGGCGCATGCTCTCCTCCACCGCTCGGCTCGGGCCCGCTCCGACACCTGCCGCGCGAGCCCCGCCCTTAGAACATCGCGCGGCCGGCGTCACGCCGGAGGGTGAGCCG
>Ga0308408_1000361_pt1 | contig 26679 bp, 24 predicted proteins | sample HotsprSampleMSe3_FD_203466 | JGI IMG/M metagenome (GOLD analysis project Ga0308408, IMG submission 203466) | Hot spring phototrophic mat microbial communities from Mushroom Spring, Yellowstone National Park, Wyoming, United States - 20060912_MSe3 ... | reverse complement strand
TGCCCCCGATAGCCACCAGCCGAACCGCGCGCGCGGCCACGAACCGCGCCCGGGTTCAGACCGCGTCGTAGTCGACGGCGAGCTCCCGCGTCTTCGGCCGGCTCTGGCAGGTCAGCACATAGCCGGCCTCGAGTTCCCAGGGCTGCAGCGAGTAATTCTGGTCCATCTCGACCTTGCCGTCGGTGAGGCGCGCGCGGCAGGTGCAGCACATGCCGACGCGGCAGGACCACGGCGCATCGATCCCCGCCCGCAGCGCCGCGTCGAGCACCGTTTCGCCCGCGGCCATCGGCACCTCGCGAGTGACACCATCGAGGGTGACGCGAAGCCGGGCGGTTGCCGGCGCTTCGGCCTCGACCGGAACGGGCGGGCGACGCGGCGCGCCCTCGCCGGGGGTAAAGCGCTCGATGTGGATCAACGACTTGGGAACGCCCAGGGCACCGAGTGCCGAGGCCGCCGCCTCGGAAAGGCCGGCCGGCCCGCAGAGATAGGCGGCCGAGATGGCGCCCGGCGCGACCAGGCCGGGCAGGAGCTCACGCACCCGCGCCTCGTCGAGACGCCCGTGCAGAACCGGCAGATCCGAGGCCTCGCGCGAGAGTACATGCAGAACGCTGAACCGGGCGAGATACCGATCCTTGAGATCCTCGAGCGCGCCGCGGAACATCACCTCGCCGGTGCTTCGGTTGCCGTAGAGCAGCACGAAGCGGCTGTTCGGTTCGCGGGCAAGCAGCGTGCGCGCGATCGAGAGGATCGGGGTGATCCCCGATCCTGCGGCAATCCCGACGACGGTGCGCGCCGCCGACGGATCGGGGCGGAAGACGAACGTCCCCTGCGGCGGCATCGCCTCGATCACATGCCCGGGCGCGAGCGCGCTCGTCGCCCAGGTCGAGAAACAGCCGCCCGGGACGCGTTTGATGCCGATCGCCAGCGCGCCGCCATCTAGCCCCGCGCAGATCGAGTAGCTTCGCCGCACCTCCTCGCCGTCGATCACGCGTCGACGCGTGAGATATTGGCCAGGCAGGAAGCGGAACAGGAAGGCGCGTTCTGGGGGCGGCTCGAGCGTGATCGAGACGGCGGAGTCGGTGAGCCGTTCCACGGCCGTGACGGTCAGCGGATGGAAGCGGGTGGCGACGGGCGCGTTCATGCTGCCCTTCTCCTCAGTGGCACTTGAAGTAGTCGAAGGGCTCGCGACAGGCCCGGCAGCGCCAGAGCGCCTTGCAGGCGGTCGAGCCGAACTCGGAGAGCTTCTCGGTGTCGGTCGCGCCGCAGCGCGGGCAGGGGACGAGCTCGTCGGCGCCGAACAGGGCGCGCCGGCCCGCTCCCGGCGTCGGCGGCGCGATCCCTGCCCGGCGCAGGGCCTCGCGGCCGGCGGGCGTGATCCAGTCGGTCGTCCAGGCCGGCGTCAGAACAAGCGAGACGCGCGGCCGGCCGAGCCCGGCTGCCTCGATCGCCGCCTCGATGTCGAGCGCGATCGCGCGCAGCGCCGGACAGCCGGAGTAGGTCGGCGTGATATCCACCTCGATCACGCCGTCTGCGCCGAGGCGGACGTCGCGCAGCACGCCGAGATCGGCGATCGAGAGGGTAGGAATCTCGGGATCGACCACCCGCGCACAGGCGGCACGCGCAGCGGCAAGGGTGCGGTCGCGGTCGCTCAGGCTCACCATGTCGCGTCCGGATAGGCGCGCGGGAGGTGCTGCATCACCGCGAGGAGGTGGCCGAGATGCTCGGTGTGGCGCCCCCAGCGTCCGCCCGACTGCATCCAGCCCTCGGCGGGGCGGTCGAGCCCGGCTTCGGCGAAGACGTGGTCGATCGTTGCATCCCAGGGGGCGCGCACCACGGCCGGATCGGGCAGGATGCCATCGGCGATCACGGCGCGGTCGGCGTCATCGACCTCGAACAGCTCGCCGGTAAAGGGCCAGAGGGTGTCGAGCGCTTCGAGCATCCGCCGTCGGCTTTCCCCCGTTCCGTCGCCGAGCCGGATCACCCACTCGCCACAGTGGCGAACGTGGTACGCGGCCTCCTTCTCGGCCTTGGCGGCGATCGCGGCGAGCGTGGCGTCACGGCTCCCGGCCGTCGCCTGCCAGAAAGGCAGGGCGTGCGCGGCGAGCAGGAAGCCGCGCAGGATGGTGAAGGCGAAATCGCCGCGCGGGAATTCCGCCATCAAGACGTTCCGGAACTGCGGCGCGTCGCGCCGATAGGCAAGGTCGTCCTCCGTTCGGCCAGCCCCCTCGACTGCGGCGGCGTGGGTGTACAGCGCGCGTGCCTGGCCGAGCAGGTCGAGGGCGATGTTGGCGAGCGCAAGGTCCTCCTCGAGCATCGGTGCGTGCCCGCACCATTCCGAGAGCCTGTGGGAATGCACGAGCGCCGTGTCGGCAAGCCGCAGGAGCCCGGGGGTGAGCGGTGTTTCGGCGACCGCGATCGTCGTCATGGTCTGCTCCGGCCGGCTGCTTGGCGCTGCGCGATCATCGGGCCCCGGTCACATGTGCCCGACCTCTTCGGGAACGGTGTAGAAGGTCGGATGGCGATAGGGCTTCGAGGCGGTCGGCTCGAACAGCATGTCCTTGTCCGCCGGGTCGGAGGCGGTGATGGCCGCCGCGGGAACGACCCAGATCGACAGCCCCTCGCCGCGGCGCGTGTAGGTATCGCGTGCGGCCTGAAGCGCCATCTCGGCATCGGCGGCATGGACGCTGCCCACATGCCGGTGCGCGAGCCCGGTGCGGGCGCGGATGAACACTTCCCAGAGCGGCATGGGGGTTTCGCTCATGGCCGTCACTCCGCAGCGATCCTATGTGCCGCGTACGCGGCGCGTTGCCGGCGCTTCGCGGCATTGGCGAGCGCCGCCTCGCGCACCCAGGCGCCCTCGGCGTGGGCGCGGCGGCGCGCCTCGAGTCGCTCGCGATTGCAGGGGCCGTACCCCGCGAGCACGCGGCGGAACTCCTCCCAGTCGATCGCGCCGAAGCGCCAGTGGCCCGTCTCCGGGTCGAACCGGAGGTCCGGGTCGGGGAAGGTGAGGCCGAGATAGAGCCCCTGCGGCACGGTGGCATCGACGAACTTCTGGCGCAGCTCGTCGTTGGTGAAGCGCTTGATCTTCCAGCGCATCGATTGCGCCGTGTGCTGGCTCTCCGAATCCGGCGGGCCGAACATCATCAGCGCCGGCCACCACCAGCGGTTCAGCGCGTCCTGCGCCATCGCCTTCTGCTCGGGCGTGCCGCGGCAGAGCGTCAGCATAATCTCGTAGCCCTGGCGCTGGTGGAAGCTCTCTTCCTTGCAGATCCGGATCATCGCCCGCGCGTAGGGGCCGTAGGAGGTGCGGCAGAGCGGGATCTGGTTCATGATTGCAGCACCATCCACAAGCCAGCCGATCGCGCCGATATCGGCCCAGGTCAGCGTCGGGTAGTTGAAGATCGAGCTGTATTTCGCAGCGCCCGAGAGCAGCTGGTCGACCAGCTCCTCGCGCGTCACGCCGAGGGTCTCGGCGGCGGCGTAGAGATAGAGCCCGTGCCCGCCCTCGTCCTGGACCTTCGCGAGCAGCGCCGCCTTGCGACGGAGCGACGGCGCGCGGGTGATCCAGTTCCCCTCCGGCAGCATGCCCACGATCTCGGAATGGGCGTGCTGGCTGATCTGCCGGATCAGCGTGCGCCGATAAGCTGCCGGCATCCAGTCATTCGGCTCGATCCGCTCCTCGGCGTCGATCCGTTCCTGGAACCGGGCGAGCCGCCCCGGCTCCTCCGTGGCAACGGTCTCTGGGTCTGCCTGGTTAAGCGCCTGGGTGTACATCCGCCGCCTCCTATCTGCGCCGATGTATAACAGAAATTCGGCTACGGCGGCAAGTTCTGTAACGTATCAGCTGTGGTCCTCGACAAGGTCGGCGAAGCGGGCGCGGAGTCCCGGATCGGGCGACGGCAAGGGGCCGCTCTCTGCCCTGGCATGGGCATCGAGCCAGGCTTCTGAGGGATCGAGCAGGCGGCGCCACAGACGCGCGCACAGGGCGCGCGCCGCCGGCTGCGGCCAGCCGGCCGGCAGAAGGGCGGACGGAAGCAGGGGGTCGCGCAGCACCACACGGCGGTAGTCATGGATCAGGAGTACGCGGGCGACGAGGGCGGTCAGCGCCTCGGGCGCCGGGGCAGACGCCGCCGCGTCCCAGGTGGCGAGGAACTGCCGGTAGCGATCCGCCACCTCCTCGAGCGGCCAGGCGAGAGCGGCAAGCGCAGCGGCATCGCCGGGGTGTGGGGTTGCTCGCAGCCGCAGCGCGCCGGGCAGCAGCGGCGGTTGCGCGCCGGAAGGGGCGACGAACACGCCCGGGGCAAGGCTGCCGAATCCCGCCGCCGCGAGGGCCTCCCGGGCGGCGTCACGGGCGCTGTCGCGGCCGAGCACGACGAGCTCGAGGGCGGGGTCGTGGCGCTCGGGTTGCGGGCCGTAGATCCGCTCGGTGGCGGCAGCGAAGGTCTCCGCTCCCTTGGTGGCGAGACGGTAAAAGCCAGAGCGGCCGATGCGCCGACGTTCGAGCCAGCCTTCGGCGGCGAGGCGTGAGACGGCGGTGCGAACCACGCCGCCACCAATTCCAAAGGCGGCCATGATGTTCAGGAGCGAGGCGAGGGCGAGCGAGCCGCCGCGCGGCGCGATCGCATCGCCGTAGAGCGTGATGATGAGGGAGCCGGTGCGGTGCGGGCCGGCGTGGAGGGCGGCGAGGCGAGGGGCGAGCCAGCGTGGCGGGTCGATCACGAGGGTGGCGGATGCCACGAGGCGTGGGGCGAGGGAAGGGGTCCGGGTGCTCACAGGGCGAGGCGCGGGCCGCGCGGCCTCCCGTCGTGCTACCGTTGAAGCGCCAAGGCTTCTCTGGCACCGCGCAGCTGGACGGCCTCACTCCCTCCCGTGGCTGGAGCACAGACGGCCCGGAAGCGTAGGGCGGCTTGCGGATTGCCTCCCGCCGTTCCACCGGGGCCGTCCCGCTGCCGATCCGTCGACGCCGTCAGGCGCGACGTCTCGGCGCTCGCGTCAGGGTCGAACTCTCGACGCCCGGGCGGCGAACGCCACGCTCAGTCTGGTTGGCCGCCCGGGCACCCCGCAGACGCCGGCCCACGACGCTGCGCCCTGCGCCCCGCGCGCGACCGCTCGTTCTGTGTCCAAGGAGGGCGGTCCTTCCGCGCGCGCTGCCGCCAATGGCCTCTCCCGGCGCTCAGGCGGCCTTCACCGTGCCGATGAACGAGGCCACCTCCCGGCGGAGCCGCTCGGCATTGGCGGAGAGCTCCGACGCCGCCTTGCGCATCTCGCCGGTCGACCGGCCGGTATCGTCGGCCACGCGCTGCACGGCGCCGATGCTCGAGGAGACAACGCTCGTTCCCTGCGCCGCCTGCTGCACGTTGCGCGCGATCTCGGCGGTCGCCGCGCCCTGCTCCTCGACGGCGGCCGCGATCGAGGCGGCGACCGCGCTCATCCGCTCGATCGCCGCACCTATCGCGCGGATCGCCTCGACCGAGCGTGACGTCTCCAGCTGCACCGAGCCGATCTGGGCGGCGATCTCGTCGGTCGCCTTCGCCGTCTGGGCGGCGAGGTTCTTCACCTCGGAGGCGACCACGGCGAAGCCCTTCCCGGCCTCTCCGGCGCGCGCCGCCTCGATCGTCGCGTTGAGCGCGAGCAGGTTCGTCTGGCCGGCGATGTCGTTGATCAGCCGCACCACCTCGCCGATCTTCTGCGCCGATGCGGCGAGCGCTTCCACCGTTGCATTGGTGCGCGCCGCTTCGGCCGACGCTTCTTGCGCCACGCGCGTGCTCTCCGTTGCCTGGCGGGTGATCTCGCCGATCGAGGCGGCGAGTTCCTCTGCGGCGGCCGCGACCGTCTGCACATTGGCCGATGCCTGCTCGGCCGCGGCCGCGACGGCGGTGGTCTGCCGAAGGGTATCATCGACCCCTGTGGCAAGGCTGGTCGCGGTCGCCTCCATCTCGGTGGCGGCCGAAGCCACGGCCTCGACAACCGTGCCGGCCTCGGCCTCGAACCGTGCGACGGCTTCGGCGATGCGCGCCGCCCGCGCCGCCTTGGCCTCGGCTTCGGCACGCTCGCGCGCCTCCGCCTCGCGCGTGCGGACGATCAGGTCGCGGAACGTTTCGATCGCGCGGGCAAGATCGCCGATCTCGTCCTTGCGGTCGAGGCCCTGGATCGGCGCGGCCGTGTCGCCGTCGATCAAGGCGCGCAGCCGCGCGATCGCGCTGCTGAGCGGGCTTGCGAGCCCGCGCAGGCCGATCAGCCACACGAGGAGCGCGGCGAGCCCGAGCGTGGCGGCGACAAAGACGAGCGTGACGAGGTGCGTCGTGGCGGCATCCGCGCGTGCCTCCTCCGCCATCTCGTCAACCAGGCGCGAGGCCACTGCGTCGAGCTCGTCGGTGAGGCGATCAACCGCCTCGAACGCGGGCAGGTTCTGGGCCAGAGCGGCGAGGGCCGCGACACCGTCTCCGCGCTGGGCAGCGGCAAGCGTCCTCTCCACCGCGCCGAGATAGGCCTCCGCCGCTGGCATCAGGCGCTCGAGCAGCGCGCGGCGCTGTTCGTCCGCAACGGCCGCCACGGCCTGGTAGGAGGCGCGGAACTTCTGCACCTCCTCGGCGATGCGGCGGCGTGCCTCGGCCACGACCTCGGGGCGTGGGTCGGCGGCCACCTGGTTCTCCCGACGCCGGATCTGGACCATGTTGGCGTTCATACGGGCCGCGCGCTCCGCACTATGCCCGGCGTCTTTGACGGCTTCCATCGATGCGGTCAGCGACGAGACGGCCCACAGGGTCGAGAGACCGAAGGCCATCAGCACGATGGCGAACGCGCCGCCGAGCAGAGCCATCTTGGTCACGATCTTCACATTCTTGAACAGTGTGTACATGTCAGCCTCCGCTCAACCGGCCAATGCTGGCCCCTGTTCCCAATGACTAGCGCGGGTGAAGCAACCGTTACGTTCAGCAGAAAATCTGGCCCCAGCGGAGGCTCCGGCTCGACCGAACCACCGGAGGGGGACACGAGCCGCTGGCGGTAAACGCGCTCCGGCGAACGTGAGCGAGGCTCGCGGGCGACGGATGTCGCTCTCCGCCCCCGGTCGGGCGGCACTTCCCGCTCGCGTTCGACGTCTTAATCTTTCGAAGTGGTCGGCCGGGCTGGATGGAGCGGGCGAAGGGATTCGAACCCTCGACCCCAACCTTGGCAAGGTTGTGCTCTACCCCTGAGCTACGCCCGCGCTCCGATGTCGAGGTGCAAACGCCCCCTCAAGAGGCCCGCGACTATACGCACGGTCGCGGCGTTTGCAACCCACCGCCCCTTGCCGGCGCGAGGCCGCCCCGCCGCCCCCGCTCTTGCCGGCAAGCCGGTCGGCACCTAGCGTGCAGGGCAATCGCGGCAGCACGCAGGCCAGCCACCGCTCCGCCACGGGAGAGACGACGCCATGTACACCACCCTCGAGATGCTGATCGACGGCAGGTTCGGCCGCTTCGGCAGCACGGTCGCCGAACCGGTTCTCAACCCCGCAACGGAGCAGCCGCTCGCCGAGCTCCCCCACGCCTCGCGTGACGACCTCGAGGCGGCCGTGGCCGCCGCGGAGCGCGGCTTCGCCGTCTGGAAGGCGACCTCGGCCTACGAGCGCTGCCGCATCATGCGCAAGGCGGCCGATCTGATGCGCTCGCGGCTCGAGGCGATCGCGACTGTGCTGACGCTCGAGCAGGGCAAGGTGATCGCCGAGGCGAGGGCGGAGGTCGCGACCTCGATCGACATTCTCGAGTGGTATGCGGAGGAAGGGCGACGCGCCTATGGGCGGATCGTTCCGGGCCGCGTCGCCGGGGTCAGGCAGATGGTGCTCAAGGAGCCGGTGGGAATCGTCGCCGCCTTCACGCCCTGGAACTTCCCGGCGCTGACGCCGATGCGGAAGATCGCCGGTGCGCTCGGCGCCGGGTGTTCGATCATTCTCAAGGCCTCGGAGGAGACGCCTGGCACGGCCGTCGAGATCGCGCGCTGCCTGCAGGAGGCGGGGCTCCCGCCAGGGGTGCTGAACCTGGTCTTCGGCGTTCCGGCCGAGGTGTCCGCCCATCTCATCTCCCACCCGAAGGTCCGAAAGGTCTCCTTCACCGGCTCAACGGCCGTGGGCAAGCAGCTTGCGAAGATGGCGGCTGAGACGATGAAGCGCACGACCATGGAGCTCGGCGGTCATGCTCCGGTGATCGTGTTCGACGACGTGGATGTCGAGGCGGTCGCGAAGGTCGCGGCCGCCGGCAAGTACCGAAACGCCGGCCAGGTCTGCATCTCGCCCACGCGGTTCTTCGTGCACGAGAGCCGCTATGGGGCGTTCCTCAAGTGCTTCACCGAGATCGCCTCAAGCCTCAAGCTCGGAGACGGGCTCGACCCCACGACGCAGATGGGGCCGATGGCGAACGCCCGCCGGCTCGAGGCGATGGACATGTTCGTCGCCGACGCGAAGGCGAGGGGGGCGACGGTCACGACCGGGGGCGAACGACCGGCCAACCAGGGGTTCTTCTACAAACCCACGGTGCTCGCCGATGTGCCGCCTGAGGCGAAGGTGATGCACGAGGAGCCGTTCGGGCCGATCGCGCCGATCGTTCCCTTCAGGAACTTCGACGAGGTTGTCGAGCGCGCCAACGGCGTGGCCTACGGGCTTGCGGCCTATGCCTTCACCAACGACGAAAAGCGCGCAACCGCGATCGCCGATGCCCTGCAGTGGGGCATGGTGGGGATCAACAGCCTCGCCGTGTCGACGCCCGAGACGCCGTTCGGCGGGATCAAGGACAGCGGCCACGGGAGCGAAGGCGGAATCGAGGGGCTCGAGGCCTATCTCAACGTGAAGTTCGTCTCCCAGGCCTGAGGGAACCGGGCGGGCGCGGCGCGTCGCGCCCGACCCGGCCCCAAGCCCACGCTCCGCTCCCCGGGGAGGTGCGGTCAGGCCGCCGCCTGGGCCGTGTTGTGCACGCGGTAGCGGCTCGGGTCGGTGATGCGCACGCCCTCGGGATTGTCGGGCGAGAACTCGAACACCGGCCCCTCCCAGGCGTCGAAATCGATCACCCCATTCGGGTCATAGCGTTGCATGTCGCGCGCGGCGATCACGCGCGTGCCGCTGTGCAGCGCGAGCTCGCCGACGAAGCGCCGCCCGTCGCCCCAGGTGCCGCGGTTGTAGGAGGCCGTGTCGGCCGGCGCGCAGGCGAACAGCACGATCAGATCGACGAGGCCCCTCCAGGCACGGGTCAGGCCGACGTTGAACAGGTTGAGGCCCTCTCGCCCAAGCTGAAGCCCGAACCCTCCGTGTGCGACGGGCATGCACATCTGGTCGGAGAAGTTTCAGGTCGCCTCGAAGCCGTGGCAGAGGATGTGGAGCCGATTGAGACGCCGCCTCTCGCGCGCCCGCCGCGCGACGACGTCAATGATCTCGCGGATCGGACGATTGGCGCCGACCTGGAGAACGACGGTGTAGTAGAGCGGTATGCCACCCGTGAGCCGCCGATCATGAACCACCATCGATGCCATGGCAGGGCATTCCCCGGCAGCGATCGTTGCGATCTATCGCGAGATCGAGGGTAAACGATCCCGCAACGGACGGGCAAGCGGGCGGAGCGCTCGCTCCGCGGCGGCTCCGCCCCGGCCAGCCCGGCGCCATGCCCGCCGTTCCGGGGCAAGACGGGTCTCCTTGCGGCCACGCACCGATGCCGACTGCCCTGCCGACGCCGGAGCTGCGGTTCCGCCTCAGCGCCGCCCGCACCGTCACAAGCCGCGGCAAGCGGCAGGAGGTGGCGATCGGCCTGGATCGGGTAGAGTCGGCTCATGGACAGAGCACGGCCCGCGCGTCGTGTTGCCGCCGTGATGCTCGCCGACCTCGCGGGCTACAGCCGCATGGTCGTGGAGGACGAGGTGGGAACGCTCGCACGGGTGGCGGCGGTGATGGCCTCCATCGCACGCCCCGCCATCGCCCGCCACGGGGGGCGCATGGTGAGGGGAACCGGCGACGGGTTCCTCGCCGAGTTTCCCTCAGCGGTCGAGGCGGTGGCCTGTGCCGCGGCGATCCAGGAGACGATGGCGGCAGAGGCGGCCCGAACCCCTCCCGGCCGGAAGCTTCTGTTCCGGAACGGCGTCAATCGCGGTGACATCATCGCCGGCGAGGACGGAGAGATCTTCGGCGACGGCGTCAATCTCGCCGCAAGGCTCGAGCCGCTCGCCGAACCGGGCGGCATCGCCATCAGCGCGAAGGTGCATGCCGAGGTGAAGGGCAGGCAGCCGCTTGCGTGGATCGACGCCGGCGAGCGCGTGCTCAAGAACATTCCCGAGCCGGTTCGGGTGTTCTTCGCTCGGGGTGCGGGGGTGGCCGAGGCCGAACCGGCACCGAGGCCGCGCGCGCGGCTCGCGGTCCTGCCGTTTGCCGGTGCGAACGTTCTTGCTCCGGGCCTTTCCTGGCTCACGGCTGCGGCCGTCGCCCGGGCGCGCCGGCTCGCCGTCACCTCGACGGCCGAAGCGGAGGCCTTCGCGCGCGACCCGTCCTCGCTGCGCAGGCAGGCCGCCGCCGCCGGGCTGCGCGCCGTGCTCGAGGGCGAGGTTGTACGCACGGGCGATGCCGTCACCCTCTCCGCCCTGCTCGTCGATCCGCGCACGGGCAACCACCTCGCGGCCTTCCGCGAGACCTCGGACGCCGCCTCTCTCGCCGAGCTGCCGGGCCGGCTCGCCGCTGCGATCGCTGAGCGCGCAAACGAGGCCGACCCGCTTGCAAGCACCGTCCCGACCCGGAACCCGTTCGCCTTCGCGTCGCTTCTGCGCGCCCTCGGCTCGCGCGACCCAGAGGCCGCGATGGAGGCGCTCGAGGCGGCCATCGGCGAGGATCCCGGCTGCGCTCTCGCCCTTGCCCTACTCGCACATGCCCACGCCCTGCGCGCTGAGGTCGATCCCGTCAGCCTGCGCGACGCGGAAGCGCTCGCGACCCGCGCCCTGTCGCTCGACACCGTGAACGCGCGCACGCTGGCATGCGCTGCCGCCGCCCTTGCACGCGCCGGAAGCGATCGGGCGCAGCATGCCGCGGCGCTTGCCGCTTCGGTTGCGCAAGGGGACGGGGAGGCTCAGGCCGTGCTTCGTGCCGCAGGGCTTTTGGGCGGACAGGCCCAGGGACCAGGGGTCGCGGCTGCTCCCGACGATGTCGGCAATGCCTGACCGGGTGTGGGTGGTCGGATGTGCTGTCGCTTCGGGACCAGGGCCGATCGGTTTCGCGCGCGCGCCGGCGGTGCTGCCGCCGCAACGCATCGTCGCCTGCGCTGCTGTCGTTTCAGGCTCGACGCGGACGGTTTCGCCGCGGTCGCTTTACGCCTCGCAGTTCCACTGAATAGCATCGGACCCGAGAGTCGCGGCCATGCTTCTGTGCCGGCTGCACCCCAAGCTCCTGGTTGCGTCTCCGCAGATCGCAGAGGAACACGCTTCCCTGACGCTTCGAGCGAAGGATTGACCGTGCAAAGCGAGGCTGTCGCTTCGCATTCGGGGCGCCTCACCGACTGGATCGACCCACCATGAAGAGTGATCCGGTCATCTCGTCCGATGCGTCCAGGGCGGAGCAGGCGTTGGCTGCCTTGTTGCGCGTGGCCGTCGATGCGAGCCCGGTCTGCATCACGATCTCCGACCTGAGGCACGATGATGCGCCGCTCATCTTCGTGAACGACCAATTCTGCCGCACGACCGGGCACACGAGGGAGCAGGTGATCGGCAGGAATTGCCGGTTCCTCCAGGGCGAGGGGACCGACAGGAGCGTTGTTGCCCGAATGCGCGAGGCGATCGCACGGCGCGAACCGGTCTCGATCGAGCTGATCAGCTACAAGAGAACGGGGGAGCCGTTCCTCAATCGCCTGGATCTGGCCCCGGTCCGCGATTCTCGCCTTGAGATCGACGCTTATGTCGGCGTGCAGAGGGATATCACCGCCTTCCGCGCTGCCGAAGCGACCCGGCGTGAGCGCGAGAAGATGGAGGCGCTTGGCCGCCTTGCCTCGGGGTTCTCGCACGAGTTGAACAACCTCCTCCAGCCGATCATCACCTATGGCGGGATGCTCGCGGCCCGCCCCGAGATGGCAGAGGCCGAGTACGCGGAGCAGATCAACACGATCGTCGATTGCGCCTCGGCGGCCCGGGACATCACCGCCCAGGTCCTGCATTTTGCGAGGTCCGGCGTCGCTTTGTCGGAGGCGGAGCCCCTTTCCCGGCGACGTGGCGAAGCGATCAGGATGGCGAGCCGGCTTCTGCCGCCGGGCGTTTCGCTCTCGATCGAGGGGGTCGAAGACCTGTCGGCCGCCTGCGCGATCGACACCGCCGAACTGCTTCAGGTCCTTGGCAATGTGTTCCGCAACGCCGCCGATGCGATGGACGGGAAAGGCTCTGTCCGGCTCGCGGCGGTGATGGAGGACACGACGCTCGTTCTGTCGGTGAGCGACACCGGGCCAGGCGTGCCGCCTGAGCTCTGGTCGCGGATCTTCGAACCGTTCTTCTCGACGAAGCCGCCCGGGCAGGGAACCGGGCTTGGGCTTGCCACCGCCTGGGGGATCGTCCGCGGCTGGGGAGGCACCCTGACCGTTCGGAAGCGGGAGGGCGGAGGTGCGGAGTTCATCATCCGTATCCCGCTCGACCGGCGGTCAACAGATTGCGGAACGAACAACAATGGCGCGCATTCTTCTGATCGATGACATGCCGGCGGTGCGCAAGGCGATCGCAAGCCTGCTCAGGAGTGGCGGCCACGTCGTGACCGAGGCTGGCGATGGCAAAGCTGGGCTCGAGGCGGCACGCGCCGGCGGGTTCGATCTCGTGATCACCGACATGTTGATGCCGAAACGTGATGGCACTTCGGTGCTGATGGAGCTCGCACGAACGCCGAACCGGCCGAAGCTGCTCGCCATCTCGGGCGGCTCGGGTGCCCTGTCCGAAATGGACGCGCTTCGTCTTGCGTCGCTGACGGCGGATGCAACGCTCGCCAAGCCGTTCGACAACGCAACGCTGCTGCAGGCGGTCGATCGCCTGACGGGCGCGCAGGCGACGGGAGGCTGAGATGCGCCGCGTCAAGGACTGGCCGATCGGGGTTCGCATCGCGGTCGGCGCGGCGATACCCGTCGTCGTCGCGCTGTTCGTCGGCATCAAGGGTCTGGTGACGCTCGACATGATCGGCCGGGATCAGGCTCGGACGGCGGACGCGTTGCGCGTCAGCATGGCCGCGGCGCGCGCGCAGAGCGGGTATCTCGAGCTGAAGGTCACCGTCCGGGAATACCTTGCCCGCAACAGCCAGCAACGCTTCGAGCGCGCCGAACAGGCCTATCGGGTCGCGCTCGAGTCGGCGGAACATCCCGAAGACCGCGCAGCCATCGAGGCCTACTGGACTTGATTCCGGGAGATCGCGACCTCAGGACGGAACAGAACCGGCTTCGCGACGAAGCGATTCGGCGTGACGGCACCGCGATGCGGCTTGCACTCGAAGACCCGCTCGCCGCATCGCCGACCGCGAGGGAGGCGCTGCAGTCGCTTCTTCTCATGCGTGTCTATGGCGAGCGCTATCTCGACACCGCCGCCGCCGCCGACCTCGAGAGGGTGCAGCGCGAGGGGGCGAGGCTTGCCGCGCTGGTCGCGGATGCTCCCGGCCACGAAGCCCAATCCTTCCGTGATCGGCTCACGGCCTTCCGCGAGGGACTGACCCGCTGGCGGGAGCTTGCGAACAGGATCGCGGAGCTCGACCGCAGCGTTCTTGACGAGCGCGGCACGGCGTTGATGGCACGCCTTGGAGAACGCGAGCGCGACCAGACACGAATCGCCGAACAGGCGACCGCCGAAACGAGCGAGGCGATCACGGGAGCGATCTGGACCACGACGCTCGCTCTTGGCCTGGGGGCGCTGTTCGCTTTCGTCGGGGCGACGGCTGCCGTGTTCTCGGTCACACGGCCGCTGCGGGTTGGCACGGAGGCGATGCGGGAGATCGCCGCGGACAGGCTCGAGGTCGACATTCCCGGGGTGGAGCGCAAGGACGAGCTCGGCAAGCTCGCAAGAGCGCTCGAGGTCTTCAAGCAGAACGCGCTTGCGCGCCGGCGCCTCGAGACAGAAACGGAATCGATGCGGGTTGCAGCGAAGCGTCGCCAGGAGGAGATTGACCAACTTGCCGGCCTGTTCGGCAAGTCGATCGGCGGGGTGTTCTCCCGTGTGTCGGAAGCCTGTGACGCGATTTGGCAAACGGCCGATGGGATGGTCGGTGATGCTGCCGCGACCGCAAGCGACGCGCGGGCGATCGGGCTTTCGGCGGAACAGACCATGTCATCGGTCCAGACCGTCTCGGCTGCGGTCGAGGAACTGGCCGCCTCGGTTCGGGAGATCGCGGCGCAGGCAACTCACGCGGCGGAAACAGCTCGGGCCGGTGCCGACGATGCGCGCGGGGCGAGCGGTGCCGCGCAGGAATTGTCTGAGGCGGCAGCGCGCGTTTCTGGGATCCTTCGGATGATCGCGGATATCGCCGAGAAAACCAATCTGCTTGCGCTCAACGCCACGATCGAGGCTGCGCGCGCCGGCGAGGCGGGCAAGGGCTTCGCGGTCGTCGCATCCGAGGTGAAGTCGCTCGCCACCCAGACCGCGAGGGCGACCGACGAGATCTCGACCCAGATCGAGACGATGCGCCGCGTCGTCGGCACGACGGTCGCCGTCGTCGAGCGCCTGGGCGCGCGCATCTCCGAGATCTCGGAGGGGGCCGCTGCGGTCGCTGCAGCGGTCGAGGAGCAAGGCGCCGCGACCCGCGAGATCGCCCGCACGACCGACCAGGTCGTGTCCGCTATGGGGCAGGTGACACGCGCCGTCGCCGCTCTGCAGGAGGCGGCGGCGAACACGGACGGCGGCGCACGCGCGGTGGTCGGCAGCGCATCGGCGCTGACCCGGGAGACGGACGTCGTCGCGCGCGAGGTCACCGAGTTCCTCTCTGCCCTGAGCGAGACAAAATCGGGCGAGAGGTTCCGACGCCATGACACAGACCTCGCAGCGGAGCTGACCGTCGGCGGCACCACGCAGGCGACCAGAGTGCGTTCGCTGAGCGGCGGCTCAGCGTTCATCCTTTCAGGCGTCGACCTTCGCCCGGGCGACCCGGTCAGGATCGCCGTCGCCGGCTTCGCCCGGCCAATCGAGGCGCGCTCCGTCTGTCGCGAAGGGGAGGGCGCGTGGGTGCAGTTCCCGATGAACCTCGAGCATGTCGATTGGGTCGAGAGCGAGATCGCACGCCTCGCGCTCAAGCGCGCCGCGTGAGGCTGGGTGGCGCCTGACGGCAGGGCGAGGCTCTGCGGTTGCGCATGTTGCCGGCGAGCGGGACGCCGGCGCACTTGCGCAGGGGTCTAACGGGCACCGGGAACCGCGCCGACGCGAGGCCGGGCGCAGGGTCGCATGGAACGTTCTTTCGAGAACGCACCGCCTATCCCGGGCGCGCCGACGCCCTTCGGCTCGCTGACGCCTGTGCACCGCAGCGCGCGGCGTGCCCCGTCCAGCCGGACGGGGGCGGTCAACGCGGTGCGAGTCGGCGTGGGCGCGCGTCGCGGCCGGAGGTCTTCGCCTGTCCTGCCGCTGGTGGCCTCGGCTCGGGCGCGTGCTTGTGGAGACGACGCCACAGCGTCACGTCACGGCCGTAGAAGTCCGGGCGGATCTCGAGCCTGCCGTCTTTCGCGGTGAAGGCGGTGTGGTAGAGCACGAACACGGGAACGGGCTCACGAAGTGGCTTCCGCACGGTTTCCCCCGTCGCCACCCGTTCGTGGATCGCCTCGAGCGGTTCGCCCATCAGCAGGGCGGCGAGGTGAAGCGGCTTCTCGACCCGGATGCAGCCATTGCTGAGGCGGCGGTTCTCCCGGTCGAAGGCCGTCTTGTCGGGCGTGTCGTGCAGGTAGACGTTGAACCGGTTCGGCATGTCGAACATGATCACGCCGAGACCAGCGAGGGGGCCCGGCGCCTGTTCCGCCTCGCCGTTCGGCCGCAGCGCGATCCCGTTTCGGGCGAGGAACTCCGGGTCCTCTTCGAGCTTCGGCAGGATCTCGGCGGCGACGATGTCGGCAGGGATGATCCAGGGCGGGTTGAGGAAGGCGCCTTCGATCACCGCGTGGAACTCTGGGCTCTGCTTTCGCTCGGTCTCCTCGCCGACGATCACGCGAGTCGTGAACACCGGGCGGTCGTCGCGATAGACGACCAGCCTCTGATCGGCGACGTTGACCCAGACACGATCGGCGGGCAGGTGGCGTGGCAGCCAGCGCTGGCGTTCGAGGTTCGCGGCGATGAGCGGCCGCGGGTCGGCCGCGCCGGGCGCTGCGGCTGCGCCGGAACGATGCCGCCGCAGGGCCTCGCGCAACGCGCTGTAGGTTTCCGTCGCGGGCGCGAGCGACTCGATCACGCCAACTGGATCGGCGCTCTCCAGCGCCCGATCGAGGACCGCGGCGACGTCGACGGGCTCGGGCCAGAGGTCCTCGCGCGGAAGACGTCGGCCGGCGGGCACACCGCCAGCCGACAGCGCCTCCGCGTAGGCGAGCACGGCGTGCGAGAGCAGAAGCTCGCGGCGGAGCGGCGGGAACATCGCCGCACGCCACAGAAGCGAGGCGTGGAAGAGGTCGGGGTCGAGGCCGTGGTCCGCAGAACGCAACACACACTCCGCGAACCGGGCCGCAAGAGCCGGACGCGTGGTCCAGACCGGCTCGAAACCGCGCCTGGCGTAGAAGCGGCGCAGCAGGGTGCCGTCGAGCACTTCGCCGGCAACGATCGGGTCGCCTCCCCTGCGCAGATGGGCGAGGTCGTCCAAAGGCTCCGGGTCGGGCGGCGTGGTCAGCGGGGCTTCAGGGGACGCGCAGCCGGACAGCGTCGACAGCGCGACGGCAGCCGCACCGGCGGCCAGCACCGAGCGCCGGGAGAGGGCGGGCCGAGAGGGGCAGCGTTCCGCCGTGCGGCGGAGCGCACCTGCCGTGGGTTTGGGTTCGCAATCGGTGGCGCCCATTGCAAGTTACCGTTTGACAGACCGCAGGCGATGCCTGTTCCCTAAGTCTCGCCGGTGTCAAAACCATAGGAAGTTCCGAAATGACAGCCAACGAGCTGACGACCGACGTGAGGAAAGGACGCGCCTTCTGCCTGCTCCGCAAGGCGGCGATCGCCGCATTCCTCGCCCCTGCGGCGCTACTCGCTGCCTGTGCGCAGGAGCCGCCGCCACCCCCGCCTGCCCAGACGCCCCCGCCGGCCGCGGCTCCGGCACCCGCCCCGGTTCCGCCGGCACGAGGCTAGGCCGAACGAGGTCATGCCGGCGAGGGCGATCGCGTTCGCCGGACAGGCCGCTCGGAAAGGCGCGCCACGCGCCTTTTTTCCGTCCCGCCGTGCTCCCCTGGTGGTCGCCCCTTCGACGGCGCGGCGGTGCTCCGGTGAGGAGCGATCGCCGGTCGCTCGTTGGGGTTCCCGGTCGGGGGAGGGGAGGCGACGGCGCGTCGTGACGACGGGCGACAGCCGTTCTCGATTGTGGGCGAATGGGTGCTGCTGGCGGAGGGGGTGGGATTCGAACCCACGATGCCGTTGCCGGCACTCCGGTTTTCAAGACCGGCGCATTCGACCGCTCTGCCACCCCTCCTCGGCGCAGCTCCTGATGCCACGCGGCGGCGCCCGAGTCACGACCGGGAGGCCGTGTACGGCCGAGCCGCAGACGCAACGGCCTGCCCGTTGCCGCCATGCTGATGTCACGGTGTTTTGCTGGCAAAGGCAGCCCGCTTTTCGCTAAGGCCGCTGGTGCATCCAACGCAGCGGAGAGCCCCCATGCGCCTCACGCGCCGAACCCTTCTCGCCGCCGCACCTGTCCTTGCCGCTCCCGCGCTGGTGCGCGCCGAGGCGCCGCTTCGCCTCACCGTCCTACACACCAACGACGTCCACAGCCGGCACGAGCCGGTGAACCGCTTCGGCGCCGCCTGCCGCGCCGAGGACCAGGCCTCTGGCGCCTGTTCGGGCGGCAGCGCACGGCTCGCCGCTGCGGTTCTGCGCGAGCGCGCCGATGCCGAAGCCGCTGGCCGCCGCGTCCTGTTGCTCGATGCGGGCGACCAGTTCATGGGCAGCCTCTTCTACACGCACTGGCGCGGCGAGGCCGAGCGTCGCGTTATGGCCGCGATCGGCTATGACGCCATGGCCTTGGGCAACCACGAGTTCGACCACGGGCCGGAGACGATCGCGCGCTTCGTCCGCACCGCCCCGTTCCCGGTTCTCGGCGCCAATCTCGACACGCGGGAGGAGCCGGCGCTCGCCGGCCTCGTGCGGCCCTGGGTGATGCTCGCCGGGGGAATCGCTGTGGTCGGCGCCGTGACGGCCGAGACGCCCCGCATCTCCTCGCCCGGGCCCCGGCTTCGTTTCGGCGAGGAGAGTGCGGCGGTCGCCGCCGCCGCGGCCGAGGCGCGGGCGGCAGGAGCGCGCGCGGTGATCGCTCTCACCCATGTCGGCTTCGCGCGTGACCGGGCGATCGCCGCTGCCGTGCCCGGGCTTGCCGCCGTGGTCGGGGGCCACAGCCACACCCTGCTCTCGAACTCGGACCCCTCCGCCCTCGCACGCTACCCCCAGCCGGTTCCGGGGCCGGACGGACGCGCGGTTCCGGTCGTCCAAGCAGGAGCGAACAACCGCTTCCTAGGCCGGCTCGACCTCGATCTCGATACCGAGGGAAGGGTGGTGGAGGCGCGCGGGGATGCGCTGCCTCTTGCGTTCGCTGGCCCGCGCGATCTCGCCGTCGAGGCGCTGGTGGCGGAGCTTGCGCTGCCGCTTGCGGCGCTGCGCGCGCGGGTGATCGGCGCCGCTGCGGCACCGCTGCCGAACGACGCCTGCCGGCGGGAGGAATGCGCCCTCGGCAACATGGTGGCCGAGGCGATGCTTGCCGCCGCGCGGCCATCGGGGGCCGAGATCGCGCTGCAGAACGGCGGCGGCTTGCGCTCCGGCCTCGCCGCCGGGCCGATCACCTGGGGCGACCTTCTTACCGTCCTTCCGTTCTCGAACACGCTCGCCACCCTCACGCTCGCCGGCGCCGATCTGCGCGCCGCGCTCGAGAACGGCTTCTCGGCGGTCGAGAGCGGGGCCGGGCGGTTCCCGCAGCTCGCCGGACTGCGCGTCGTCTGGGACCCTGAGGCTCCCCCTGGCCGGCGGCTCGTCTCCGCGTCGGTCGTCGGCCCCGACGGCAGCACGCGGCCGCTCGAGGACGGCCGGCTCTATACCATCGTCACCAACAACTTCCTCCGCCAGGGAGGAGATGGCTATCTGAGCCTGCGCGACCGGGCCGTCGCCGCCTATGACGGCGGTCCGAACATCGAGGACGTGGTCGAAGCCTGGATCGCCGCACGGAGCCCCGTCCTTCCGGTCACGGATGGGCGGATCACCAGACGCTAGGCGTTTACGCTTCGGCAAGCCTGGCAGGCGATGGTTGAGAGTGGAGGGCCTGCCCCCGATGCCGATCGCCAACACCGACCCCGCCTACTACCGCGCTCAGAAGCGCCTGCTCGACGAGGTCGAGCACGGCGTGCGGGAAGCCAACCGCGCCGTCATCGGCCAGCGCCTTCCCGAGATCACGCGTGAGGGGTTCCTCCGACTCGCCACCGTCGTCGCACGGCTCAGGGCCGAGTATCTCGCCTGTGCGCTCGGGCTGGGGCGGGAGACGCGCGGCGAGGTGACGCGCGAGGAGATCGACCGGCTCGCTCGCCTCCGCACCGCCTATGACGAGGCGAGGCTCGCCTTCGAAGCGCTGGAGCGCTGCGTCCAGCGCGGCTATGTCGAGATCGCCGACCCGCGCCCCGTCCGCACCCCGTTCTGAAGACAGGCGCGGCCCAAGCCGTGGCGCTTGACGCGACGCGATGGGGCGGACTATTCGGGTTCCGGTTTTGTTCCGAATCGCGCGGCATCAGGGTCGCAGGGAAGAGGGTGGCGTCATGCCGAGGCACAAGCGAGCCGAGCTGCGGGTGGGTCCAGGCCGCGGTGCCACCACGCGGGTGGCGTTATGCTGACGCGAAAGCAGCACGAGCTGCTTCTCTTCATCCTCGACCACTGCAACACCACCGGCACCTCGCCCTCGTTCGAGGAGATGAAGGAGGCGCTGAAGCTCCGCTCGAAGTCAGGCATTCACCGTCTCGTTACTGCCCTCGAGGAGCGAGGCTTCATACGGCGCCACCCGCACCGTGCCCGCGCACTCGAGGTCATCCGCGTCCCGGACTATCTCGCCGGCAACGGCAGGCGCGCGCGACGCGAGCCGGTGCTCGCGGCCGAGAATGGCAGCACCGTTGCCGCCTTCGCCCGCCGGGCCGAGCCGCCGCCTCCCCAACGTCACGCCTCCGTGCCGATCCTCGGCCGCATCGCCGCCGGCCAGCCGATCGAGGCGATCGACAGCCACGACGCCGAGCTGCCGATCGCTCCCGAGTATCTCGGCGCGGGCGACCATTTCGCCCTCGTGGTCACCGGCGACTCGATGATCGGCGACGGCATCCATGACGGCGACATCGTGCTGATCCGTGCGGCTCAGGACGCGCCGAACGGGGCGATCGTGGTGGCGCTGATCGACGGGTTCGAGGTGACGCTCAAGCGCCTGCGGCGCCGCAAGGACGCGGTCGCGCTCGAAAGCTCCAACCCTGCCTATCAGCCGCGGATCATCCCGGCCGACCGGGTGCGCATCCAGGGGCGCGTCGTCGGCCTGTTCCGGCGCTTCGAGGCGAACGGCTGACGCTCACTCTCCGGCGAGACGGACGGCGCTCACCGGCCCGGCGAGACGTGCGAGCTCCGTCACATCCGGCAGTGCCTCGAGCGAGAGGATGGTCTCGGCGAGGGCGGCCGCCTTCGGCGGCGTCAGGATCGCGTCCGCAAGCCCGTGGAACTTGGCGGCGAGTTCCGCTTCCGTGAGGAAATTTCCGGGCTCCCCCTTGGGCACGACGACCTTGGCGCTGAAGCTGCCGCGCCCCGTCTCCACCGTGGTGCGGCCGGCCATGTTGGCGGGGAACTCGGCCTCGATCTCCGGGTCCTCGACGCAGCGGATGCGCCGCGCCAGCGCGCGCACCACAGGGTCGTCGAGCAGCGCATAGCTCTCCCAGCCCATCGCCCCGGTCGCGAGCGCGGCGGCGACGACGAACGGGCCGGAGAACTGCGCATCCACGACATTCCGGGGCTCGGCCTTCTTCTCGGCCGGGGCGCCGATCAGCAGCATGCCCTTCGCGGGCAGGTGCACGGTGACGGCGGTGATCTCCTCTGGCCTCAGCCCGTGCTCGGCCCGGAGCGCGAGGGCCGCGTCGATCGCCGCGTGGCCGTAGCGGCACGAGGGATAGGGCTTCACTGCCGTCGCCATCAGCTCGAACACCTCGCCGAGGCCTTCGAGCACGCGCTCCGGCCGCGGCGCCGGGGCATAGGCGCGGAGGAAGCCGTGGCGGCCCTCGATCGCCTCCGACGCACCGCGGAAGCCCTCGCGCGCCAAGCTCGCCGCCGCAAGCCCCGCCATCGCCGACCAGCCGACCTGGAACCGCTTGGTCCAGGCGCCGTTGGCGAGGAACTGAAGGCTGCCCGCGGCCTGGGACAGCGCGATTCCGAGTGCATCCGCCATGCCCCGGGCGTCGAGGCCGAACACCCGTGCGGCGGCGACCGCGCCGCCGAAGGCGCCGCAGGTGGCGGTGGGGTGGAAGCCGCGGTCGTAGTGGTCTCCGGCCGGGAGGGCGAGCGCGAGACGGATCGTCGCCTCGTAGCCGGCGACGATGCCGGCGACGAGGCGCGCCCCGCTCGCCCGCACGAGCTCGGCGGCGGCGAGAGCGGCCGGGATCACCGGCGCGCCGGGGTGGAGGCTTCCCGCGGCATGGGTGTCGTCGAAATCAAGCGAATGGGCGAGCGCCCCGTTTACCAGCGCTGCGCCTGCCGGGGTGTAGCGTGCGGCGTCCCCGAACACGGTGGCCGTGCCGCCACAGAGGCCGAGCGAGCGGGCGGCGGCAAGCAGGGCAGGGGTGCTCTCCGCGTCATGGCGGGCGCGGACGATGTTGCCGACGAGGTCGAGCACGAGCGCCTTGGCGCGTGCGACCACCGGGGCGGGCAGCGAGGACGCGTCGATCCCTGCGGCCCAGGCGGCGAACTCCTCCGTGATCGGGCGCATGGCGCTCTCCCTCACCGTTTCCATCCCTCGCCGCCCTTCTAGCCGAGCCGCTCCAGGCAGGCCAGGAGGAGGCTCCCGACACGGGGCGCGCAGCCGAAGCACGCGTTGAGAACCGCACGCACAAGTGGCATTGAGGAAGACATGGGTGCGACTCGACGCGTGGTCCTCGGGGCTCTCCCGGCCGTGGCGGCCGCGGCCGGGGCGCGCGCGGCGTCACAGCCCTTTGAGCGTTGGCTCTCCGAGCTGCGCGCCGAAGCACGCGCGCAGGGGATCTCCGCCGCGACGATCCAGGGGGCTCTTTCTGGAATCGCGCCGATCCAGCGCGTGATCGAGCTCGATCGCCGCCAGCCGGAGGTGACGCTCAGCTGGGCCCAGTACCGTGACCGCGTGGTCGCGGAACCGCGGATCGGTAACGGGCGCAAGGCCTTCGCCGAGAACCGCGCGCTGCTCGCTGCCGTCGAGCAACGCTTCGGCGTCGCCGCCCGCACCGTCACCGCGATCTGGGGGGTGGAGACGAACTACGGCGCCACTATGGGCGGGTTCCCCGTGGTCCAGGCGCTGGCCACGCTCGCCTATGACGGCCGCAGGAGCGCGTATTTCCGCGGCGAGCTCCTCAACGCGCTCAGGATCCTCGACCAGGGGCACATCCGCAAGGAGCGGATGCTCGGAAGCTGGGCCGGAGCAATGGGCCAGCCGCAGTTCATGCCCGGCTCCTTCCTCGCCTATGCGGTCGATTTCGACGGGGACGGCCGCCGCGACATCTGGGACAGCCGGGCGGACGCGCTCGGCTCGATCGGCAACTACCTTCGCCGCGCCGGCGCCTGGCGGCCGGGCGAGCCCTGGGGCTTTGAGGTGACGCTGCCGCCGCGCTTCCCGATCGGGGAGGCGGATGGGCGGACGATGCGGCCGCTCTCGTCCTGGGCGTCGGCCGGCGTCCGCCCGGCCGATGGCGGGCGTATGCCGGCGGGCGACATGCCGGCGGCGATCGCCGCCCCCGATGGCGCCGCGGGCCAGGCCTTCGTGCTGTTCCCCAACGCCCAGGCCGTGCGGCGCTACAACAACAGCACCTATTACGTTCTCGCCGTCGGCCTGTTGTCGGATCGGGTCGGCGGATGACGCGCCCGGCCCTAGCCGCCATCGCCGCCGCCGCGCTGATGCTCGCAGGCTGCGCAGAGACGGGCTTCGTCGCCCAGCTCGGGAAACGGCTCACGGGGAGCGCGTCGCGCGACCCGGGCGAGGGCAGCTTCGTCGTCGGCGAGACCTATCGGAGGGGAGGGGTCTGGTTCTCTCCGCGCGAGGACTACGACCTCGACGAGACCGGCCTCGCCACGGTCATCCGGCAGCGTGCCGGGAGCCGGACAGCGAACGGGGAGGTCTTCGACCCGGCGAAGCTCACCGCCCAGCACCCGACGCTGCAGCTTCCCGCGATCGTCCGCGTGACCAACCTCGAGAACGGCCGGTCGGTGCTGGTTCGGGTGAACGATCGCGGCCCTGTCGATGTCGGGCGTATCATCGGGCTGTCCGAGGCGTCGGCCCGCGTGCTCGGCCTGCCCGCCGACGGGGTGGCGCAGGTGCGGGTGCAGGTGGTCCCCGAGGAGAGTCGCCTCGTGGCGGCGGAGGCGCGCGCGCGGACGCCCGTTCCGGAGAGCGAACGGATCGTCGTCGCCTCCGCGCCGCGCATTCCGGTTGAGGCCGAGACGCTGCCCCCGCCGCCCGGCGCCCGCGCGGCGACGATGGTTCGCGTCGCGGCACCTCTGCCCGCCCCGCCGCCTGCGCCGCCGCCACTGCTGGCCGTGCCGCTGCGCACCGACGCCCTGCCGCGGACGCTCCGCCAGCAGCCCCCGGCGCCGGGAAGGCTCTGGGTTCAAGCCGGCGTCTTCGGCAGCGCTCGGAACGCCGAAGCCCTGCGTACGCGTCTCGCCGCCGCCGGCCCGGCGCACACGAGCCGCGTGACGGCGAATGGGCGCACGCTCTACAGGGTTCGGCTCGGGCCGGCGCGAACGGTGGCGGAGGCCGACCACCTCCTCGCCGCCACCCTGCGTGCAGGCGCGAGCGACGCCCGGATCGTCGTCGACTGACCGACGCGGAACCGAGGGAACCGGGACCAGATGACCGACACCATCTCTTCCACGCGCCGCCTCTTGTTCGGCGCCGCGGCGCTCGCCCTCGCCGCGCCCTCGCTCGCGCCCGCGCAGCAGCAGCGGCCGACGCAGCGCCCGCCGCAGCGCACTGGCCAGCCGCAGCCGCGCCAGCCGCAGCCGCCACGGCCGCAGGGCAGCCCGGCGAACACCCCGCTCGGGCCGGTCGATACGCTCGCGCGGCATGCGCTGATCGTCGATTTCGAGACCGGGGCGACACTGCTCGAGAAGGAGGCGGACGTGCCGATGCCGCCCGCCTCGATGTCGAAGCTGATGACGGCTTATGTGGTGTTCGAGCACCTCCGCGCCGGCCGGCTTCGCCTCGACACCGAGCTTCCCGTCAGCGAGCGCGCTTGGCGCATGGGCGGGTCGAAGATGTTCGTTGAGGTCGGCCAGAGGGTGAAGGTCGAGGATCTGCTGCGCGGCGTGATCGTGCAGTCGGGCAACGACGCCTGCATCGTTCTCGCCGAGGCCATCAGCGGCTCGGAGGAGGCCTTCGCTGACCTCCTGACCGAGCGCGCCCGCGCCCTTGGGCTGAGGCAGACGACGTTGCGCAACTCGACCGGGTGGCCCGACCCGAACCACCGCATGTCGTGCCGCGACCTCGCGCTCCTCGCCGCACGGATCATCCAGGACTTCCCCGACTACTACCGCTACTACAGCGAACGCTCGTTCCGATTTGCCAACATCACCCAGGAGAACCGCAACCCGTTGCTCTACCGCAACATCGGCGCCGACGGGCTGAAGACCGGCCATACCGAGGAGAGCGGCTACGGCCTCACGGCCTCGGCGGTTCAGGGGGGGCGGCGCGTGATCCTCGTGGTCAACGGTCTTCCCTCGATGCGCATCCGCGCCGAGGAGAGCGAGCGGCTGATGCTGTGGGCGTTCCGCGAGTTCGAGAATGTGCGCCTGTTCGGCGCCGCCGAGACGGTGGAGAACGTCCCGGTGCATCTTGGCGAGCGCGACACCGTCCCGCTTGTCGCCGGGCGCGACCTCGTGATGACGGTGCCGCGCAGCTGGCGGCAGGAGGCGCGGATCGCGGTGCACTACACCGCGCCTGTCAAGGCCCCGGTCGCGCGCGGGGCGGAGCTCGGCAGGCTCGAGGTGTCGGGCAGGGGCGTGCCGCAGATGTCCGTGCCGCTCTATGCCGGGGCGGACGTGCCGCGGCTCGGCTTCGTGCCGCGGATCGGCGCAAGCCTCCGGCACCTCGTGTTCGGAAGCTGAGGCGGCAGCGCGCCTCGGCATGGGCGGTCGGTTCATCACGCTCGAGGGCGGGGAGGGGGCGGGCAAGACCACGCAGGCGCGGCTGCTCGCGGAGGCGATCCGCGCAGCCGGGCTCGAGGCGGTCGAGACGCGCGAGCCCGGCGGCGAGGCGGGGGCCGAAGCCATACGCGGGCTGCTGGTCACCGGCGCGCCGGGGCGCTGGGAGCCGCTCGCCGAGACGCTTCTGCACTATGCCGCTCGTGTGCAGCACGTTGCGCGGGTGATCCGGCCGGCGCTCGAACGCGGCGCCTGGGTCGTCTCCGACCGGTTCGCCGACAGCACCGCCGTGTACCAGGGCGACGGGCAGGGGGTCGAGGCGGCGGCGATCGCGGCGATCCATCGCGCCACGCTCGGCGACGTCGCCCCGGACCTCACGCTCATCCTCGACCTTCCCGTCGAGCAGGGGCTCGCCCGCGCGGCCGCACGGTCGGCGAGAAACCGCTACGAGCGCTTCGACCATGCCTTCCATGCCAGGATCCGCGAAGGGTTCCTGCGACGTGCGGCGTCGGAGCCGAAGCGCTGCGTGGTGATCGACGCTGCGCGCCCGGCCGAGGCGGTGGCGGCAGCGATCCGCGCGGCCGTCGCGGAACGTCTCGGGCTCGTTCTGCCGGCCGCCGGATGAGCCAGGGCGAGCTCGTCGGCCACAGGGCGGCGGCCTTCGCCGAGGCCGCCGCCGCCGGGCGGCTGCACCACGCCTGGGTGATCGGCGGCCCGCCGGGCATCGGCAAGGCCACCTTCGCCCGTGCCGCGGCCACCTGGGTGCTCGCCGGCTTTCCCCAAGCGGCCTCGCCGCTCGCCGTGCCGGCGGGACATCCTGCCGCGCGCAAGGTCGCTTCCGGCAGCCATCCCGACCTTCGCCTCGTCGCACGCACGGAGAACCCGCGGACGGGGCGGCTGCGCACCGAGATCGCGATCGATGACGTGCGCGGCATGATCGGCTTCCTCAGACTCACCGGTGCCGAGAGCCCCTGGCGCGTGGCGATCGTCGATCCGGCTGACGACCTCTCTGCCGAGGCGGCCAACGCGCTTCTCAAGATCCTCGAGGAACCGCCGCCGAAGGCGCTGATCCTGCTCGTCTGCCACGCCCCGGCGCGTCTTCTGCCGACGATCCGCAGCCGCTGCCGCAGGCTCTCGCTCGCGCCGCTTGCCGCGAGCGAGGTCGCTCTCCTGCTCGCCCAGCAC
>Ga0308408_1000348_pt1 | contig 27335 bp, 28 predicted proteins | sample HotsprSampleMSe3_FD_203466 | JGI IMG/M metagenome (GOLD analysis project Ga0308408, IMG submission 203466) | Hot spring phototrophic mat microbial communities from Mushroom Spring, Yellowstone National Park, Wyoming, United States - 20060912_MSe3 ... | reverse complement strand
CTGCATGGCCTGGAAGCACTCGTCTTCGCACCGGCCGGTACCTCGCCAGCCAAGCTCGCCCAGGCGCGTGCCTACGGTGCGAAGGTAGCGCTCGTCGAGGGCTCGCGCGAGGCGGTGGCTCGTGCTGCCCAGCAGGCAGCCGAGCAGCCAGGAGTGGCCTACGCCAGTCACAACCGGCATCCCCTCTTCGTCGAGGGGACGAAGACGTGGCTCCTGGAAGTCTGGGAACAACTCGGCTACCGCTGGCCGGCTGCCTGTTTCCTCCCAGTGGGAGGCGGGAGCATGCTCGCCGGTGCGGCGCTGGCGGGGCGTGCCCTCGGCGCAAGTGGACCGCTGCTCGTGGCAGCGCAACCGGAGGCGTGCGCGCCGCTCGCCCGCGCCTGGACGCAGCCGGGGCGTCGGCTGGAAGCGGTACACGCTGGCCCGACGATCGCTGAAGGGGCGCGGATCGCGGCACCACCACGCGGGTCGTTCCTGCTGACCATGCTCGAGGAGAGCGGTGGCTGGCCGGAGGCGATCGCGGAAGCGGAATTGATCGAGACGACGCGCCAGCTGTGGCGACGCGGCCTGTATGTCGAGCCGACCGCTGCGCTCGGGGCCGCCGCCTTCCGCCGGGCCGTGCGGCGCGGGTGGGAACCCCTCCACCCGGTCGTCATCGTGCTGACCGGCAGCGGGCTCAAAGCGAGCAGCGTGATAGAGCAGCTTTTAGAAACGTCATGAGAACTGTTCCAGGAGACCCCTCCGGCGTCAGATCCCAAGGAAGATGAAAAAGCTGTCGTGGATCAACAGCTCGAACGCGATCGTGTGGCCCAGCGGTGAGAGACAAAAAAACGCGGTTCCGACGAGCCAGCCGGTTCCCGCTCGCTCCGTCAGCCGTGTCGAGGTTTCACCCCCTCACTCGGCACCGGATTCGGCGATCGCCTCGCACGTTCCAGGGCCGTGCGTGACATCGTCCGATCCGGTTGTCCGGGACGGTCACCCAGCTTTCGCTGGGTGCCTCCGAGCGGGTCGTTACCGACTCCTCGGAACCGCACCTTTAGTACACCACATTCGTGCTCCGTTGTCAAGGGGGAAAGCAGGACATTTTCGGCGAGCGTCGCCGTCGTTCGATAACCTGTCCGCAGTGCCCGATGCGCTGAGGAGACAGTCGTACCGGACCGATCTCTGGTGCATCGCGCGCCCAGCAGTGTGACGAGGTCGATCGGTCGCGACGGACGGCTGCTGCCTGGAGCGTGCGGTCACGAGCCGCCGCGGAAGGTCCGGATATACGCCAGCACGGCCTGAAGGTCGGGTTCGGACAGCAGGCTCTCCGGATAGGCGGGCATACCCTCGTCGGTACCCTCGCGGATGGCGCGGACGGCGCGTCGATCTGTTGCCCGGAGCTGAAGCCGGCCCGCTGCATTGCCTCCTGCGCCATGGCAGTTGCTGCAGCCGAGCGCGATGTAGAGAGCCGCCCCCCGTGCCACCGCGCCGCCGGCAGGATCTGCCTTCGCCAGGTCGTCACTCGACGGTTGTGGGACGGCGGGAAGCGCGCCGCTCGAACCAGACCCCAAGCTGCGGAGATAGGCAACGACGGCCCAGATCTGCTCCTCGCTGAGGCGATCCTGGAAGCCCGGCATGCCCGTGAAGCTGAGACCGTTCGCGATGATCCAGTACAGTTCGGTATCGCTCCGTGCCTGGGTGTCGGCGTCGTTCAGGGCGCTTGCCTCTGGATACGAGAGCGTACCGAGCCAACCTTTCCCGTCCGCGTCGGCACCGTGGCACTGCGAACAGGCACCGAGGTAGACGATCCGCCCAGTCTCGACCGCCCGTGCCCCCAGCGGGGGGCGAGTCGGGATGGCCTGTGCCCCTCGGGCGGCCGCGCGCTCGACGAGCGCCCGTGCCAGGCGACGCTCGCCGGGAAGATCGCTCCGATGAGCGAACAACCGTGGCGCGAGTACCCATCCCGCGATACCGAGGAGCAGGAGCGTCGCCATCATCCCGGCGAAGAACCAGGCGATGCGGCCGGCCCAAGCTCGGCGAATCGTTCGCTGTGTCTCTCCGTTCCCGACTCGGTCCACCGTACGGCTCCATCCTCACCCGCGGTGACTGCTTGCGACAAGTATAGTTAGCGGTCGGTAAACGCTGGGTAAACCGGCATCGAGCACCGGCAAATACCGTGTGGGGCGTCACCGTCCTCGGTGCGGTATCATCGGACAATCCAACGTGACTGGCCGAGCGGGGTGTCGGCATGCCGCTCAGTGATGCTGACCTGGAGCGTCGACCAGCGCGAACGAGCGCTATCCGGGCATTGGCTGGCTGGCGGGCCGCGATCGCGTACATCACCTCGGTGCTCTGGCCGGGAGCAGGTCATTGGATCGCCGGGCGCCCGTGGCGCGGGCTCGCCCTCGGCGTCCCGCCCGCGCTCGCGCTCGGTTTTCTGCTCTGGCAGGCGAGCCAGCTTCCCGGTTGGGGAGTCACCTGGTTGCTGCGCCCGAGCGTTCTGCGCGGCTTGATGATCGGGAACATCGTTCTGGGCAGCTACCGGACTGTCGCACTGCTCGACCTCGTGCGCATCGCCCTCGCTGGGCGGAGTCGAAGCTGTGCGGGGAAACGCGGACCGTACTTGGTGCTCGCAGCGCTGCTCGTGGGGTCGGTGGTCACGCCGCACGCTGCGGTTGGCTTGGTGCTCACCCGCTGGTCGCACTTCCTCGATACGTCGTTCCCCGCTGCAGCCGAAAGCGCGATCCAGCCTTTACCCATCGATGCGTTGCCAGCTGGTCCGCGGAACTCGACGCTCGCCCCGGCACGAGCGACCTCGGTGGTGCCCACGCCGAGTCCCGTTTCCACTCGTACGGTGCTGCTACCGCCAGTCCGCGAGCTGCCCCCGGCGCAGCGGATCGCGTCCACACCGCGAGCGGAGGCTTCTCCAACGGTACCCGTTCTGCAGCGGGCCGCCACCGCGATCGAACCTGTCCTCGCCGACGGTCGGATCGTCGTGCTCCTGGTCGGTACGGATGCCGGGCCGGGGCGATGGAGCGCTCGTGCTGACACGATCGTCATCGTTGCCCTCGATGTGGAGTCCGGGCGCGGCGGGCTGTTCGGGGTGCCTCGCAATCTGGTCGGACTCCCCATTCCGCGAGAACTGGCGGATCTGTATCCGGACGGCTCTTGGCCAGGATTGGCCAACGCGCTGTATACGCTCGGGTTGCAGCGAGCCGAGCGGTTCCCGAACGCCGTCGATCCGGGCGCAACTGCACTCGCGCGCTCCCTGGAGCAGCTGATCGGCATGCCGATCGACTACAGTGTGGTGGTGGACATGGGTGGCTTCGTGCGCGTGGTGGACGCGCTGGGAGGCGTGACCATCGATGTCCCGCAGCCGGTCTCGACGTGGCTGTCGCCACCCTTGCCCGGTGAAGACTGGGTGTACTACGAGATCCCGGCCGGCCGGCAGCATCTCGATGGACATGAAGCGCTCGCCTACGCACGCTCGCGCACGGGGACGAGCGACTACGACCGGATGCAACGCCAGCGCTGCTTGCTCGGCGCGCTCTGGCGCCAAGCAGACTGGCCGACGGTGCTGTTTCGGTTACCGCAGCTGCTCGCCGCGGTCGAAGGGGCTGTGCGCACCGATATTCCCCGCGAGGCATTGCCCCAGCTCGTCCAGATGGCACTCGGTGTGCGCGCCGAGGCGATCGTGACGCTCGGCTTCACTCCTCCACGGTATGTCGCTGGCTGGGCACCCGGTGGGTACCCGATTCCGGACCGTGACCGGATTCGAGATGCGATCGAGGACGCGCTCGCTGGGTCGGGCGAACCGGAACCAGAGACGCGTCTGGCGAGTAGCTGTTCCTGGTCACCCTGACGTCGTGCCGGAGTGCTTGCCCCGGCGCCGAGCGGTCAGCAGCAGGCCGCCAGTCAGGAGTGCGAGACCGAGCGCAACAACTATCCCTGAGCTGCCTGCCTGCGGCTGCCCAGAGCGTGGCGCGACCTGGAATGGTGGGGTGGCGCGTGGCGTGCTCACCGGTGTCGGCGTCGTGACGGGGCCTGCTGTCGGGCTCGGCGATGACACGACCGTTGGGACAGCGGTCGGAACGGGTGTGGCCGTGGCTACTGGGGGTGAGGGCGTCGGTTGAGCGGTCGGTGCAGGAGTCGGTGTCGTTCGTTCGGCCACCTGGATCGTCCCCTGCATCCCGAGTGCCCGATGGTTGCCGACTGGGCAGTACATTTCCCAGTTACCTGACGCATCGAAGGTGAACGTGACCCGTCGCGTCTCGCCAGCCAAGAGATTCGTCGCGAACAACCGCTGTTCGATCCCGCGGGATTCCAGTTCCACCACCAGATTGTGTTGTGCTCCACCAGCGTTGGTCACGACGAACGTGACAGGCTCTCCGAGTGGCACTGTGATCGATGCTGGGGTGATGGTGAACTCAGTGAGCGTGATCGCCACGCTCGTGTCCGGTGCCGTCGCCAGGAACGAGCGACCTCGTGCTGGCGCGTCGAGTGCCCACGCGACGGATCGCGGTGCGACGAGCAAGCCGAGGGTGAACAGCAACGCGAGCAGGAACGTCTGTTGCCGGGTGAAGCGTCCCACGGAGCACCTCCCCTTGCGTCGGAGATGGGCATGAGCGTGTTCCGTGGACGATACGTTGGAGAAGCCCGGGTGGATTGTCGGTGAGATGGTTCAGCGAGCGCCCGGCACCGTCACACCGAGTGCCTGGAGGAGAAGCGTCGTGGCGAGATAGAGCAAGATCAGGATGAGGATGCGACGGAGCCACAAGCCGCGGACGTGCCGTCCCAACCGCGAGCCGATCTGCGATCCGAGGAAGACGCCGATCACTGAGGGGACTGCGACCTGCGGAACGAGAAGGTCGTTGGCATAGTAGAGCAACACGCTTCCGACCACCGTTACCCCGATCATATACGCACTGGTCGCGGCGGCTGCCTTGACAGGAACACGCATGAGCGTGTTCATCAGTGGAACTTGCATGAAGCCGCCGCCCACTCCGAGAAGGCCTGAGAGGAAGCCAGCGAAAGTGCTCGCTGCGGTACCCAATGCGACACGCTGTGGGATGTAACGCACCACGGTACCGGCGGCTGGGTCGTAGAACGCTCCGCCAAGAGACTGGCGATCGGCACCACTCGTGATCGGGTCACTGCTGGCCCGTCGCGAGCTGAGGAGCGCGATCATCCCGTACAGCGCGAGAGCAAAGACGAGTCGTAGGACATCGACCGGCGCGATCGAGACCAGCACGGCGCCAGCGATCGCCCCGAGCGTGGTGGCGATCAGTAAGACGAGTGCTAACCGGATATTGACCATGCGGTGTTTCAGGTATACGGATGCACCACCGAGTGAGTTCACGATCACGGCCAGTGCGCTGGCAGCGATCGCTGTCTTGATGGGGACACCCAGAAAGGCTGAAAAGATCGGTACCATGAAAACGCCGCCGCCGAGCCCGAGCATCGCGCCCAGTGTCCCCGACAACGCAGCGACGATCAAAACGGCGAGTTCAGCCAGGTGACTCATGTCACCGTTCAGCGAACGAGCGGGCGACCGGGAGGGCGGCAACCACCACGAGGACCGTGAATGCCAACAACGCGGTCCGCCGATCACCAGAACGGGCGCAGCTGGCGATGATCAGGACAAGGCCGGCAACCGGCCCCAGGGTTACGACGAGGAGCGCTGCAGTTTCGAGCGCCGCTGGATCGCCAGCCGTCAAACGTGAAACCAGTCCGGAAAGCGGCACCGTTTGTGTTTCCAACTGGCGATCTTCGATCAAGTCGAGGGCGGTGCCGACGGCGAGGACAACGAGCACGATCGCAAGCCAGAACCGATAGAGGCGAGCCAGTCGATTGGACAAGTGTCCCAACGCTTCCTCGTCGCAACGAGTCGTGTCGTCGCTCGTTCGTCTCGTCGAGGCTTCTTGCCGGGCCACCGAGTGCTCCGCGGGCAGTCCGAACGCCTCCCGGCGTGCGATCGTAACACAAAATGCACGAGCGATCGCTCGCCGAGAGACACCCTCATTCATCGACCGATGCTGCCAGTGAGTCCGAGAAGCAAGATTGCGAAGACGATCGCGGAAATGACGACGAAAACAAAGCCCGCTTCGAGACGAAGAGTACCAGCATGAGCGCGACCCGCAGGAGCGGGGTGAGGATCAAGACGAGGATCCCCAACCGCATGACGTCGTCCGGTCGAGCGGTCGAGATGCTGCGAACCATCGCGGGAAGGGTGGTCGCGAATGTTTCCGAACGTAAGCTGAGGAGTTCCTGGAGCGACTGTGGGTCGCCAGGCTGAGGACCGCGGAGAACGAAGAGCAAGAAGCCGGCAGCACCGATCGCGGCAGCGCAAAGCACACCCCAACGCAAGACGCGGCTGACGAGCAGATCGATGCGTTCTCGAGTCGAATCAGGTCGAATCGATGATGCTGCCTGAGCTGCTGTCTTGTCGTGTGCCATATCACCACACTCCGATTCCGCGTAACAGCATCTGCACTGCGATGATGAGCAGAACGGGTATGAAGAGTTGCCGAACGCGTCGGTTGGTCAAGCGGAGCAAGAGTTGCGCTCCGACCAGCGTTCCAGTGAGCACGCCGAGCATCACCGGGGTCGCGATGATCGGGACGACGTCGCCGCGCCAGAAATAGACCCCAGCACTGGCCGCCGCGGTCACACCGATCATGAAGTTGCTGGTCGCGGTCGAGACTTTCATCGGCATCCGCATGCCCTAGTCCATGGCCAGAACTTTGAGTGCTGCGGCACCGAGGCCGAGCAGCGCAGACGCGAGGCCGGCGATGAACATCATCGCGAAGCCGACTGGTACGCGGGTCACCTCGTACGTTACCACACGGCCGAGCGCGCGATCTGGGTAGGCTCCGCCGAGGTGGAGCCGCCGCGCGAACCAGTCCGGTCGGACCTGGGAAGGTACTTCTTCGCCGAGTCGGCGTGCCATGGGGCCGAGCGACAGAAGAAGGAATCCTGCGAAGAGAAAGTACAGCGCGCGACTCGATAGGAAGGGTGCGAGGAGCGCACCCAGCACAGCACCGGTGCTCGTCGCCAACTCGAGGAGGCTAGCGGCTCGCACATTGGTCAAATGGTCACGGACGTAGGCAGCTGCGGCTCCGCTCGAGGTGGCGATGATGGAGACAATGCTCGCGCCGATGGCCAAATGGATGTCGAGACCGAAGACGAGAGTCAGGACCGGTACGACGAGGATCCCGCCCCCTAAGCCGATGAGTGAGCCGAGCAAGCCAGCAAAAAAGGAGACAAAGAAGAGAATCAACGCGAAGAGCTCGATTCCGGCCATCGTTTCCTCCGATCACCGTACCGAGGTTCGCTGCCCTTCTTCGCTGGCTTCGTTGTGCACGATCTGGCTGTTCGGCCAGTACAGCTTGCTCATTCCAGGCCGATCACCATGGCGGGATAGTAGGGATTGGCACCGCCATGCAGCATGCCTTCGTCGTCGCGCAGAATACCGACCGGGCTGGCGAAAGGCACGTCCGCGAAGTCTTCTCGGACGACCTGGAGCGTGTGGCCTCGTTCGCGCAGTCGGGCGATCACCGCTTCCGGGATCCGGCTGCTAACGGCTGTTGGTTGCACGCTGCAATCGACGCGCGGTGCAGAGATAGCGGCCTGGATTCCCATGCGGTGATCGACCACGTTGCTGATGATCTGGGCGATCGCGTTGATGATGCGCCGACCACCCATCGCACCGAGCGCGAGCAGGAACTGGCCACCGGTGAACACCAGCGTCGGCGTCATGTTGGCGAGCGGGCGCTTGCCGGGCGCGATCGAGTTGGCACGGCCCAGCTCCGGATCGAACCAGAACATCCCGTTGTTCATCAAAATGCCCGTTCCCGGTGCGACGATGCGTGACCCCCAGGCCGAGAGCAGCGTCTGTGTCAGCGTGACGGCATTGCCCCATCGGTCGACCACGCAAATGTGTGTGGTCGAGCCTGCACCGTAGTTGGGGAGCGACCGCTCAAAGACCTGTTCGATTCCGAGCCGGGATGGCTGCCCCGGCTCGATCCTGGTGCGGGCGTCCTCACCGATCTCCTGTGCTCGCTCGCGAGCATAGGATGGGTCGGTGAGCGCATCGACCGGTACCGGGACGAAATCGGGGTCCGCGAGGTAGGTGAAACGATCCACGAAAGCTTGTCGGAACGCCTCGATGAGTATGTGGAGTGTTCGGTCAGTATTGTGCCCACTGGCGCGGAGGTCGAAGCAGTCCATGATGTGCAGGGACTCGAGGAGAGTCGGGCCACCGCTGGGAGCAGGTGCCGTCGCGACCCGACAGGCGCGATAGCGACCCCAGAGTGGCGCAGCGATGCGCACGCGGTAGCGTGCGAGATCCTCCTCCGTGAGGATCGCTCCGAGACTGCGCAGACCCTCGATCAGTGTCTTGCCGAGTTCACCTCGATAGAACGTCTCGGCACCGCGACGAGCGATCGCTTCCAGCGAGCGAGCGAGGTCCGGCTGGCGCAGCATGGTCGGCTGGAGCCCAGTGAACACCGGGAGCGGTAAGCCATTCCGCGTGAAGATCGCTCGTGTACTGGGGTACCGTGCCAGGAGTTCGGCATCCTGGGCCATCTCCAAGCTCGTATGCCAGCTCACCGGGAAACCTTCGCGGGCCAGGCGGATTGCAGGCTGGAGGAGTTCCGCGAGCGGGCGCGTCCCCCAGCGTTCGGCCGCAGTGGCGAGACCGGCGACGGTGCCGGGAACCGCGATCGCCAAGGGGCCGTGTACATTCGCATCACCTTCGACCGCTCGCCAGCCGAAACGTGTCGCGCTCGTGCCCGGTAGCAGGGTATAGAGGTCGGGGTGCGCAGCTAGCGGTGCGCACACCCCGAAGTCGAGAGCAATCGTGTCGCCTGTTGCTGCCGAGTGGACGAGCATCAGCCCACCGCCACCGATCCCGCTCATGAACGGCTCGACAACGCCGACCACGAAAGCGGTTGCGACCGCAGCGTCGATCGCATTTCCCCCGTCCTCGAGCACGCTCGCTCCCACTTCCGCCGCGATTTCGTGCTTGGCCGCCACCATCCCTCGCATACCGAGCGCTTCCTGTCGATCGATGATCCACTCGCTCCGGCTCATGCCCCCTCCATCCGCCAAGTGATGAATCCTGACCAGACTACTGCTGCATCTGCTGAGCGGCAAGGGACGCACCAGCGTTCTTTCCCTGCGTTGCTGGGTGAGGCGGGAAGGAGATAACGCGCGAGTCTTCCCGGATGCGTTCTCGCCTTGCATTGTTCGGTGAGACGACCGCGATCGTGTCCTCGCTACATGATGGAACAAGTCGAATCGCTTGCAGGTGTCGGGCTCCATGGCTCCGTTGCCGACGAGGTCGGTCGCGGCGCGGGACGAATCGAGACTGCGCTCGGCTGGATAGCAGGCTACTGGGGGATACGCCCGGAACCCGCTCGGCCGAATGCGGTGGTCTGTCCTTTCTGTTCGGCGCTCCTCACACAGGGTACTGCGTGCCACGAGCGGGTTCTATCGGAGCATGTCGTGCTCGCTTCCTTGACAGCCGCGAGCGACCGGGGTACGCTGCACATGGCAGAACATTTGTGCGCCTGGGGGTGCCATGGCGAGCCGAGACCAAGAGGAGCAGCGGCTACCGGTCATGCAACCGCCGCTCTTCGAACTGGGAAGCGATGGCAAGCTGCGGGGAGCGGTCGGGTTCTTGCCAGTCTTGACACCCAATTCCTCGCTCGACGTGGCGCGCTTCTGGTTTCGCCGGTATCTCGAGCAGTCCGGTCATCCCCCCAATACGGTCAAATCGTACAGCTATGATCTGGCGGTCTTCGAATCGCTCGTCGGCCCGAAGCCGATCCGGGAGATCGACGAGCGAGATGTGGCGACTTTTCTGAACGAGAGCCGCGGACGGTCGACGCGCAAGCGGCGATTGACGACGCTCTCGACGTTTTACAAATTCTTGATCACTCGTGCCAAAGTGGTCGAGATTGATCCGACTGCTGCGTTCTACTCGGATCGTATCCCGCTCAAGACACCGCAACCGTTGTTTGCCGACGAACAGGAGCGCTTGCTCGAGGCTGCTGCTGCCGAAGGACCACGAACGCACCTGGCGATCTGGCTGATGCTGCGACTCGGCCTCTCCCGTCACGAGGTGATCGCGCTCCGCGCTGCCCACATCGACTGGAGCGATCCCGAACACCCGATCGTCTACGTCTTCGCTGAGCAACCGAAGCGCCGACTGCGCGAGCGCAAGCTGGCAGCCAACCGGGAGCTGACCGAGATCTACCACCAGCTAGTAGAGGAAGAAGGCCCACAGGACCGGCTCGTGCCGATCCTGCCACAGTCGCTCAACAAGATGGTTGAGCGAGTGGCGAGGGCAGCCGGGATCGAGAAGCTGGTGACACCCCAGACGCTGCGCCACACCTTCGCTGTCGAGCAAGCCAAACGTGGTGCCACCGAGGACGAGCTCCTGGAACTTCTCGGGCTAGCGGACGATGCACGGAACCGGCTGAGCGTGCAACGCTATCTCCGCTTGGCGGCTCCGCCGCTCGAGCCCCGCGGGGTGACGAGCGAGCGGAACGCTCGTTAAAGGCGTTCGCAGAGCGGGAGCTGAGCGAGGACGACATCCAAGGCCATCGGCAAGGGCTGCGCATTGTCGACGACGAGATGGCGTAGCCCGGGGATCGGTTCCATCCGCTCACCATACCGTGCACGTTGCTCGAGGTAGATCGCCCAGGTCGCCTCGCTCACCTGCCCAGGTTCCTGTGCACGGTAGCGCAATCGCTTTTCGACCACCTCGGCTGGACAGCGGCACTCGATGAGGATCGGTGTTGCGCCGTGCTCCACCGCGACCGCAACGGCGTGCTCGCGCCAGTGCGTGTCGAGGAAGGTCCCATCGAGCACGACCGACCGGCGGCTCGCCAGTTCCTGGCTGGCCTGGGCAAAGAGATACTCATAGGTCGCGCGCGTCAACTCAGGCCCGTAGATCTCCGCACCGTAAGGAAGCTCTTGTCGGCGCTCCAGCGGTATCCCCGCGAGCTGCTTGCGGACGACATCGGACGAGTGGACGGTGATGCCGAGACAACGACTCAGCCGCCGAGCGAGCGCGCTCTTTCCCGTACCGGACAAGCCCCCGACCAAAATCAAAAGCGGCTCGCTCGGCTGCACGAGGTATGACGTAGCCAGATCGATGTATTGCTCGGCGTGGGTGCGCACTGCGGCGTACTCGTCGCTTTCCGGCGCGAGCTCGTCGAGGCGGAAGCAGTTCACTTTGGCCCGCACGTGCGCTCGATAGACGCTGTAGTAGTGGACGAGCAGGGGCAGTTCCGGGTCATCGAGCGCATCACTGGCACGGAGGACGAGCCATCGACCTTTCTCGCTCTGCCCGTGATGATCGAAGTCCATGCTGAGAAAGGCAAGATCGACGGCGACATCGCCGCAGCGGAGCCGCGGATTGAACTCGATACAGTCGACGATCTGGAATCGGTACGGGTTTTCTGCCTCGACGAAGACGTGGGCGAGGTGAAGGTCCCCATGTCCTTGGACGATCCGACCCTCGGTGATCCGGCGTTGGAACAGATCGAGTCGCTCGCGGAGAAAACGCTCGCTGCTCGTCGCGATCCAGTGGTGTTGGATCGGTGCCAGGACGATCCCGATGTAGGGCTCGGTCTGTTCCAGGTTCTCGCGGATGTTGAACCAGACTGCTTCCGGTGTTCCCCAACGGTCGATTTCCGGGCCGCGAGCGGCATCGCGATAGAAGGCAGCGAGTCGTTCCGCCAGCGCGGCCACGAGTTCGGGCGAGACGGCGTTCCGCTGGAGGAGCCGGAGGAGCGTCTGCTCGAAGTCCAGCCGGCGCATCTTGACCGCGTACTCGACGACCTCACCCTCCCCCTCGACATGCAGGTGGGACCCCAGACATGTAATCGGAACCACGCCGAGGTAGACTCCGTCACTCAGCCGCTGGTTGAGAAGGACTTCCTGCTCGCAAAAGAACCGCCGCCGCTCGAGGGTGGTGAAGTCCAGGAACCCGAAATTGACTGGCTTCTTGACTTTGTAAGCATAGGGGCCGGCGAGAAACACGAGCGAGATGTGCGTTTCCTCGACCTCGACGCGCTCGATGGGGAACGGATACGCGTCAGGGCAACTGAGTTCGCTGAGAAGCCAAGCGCGGTGAACGCGCAGTTCGTCCTCGTACACCGATCACCCTTCCTCCACGCTCTTGAGGCAACCGTAGCTGATCGAGCGAGCCGTGGCAAGGAGGCGCAATTCGAGGTGAGCGAGGGTGATGGTCGCACGGGGTGGACGAGCCCCAGGTCGTCGTTTCGGCAAGGACCAAAAAGAAGCACTGGTGCTCGCCTTTGACACACGTGACATCCTCCAACGGCGCGATTTGGTATCGTCGGTCCAGTTGTGCGGAGAGGGGAGGTAGGCGATGCGTGTGCGATTCCTCGCCATTCTGCTCGCTCTCGGCGGATTCTTGCTGCTCGTAGCCCCTCCTGCCGCGATGGCGGCGGAACTGTCGGCAGGGCCGGCGGTGACCATCTCCCAGGGAGAGCGGATCGACGACGATCTCTACGCTGCGGGAAGCACGGTCGACATCGCTGGCGAGGTGACCCGCGACGTCTCCGCAGCAGCCTCGAGCGTCGTGATGAGCGGGCGTGTGGGTGGCGATGCGACGCTCGTAGCCGGCACGATCCGCGTCGATGGGCCGATCGCGGGGAGCCTCCGCGTCGCTGGCGGAACGGTCGAGGTAACCGCGCCCATCGGGTGGGACCTGGCGATCCTCGGGGCAGGGAGCGTGTCCGTCGCTCGATCGGCGACCGTCGGGCATGACGTCGCCGCGATCGGTGCGGGAACGATCACGATCGACGGTCGGGTCGATGGGGACATTCGCGGATCGGTCGGGACGCTGATCGTGGGGGGACAAGTGAACGGGGATATCGACGTCGATGCCGAGCGTATCGAGATCCGCGATGGTGCCGAGGTGCGGGGAGCGCTCCGCTATCGGGCTCCACAACCCGCGACCATTGCGCCGGGCGCGCGAGTACTCGGCCCGCAGGAGCATACGCCCCGGCCGGCGGCCACAGGGCGAGAACCGGAAACGGCTCTCGATCGGGCGATCGACTGGGTGATGACCGTGTTGCTCCGGTTGAGCTGGGCGATCGTCGCTGGAACGTTGCTCATCCTCCTGCTCCCGCAGCAGACGTCCCGCGCGACGGATATGCTGCGTGTCGCTCCCCTGCCCACGGTCCTCTGGGGAATCGCGTCGCTGGTCGTGGTGCCGATCGCTACGCTCCTTTTGCTGGTGACGATCATCGGGATTCCGGCTGCACTTCTCCTGTTGGGGACCTGGCTGGCTGTTCTGTATTTGAGCCAAGTGTTGGTGGGGATCGCGCTGGTGCGTCTGTTGCCAGTTCGATCCTTCCGGGGAGATCGTCGCCTTACCTTGTGGCTCAGCATGCTGGTCGGGACGACGGCTGTCCTTCTCTTCCGTATGCTGCCGCTTCCCTTCGGTTGGACGTTCTGGTGGAGTCTCGTTATCGGTGTCCTCGGACTCGGAATGGCCTGGACAGCATTTTCCGGCTGGGGACTGCCGGCCTCGATCAGCGCGACCAGCCCAACGCTGACGGCGCCACAGCCGCTGGAACAGGCGGAGCCACGTCTCCTGACTGGTGAGGGTGCACCGAGCCCCGCGTCCGAGGACTCCTCGGAGCGACCGAATGAGGAGCGCTGAATGATCGATCGCCTTCTCCTCCGCGGCATGGAGTTCTATGCCTATCACGGCGTGCATCCCGAAGAGCGACGTCTCGGTCAGCGTTTCGTCGTCGATCTCGAAGTGGAGCTGGATCTCGTTCCGGCGGGGAGGAGCGATACGCTCGAGGCCACCGTGAACTACGGCACGCTGTACCATACCGTCCGAGCGATCGTCGAGGGGGAGCCGCGTCAGCTCATCGAGGCGGTCGCTGAGGCGATCGCTCGGACGATTCTCGCGGACTATCCGCTCGTCCAGGCGGTGACGGTGCGGGTCTGGAAGCTGGCACCACCGATCGCGGGGGCGCATCTCGAGCGAGTCGGGGTCGAAATTCGTCGGGTACGGGATGTGTGACGCGGATGCAGGAGGGAACACCGTGTCGAGTGCTGCAGTCGAGGTACCACGTGTGGACTCTCCACCTTTCGATCGTTGGCCATGGGGGCGTCGCACCTTCGTGATGGGGATCATCAATGTGACGCCCGATTCGTTCAGTGGTGATGGGCTCGTCGATCGGCTGGAAGAGGTCGTGGAGCGTGCCCGCGCGATGGAGGAAGCGGGAGCCGACATCCTCGATGTCGGTGGTGAATCGACGCGCCCGGGCCACACGCCCGTTCCGGCCGAGGAAGAGCTGCGGCGGGTCATCCCAGCGATTCGGGCGATCCGCGCTGCGCTGCCGGACATCCCGATCTCGATCGACACCTCCAAGGCGGTGGTCGCCGAGGCGGCTCTGGCTGCGGGTGCGACGATGATCAACGACGTACGGGGCTTGACTGGTGATCCAGCGATGGCGTCACTGGCGGCTCAGGCAGGGGTTCCGGTCGTCATCATGCATGACCTGGAAATCCGTCGTCCCGAGGAACTGATCCCGCGACTGGTGCGAGAACTGGCGCAGCGGATCGATCGTGCCTTGGCTGCGGGCGTGAAATGGGAGCGGATCATCATCGATCCAGGATTCGGTTTCGGCAAGGAACCGGAACTCAATCTGTTGCTGCTCCGTCGTCTCCGCGACTTGACGGTGCTGGGGCGCCCGCTCCTAGTCGGGACATCGCGCAAACGCACGATCGGGTATGTTTTGGGAACGCCACCAGAGGATCGGCTCGAGGGGACTGCGGCGACTGTCGCGCTCGCGATCGCCAACGGCGCTGACATCGTCCGCGTGCACGATGTTGCGGCGATGGTACGGGTTGTACGGATGAGCGATGCAGTGGTGCGTGGAACGTGGTGATCGTTGCAATCGGCTTGGGCAGCAACCTGGGTGACCGGCGCAAGCTGCTGCGCGACGCGGTCCGCAGGCTCGATGCGGTCGGGGAGCGGCTGAGCGTCTCATCCCTTTACGAGACAGAGCCGGTTGGCTTTCGGGAACAGCCCTGGTTCCTGAATGCGGTCGTCCTCCTGGAGACGAACAGCGATCCGCTGTCGTTGATGCAGGTGCTGTCCGCACTCGAACGACGAGCTGGTCGCGAGCGATCGTTTCCGAATGCACCGCGGACGTTGGACCTGGATCTCTTGCTGTACGGTGAAGACGTCATCGAGACGCCGCAACTGGTGGTCCCGCATCCGCGCATGCACGACCGGGCGTTCGTCCTGGTGCCGCTGGCCGAGGTCGCACCGAATCTCGTCCATCCGCGATTGGGAAAGACGATACGCGAGCTGCTCGATCGACTCGAGGACTGGTCGAGCGGGATCCGCCGGATCGCTGGTCCGGAGTGGCTCACTGAGGGTTGATGGTGGGGCAGCAGGAATTCGTCCTCGCTCTCGATATCGGGAGTTCATCCGTTCGTGCCGGCCTTTTCGACCGGACTGGTCGACTGGTCGAAGGAACAGGGCAGCGCGTACCGTATCGTTTGGAGACGGCGCCTGATGGGCGTGCTGAACTCGATCCGCAGCTGCTGTGCGAACGGATCGACTTGCTGCTCGATAGCGTGCATGCGACTGCGCCTGCATCGGTGTGCGCGGTCGGCATCAGCTGTTTCTGGCATAGCCTGGTCGGGCTGAATGGACAGGGAGAGCCGACGACACCGGTGACCATGTGGGCCGATACGCGTGCCCGTGAGGTGGCTGCGCGTTTGCGCTCCGCTTTTGACGCGATGGCGCATCATCGACGCACTGGAGGTTACCTCCATCCCAGTTATCCAGCCGCTCGGCTCGTCTGGTACCGGAGTCTCGGCTCACCCGAATGGCGATCGTCGACGTACTGGTGCTCCTTCCCTGATTATCTTTTCCGACGGTGGACCGGTGCCCTCGTTACCTCGATCTCGATGGCTTCCGGAACAGGGCTGTTCGATACGTGGCGGCTCGCCTGGGACGCCGAAACCTGCCGGGTAATCGGGATCGAAACAGAGCAGCTGCCGGTGGTGACCGATGTGGGTCAGCAGCTCAGAGGACGGTACACGAAGCGTTGGCCGAAGTTGGCAGCGGCCGTGTGGTACCCGGCGTGGGGCGATGGAGCGTGCAGTAACGTCGGGAGCGGTGCGGTCGGCGGCGACCGGGTCACCGTGATGATCGGAACCTCGGCCGCGGTGCGAGTACTGTGGAAGGGGGTGCCGGTCAGCTTTCCCTGGGGACTCTGGCTCTATCGCTTGGATGGCGACCATGTGCTAGCCGGAGGTGCCTTGAGTGAAGGCGGCAATCTCATCGACTGGATCCGGCAGCGTTTCGCGTTGCCCCCTGAAGAGGAGCTTTGGGAGCGCGTCAGCAAGGTCGCTAACGGCGCGGAAGGGGTGCGCTGGTTGCCGACCATCGCTGGAGAGCGGAGCCTGCGCTGGCCGGTGGATGCCGTATCGACGTTGACTGGTCTCCGGCTGGGGCATGATGGCGTGGTGATCCTGCGTGCGGCGCTGGAGGCGGTCGCCTGTCGCCTGGCTGATGTCTTGGATGCACTGATGGCGATCCGGCCAGAAATCGGCACGGTCATTGCGAGCGGGAACGCTTTGCAGGGAACACCAGGCTGGTTGCAGATCGTTGCCGATGCGCTCGGGAAGACGTTGCTGGTCGCACCGGATGCCGAAGCCTCGCTCCGCGGTGCCGCTTTGGTCACTCTCGCTCGTGTGGGAGATCAGCCATTGGAGAACCTGGCACGTGCTGAGATCGCCGAGTGGGCGCGAGTCGTTCCGCGGCCGGATGTCACCGTCCGTTATCGGCGGATCCGGGCGGAACTGAGAGCGTTGGCGGAAGGATTGGAACGAGCGGTGGAAGCGGAGGGGTCGTGATGACGGGGACGGGGCGAGTCGTAGCTGTCTGCTCGAGTCCGAACGGTGGGGTGCCCAAGTACCGGCGAGTCGAGATCGAAATCGGACCGTATGGTGTCGTCGGTGATTACCATGCTGGGCCGGTGAATCGCCACAAGAAGCGTGGCGATCCCGAACCGAATACACGCCAGATCACGATCGTCGCGCAGGAAGTGCTGGACGACGTCAATGAGCAGCTCGGCATCCAGCTCGAACCGGGACATCTCGGAGAGAACCTCACGGTCGTCGGATTAGGTGATCTCAGTGACCTCGTGCCAGGCGATGTTCTCCGCGTCGGCACGGCGGTGCTGGAGATCACGGCACAAAACAAGCCGTGCAGTACGGTGGCCGTCTATCACGAACAACTCGTCAAGGAGCTGTACGGACGGCGTGGCGTCTGTGCGATCGTGCGACAGCCGGGACGGGTACGTCCAGGTGACGTGGTCGTCCTCGAGCGCGGAACTCGCTAGCTATTGGCGACGCGGGACGCTTCCGGGAATGGTGCGAGATTGCGAGCCGCTTGGAGCGCTCGCACTTTCCTCCGCTGCGCACGGTCGAGCTTCATGAGCAAGTGGAGCAACTGCTCTTGCTCCTCGAGCGTGAGCCCAGCGAACTGCTGGATGCGCAGCTGCTCCTGCTTCGGCAAGAGGAGCTCACAGTATTCCTGTCCCTTTTTCGTCAGATACAAGCGCTTGGCACGTCCCTCTGGAACTCGACGGATCAGGCCCATGCGCTCCATCCGCTGCAAAAGCTGGGTCACGTTGCCCGGCGTGACCAGCAGGCGTTCAGCCAGTTCCTGCTGCGTGATGCCAGGACACTTGCCGATATGGAAGATCACGTCGAGCTGGGCGAAGGTCAGCCCGTGCTCAGCGGCATGGGTCGCCGACTCGCGCTCGGTACGATAGGCGATCCGCATGAGATAGATCCATGCTCGGACCGCAGGATGTCGAGTCTGCGTGGGGATGGGTGAGCAAGGGTTTTTCTTTTCCATACTCCTCTATCCCAGCTTGTGATCCGACCGCGGCAATCATCGAACTCATTCTATCGCGATGAGTGCGTCGCGACGAGCCCTCAGTTCCAAAGGAAATGAAAGAGTCCGACCTCTCCCTATCCGAGCACCTCTTTTCCAGAGCAGTCGCTGCAGCCTGATTAAGCGCTCAGCTCCGGCGAGCCGATTGGGTTCCGGTTAGACTGTGTCGCGAGCCGTTTCGGCTCGTTGCGCGGGTGAGTCGGATAGTGAATCGGGTATGGGCAGTTCCTCGTTTGTATGGTGCGGGAATGTATCCTATACTTGCCTGAGTCAGGTAAACCCGGTCGTCGATCGGGAAATTGCTGCAGTCAGCGCGAATTCTTCCGATCCTCGTGATGCCGGATCGGGTCGAGTGAGTGAAGAGGACGAGAGACATATTCTGGAGGTCTCATCGGTGGAATCGACGACGGTTTCGACGCAGCCTCTCGACGATATTCGCGACGAGGTGCGGCGCGTGCTCGAGGCAGCTGAGGCGCGTGGCGTGACCCTTCGGGTTCTCGGTGGTGTCGCCGTCTTTTTGCACTCGCCGAGTGCGTCTCACCGTGCGCTGCAACGTGTCTATCGTGATGCTGATTTCGTTGGGTTGTCGGCGCAGAAGCGTGCGATCGAGGCGCTCTTCGCTGATCTCGGGTATCAAGCGGATCGCGAATTCAATACACTGCATGGTCACCAGCGTCTCTTCTTCTGGGATCCGCTGCACGAGCGGCAGATCGATGTCTTCCTCGATCAGTTGCGCATGTGCCACACCCTGGACTTTCGTGGCCGGCTGGAGCGGGATCGCTGGACGCTTCCGCTTGCCGACTTGCTTTTGACCAAGCTGCAGATCTGGGAGGCGAACGAAAAGGATCTGATCGATATCGTCGCCCTGCTTCATGATCATCCACTTGGGTACGGCGATGAGGAGACGATCGATGTTCGCCGTATCGTGGATGTCTTGAGCACGGATTAGGGTTGGTATCGCACGGCAAAGGAGAACGTCGATCGGGTTCGGACGCTGATCCTCGAGCGAGAACTCGCTGACGAGTTCGTCTCCTTGCGGCGGCTCGAAGAATTATGGCGTGCCGTCGAAGAGGCACCGAAGAGTCGTGCCTGGAAACTGCGCGCGATGATCGGTGAACGAAAGCGCTGGTACGAGTTGCCGGAGGAAGTCCGGCGCGACTGAGCACCGGTCTGGGTAGGACGGGAGTGACATGGTCTGGTTCCGGAAAGGAAAAGGCCAAGCGACGCGTCGCTTGGCGCTCTACTATACGAGTGACATACACGGTTCGGAGCGATGTTTTCTGAAGTTCCTCAACGCAGCGAAGTTCTATGGTGTGGACACACTCATTCTCGGTGGTGACTTGACCGGGAAAGTGCTCGTTCCGATCGTGGAGGTCGATGGCCACTGGGAGATGTCTTTCCTCGGACGGCACGAAGTACTGCGGTCGCTGGAGGAGGTGACGGAAGCTGAGAAGCGTATCCGTTTCAACGGGTTCTATCCGTACCGCTGCGGACCAGAGGAGTTGGCCCGACTGGAAGCGGATCGAGACCATGCCGACGCAGTCTTTCGGCGCCTGATGCGCGAGTCGGTCACGCGCTGGGTCTGCCTCGCTGAGGAACGCTTGCGCGGAACTGGTGTGCGCTGCTTCGTCATGCCAGGGAACGATGACGAGTTCGCCATCGACGACGCTCTCGCCGGAAGCGACGTCGTCGTCAATCCCGATGGCGCGATCGTGGAAATCGACGGATATCAACTGCTGAGTCTCGCCTGGGCGAATCCGACCCCCTGGAACAGCCCGCGCGAGCTCCCGGAGGAAGAGCTGGCAGTGCGCATCGAGCGACTCGCCCGCGAGTTGGATCCGAGTCTGCCGGTGATCTTCAACCTGCACTGCCCACCCTATGACTCAACGCTGGACAGTGCGCCGCAGCTGCGGGAGGACCTCTCGGTCGTGATGGTGGGCGGACAACCGAACATGATTCCGGTGGGGAGCCGCGCCGTGCGCGAGGCGATCGAGCGGTACCAACCGGTTCTGAGTCTGCATGGGCATATCCACGAGTCGCGCGGAGCCGTGTGCATCGGTCGGACACTGTGCATCAATCCTGGTTCGGCCTACGGTGAGGGAGTCCTTCATGGAGCGCTCGTCCGATTGGAGGACGATCGCGTGGCCAGCTATCGGTTCGTGAGCGGGTGAACGCGATGCGGGTGTACGACATTTCGCACCCGATCGAGTCGGACATGCTGGTTTTCCCCGGTGATCCCGAGGTGTGTCTGGAAACGGTAGCAGCCTCGGCGCCGTGGCGGGTGACACGTGTGACGATGGGCAGCCATTCCGGGACGCACGTCGATGCACCGGCTCATTTCTTTCCCGACGGACGATCGATTACCGATTATCCTGCGGAGCGGTTCGTCGTGCCCGCCGTCCTGCTCCAGCTTCCGAACTTGGCCGATGACGAGGCGATCTCGCTGGCGTTGCTCCGGCAGCATCTGGGCAGCCCTCCCCGTGGGGCTGCTGTCCTCCTGGCGACTGGCTGGGATCATTACTGGGGATCGGATCGCTATTTCGTTCATCCCTACCTCGCTGAGGAGGCGGCGACCTGGTTGGTGGCCTCAGGGATCGGGCTCGTCGGCATCGACGCACTCAACATCGATTCGACGGTGCAGGGAACGTCCCATGCGCACGCGTGCCTGCTCGGGGCGGATGTCTTGATCGTCGAAAACCTGCGAGGGCTCCGCGCGATCCCGGCAGGAGATCGATACCTCCTCGTGTGTCTTCCTCTGCCGATCGCCGGTGCGGACGGTGCGCCGGCCCGGGCGGTGTTGTCGGAGCGGTAAGGCGGTGAGGGGTTGTGATCGAGAGAGGTGGAGAGCGGATGCTGGAGAAGAGTTAGGCCAGAGGGCCGCGCGTCTTTACACGTGCTGCGACTGGTCTCGTCCGGAAGGCTGGCTGGTTCGATGCGCTCGTCTACAATGTCATTTTCATCTCCATCGGCCTCATGGTCGCACTCATGTTCCTGTACATGCCTTCTTACGGTGGAGTGAGTCTGCCACTTTCGCTGCTCTTCTGTGCACTCCTGGCGCTTCCGACCGCCGCGACCTACGGTATGCTCGCGGCCATCATGCCGCGCAGTGGTGGCGACTATGTCTATGTGAGCCGCGTGCTCGGCCCGGCCTGGGGGATGATGTCGAACTGAAACACGACCGTGTGGTGGGTCCTGTACGGTGGTGTCCCCTCGGCGTTTCTGGCCAGTTTCAGGATCGCGCCATTCATGCGTATCCTGGCGGCTTTCACCGGGAACGAGGAAGTACTGCGTTTCGCTGATTGGGCGGCTTCGCCGACCGGAATGTTTGTCATCGATGCGCTCCTGATCGTGGTTTTGACAGGACTTTTCATTCTCGGACTTCGCGTCTACTTCCGCGTGCAAAATGTCTTGTTCGTCTTGGCGATGCTGGCGACAGTGCTCGTCGTGTTCGTCGCGCTGGTGCGATCGCCAGCTGTGCTTCAGTCGAATCTCGCCCAGTACCTCGGAAATTTGGCCGGGCGCCCTGATATTCTGGAGGCGCTGCTGCGAGAAAGCGGCTATCAGCCCCAACCGTTCGATCTCCGGAACACCATCATCACAATGACGTGGATCTACCTCACGATGGGTTTCAGTTTCTCGAGCGCGTACATCGGTGGGGAAGTGAAGCAAGCGAGCAAGATCCAGGTGTGGGCGATTCCTGGAACAGTCGTTTATGCCCTTGTCTGGGGGCTTTTGCTCGTCTGGAGCGTTTCTCGTGCGATCGGCGCTGATCTGATCGGCGCGATCAGCACGCTCGGCGATGCCGGGGCGAGCAACGTCGGCTTGGCTGCTGCTCCGCGTTTTCACGAACTCATCGCGTTGGGAAGCGGCAGCCTGCTCGTCGCCTTTCTCATCGGATTCGGGTTCATCTTCTGGAGCTACGCGTGGCTGCCAGGACAAATCCTCAATGCGTCGCGGAATCTCGTGGCCTATGCGATCGATGGGTTACTGCCGTCGGCGTTGGCCTGGGTGAGTCCGCGCTTCCATACCCCGGTGCTCAGCCTCGTGGTGATGGGTTCCCTTTCCATCGTTTCGCTGGCGATCTACGTCTTCACGCCGTACTATGCCACCTTGGTCGGCATCTTCGGTTTCCTCTTGACCTTCATCATGGTCTCGCTCAGTGCGGTACTCTTGCCCTACCGAAGGCCCGAACTCTTCACCGGTTCGCCGGTGGCATGGCAGCTCGGGCGTCTGCCAGTTCTGAGCCTGGTGGGAGCGATCTCGATCGTGGCCTGTCTCGTGATGCAGTGGGCGTATCTCAACGATCCTTATTCGGGCATCAGCTTGGATCCTAGCACCCTACGGGAGGGGGTCCTCGGCTTCGGGATGTTCCTACTGAACATCGCCATTTTCCTGTCCGGGCTCGTCATCTACGCGATCGCCCGCTGGTGGCGGGCTCGCCAGGGCATCGATCTCTCGCTCGCCTATCGCGAGATCCCGGTCGAGTGAAAGAGACTCGAGGAGGAGGCGATGAGTGGGATGGCGGCAGGGCGAAGTTGGGGATGACCACGGACCTTTGTCCGCGAGGCGACAGGTCTGACGAAGGAGCTTTCGCTCCTCGATATTGTCTACAGCACGAACAACCAGAACATCGGTTTAGGCGTGCTCTTCATCCTCCTGTTCGTTCCTGCATTCTATTCGGGAGCCAGCATGCTCGGCGGTGTCCTGGTCGCTGGGCTGTTGGCTCTCGCCCACGCAACGACGTACGCCTTTTTCGCGGCTGCTCTCCCGCGGAGTGGTGGCGACTATGTGTACATCAGCCGGACCTTGTCTCCTCTCCTCGGCTTCATCAGTAGCTTCAACTGGCTGGTCTGGTTGAGCGTGTACATCGGCATTCCGGCAGCATACTTTGGGCAGTATGGCTTGTCCTCGCTCTTTCGTCTGCTCGCGGCCTACTACCGTAATCCGGATCTCATGCGTTTCGCCGATTTCTGGCAGACGCCGCTCGGCATCTTCGTCGCGGGGACCGTACTCATTGTCGTTTTTGGGAGCATCTTTGCAGTCGGGACCAAGATCTATTTCCGGATACAGAATGTCGCCTTTGCGTTCACGACGCTCGCTGTGGCTGGGGCTGGTCTCGTCGGTCTCCTGACGAGTCGGGAGACGTTCATCGCCCGGTTCGATGAATACGTGCGAGCAGTGGGTGGTGTCGAAAACGCCTTCCAAGTCGCATGGGAGAGTTCGGGATATCAACCGCACCCGTTCGATGCGTATCAGACCTTCCTCTCGCTCAGCTTGCCGCTTTACATCGTGCTGTACGCCATCACTTCCAGCTTCATCGGTGGTGAGGTGAAGAACGCGCGCCGGGCGCAATTTTTGGGCACGCCGGGTTCTGTTGTCTACTGCACGGTGTGGATCGTGCTTCTCATCGCGGCTTTTCAGAAGATGGATGGGTATGATGGATTGGGAGCCATCGGTGCTGCCGATCTGGCTGCTCTCGGACTCGCCTTCACGCCCACCTTCGTCGAGTTGGCAGGCGCGGTGGTCCACCACAATCTCCTCTCGATCCTTCTCATCGGGCTGGGCTTCCTGCTCTGGACCTACGTTTGGTTACCTATCAATTATCTCGCGTCGACGCGTATCTTGTTGGCCTGGTCGTTTGACCGACTGATGCCGGAGAAACTCTCGTACGTCAGTCCACGGACGCATACACCATGGGTCGCTATCCTGGTCGTGGGAATCCTGGGGGGAGATTTGCTTGGCGCTCTACGCGTGGCATATCGTTCTCGCCAGTATCGTGGGGATCTTTGGCTGGATCGTCTCCTTCATTCTCACTGCGATCGCCGCGATCGTTTTCCCGTATCGGAGGCGCGAGGATTTCGAGGCATCGCCGGTACGCTGCCGTGTAACTGGATTACCGGTCATGCCGATCGTTGGTCTTCTCGCGGTGATCAGTTTGCTCATCTGTGAGGTCGTGTTCTGGCTGGATCCCTTCGTCGGGCTGGCCCATTTCCCCAACGTGCAAATCTTGACCGTCGGTGTCTTCATCGCCAGGGCGCTGGTGTACTGGATCGCCAAAACGGTCCAGGCGCACCGGGGTATCCATATCGAGTACGCATTTCGGGAAATACCACCTGAGTGAGGCGAACATGAAGCCGGCTGGACTGGAGACGGTTGCCATTCAGCCGGTGTCACATGTCAGTTTGCTGCCAGGCCTGGGGCCCACGCGGCAGCGCGTTCGCTGCGGAGCAGATTCCATAGGAAGACGAACTGAGCGAGCGCAAAAATGAGTCCGAACAGCAGGAGCGGGACAGCGTACGTTCCTTCACCGGGGAGCCACGGGTAGGCCCGACGCGGGAGGCCAGCCACACCGGCGATGAGTAGACTGGAGAACATCGCAAGTGCAGCGAAAAAGCTCAACCCGCTGTGCCAGAAGCCTATCCGGATGTCCAGTTGCCGATCGCGTAGTGCCGGATGATAGTGATACATGACGCCGAGGAAAACGAGGAGAACAGCAGTGAGGATCGTCATGGTATGTGCTGTGGCATACAGTGTGCTATGAAGACGTAGGTTCCAAGCTGGTGTCGAGAGTTCCAGCGCAACGAAGCCATCGATGAGATACAAGAGGAAACCTTCCAGCATGAGCAATGGTGCTGGGTGAATTCTCAGCCCATGACGCCACACCGTCAGCCCGACGTCGAAGCCGGTCGAGGAGGCTGCGATAAAGCCGGTTGCCCACGAGGTGCTGCGCGAGACGTTCTGGAAGACTTGTGGACTGTTGGTCACCCATGTGTAGAGATGGTGACCGAAAGCGGGGATGGCGGCCATCGTGTAGCGAACCATGGCGACCGCAGCGAGGCGTGGACTGTAGAGTTTGCCCGACCGGGTGTAGCGGGGGACGAGCGCGTAGAGCGCGCCCAGCGTCATGATCCCCATCGCTTCCATGAGGTTGTGAGCGAACAGCCAAAAGGCAACGCTGAACGATCGTGGACTGGTAGCGAGCGGAATGGTCTCCGGAGAAATCAGGTCGAGTGCGACGAGAAAGACAACAATGGCAAAGAGAAAGACAGGAAACCCGAGGAGCGGCATTGCCAGAGCATAGATCGCCATGCCGAGGGAACCTGGGTCCGGAACGAGCGCCCGCAACTGGCGACTGGTCGGGACAAGCCGTCCGAAGAGCGCGCGGGCGATGGCGGCTGGGTACAGGTAGAGGACTGCGAGGAGAACTAGGGCAACAGCAGTCCTCGCACGAGGCGCTGCCTCGACCGATCTCGCGACCCCTCTCTCGCCGCAGCAGCCGCGACCCCCAGGTGTCGGACCGGTGTGATAACCGAATGCAGCGTGCGGCGCCATCGTGAACATGAGGTGATCAATGAGGTATTGTCCGATACCAGTGTGACACTGAGGGAGCGTGGCAGCGCCTCTGCCCTCGAAGGAAGGTTGACGAGCCGTCTTGGCAAGGTTGAGTACAGTTGAGACTCGTGGAAACGACCGAGGTCGCTCGATGAACGGTTGTGAGGGGATCGACAGGGCGGTCGCGCTGGTGGGAAGATAGGAGGGCGCGATGGAGCCTGACGAACGTCGACACGTTCCGCATACCCAGATCCATCATCTGTCACGGCGTTTTCTCGAAGCGGCTCAGGATATTCTCGTCGTCGCGCTGGTTGTCGTGTTGTTCGGCCTCATGGTTCGCACGTTGTTGATTCTCCTGAGTCACCTCTTTGGTCCTGCACTCGACTTCCGCGTCGTGATCGCGGAAGTTCTCTTCATGTTAGTCATGGTGGAGCTCATGCGGCTCCTCGTCGTCTATTTGGAAGAGCACCGAGTCGCTGTGGACTTCATGGTGGAACTGGGCATCGTCGCGACGCTGCGCGAGGTGGTCCTCCGTGGGTTGTCAAGCTCGGTTGGGCACAGGTGCTCGCGATCAGCGCGTTTCTCCTCACGTTGGGCGCGCTGTTGCGGTTCGGCACGTCGCGGGTGCCGTTTCCTCCTCGACGCGCTTCGCCTCGATCGACCGACGCGCGGGGGGAGGGCAATACCGAACCGGTACCGGTTACCGATCCGTCGTCCCTGACGAGGTCGAGTGCGGACCCAGAACGCGTCTCGGGTCGTCGAGCAGCGCGCCGAGTGGCAGGCGGAGTTCACCGTCCTGAAGACGGACAGTCAATCGCTCACCCCGTTCGAGCTGCACTTCGTACGGAGCGCCGCTCGCGAGTTCACTCGCTCGCAGTGGACGCGGGCGGACGAGGAAACGTGCCTCAGGAGTGATCGCGCGTCGCAGCGAGATCGTCGCGGCTGACTGACGACAAGCTCTCGATGGCCGCTCGCCGGCTGTATCGACGATGACGATTCGTAGCTCACCGCGCTCGAGGCAGATGGCTCCACCGTCGGGGAGTGCCTGGAGGACGAGACGCGTCGTCGCGTCGATCGGGATCACTGCCGTTTCGCGGATCCATTCGAGCGAGACGCCTGCTGTCCGGGCTCGTCGTTCCAGGACTGTCCAAGCGGGCTGGTTCCCTGCTTCGCCCCACACCACGATCGAGTGCACGTTGCCTCGCTCGATGATCCCCAGTGCGCCGGGTACGTGTTCCGGATCCCATGCCGGCACGACGAGGAGTTCGAGCGGCCGCTGCCAGGGAACGGTCGAACGGTCGACGAAGTCAGCCGCATCGTTCGGGTCGGTCCCACCTCCGATCAGCACTTCAGCCCGGTCGGTGACGAGCAGAACCGAGAGGGTGCGACCTGTTCCACCGACGACCAGGCGATCGGTCGGGCGGAGCTGACTCGCCGCAGTTCCGAGTACGGTGCCCAGCAGGAGGCCGAATGCCATCCAGGCAAGTGCAGGCTGGGCGATCGTGGAACGAAGACTGACGAGCCTCACTGCTGCTTTTCGTAATATGCGATATCGATCGGCGACCCGCGTGGCACCCAGCTGTTCCATTGCAGGGACGCACTCACCACGCCACCGTCGGGGAACTGGTCGCAGTCGAAACTCGCAATATACTGGCGAATTTGCTCGCAACTTTGTGGAGTCACGGTGCGGACGACGAGGCCAGCGCGCTGCAGTTCGACAGCGGCTTGTTGATACGGTTTGCCGTACAGGTCGGGTACCTTGACCCGATCGCCAATGCTGACATACACCGTGACCGTGCCGCCGTTCCGCACCTGCTCGGCGGGTTCCGTCCGGATGACATACCCCTCGGGAACCGTGCGACTCCCTTCCTCGACTTTCTCGACCGTGACCGGCAGCCCCTGCAGCTGTTGCAGCACTTCGGTATAGGGTCGGCCGGCCAAGCCGATCAAGGTGATCCACTCCGGCCCTTTGCTCACCCAAACACGGATCGTGCTGCCCTTCTCGATGAGTTGGCCGGCGGGCGGATCTTGGCGCACG
>Ga0308408_1000338_pt1 | contig 27668 bp, 25 predicted proteins | sample HotsprSampleMSe3_FD_203466 | JGI IMG/M metagenome (GOLD analysis project Ga0308408, IMG submission 203466) | Hot spring phototrophic mat microbial communities from Mushroom Spring, Yellowstone National Park, Wyoming, United States - 20060912_MSe3 ... | reverse complement strand
TAGGTACGTTCGTCTCGCTGCCCTCCCCGCCCTTCGTGCAGATCCTGGCCGGGTGCGGCTTCGACTTCCTGATCGTCGATTGCGAGCACGGGCCGATCTCGCCCGAGACGGCGCAGGCGATGATCACCGCCACCGCCGTGGCCCCCTGCGTGCCGTTGGCTCGGGTCGCTTGGAACCTGCCCTGGCTCGCCAAGCCGCTCCTCGATGCCGGCGCGCTCGGTATCGTCTTCCCGCTCGTCCGTTCGGCCGAGGATGCCCGCGCGGCGGTCGCCGCCTGTCGCTACGCGCCCTCGGGCGAGCGCGGCTGGGGTCCCTTCTACGCGCCCTCGCGCTGGGGCCTCGGCGCCTTCGACTACAGCGCCGCGGCGGACGCTGCGATCCTCACGATCCTGTTGATCGAGCACGTGGACGCGGTCCGGGCGATCGACGCGATCGCCGCCACCCCGGGCGTAGATGTGGCGATGATCGCGCCCTACGACCTCTCGACCAGCCTCGGCAAACCCGGCGCCTTCGAGGATCCCGAGTTCCTCGCCGCCGTGGCCGAGGCCGAGCGCGGGATCCGCGCCGCGGGTGTCGTGCTCGGCGGGCTCGCAGCCACCGCCGAGCGGGCGAACGCCCTTGCGGACCGCGGCTACCGCTTCCTCTGCCTCGCCTACGACGTGCTCTTGATCGAGACCGCGATGCGCGGCCTCCTCTCCGGCGTTCGCCGGAGCCCGGCCACCCGTTAGAGCGACTTCGGCTTCTCCGCGTCCACCTTGACGGGCACCACCGGGTTGGCCGGTGCCGGCTCGGCGGCGGGTGCCGCCTTTTCGGGCAGCGGCGCCACCGTCGGGGTCGCCGCGCTCGGCACCGGCTCGGCCGCGGCCCGGATGGGTCGCGGATCGGGCGCAGGCCCGCTCGCCTTGCCGGCCGGCACGGTTTCGCCACCTTGTCCGATCCCGGCGATCACCGCCTGGACGACTTGCAGGAGCTCGGGGCTCTCGGCCGGGCCCACGAGCGCGAAGACGAGCCGGCCGCGCCGCCAGTGCAGCGAGACCAGGCTCTCGCCGACCATCGTGAAGGCCTGCTCGGCGTCGGAGGAGACCACCCCGACATAGAGGTCCACCATCCGGCCTTGGGAATCGACCCAGGCGAGCCGGACGGCGGGTGCACTGCCGCGGTCCAGGACCTGGCCGCCGGCGGGTACGAGGCCGAGGCCGCGCAGATCGGGAAGCTCGAGCGTCTGGTCGCGGAGATGGCTCGCGAGCCAGGCGAGCGAGCGCTCGCGGTCGCCCTCGGGGCGGACGGTGGCGGTTCGGGCCAGGCTGCCACCGAACGGGAACTCGGGAACCGCCAATTCGGGCTCGCCGACGATCGCCGTTCGGATCTCCGGCTGCCCTCGCCACGCTTCGACCGCACCGAAGCCGGCGAGGAGCAACAGGCTCGCTGCGACCAGACCGGCGACACCGCGCAGGGCGAGACGCCGGCGGCGGACACGGAGAATTCGATCGGCGAGCGCCTTCTGGAGCTCCGGAGCGAAGCCCTCGGCGTAGCGGTCGAGACCGGCGCGGATCCGGGCGAGACCCGCGAGCTGGCGGCGCCAGGCCTCGACCCGCTCGCGATCACCGCCGTCGATCAAGAGATGGGCGAGCACCGCGGCCCGCCGCTCGCCCGGAAGCCGGCCATCGACGAGCGCGTGCAGTTCGCTTTCGTCCACCGTCGACCGCGCCGTCCGGGCGCCACCCTGGTTCATTTGACGACCCGTAGCCTCGCCGTGCTCCCGTGGCTGGTGAGGCGACGCAGCGCCTCGCGCCCACGGGACAGCCGCGACATCACTGTCCCCACGGGCACTCCTAGCACATCCGCCGCTTCGAGGTAGCTGAGACCCTCGAGGCCGACCAGCAAGACCACCTCGCGTTGTTCTTTCGGCAACACCTGGAGTGCGGCAATCAGGTCACGCAGCTCCACCCAGTCCTGCTGGCGCGGCGGCGCCAGGAGGTCGGCGATGACCGTCTCGATCGGCACGTCGCCGCGGCGCTTGAGGCGGCGACGGTGGCCGTCCACGAAAAGATTGTGCAGCGTGGTGAAAAGATATGCCCGTAACTCTTTGACGCGGCGCCACGATCGTGCTTGGGCGATGACCCTTACCAGACATTCCTGGACGAGATCGTCGGCATCGTGCGGGTCGCCCACCAAGAGCAGGGCGTAGCGCCGCAGACCGGAGACGTACTCCAGCACCTCCTCGTCGACCGAGCGCCGCTGCCGTGTCGAGCCGGCCACGACCTCCTCGGGCTCGGATGCGCTCTCGTCGGTGTAGGGGTCCCAGGGCAAGACTGGGCCTCCGTGCTGGTTGGTGTTCTCGCCGGGTACGCCGACGACGTAACCCGAGCGTTGCGTGCTCGGATCGAGCGAGCACGCCCTCTTCGTTCAGAACGATCGAGCACCGTTGACCACATGGCGGCGTCGCGCGCAACCCTCGGCACAGAGCTCGATCGCGTCGAAAAGAAGGGGCTCCACCGGCTGTCCGGCCGGTGGAGCCAATCCAAGGGCGGTGAACATGCGAGGTGCGCCTCCGGCCAGGTCCCGACCGTGACGACCCGGGGTGCTCGAAGCGACCCCTCCCCGCGCCCTTCTCGACGCCGGCAGCGGCGCTTTATTCCCCGGGCCGCACCACCGGCCGCCGCGGAACGGGTCAGCTCTCGGCGCGCACCCGAACGTAGCGGCCCGGTGCCGGCTCGATTGCCGGCAATCCCCCCTCCCCCGGCTGCCGCGCCGGCACCTGCCGGCCGCCCCCGCGCGTGAGCCAAGCGAGCCAGTGCGGCCACCAGCTGCCCGGCCGGAAGCGGGCACCGGCGAGCCAGGCCTCCGGGTCCTGGGGCAACGCCGCCCGGGTCCAAAAGCCGTACTTCTTCGCCTCGGGCGGGTTGACCACCCCGGCGACGTGGCCCGAGCCGCCGAGCACGAAGCGGACCGGCCCGCCGAGCCGTCGCGCCCCGGCGTAGGTGGACCGCCAGGGCGCGATGTGGTCTTCGCGCGTCGAAAGGAAGTAGGCCGGCACCCCGATCCGCCGGAGGTCGATCGGCACGCCCAACAGCTCGATGCCGCCCGGCTGGACGAGCCGGTTCTCGAGGTACATCGCGCGCAGGTAGAACCGGTGCATCATGTGGGGCATGCGCGTGCCGTCGGCGTTCCACTGCAAGAGATCGAAAGGCGGCGGCTCGCGCCCCAAGAGGTATTTCTGGACGAAAAAGCTCCACACGAGATCGTTGGCGCGCAACAGGGAAAAGACTTGCTGCATGTGCCGCGCCTCGAGGTAGCCCACTTTCGCCATGTGCCGTTCGAGCAGATCGAGCTGTCGTTCGTCGATGAACAGGCCGAGCTCGCCGGGCTCGGCGAAGTCCAGCATGGTCGTGAGGAAGGTCACCCGACCCACCCGGCGCTCGCCGCGGGCCGCGAGCCAGGCGAGCAAGCAGGCCGTGAGCGTGCCCCCGAGGCAATAGCCGAGCAGGTCGACCACCCGCTCACCGATGGCCCGCTCGATCGCATCCAGTGCGGCGAGCGGCCCTTCCCGCAAGTAATCCTCGAAGCTCTTGTGGGCGAGCTCGCGACCGGGATTGACCCAGGAGATCACGAACACCGTGAGCCCCTGGTTCACGCACCAGCGCACGAAGCTGTTCCTCGGCCGGAGGTCGAGGATGTAGTACTTGTTGATCCAGGGCGGGACGATGAGGAGCGGCCGAGCGCGGACCGTGGGTGTGGTGGGCGCGTATTGGATCAGTTGGGCGAGCTCGTTCTCGAAGATCACGGCACCGGGCGTGGTCGCGAGCTCCCGGCCGAGCGCGAAGGCATCCGCTCGGCCCGGGGCGGCGGGCAGCCGGCCGCCGCCGCGCTCCAGATCCTCGAGCAACAGTTCGAGACCGCGCCGGAGGGTGGCCCCGCCGCTGCGCACCGCCTCGCGGAGGACCACGGGGTTGGTCGCCGGGTGGTTGCTCGGCGCCAACGCGTCGAGCGCCAACCGGACGTAAAAGGCGGCCCGCGCCCGGGTCTTGGGGTCGAGCCCGGGAGCCCGCTCCACGAGCTCGCGCGTCCACGCACAGGTCATGAGATGGACCTGGCGGAGCAGCGAAAAGCGCGGGTCGTCTTGCCAGTCCGGGTCGGCGAAGCGCCGATCGCCCGGCTCGCTCGGCCAGAGCTCGGGAAGCGTCGGATCGGCGTGCCGGGCGAGTTCGTTCGCGCAGATCGCAGCGAGCCGGGCGTGCCAGTCGAGGATCGCGGCGACGAGCCGCTCGGGCTCGGAAAGGAGCGCGCGGGCGAGTTGTTCGAGGGTTTCGGCGACGATCTCGGGTGCCGGCACCTCGAAGGCGCGGTCGCCGTTCGCGGCCCGTTCGATCACAGCCGCCGCGGCGCGACATGCCCGACCGGCGAGCGCGCCCAGATGCTCGAGCAGCTCCGCCGGGGCGGGAGCCTCCGCCGTCGCCTGGTCGACCATCGCTCGTGCCTTTCTCGCCCGCCGCGGCCCGTGATCGTGGCGCGGCCGCTCGGCGCCGGCAACGCGCCGTGCGGCCGCGTGGCCTCAGGGTGACGCCGCAGCCGGCTCGATCACGAGCCGGCCCTGCTCGAAGCGCACCGCGGTGCCGAAGCGGCGGCTCTCGCGATCGAGCCTACGGGCGAGCCAGCTCGCCTCCTCGGCCGTCGCCCGCTCGAGCCGGAAGCGGCGGATGCGCAACGGCACGGCCTCGAACCGCACGAGCCGGCCCGATTCGGCCTCGAGCGTCACGAGGTGAGCGAGCACGAGCTCCGGCCGGAACTCCTCGTAGCCACCGATCCCTTCGTAATCGTTCAAAAGATCGCCCGCGCCGTAGAGGATCGGCCGGCCGGCGTGGATCTCGAAAGGGCGCGGATGGTGCGAGGAATGGCCGAAGACGACATCCGCCCGCGCCCGGTCGATCAGCCCGCGGGCGAAGCGGCGGTGCGAATCGGGAACCTCGTAGCCCCAGTTCGAGCCCCAATGCAGCGACACGACGACCCGGTCGCCCGGCCGGCGCACGGCCGCGATCCGCGCCGCCACGGCCTCGAGCGTCGCGGCCGAGAGATCGGCGAGCCGTGCGACCCCGGGCCTGCCGGGCCCGGCCGCCCAATCGGCCGGCACGCCGGCCGAGCCGTGGCCGAAGGCGAAGAGGAGGAGCCTGCCGCCGGGGATCGGCAGGATCGCCGGTGCCTCGGCCTCCTCCTGGTCGCGCCCGGCCCCGGCCGCGGCGATGCCGGCCGCGCGCAGATGGGAAAGCGTGTCTAGGAGGCCTTGCCGGCCCCAGTCGAGCACGTGGTTGTTGGCGAGCGTGACGGCGTCGAGCCGGATCGCCTCGAGCACGGGCACGTTGCCCGGGCTCATCCGGTAATTGATGCCCTTGGGCAGCCAGGCCTCGCTCCGGGTCACCGCGGTCTCGAGATTGGCGATGCGACGATGCGGCCGGAAACGCTCGAGCTCACCCGGCAGGTCCCCCCACACGTAGCGCCAATCGACCGGCCGGGGGATCGGGCCGTTCTTCGCTTCGGCGAGCTCGACGTAACCCAAGGCCGAGGCCATCACCGGCTCGTGGATCGTGGGGTCCACCGGCTCGGGCAGGATCTGGTCGATCCCCCGGGCCGTCATCACGTCGCCCATCAAGGTGAGGCGGACGGGATTCGCGACAGTCAAGGCCTGGCCTCGCCGCGCGCTCAGCGGGGTGCCGGCAGGGCGCCCGCCGCGCAAGCCTCGAGCCAAGCCACGATCTGCCGCCGTTCGTCGGGATCGCGGGCGTGGTGGCGGGCGAGGAACCGGTCGAGCCCCTCATCGCCCCGCCGCGCGCGACAGCTCACGAGGAGATCGGGCAGCGAGCGGCCGTGGCAGCTGCCGCAACGGGCGCGCACGAGCTCCTCGGCGCTCGGCTGGGTCTGCGACCGAGCCGGGACAGCGAGCAGCGCGAGGTCGAGGCTAACGAGGAGGGCCGCGGCGAGAGGTGCGGGTGGGCGCCCAGAAGGTCGCCGGCTTGCTCCGGAGCCAAGCGACGAAGCGGCGGATCTCGGGATGGGCACGGATCGTCTCGAGATCGTGGAACAGCCTCGCGAGCTCCACCTCGCTCCACAGGGCGTGCAGCTTACGATGGCAGATCCGGTGGAGGAAGACGGTCTCGCGCCCGCCCCGCGAGCGCGGCACGAGATGGTGCCGATCGACGCTCCCGCCTTCGACCATCGGCCGCCCGCAGATCGGGCAGGGCCCGAGCGGCCGACCCCTCTCGCTTTCGCGGGCCTTCGCCCCGAGCAGGAGCTCGTCCGGCCTCGGCAGCCGCCGCACCGCGGGTCGAGCCCGGGCGGAACCCGGGCCACCGGACGCGTCGAGCAGCTCTCCCGCATGCTCGGCCAGGGCCTCGCGAGGTGCCCGCGGCGATCCGCGGCTCATTCGCCGAGCGCCCCGTTCGGGGTGAGCCAGCCGAGCGACTGGCCGCCGTCGAGCACCACCATCTGTCCGGTCATCGAGCGGGCGCGCAGGATGAAGGCCAGTGCCTCGGCGAGCTCCTCGGGGTCGCTGCCGCGCTTCAAAGGCATCTTCGCGCACAGCGCCGCGAAGTCGGCCTCGGTCGTGCCGGCGGCCGGCAGGGTCGGCCCCGGGCCGATCGCGTTGACCCGGACCCGAGGTGCCAGCTCCCGCGCCAGGACCTGGGTCACCCCCCAAAGCCCGAAGCGGCTCGCCGTGTAGGAGAGATAGTTGGGCGTGGGGTTGAAGATCCGCTCGTCGAGGATGTTGACGATCACCCCCTCGGCCTCGGCCGGAAGCTGGCGGACGAAGGCGCGGCAGAGGAAGGTCGGGGCGGTGAGATTGACGGCGAGGTGGCGGGACCAGCTCTGCTCGTCGAGGGTTCCGATCCGGTCGAGCTCGAAGATCGAGGCGTTGTTGACGAGCACGCCCAAGGGCCGGAGCGCGGCGGTCGCCCGCGGGACGATCGTCTCGACCTCGGTGAGCCGCTCGAGGTCGGCCGGGACGAGCTGGCAGCGCCGGCCGAGCGCGCGGATCGCCGCGGCAGTCGCCTCCGCCTCGGCTGCCGAGCCGCGATAGTGGAGCGCGACGTCGAAGCCTTCGCGGGCGAGACGCAGCGCGAGTGCCCGGCCGATGCGGCGGGCCCCGCCGGTCACCAAGGCCACCTTCGGTATCGAACCCGGTTCCACGCGCCCTCCCGAACCGCGTCCTTCGGCCTCGCCCTTAAGCCGGCCCGGCCGGCCGGGAAAGCCCGCAGCCGCTCCGTGGCGGTTGCAGGCGGCCCGCCCAGCGCCTAGGTCTGCCGCGCGAAACCTTCGAGCCGCCCATGCCCGAGCAGCCGCGCGTCGCCCTCTTCGTCACCTGCCTCGTCGACCTTTTTCGGCCGGCGATCGGGCTCGCCGCGGCCGAACTCCTGGAAGCCGCCGGCTGCCGGGTCGAGGTGCCCGAGCCGCAGGTCTGCTGCGGCCAGCCGGCCTTCAATTCGGGTGACCGGGCGACGACCGAAGACCTCGCCCGGCAGACCATCCCGGCCCTCGAGTCCTACGACTACGTGGTCGCCCCTTCGGGTTCCTGCGCCGGCATGTTGCGCGTCCATTTCCCCGAGCTGTTCGATTCCGACCCGGGGTGGAAGCGGCGGGCCGAGGCGGTCGCCGCCAAGAGCTTCGAGCTCGTCGCGTTCCTCGTCGACGTCCTGGGCTTCACGGACGTACCGGGCCGGCTCGAAGCGCGCGTCACCTACCACGACAGCTGCTCGGGCTTGCGCGAGCTCGGCATCAAGGCCCAGCCGCGCAAGCTGCTCGGCCGGGTCGCGGGCCTCGAGCTCGTCGAGATGAGCCGCCCGGAAGTTTGCTGCGGCTTCGGCGGCACCTTCTGCGTCAAATACCCCGAGATCTCGACCCGCATGGTCGACGACAAGCTGGCCGATGCCGAGGCCACGGGTGCCGAGCTCCTGCTCGCGGGCGATCTCGGCTGCCTTCTGAACATGGCCGGGCGGGCGGCGCGCAAGGGCTCGCGCCTCGCCGTCCGGCACGTGGCCGAAATCCTGGCGGGCAGGCTCGAGGAGCCGCCGATCGCCGCGCCCCGGGAGAAGGGCTGATGGAGCCCACGAGCCTCGCCTTCCGTGAGCGGGCTGCGGCTGCGCTCGAGGATCCGGTGCTCCGCACAGCGCTCAGCCGGCTCGAATCGGGCTGGCAGCAGGGCCGGGCGCGGGCCGTGGCGGCGCTCCCCGAGTTCGAGCTTCTGCGCGATGCGGCCGTCGCGATCAAGGACCACGTGCTCGCCCACCTCGACTTCTACCTCGACATCTTCGAGCGGCGCTTCCGCGAAGCGGGCGGGGTCGTGCACTGGGCGCGTGATGCCGCCGAAGCGCGCGCGATCGCCCTCGAGATCTGCCGCAAGGCCGGGGCGAAGACGGTCACCAAGTCGAAGAGCATGGTGGCCGAAGAGATCGGCCTCAACGCGTTCCTCGAGGCCAACGGCCTCAGGGTCGTCGAGACCGACCTCGGCGAGTACATCGTCCAGCTCGCGGGCGAGGTGCCGAGCCACCTCGTGGGGCCCGCGGTGCACATGACCCGCGAGCGGATCGCCGAGCTCTTCGCCCGGCACCATGGCGGCCCGCCGAAGCAGGGTTCGGCCGAGCTCGTGGCCGAGGCCCGACGGGTCCTGCGCCGCCGCTACCTCGAGGCCGAGGTCGGGATCACGGGCGCCAATTTCCTTGTCGCCGAGACGGGCTCGATCGTCACCGTGACGAACGAGGGCAATGCCGAGCTCACCCAGGGGCTGCCGCGGGTCCATCTCGTGATCACCGGGATCGAGAAGGTCGTGCCCACGGTCGAGGACGCCTTCACCCTCCTCCGCCTCCTCGCACGCTCGGCGACCGGCCAGGAGTTCGCGGGCTACACGACCTTCTTGACCGGCCCCGCGCGCCCGGACGAGCGCGACGGTCCGCGGGAGATGCACCTGATCCTGCTCGACAACGGCCGCTCGGCCATGGTCGGCGGGCGGTTCCGCGAGATGCTGCGCTGCATCCGCTGCGGGGCCTGTATGAACCATTGCCCGGTCTACCTCGCGGCCGGCGGGCACGCTTACGGCTGGGTCTACGTGGGGCCCATGGGGGCAGTTCTGACCCCGCAATTCGCCGGCCTCGAGCGGACCTGGACCTTGCCGCACGCCTCGACCTTCTGCGGCCGCTGCCAGGAGGTCTGCCCGGTCCGCATCCCCTTGCCCGAGCTCATGCGGCTCTGGCGCGAGGAGGCGCACCGCCGCCACCTGCCACCGCCCACGGCGCGCTACGGTCTCGCCGCCTGGGCCTTCCTGGCGCGCCGGCCGGCGCTCTATCGCCTCGCCACCCGCCTCGCGGTCAGGGGCCTCGGCCTTTTGGGCCGCCGTCGCGGCCGATTCTCTCGGCTGCCGCTCGCCGCCGGCTGGACCGCCACCCGCGACTTCCCCGCCCCGGCGGGTGTCACCTTCCACGAGCTGTGGAAGGCGCGCCAGCGGAACCGCGCATGACGCACTCGGCGAGCCCTCCCCTCGCCGGTCGACGAGCACTCCTCGCTCGGCTCGGAACAGGCAGGCCACGCCGCGGAGCGCGACCGTGAGCGAGGCGCGTTCGGCGATCTTCGCCCGGCTGCGGGCCGGCCTCGCCCGGCCGCCCGGGTCCGAGGCCGAGGCGGCGGCCGAAGTGGCGCGTCGCCTCGCCGAGCCGCGGCCCGGCCCGATCCCGGCGCGCGCCCGGGTCGCGGGCGAGGAACGGGTCGCCCTCTTCACCCGCATGGCCGAGTCCGTGGGCGCCGAGGTCCGGCGGCTGCCCGAGCCGTCGGCGATCCGGCCGGCCATCCTCGACGTCCTCCGTCGCCACAATCTGCCGGCGCGGATCGTCCGGGCCGCCGACCCGCTGCTCGATGCGGCCCGCCTCGAGGCCGAACCCTTGCTCGAGGTCCGCACCGGCGTGCCCGAGGAGCCGGACCCGGTGGGCCTCACCGTGGCCCTCGCCGGGATCGCCGAGACCGGTACCCTGCTCTTGGCCTCGGCCAGTGCCCGGCCCACGCTCTTGGCCTTCTTGCCCGAGACGAGCATCGTCGTCCTGCCGACCGCGGCCGTCGTCGGCAGCTACGAGGAAGCTTGGGCGGGGCTGCGCGGCCGGCCCGGCTTTCCGCCCCGCTCGGTGAACCTGATCACCGGCCCCTCGCGCACCGGCGACATCCCGCCCTCGATCGAGCTCGGCGCGCACGGTCCGCGCCGCCTTTTCGTTCTGTTGGTCGACAGTGCGGCCTTGCCCGGTCGTTGACGATCCCTCGGCCCCCGGCCAGTCGGAGGATCGGCCGAACCGCCTGCATCCCGAGGAACCTTCGCGATGCGCAGCCGTTTCCGCGAGCCCACCGCCCTTGAACTCGCCCTCTGGCACCATGCGGTTCGCGGCGTGGTGCGGTTGGTCGAGCGCGAAGAGGATCGGCGCGAACAGCAACGGGAGGAAGCAACGCCCTCCGAGCCCGTGCCCCTACGGCCCCCGGGCGAGGCTCCCGACGCGCCGGGCGCGGCGCCGCGCCCTGTCGCGGCCCGCCGTCCGCCACCGACCGCTGCGCCCCGCCCCTCGTCCCTCGACCGCCGGACCTTGCGTCAGCTCGAACGCGGTCGCGCCCCGATCGCGGCTCGGCTCGACCTCCACGGTTACCACCAAGAGGCGGCGCACGCCGCGCTCACCGCCTTCTTGGCCCGAGCCCAGGATCGTGGCCAGCGCTGCGTGCTCGTCATCACCGGCCGCGGCGAGCGGCGCGGCGGTGTGCTCCGCCAGTCGGTGCAGCGCTGGCTTCAGGAGCCGCCGCTCGCCTCGCGGGTCCTCGGCTTCGGCGAAGCCGGAAGGGCCCATGGCGGGGCGGGAGCTCTCTACGTCCTTCTGCGACGGCCGCGAAGCGAAAAGGGTCGAGCCGGGTTCCGCTCGCGCCCCGAGCCGGACCGCTGAGCCCGGCGAGCGTTCGGCCTCGAGCTCGAAGCGCCGTTCGCCGGCGTGCGGCGGTGCGCTCCGTGGGAGCCCCGGGGGTCGAGGGGTGAAGAGCCGAGCACCGCTCACCCGCCGACGGCGAGAGAGGGCCGGCGAGCGAGCAACGTCACGCTCCGGAGCTCGACGCCCGAGGCGCGGAAGGCGGCGATGCCCGCGGCATCGAGATGCGCGGCGAGGACGGGATCGGGCAGCGGGATCGCTCGGGCCTCGACGATCCGCACCTCCTCGAGCCCGGCCGCCGCGACGAGGCGGAGATAGTCCGCCTCGGGGACCGCCCCTGCGACGCAGCCCACGTAGAGGGCCGCGGCCTCGCGGATCGCCTGTGGGAGTTCGCCCGTGGCGACGATGTCGGACACGCACAGCCGCCCGCCCGGCTTCAAAACACGGGCGATCTCGGCGAACGCGCGCGCCTTGTCGGGTACGAGGTTCAGCACACAATTCGAGATAACGCAGTCGATCGTGCCGCTCTCGACGGGCAGATGCTCGATCTCGCCGAGGCGGAACTCGACATTGTCGAACCCGAGCTTGCGCGCGTTGGCGCGGGCCCGGGCGATCATCTCGGGCGTCATGTCGACGCCGATGACCCGACCGCTCGCGCCGACCTCGTGGCGGGCGACGAAGCAGTCGTTGCCGGCCCCGCAACCGAGATCGAGCACGGTCTCGCCGGGCCGCAGCCGGGCATACCGGGTCGGCACCCCGCAGCCGAGGCCGAGATCCGCCTCCGCGACGTGGCCGGCCACCGATCGATAGGCATCGCCGATCATGTCGAGCGAGCCGTCGGCGCAGCAGCTCGCCGAGCTCGGCCCGCAAGAGCCCGTGCTCGCCGCCCGGGCGATCGCCGCGTACTTGGCCCGCACCCGCTCGCGGATCGCATCCACCTCGCTCATCCTTCCCCCCTCCCCTTCCGGCCCCGCCCAAGTGCCGAGCAGGGCGTCGAGCCGCCGCCGCAGCCGCGCCACGGCCGGCCGGTCGATGCAGTAACAAGACCGCCGGCCGTCGATCGTGCCGCGGATCAAGCCGGCCTCCTTGAGCACCTTGAGATGCTGCGAGACGGTCGCCTGGGCGAGCGGCATGATCCGCACGATCTCGCCGCACACGCAGCTGTCGCGGCCGGCCAGCTCCGCGAGGATGCGCAGCCGCGCCGGATGACCGAGTGCCTGCAGCGCCCGCGAAAGCTCGGCGAGCTCGGAGCGCGCGGACGGCTCCGCGCCGGAGGTCGCGGGCAGCTCGTTCGGGGTGGCGGCCGGTCGCAGTTGATCGTTCATCGCCGATCGACGATAAATTGCCGGGCGCCGGATGTCCAGCCGCGCTCGGCGAGCCGGTGCGGCGCGAGGAGGGTCGATGAACGGAACGGTTCCGCTGCCGATCGAGCGCCCGCATCTCTCTCGGCTCGGCTGGTACGGCGGCACGGTGCTCGCGCTGCTGGTCTGGGCCCTCGTCTATCCGCAGCTGCCTGCGCTAGCCGAAGCGCTCGTGGCGGTTCTGCCGGTCGAGCGGACGAGCCCGGCCGGCGAGGCCCTCTGGTTCTTCCTCTACGACGCGCCCAAGGTCTTGATGCTCTTGACCCTCGTGGTCTTCGCCATGGGCGTGGTCCGAAGCTTCGTCTCGGCCGAGCGGGTGCGCGCGCTCTTGGCCGGCCGGCGCGAGGGGGTCGGCAACCTCCTGGCCGCCGGGCTCGGCACGGTCACGCCCTTCTGCTCCTGCTCGGCGATCCCGCTCTTCGTGGGCTTCGTGAGCGCCGGCGTGCCGCTCGGCGTCACCTTCTCCTTCCTGATCGCGGCACCCATGGTCAACGAGGTGGCCGTGGGTCTCTTGCTCGGCCTCGTCGGCTGGCGGATCGCCCTCGCCTACCTGGGCTTCGGCCTCCTGATCGCGGTCGCCGCCGGGATCGTGATCGGCCGGCTGCGCCTCGAGGGCTGGCTCGAGGATTGGGTCCGGGAGCTGCGCACCCGGCCGATCTGCTCGACCGAGACCGCGCTCGACGGCCCGGGCCGGATCCGGGCCGGGCTCGAGGCGGTGCGCGAGATCGTCGGCCGGGTCTGGTACTGGATCGTCGCCGGGATCGCCGTCGGTGCGGTGATCCACGGCTGGGTCCCGGCCGAGCTCTTGGCGCGGATCATGGGCGCGGAGGCCTGGTGGTCGGTACCGGCCGCGGTCCTGATCGGTGTGCCGATGTACGCCAACGCGGCCGGCATCATCCCGGTGGTCGAAGCCCTGCTCGCCAAGGGGGCGGCGCTCGGCACCGTGCTCGCCTTCATGATGTCGGTGATCGCGCTCTCGCTGCCCGAGATGCTGATCCTGCGTCGCGTCCTGAAGCTGCCGCTCATCGTGACCTTCGCCGCCGTGGTGGCGAGTGGGATCCTGCTCGTGGGCTTTCTCTTCAACCTGATCGCCGGCTGAGCCCGGCGCGGAGGAGGACGATGAAAAAGGTCGAGGTGTACGGACCGGGCTGCAAGCGCTGCCAGGCGACCGCCGATCTGATCGCCGAGCGCGCGGCAGCCCTCGGCGTCGCGGTCGCGATCACCAAGGTCACCGACTATGCCGCGATCGCCGAGGCGGGGGTGGTCGCCACACCCGGCGTGGCGGTCGACGGCAAGCTGGTCCATTCGGGCGGCCTGCCGCAGCCGAGCGCGGTCGACGCCTGGCTACGCGGCTGAGCCCGGCCCAGGCCCCGCCGCTTCGTCGTTCGGCGGCGGCTCGCCCGCCGGGGGGCGGTCGGGCAAGAGCCGGTCGAGATGGCGGTCGAGTTTGTCCTGGCGGACCGCCTGGACGGTGCGGAAGGCCCTGAGCGCCTCCTCGAGCCGCCGGCCGAGCCGCTCGAGCTCGGCCTCGAACTCGGCCCGCGCGGCTCGCAAGGCCGCGGCCTCGCCCGCGAGCTCGCGGCGGGCGGCATCGAGCCGGAACGCCTCGACCGCCCGGCGCAGCACGGCGAGCACCGCGAACAGGGAGGCGGGCGAGACGAGCACGACACCCTTGGCCAGCGCCTCGTCGACGAGCCCCGGATCGAGGCTCCACAAGCTCGCGGCCAGAGGCTCGTTGGGCACGAAGAGGAGGGCCACCTCGAGCGTGCCGCCCGCCGGGTCGACGTAAGCGCGGCTCGCGACCTCGGCGATCGCCGCCCGGACGTCGCGCAAGAAAGCCGCCTGGAGCCGCCGTCGCTCGGCCTCGCTCGTGGCCTCTTGCGCCTTGAGCCAATTGTCGAACGGGAACTTGACGTCGAGGTGGAGGAGCGAGCCGTCCGGTAGGAAGAAGGTGATGTCCGGCCGACGGCCGCCGCCGATCGCCTGCTGGCGGCGCCAGCTCACCCCCTCGACCAGGCCGGCCGCGCGCAGGAGATCCTCGGCGAGCCGTTCGCCCCACTGGCCCCTGAGCCGCGCCTGGCCGAGTGTTTCGGCGAGCTTGCGGGTGCTCGAGGCGAGCTCTTGGGCGCGCTCGGCCGCCGCTTGAAGCTGCCGTTCGACCGCCGCGAGCTTGGCCTCGCGGTCGCGTTCCAGCTCGCGCACGAGACCGCCCAAGCGCTCGAGCTGGCCCACGACCGAGGCGAGCCGGGCGTCGAGCTCGGCCCGCTCCGTGGCGAGCCGAGCCGCATCGAGCCGCCGCTCGACGGCGAGGCTCTGCCGGGTCGCGGTGCCGAGCTGCTCGGCGAGCTTGCGGAACTGGTCGAGGGCGATGTCGGAGAAGGCGAGCTTGACGCCGTCCAGGAGCGCCTCGGTCTCGGCCTGACGTTGCCGCTCGGCCCGCGCCAGGAGCTCGGCCGCGAGCCGCCGCTGCCCGCCGCGCCAGGCGAGGCCGGTTGCGAACCCGGCCGCGAAGGCGAGCAGGAGAAGGACGAGCGGCGCGAGCGCCCAACCGTCGAACGCGATCACCCCGAGCCTCCGACCGGACGCCGGCGCGAGGCGGCGTCGCGGCGGAGGCTAGGTGCCGAGGCCAGCTTCGGCCAGCGTCCGGCTGCTCGGACGCCGCGGCAGGCCGCGCGAGCGAGCTGGCGAGCGGGGGTCAGGCGACCTCTTTCTGGCGTGCGGCGCGGCGGCGGGCGTGCGGGTCCAGAAGCCGCTTCCTGAGCCGGATCGCCTTGGGCGTGACCTCGACGAGCTCGTCCTCGGCGATGAAGGCGATCGCCTTTTCGAGGGTCATGACGACGGGCGGGGTCAAGAGCACGTTGTCGTCCTTGCCGGCTGCACGGATGTTGGTGAGCTTCTTCTCGCGCAGCGGGTTGACCTCGAGGTCGTTGTCGCGGGTGTGCTCGCCGATGATCATCCCCGAATAGACCTTCTCGCCCGGGGCCACGAAGAGCGGTCCGCGCTCCTGCAGATACCAGAGCGCGTAAGCGACCGCCTCGCCCTGCTCGGTCGAGACGAGCACGCCCGTGTGGCGTTGCTGGATCGGGCCCTTCCAGGGCTCGAAGCCGGCGAAGGTCCGGTTCATGACGCCCGTGCCGCGGGTGTCGGTCAGGAATTCGCCGTGGTAGCCGATCAGGGCGCGGGCAGGCGCCTTGAAAACGAGCCGCAGCTTGCCGGCCCCGGCCGGCTTCATCTCGAGGAGCTCCGCCTTGCGCTTCGAAAGCTTCTCGACGACCACGCCCGCGAACTCCTCGTCGAGGTCGATCACGACCTCCTCCACGGGCTCGAGCTTGCGCCCCGTTGCCGGGTCCTCGCGCAGGAGGACGCGCGGCCGCCCCACACAGAGCTCGTAGCCCTCGCGGCGCATCTGCTCGATCAGGATCGCCATCTGCAGTTCACCGCGGCCCTCGACCTCGAAGGCGTCCTTCTCGGCACTCGGCTTGACGCGGATCGCGACGTTGCCCTCGGCCTCGCGCAGGAGGCGGTCCCAGATCTGCCGCGAGGTCACTTTCGAGCCGTCCTGGCCGGCGAAGGGGCCGTCGTTGACCCGGAAGGTCATCGAGATCACGGGCGGGTCGATCGGCTGGGCCGGCAAGGGCTCCTCGACCGCGAGGTCGGCCAAGGTATCGGCCACGGTCGCTTTCTCGAAGCCGGCCACGGCCACGATGTCGCCCGCCACCCCCTCCTCGATCGGCTGGCGGGATAGGCCGCGGAAGGCCAGGAGCTTGGTCACCCGGGCGGTCTCGAGCGGCGTGCCGTCGCGGGCGATCGCCTTGATCGTGGCCCCCGGCCGGATCCGCCCGCTCGCGATCCGACCGGTCAAGATCCGGCCGAGATAGGGATCGGCCTCGAGGATCGAGACGAGGAGCCGGAAGGGCCCGTCCGGATCGACCGCGGGGGGTGGCGTGTGGGCCACGATCCGCGCGAAGAGTGGCGCCATGTCGACCCGGGGATCGTCGAGCTTCTCGGCCGCCCAGCCCTGCTTGGCCGAGGCGAACAGGTGGGGGAAGTCGAGCTGCTCCTCGCTCGCCTCGAGCGCGGCGAAGAGATCGAACACCTCGTTCAAGACCTCTTCGGCCCGCTGGTCGGGCTTGTCGACCTTGTTGATCACGACGATCGGCTTGAGCCCCCGCTTCAAGGCCTTGCCGAGGACGAACTTGGTCTGCGGCATCGGCCCCTCGGCGGCGTCGACGAGCAAGAGACACGAATCGACCATGCCCAAGATCCGCTCGACCTCGCCGCCGAAATCGGCGTGGCCGGGCGTGTCGACGATGTTGATCCGCGTCCCCTGCCACACGACCGAGGTGCATTTGGCGAGGATCGTGATCCCGCGCTCGCGCTCGAGCTCGTTCGAATCGAGCGCCTGGTCGGGCACCACTTGGTTCTCGCGGAACGTGCCGGACTGCTGCAGCAGCCGATCCACGAGCGTGGTCTTGCCGTGGTCGACGTGCGCGATGATCGCGATGTTACGCAAATCCATGGGTCTCTCGGGAAGCGCGGGGCAGACGGGCGGGCCGCGCTCCGCATATAAGGGTCGGGCCGGCGCGCGGCAACGTAGCCGCGGCCATGGGGTGGGACAGCCGACGGGGCGAGGGGCGGGTGAGAAGGCCCGTGGCGTCGAGCACGCTTCTGGCCGCCGCCTCGGGCGGGGTCGTGCTGGCCGGGGTAGCCGCCGCGGCGCTGCTCGGCTGGCTCGTGGTCCGCGACCTCACCCGCGATCTTCTGGCCGAGCGGGCGGTCCAGGCGATCGGCGGGCTCGAGCGCAGCTTGCGCCAGCACCTCGAGCAGGCCGAGCAGGACGTCGCCGGGCTCGCCCTGCTGCTCGAAGAGGGTCACCTCGCGGCCGACGACGGTGCCGCTCTCGAGCCCGTCCTGCGCGCCCTCCTGGCCGGCCATGCCCAGCTCACCGGAATCGGGGTGACCCTCGCCTCGGGCAGCGTCCGCGGCGTGTTGCGCCGCCCCGACGGCCGGGTCGAGACCATCGGCCAGCCGGCGGGCCTCGGTCGAGATCCGATGATCGAGCGGCGTCTCGCCCTCGCGCGCGACGCCCCGGGCGTCGTCTGGGCCGATCCGGTCTTCGGCGGCCGGCTCGGCGAGGCCGTGCTCTTCGCCCTGCGTGCCGTCCGCCGCGACGGTGCCCTCGTCGCGGTCGTGGCCGCCGGCATCAGCGTCGGTCGCCTCTCCGCCCTGGTCGACGAACTCTCGGGCGGCGGTGAGACGCGGGCCTTCGTGCTCTGGGGCGGCGACCGGGTCCTCGCCCATCCCCTCCTGCGCACGGCCTCGCTCGGCAGCCGCCGCGAGCCGCTCGTCCCGGTCGAGCGCTTGGCCGATCCCGCCCTGCGCGGTCTCGCCACGGGCGAACCCCTCGCGAGTTACCCGACCGCCCGCGAGCAGCGGGTCCAGGTGGTGCGGGTCGCGGCCGCCGGACCGCCCGAGCTCGTCCTCTTCAAGGAGGTCGAGGGTTTCGGCGAGCGCCCCTGGGTCGTGGGCCTGGTCGTGCCGGAGATGCTGATCCATCCGGTCCTGATGCCGCTGCGGCTGTTCGCGCTCGCCGCCGTGGCGATCGCCCTCGTCGCGGTGGTCGTGGCGGTGGCGATCGGACGACGGCTGGCGCGCCCGGTGGCCCGCGTCACGGAAGCGGTCGAGCGGGTCTCGAGCCTCGATCTCGACGCGCTCGCCCCCCTGCCGGCGAGCCGCATCGCCGAGCTCGACGCCCTCTCGCGCGCCTTCAACGCCATGCTTTCGACCTTGAAGGCCTTCGCGACCTACGTCCCCAAGAGCCTCGTCCAGCGCCTGGTGCGCGCCGGCCGGCCGGACGCCGTGCCCTCGCGCGAGCGCGACCTCGCGGTCATGTTCACCGACATCCAGGGCTTCACGGCACTCGCCGAGAGCCTGCCGCCGGCCGAGGTGGCACGGCTCTTGAACGAGCATTTCGCGCTCCTCGCCCGCTGCGTGGAGGAAGAGGGCGGCACGGTCGACAAATATCTGGGCGACGGGATGCTCGCCTTCTGGGGCGCGCCCGAGAAGATCAAGAACCGGGGCTTGCGCGCCTGCCGGACGGCACTCGCGATCCGCCGGGCGGTCGAGGCCGACAACGCCCGCAAACGCGCGCGCGGCGAGGCGCCGTTGCGGCTGCGGATCGGCCTACATCGGGGTCCGCTCCTCGTCGGCAACATCGGCGCCCCGGACCGGCTCGACTACACCGTCGTGGGCGACACGGTGAACCTCGCCCAGCGGCTGATGGAGCTCGCCCGCGACCGGCTCGACGCGGGCAAGGAGGTGGCGATCGTCGTGAGCGAGGCGATCGCCGCCGAGACGGAGAGCACCTTCCGCTTCGCCGAGATCGGCACGCTCTGGGCGCGCGGCCGCGAGCGACCAGTGCGCGCCCTCGAGCTCGTGGGCGAGCGGATCCCGGTACCGCTCGAACCCGAACGAACCGAGGCGACCGCGGCCGAGTGACCCGGCGCCGTCAGGCCGTCGCCTTGCCGCGCCCCGCGAGCCCCGCCAGGAGCTCGCCCGGCAGCGGGAAGACGATCGTGTTCGACCGCTCGGAGGCGATCTGCAGCAGCGTACCGAGATAGCGGAGCTGCATCGCCTCCGGCCGCTGGCTCAAGATCTCGGCCGCTTGCGCGATCTTCTCCGCGGCCTGGAGCTCGCCCTCGGCGTCGATGATCTTGGCCCGCCGCAGCCTTTCCGCCTCGGCCTGCTTGGCGATCGCGCGGATCATGTTCTCGTTGAGATCGACGTGCTTGAGCTCGACGTTCGAGACCTTGATCCCCCAGGCGTCGGTCTGGGCATCGAGGATCCGCTGGATGTGGGCATTCAGCTTGTCGCGCTCGGCCAGCATCTCGTCGAGCTCGTGCTGGCCCAGGACCGAGCGCAGTGTGGTCTGGGCGAGCTGGCTCGTCGCCTCGTCGAAGTCGACCACGTTGATGATCGCCTTCTCCGGGTCGAGCACGCGGTAATAGACCACGGCGTTGACCTTGACCGAGACGTTGTCCCGGCTGATCACGTCCTGGCTCGGCACGTCCAAGACACGGGTCCGGAGGTCCACCCGGACGAGCTGCTGAACGACCGGGATCACGATGACGAGGCCGGGGCCCTTGACCTTCCAGAACCGGCCGAGCAGGAACACCACGCCCCGCTCGTACTCGCGCAGGACGCGGAAGGAATAGGCCAGGATCACGAGGATCACGACCAGCGGCAGGCCGGTCGCGACCAGATCCGATACGAGGTCGATCCTCACGAGCGTCCCTCCGCGATCGGCTCCACGGTCAAAACGAGCCCCTTGCGTTCGATCACCCGCACGGGCGTCCCGGGCGACAGCGGCAGGGCCGCGCGGGCCTCCCAAAGCTCGCCCAGGACCCGGACCGTCCCGTGCCCGTCCCGCCAGCTCACGACCTCGCCCTCGGCACCGAGCATCGCCTCGGCCCCGCTCACGACCTTGCGCCGGCGAGCGCCCATGGCAGCGCCGAGCACGCCCATCAAGAGGAGTCCGCTCACGCCCGTGGCGGCGACGACGACCGGCAGCGCCACCCGCAGATCGAAGTCGGCGGCGGCCGGGTCGAACAGGAAAAGGGCACCGGCCGCGAAGCCTACGAGCCCGCCGATCCCGAGGACGCCGATGCCGGGGGTGAAGGCCTCGGCCACCATGAGCGCGACGCCGAGCAGGAGGAGCGCTATCCCCGCCATCTGCACCGGGAGCACACTCAAGGCGGCGAGCGCCAAGAAGAGCGCGATGCCGCCCACGATACCGGGAACGAACGTCCCCGGATTCCAGAACTCGAAGAGGATCCCGTAAACACCGACCAGGAGCAAGATGAAGGCGATGTTCGGGTCGGCGATCGCCTGCATCACGCGCAGCCTGAGGCCGGGCTCGAAGTTTTCGACCGGCCTGTCCTTCAGCGTCAGGACCCGCTCGCCCTCGGCCATCTTGACCGTCCGGCCGTGCGCCTTGTCGACGAGCTCCTCGATCGTGCCCGCGAGGAGGTCGACGACGCCGCGTGCGGCTGCCTCCTCGGCGGTGAGCGTGGCCGCCTTCTCGACCGCCTCCTCTGCCCATTCGGCGTTGCGGCCGCGGAGCTGGGCGAGCGAGCGGAGATAGGCGATCGCGTCGTTCAGGACCTTGCGCTCGGCCGCGTCGCCCGGGGGCGGCCGCTCGCCGTCGCGGCCGGGCTCGCGTGAGGGCGCGGGTGGGGCGCCGAGGGCGATCGGGGTGGCGGCGCCCAGATGCGTGCCGGGGGCCATGGCCGCCACGTGGGCCGCATAGCTCAAATAGGTCCCGGCGCTCGCCGCCCGCGCACCGGCCGGCGCCACCCAGAGGATCACGGGCGTGGCGGAGCCCAGGATCGCCTTGATCATGACCCGGGTCGAGGTCACGAGGCCGCCCGGCGTGTCGAGCCGCAGCACGAGCGCCGGCGCGTCGCGGTTGCGCGCCTCCGCGAGGGCCTTGTCTAGGAACTCGGCCGAGGCGACGCCGATCGCCCCGTCGATCTCGATGACGAGCACGGGGCCCGCGGGCTCACGCGCCACCACCGGCTCCGCGAGCGCCGACAATAGGCCGAGGAGGAGCCATGCGAGCTCGATCGCGGTCGACCGGACGCGCTGCGGGCGCTGCATGCTCAGGAGATCACCCCATCCCGGAGCCGCCCGCAAGGGCCCCCGGCGCAGTGCCCTGGCTGGAACGTGCGGCTACATGGTGATGCCGCCGTCGACGATGTGGATCGCGCCCGTGGTGAAGCTGCTCTCGTCGGAGGCGAGGTAGACCGCGAGCCAGCCGACCTCCTCGGGTGTGCCGAGCCGGCCCATCGGCTGGCGGGCGACGAAGGCCGCACGGGCCTTCTCGTAATCGCCCTGGGCGCGCATCCGCTCCTGCAAGGAGGGCGTGTCGATGGTCCCGGGGCAGATCGCGTTGCAACGGATGCCACGCGTCACGAAGTCGGCCGCCACCGCTTTGGTGAGCCCGATCACGGCGGCTTTGCTCGTGCCGTAGATGAACCGGTTGGGCAGGCCCTTCACGCTCGAGGCGACCGAGGCGATGTTGACGATCGAGCCTTTGCCGCGCTCCAGCATCCCCGGCAGCACGGCCTTGATCGTCCGGTACATGGAGCGGACGTTCAAGTTCATGGTGAAATCGAAATCGGCCTCCGAGCAGTCGAGGATCGTGCCGTGGTGGACGAAGCCCGCGCAATTCACGAGCACGTCGAACGGCCCCTCGCGACCGACCAGAGCCTCGATCGCCGCGGCATCCAGCACGTCCAGCTTTTCGCGCCGGCAGCCCAAGAGCCCTTCGAGCTTCTCGGGGTCGAGGTCGGTCGCGAGCACGCGCGCGCCCTCGGCCGCAAAAAGGGAGGCGATCGCTCGGCCGATCCCCTGACCCGCCGCGGTGACCAACGCCGTCTTGCCCTCGAGCCTTCCCGCCATCCGCCGCTCCGCATCTCTCGGGCTTCCCAAGAGCCCTGGGCGAGCTAGGATCCGGCCATGATCGACGTCAAGACGAACGGGGAGGCGGAGACGGGTGCGCTTTCGCTGCATCTCGTCGCCACCGCAGCGCTGCTCGCCACGACCGTGGTGGTCTGCGCGCTCGCGCTCGCGCTCTTGCTGCACGCCGCGGCCGACCCCGAGCGCACCGGTCGGTTCACCGCCTTCTTCCCGGCTGCGACCCCGCCCGAGGCCCGTCTTGCGGCGGTGATCGCCGCGGGCGGCGTGCCGGTCCGCGAGGGTTGGCTTCCGGGCGCCGTCGAGCTCGAGAGCGAGGAGCCCGGGATCGCGCAGCGGCTCGAGGCCGCGGGCGCGCGGCTCGTCCTGCCGGGGCTGCCCTCGAAGTTCCTGGCATTCGGCGGCTGTTCCGGCGGCCGGCTCCAGGACTTCCCCGACCGGCCGGCGCTCGCGAAGCTCCGCGCCGGGCCGATGTGAGCGGGCTCACGCCGCCCGCGGCAGGCAGGCGGGCCCCGTGGGTTCGAACTGCTTGTAGCCCATGATGAACTCGCGATGGCCCAAGAGTTCGCTCTTGGTCCGCTCGCCCGAGGCCACCCGCTCGATCAAGGCCAGGATCTCGCGGCCCACCTCGTCGAGCGTGGCGCGGCCCTCGAGGATCCGCCCGGCGTCGACGTCCATGTCCTCTTCCATCCGCCGATAGGTCGCGGGGTTGGCGCAGACCTTGATGACCGGGGCGATCGCCGAGCCCACGACCGAGCCGCGGCCGGTCGAGAACAGGATCACTTGCGAGCCACTCGCGATGAGCTCGGCGATCTCCACGTTGTCGTTGATGTTGGGGAAGCCGAAGCGCGGCTCGCCGTCCGGCACCACGTCCATGAGGTAGAGCCCGCCCGTGGGCGGGTAGTCGCCCGGCTTGATCAGGCCCACGATCGGCGAGGACCCCGACTTGGCGTAGGCCCCCATCGACTTCTCCTCGATCGTGGTGAGCCCGCCCTCGGCGTTGCCCGGCGCGAAGGAGGATTGCCCCATGATCTTGTAGTAGCGGGCGGCCTTCTCGACCGCCGCGACGATCGCGGCCCCGAGCTCGGGGGTGACCGCCCGGCTCGCCATGTGCTGCTCGCAGCCGATGAGCTCGCCCGTCTCCTCGAAAATGCAGCGCGCCCCCGCCTGGACGAGGAGGTCGAAGCAACGGCCCATGGCCGGGTTGGCGGTGAGGCCCGAGGTGGCATCCGAGCCGCCGCAGATCGTCCCGACCGTGAGCTCGTCGAGGCCCAGGGGCACGGTCGGCTGTGCCTCGAGTTCGGCGAGCGTCTCGCGCACCCAGGCCCGGCCGGCCTCGACCGTCTTGCGCGTGCCGCCCGCCGCCTGGATCACGAGGGTCTTGACCGGCCGGCCGCTCGCCTCGATCGCGGCCCTGAGGCCCGAACGGTCGAAGCTCTCGCAGCCCAGGGAGCAGAGCAGCACGGCGCCCACGTTCGGGTGCGTGCAGAGCCGGCGCATGATGTCGAAGCCGTATTGGTTGCGGTAGCAGCCCGGGAAGCCGATCACGTGGACGTCCCGGTCCTCGAACGGCCGGGCGATCGACTCGGCCACGTGCCGAGCGCACTCCACGAGATAGGCGATCGCCACCACGTTGCGGATGCCCTTGCGCCCGTCAGACCTCGGCCAGCCGCGCATCGCCATCGTCCCGCTCCCCCACCGCACTCGATCGCGGCGAGGCTACCCTGCGCGGCCCGCCCGGTCGAGCCGTCGCCGGCGCAGCCCCCTCCGCCGTGGACGCCGGGCGTGCTATCCTCGATCGGCCGGTACGGAGGTGCCCTTGCCCGAGACGCTCGAGCGGCCGTCCTACGAAGAGGACTTCTACGCCTGGGCGCTCGACCAGGCGGAGCGGCTGCGTGCGCAGGCCGGCTTACGCCCCAACGAGCCCCTCGACTGGGAGAACCTCGCCGAGGAGATCGAAGGCTTGGCCCGCTCCGATTGGCGCGCCTGCGCCTCGCTGCTCGAACAGATCCTCGCGCATCTTTTGAAGCTCGCCTTCTCGACCGCCGAAGAGCCGCGCGCGCACTGGATGGAAGAGCTGACCTTCTTCCGACTCCAGCTCGACAAGATCTTGACCCCGACCCTCTCCAATCGGCTGCGCGCCGAGTTCCCCGCGCGTTATCGCAACGCGCTGCGCCTCGCCGAGGCCGCGGCGCGGCGCTTCGAGCCCGGCCTCGCCGCACGCCTCCCGGCCTCCTGCCCCTGGAGCTTCGAGGAGGTCGTGGGCGACTTCTTCCCCGAACCCGCGACCGGCCCGGAGCGCCGCGCGTGAGCACGCTCGCCCGCCCCGACTACGAAGAGGACTTCTACGCCTGGGCGCTCGACCAGGCGGCGCGGCTGCGTGCGCAGGCGGCCCTGCGCCCCAACGAGCCCCTCGACTGGGAGAACCTCGCCGAGGAGATCGAAGGCTTGGCCCGCTCCGATTGGCGCGCCTGCGCCTCGCTGCTCGAGCAGATCCTGATCCACCTCCTGAAGCTCGCCTTCTCGACCGCCGAAGAGCCGCGCGGCCATTGGCGCAAGGAGGTCGCGAGCTTCCGCCTCGACCTCGAGGATCTTCTGACCCCCGCCCTGCGCCGGGCGCTCGAGGCCGACCTCGACCGTCGCTGGGCGCGCGCCGTCCGTCGCCTCGAGATCGCGAGCCAGGATGTCGAACCCGGCCTCGCCGCGCGGCTGCCCGCCTCCTGCCCCTGGAGCTTCGAGGAGGTCGTGGGCGACTTCTTCCCCGAGCGCGCGCCGGTTACGGACTGACCGCGGCCGCGGTCAGGCCGCGGCCTTCACCCCGCGGCCGAAAAGATCGAGCCCGTCGAGGTCGGGGGTGCGGGCCAGGACCTCGAGGGCGTCGCGGCGCACGTGGTTCTTCGCCATGTGCTCTTTCAAGAGCGCCTCGTCGACCACCCCCGCCTTCATCGCGTCCTTCAAGAGCGCGAAGAACAAGGTCTCCTGCCGACGGTCCGGATGCGGCTTGTAGGTGCCGCGGTAACGGTAATGGCCGAACAGCGAGCGCTGCACCCTCTGGACCCAGCCCTTGGGCGACCAGAGCTTGAACTTGTCGGCCTCGACGAAGTCGATCGGCAAGCCGGTTTTCCAGGGCTGCGTGTGCCGCTTGGTGTTGTGGATCAGCTTGGTCTTTTCGTCGAGGTGGTCGAAATCGTTCCACTCCGGCTCGAAAAGCCCGATCGTCGCCGGATCCTCGTATTCGAGCTCGATCCACTTGGCATAGTCACGTTCGCCCGTGAAGAGCTCGGCGAAGTTCTTCTCGACCTGCCAATGGCGCAGCTTCGCGCAGTCGAGCAGCATGCAGGAGGTGGCGTAGTGGCCCGGGATGTTCTCCTTACCCGGTCGCTTGCGGCACAGGATCGCCTTGCCGCCCATGTCGCGGGTCAAGAGCTCCCACACGTCGCCGACCGCGAAAATGTCCGGATCGACGATCACCGCCCTGCCCTCGTAGCCCATCTGCTCGGGCGGGGCGAAGCGCAAGGGCGTGAAGGACTGCAGATCGTCCATCCGCCATTCGCGCCACTCGCTGCCGCGCCTGAACTTCTGCCCCTCGCGCGCCCACAAGAACGGGAAATCGCGGGTGTGGAGGATCCGGATTTCGAGCGCCTCGGGATGCTTCGAGAAGCGGCGCATCGAGTGCGCCGAAACCAAGGCACCCACGTACTGCTTCTCGTTGGTGTGGATGAAGACCGCAAGCTTCACCGTGGACCCTCCCGTCCGGCGACCGAAGCTCGCCTAGCAGAAGCGCTTCGCGTCGCAAAGTCGCCGGGCGGTCGCGACCGCTTGCCGGCTGCCGGGCACTCCCCTACCTCCGCCCGCATCCCGCCTCGGAGTGGTCCCATGTCCCGGCCGCGCTGCCTGCCGATCCTCGAAAAGCTGGTCGCCTTCGACACGGTGAGCCGCAACCCGAACCGGCCCTTGGCCGACTGGGTCGAGGCCTATCTGCGCGGGCTCGGCGTCACGGTCCAGCGTGTGTCGGACGAGACCGGCCAATGGGTCAATCTCTGGGCCACGATCGGGCCCGCGGACGTGCCGGGCTACGTATTGTCCGGGCACACCGACGTCGTTCCGGTCGACGATCAACCGTGGAGTTCCGATCCCTTCCGGCTGCGGGTCGAAAACGGCCGGGCCTACGGCCGCGGCACGACCGACATGAAGGGCTTCGATGCCTGTGTCTTGGCCATGGTCCCGGCGATGCTCGAAAAGCCCTTGGCTCGGCCGATCCACCTCGCCCTCTCCTACGACGAGGAGGTGGGCTGTAAGGGTGTGCGCCGCCTCTTGGCCCAGCTCGACCGGCTGTGCCCCGTCCGCCCCGCGGGCGTGATCGTGGGCGAGCCGACCTCGATGGAGGTCGTGATCGCCCACAAGGGCAAGGAGAGCTATCGGACCACGGTCACCGGCACCTCGGCCCATTCCTCGCTCGCACCTTCGGCGGTCAACGCCGTCGAATGGGCGGCCGAGCTCGTCGTCGCGATCCGCGCCATCGGCCGGAGGCTCGCCACCGAAGGCCCGTTCGATCCGCTCTTCGACGTGCCGCACTCGACCGCGCACGTGGGCCAGATCCACGGCGGGACGACCTTGAACATCGTCCCCGAGCTCTGCTGGTTCGATTGGGAGTTCCGCACGCTTCCCGAGGTCGATCTTCCGGCGCTCGTGGCCGAGGTGCGGGCGCTCGCCCTCGAGCGGCTCTTGCCGGCGATGCGCAAGATCGCCCCCCACGTCGAGATCCGCTTCGAGCAGCTCACCGAACTGCCGCCCGTCGACATCGCCCCCGACCATCCCCTCACCACGCTCACCAAGGCCTTGGCCGGCAAGAACGGCCACAAAAAGGTCGCTTACGGGACCGAGGGTGGGCTTTTCCGCCGCGACGGCGGGATCCCGGCCGTGGTCTGCGGCCCGGGCGACATCGAACAGGCCCACAAGCCCGACGAGTTCGTCGAGCTCTCCGAGCTCGCCCTCTGTGAGGCCTTCCTCGAGCGGCTGATCGCCCACTGCCGGGCCTGAGGCGGGATGCGCCGCCGCCACCCGATCCGGCTCGCCGCCTCGTGTTCCGGGGCGCGGCGCGGGGCGTCGACCCGCGGCGCTCTTGTGGACATGGTCCGATTATCGGAATATGATCTCCTCACCCCGCCGATCCCACGGCCGCCGGAGAAGCCATGCCGCAAGCCGCCGTCCCCCGCCCCCGCAGCGAGGCCCAACGCCGAGCCTCGCGGCGCAACGGCGCCCGCTCGCGCGGGCCGGTCACCGCCGAAGGCAAGGCCCGTGCGGCGCGCAACGCCCTGCGCCACGGCCTCTGCTCGGCCGCGACCCTGCTCCTCCCCGGCGAGGACCCGAACGAGTTCGCCGAGCTCCTCGCCGATCTGCGCGCCGAGCATCGGCCGCGGGATTTGACCGAAGACCTTCTGGTCCAGCGCCTCGCCGTCACCTTCTGGAAGCTCGCCCGCTGCGACCGGCTCGAGGCCGGACTCGGCCGTTGCCGACCCCGCCCGCCGGCCGGCCGGATCTACCCCGACGGCACGCCCGTCCTGCTCACCCGAACGGCCGAGCTCGCCACCCTCTCGGCGCACGCCGCCCGGCTCGAGCGCGCGCTGAACCGGATCTTGAAGGCCCTCGCCGACCGACCGGCAGCGACCACCCGCGGTGCCGACCTCCCCGACGAGCAGCCCACCGCGGCCGGCAGCGGAAATCGGTCGAACGAACCCGAGGCGTCGCCGTCGCGCGCCCGCCCCGCCCCGGCAGCGCGACGCTCGGCCTCGGGGACCGCGGCCGAGACTCGCGCGAACGAACCCGAGCCGCCCGCGCCCGCGCGCGAACCACCGCCGCCCGCCTTCCCGAGCACAACTCGCCCGAACGAAGCCGAGCCCGG
>Ga0308408_1000321_pt1 | contig 28815 bp, 35 predicted proteins | sample HotsprSampleMSe3_FD_203466 | JGI IMG/M metagenome (GOLD analysis project Ga0308408, IMG submission 203466) | Hot spring phototrophic mat microbial communities from Mushroom Spring, Yellowstone National Park, Wyoming, United States - 20060912_MSe3 ... | reverse complement strand
ACCGCGAGTTGGTCGATTGTGACTATTGCGACAACCTGCCGCGCGACAACACCTATCCGTCTCCTCTAGCTGTACGCAATGTCTTGTGGGACGTTGCAGCCGAGCTAGGTTGGACGCATTTTCTTGTGCTCGATGACGACTACCAAAGTATATCTGGCTCACTGGCTTGGCGTCTTGCTTCACACGAGAGGTCGCTTGTCAAAGACTTGTCGAAATTCCCGAACTACTTAGATCGTTTGTTTGCTATATTCTGGGACTTTCTGGACGATTGCCCGAATGTGATGTGTATCTGCATGGCGCAAACGGGCGAGTTTGCAAACAACGAGTTTCGCAAAGTCATGCAGACATTTTTTCTGAGGACAGACAGGCGCTTTGACTTTGTGGGGCGTGGCAATGATGATGTCACGACCTACTATGTGCATGGGCTGAGGGGCAAGCTATTCCTTCAGAATTACACGTGTGTTGTCAAGCAGATGAGGACGCAACGCAATCCCGGTGGCCTGACAGACTACTACAAGATATTCGGCACATATGCGAAGTCGTTTTACACGTTTATGCAATGGCCAGGAAATTGCCGCGTATCGTTTGTCTCCTTTGTCAATAGACTACATCATTCGATATTCAAACATAGTTACCCTGAGATATTGAGGTCGGTGTATGCATGATAATGAAACTGTTGGCATATTTGAATGGAATCTTAGTGTGCGCGAATTGTACGATAATATGCTGGATAACTATCCAAATGTTCAGATTAGTGAACAGGAATTCCGTGCTTTACTAAAGCGTGCGCTGGACAAGTATTACCAAGATGGCGATGAAGTGCCAGCGATGCTCTTACTTGCTGGCCTGATACGGTTGTATCAGGGAAAAACATGATCGTGTGTTATCATGGCTGAAGCGGCACGCTTTCCATTCGATACACTCTTCCACCTGGTCAATTCGACTAAATTTGGATTAGTAATTGACCGGCGACTGTTTCGCCTCATGCGCGACATATCGGGCATGTCGTTTTTGGCTACGGCTGATAGAAAGTATGTCAACCTGTATCGCTTTATCCTCTGGGTACTGGCCGAAGTCGCACGTGGCAGAAACTTGTCAGCGATCGACGCCGAAATACAAGCCAAACGCTATGAACGACACCGTGATAACATGGCGCTGCGCATCAAGTCGATGTCGCAAATATCACGCGACATCGCACCGACTATGCCTGAGCGCACAGATGTCGAAGGCTATGTCCGCGCACGCCAGGACTTCCGCTTTTTCTGCGAACACTTTCTGTCGTCAGTCTTCTATCTGAAGTGGTCGCGCGATCATCTTCGCGCCATCGAAAAGATCGAACGCGCCGTCTTGTCGGGTGGCCAATTCGCATTCGCAATGCCGCGTGGCAGCGGCAAAACTGTCCTGAGCATCGCTGCGTGCCTGTGGGCGATCCTTTACGGTCACCACGAATTCGTTGTGCTCATCGGATCAGACGAAGAGCATGCCATTTCGATGCTGGACACAATCAAGACAGAGCTGGAGACGAACGACAAACTGCATGCGGCATTCCCTGAAGCCACGCATCCCATTCGGTGCTTGTCGGGAATTACGAAGCGCTCGCATGGACAGTTGTTTCGTGGTGAACGCACACATATCGAGTGTACTGCTAACTCGCTGACACTGGCCACGATTCCTGGTGCGCTCTGCTCTGGCGCTGCCATTCGTGTGTCAGGAATTACTGGCCGCATTCGTGGCATGACATTCCATCGGCCTGATGGTCGGACAGTCAGACCGTCATTGGTCGTCATCGACGATCCGCAGACAGACGAGTCGGCACGCTCACCCACACAATGCGCCATGCGTGAAAACATCTTGAATGGTGCTATCCTGGGCCTGGCTGGCCCGGGCAAAAAGATCAGTGCGATTATGCCCTGCACGGTTATCTACCCTAACGACTTGGCCGACCGCGTCCTCAACCGCGACCTGCATCCGGAATGGTCGGGTGAACGCATGAAGATGCTCTACGCCATGCCGGAAAACTTGAATCTTTGGTACGAGTACAAGCGCATCCTCGATGAGTGTCTGGCCAGTGGCAGCGGCATCGAAAAGGCAAACGAATTCTATCAGGCACATCGTGAGGAGATGGACCGTGGTGCAGTTGTCGCCTGGCCCGAGCGATTCAATCATGACGAGCTGTCAGCGATCCAGCATGCCATGAATCTGTGGCTCCGTGATGACCGATCGTTTCAAGCTGAGTATCAGAACACACCGATACTCGATAACGCTGGCGTAGAGGAGTATCACCTGAACGCGTCGCTGTTGTCGAAACGTCTGAGCATGCAGCCACGTGGTGTAGTGCCGGCTGGCTGCACTACACTGACTGCCTTCATCGACTCGCACCAAAATGCAATCTACTACCTAGTCTGCGCCTGGACTGAGACTTTCGACGGCTATGTGATTGACTACGGAACGACGCCAGAGCAGTCGGTCAGTTACTTCTCACTTCGTGAGATTCCGGTCACACTGCAGTCGTACTACAACACGAATTCCGTTGAGACGATGGTATCACGTGGCATCGCTGAGACAATCGAGAAGCTGATGTCGAGATCATATCCTGTGGCCGACAGCAATGCCACACTCAAGATCGAACGCTGTCTTGTGGACGCAAGCTGGGGCGCTATGACGGATGTCGTGTACAAGACTTGCAAAGACAGCGTCTATGCTGCGTCAGTTTTTCCATCGCATGGCAAATATGTGGGTGCATCGTCTAGGCCTATGAACGAATGGTCGAAAGGTGGTGCTGTGCGTGTGGGACTACACTGGCGAATCCATCTTCGTGAGCGTGGCATTCGCCATGTCGTCTTTGACACGAACTTTTGGAAGTCGTTTGTGTACTCGCGGCTTGTGACAGAACGTGGCCAGTCTGGTACGCTCTTCGTATTCGGTACTAATGCTGCAGCACATCGGCTGTTTTTCGATCACCTGCTTTCTGAGTATTTTGTCCCGGTCGAGTCTCGAGGCAGAATCGTCAACGAATGGAAACTGCGGGCCAGCAACGATGACAATCACTGGTGGGACTGCCTGGTGGGCGCTGCAGTGGCCGCATCGATTCAAGGCGTCTCGCTGCCCGAACATGCTGAGAAGAGAAAGCGTGAGAAAGTGAACTTTGCCCAGTGGCAACGTGAAGCCAGGGCCAAGTATCTGAGGGCCTATGCACAGTGATGACGCACGCAAAGCGCGCCGACAGTATGGCATCGAATGCCCAAAGTGCGGCTGTGTCGATAGCCGAGTGTACTATGTGCGCCGGCGCTGGCGCTGCATCATTCGTGTGCGCATCTGCCGTGCCTGTGCAAGACGCTGGGTCACTGTGGAAAGACTGTCAGGGTCGAAGTGATTCCATTGGTGGAATCACTTCGACCCTGTGATACTCAAAGCCAAAACGCCATGCGTTACAATGCGTCTTAGTGGTGAGGAGACACGACTATGTCTGACGACAACAATAGCCTGGAGCAGACGATTCGTCAAGCTGCCGCTGAAGCCAGCGAAGTTTCGACTTCGATTGGCACAGTGAAACAACGCACGCTTCAAGAGTTGATTGAGGCGGACCGTTACTTGCGCTCGCTGGAGGCAGTCCAGAAGCCTGCCAGGGCGCTGAGATTTATTCGCTTGATCCCGAATGGTACAGTATGATCGGCTGGATCAGGAAACTACTGGGAACGAAGAGGCGCACGTCGGCCCGATTTGTACGCGTGCCGCTCAATGTGCGGGCCAAGTATGATGCGGCCATGACGACGGAGGAAAACCGTCGTCATTGGGCCAATGTCGATTACCTGTCGGCCAACGCCCTCAATTCCCCTGATGTTCGCAGTACTTTGCGTGCACGCTCTCGCTATGAAGTCGCCAACAACTGCTATGCTTTTGGCATCGTGATGACGAAAGCCAACCACATCGTTGGCACAGGACCGCGACTGCAAGTGAGATTCGAGTCGAAATTACTTTCCGATCAGATCGAGGCATCGTTTCGCCGCTGGTATGATCGCGTGGGCCTGGCTGAGAAAATTTGGACGGCCACAGTCGCCAAAATTCAAGACGGCGAGTCGTTCCTGATTGCGGTCACCAATCCCTTCATCGCAACTGATGGGGTGCAGTTAGACTACCGCCTGGTCGAATGTGATCAGGTGACCACGCCGTTTTGGTCGCCCACACCAGAGCAGCCTGTCGATGGCATCGTCTTTGATGCCTATGGCAACGTGCAGGCTTACCATGTCCTCAAAGAGCATCCTGGTGATGCCACGCTGGTGTCCAGCCGCTTTGAATATGACACGGTACCAGCGGAGCAAGTGATTCACATCTACACGAAGTATCGCCCTGGCCAGGCCCGTGGTATCCCCGAGATTACGCCGGCGTTGCCACTATTCGCTCAGTTACGACGCTACACTCTAGCAGTCCTCTCGGCTGCTGAGACGGCGGCAGACTTTGCGGGTATCCTCTACACAGATGCCCCACCTGGTGGCGAGGCCATTGAGGCTGAGGAATGGGTACCAGTCGAGCTGGAACGGCGCATGCTCGTCACCATGCCAGCTGGCTGGAAAATGGAGCAGCTTCGTGTCGAGCAGCCATCGACAACGTATGGCGACTTCAAGAGGCAATTACTTTCCGAGATTGCGCGCTGTCTCCACATGCCCTATAACGTTGCAGCCTGTGACAGCAGCAGCCACAACTTTTCATCGGGCCGGCTGGACATGACCAGTTACTTCCGCTCCATCGCTATCGAGCAGGCGAATCTGCGCCGCACGGTCCTGGATCGCATCTTCTACACGTGGCTGCGCGAGTATCTGCTGGCCAATTCCTTACCGCTGACACTGGAAAACGAGATTGAAACGGCGTGGTTTTGGGACGGCATGCCAGCGATCGACCCGCTCAAAGAAGCCAATGCAGTTGATACTCGGCTGCGCACGGGAGTAACTACGCTGGCGCATGAGTGTGCGACGCAGGGCCTGGACTGGGAGGAAGTTTTGCGTCAGCGTGCACGTGAAGTTGAGTTGATGCGCGAGTTAGGCCTGCCGCTGACAACGGAGAATCCATCGAAACAGACTTCCATTCCTGAAGACGAAAGGGAGGGCGTAGAAGATGAAAAGATGCCGGCTGACATCTGAGGAATTGCGCATTCGCTTTGCTTTGCCTGAAGACGAAGAAGAAGACGAAGAAAAGGAGACTGTCGATGGCCAAAACGACGAAGAAGACGATGACGAAGAAGAAACCGACGACGAAGACGAAAGCAGTGACGAAGAAGACGATGACGAAGAAAAAGATGCCCAGGCCCAGGCCCAGGGCCAAAAGGAGCCAAAGCAAGCCACAGGCAGTATGCCGAGATTCCGTGTGCTTGCCTACACGGGAGGGAAAATTCGAGTCTCGGGCTGGCAACAACCTGTAGTCGTGGACCTGGCTGGCCTGGAGATTCCGAGCCAAAAAATTCCAGTCCGGTTCAACCACGACCCCAATAGTGGCATCGGGCACACCACGAAGATCGCAGTTGTGGAGTCGGCGCTGGTTGCTGAAGGTGTGATTTCGCGCTCGACTGCTGCTGCGATGGAAGTGATCGAGTCGGCGAAAAAAGGATTCCCCTGGCAGGCATCGGTGGGCCTGTCGGTTGAGGAGTATGAGGAGATCGACGAAGACGAAGATGTCGAAGTCAATGGATCGAAGTTTACCGGACCGCTGATCGTAATTTCGCGGTCGATCCTAGACGAGATCAGTTTCGTTGACTTGGGTGCGGACCGAAACACCACGGTTTCAGTGGCTGCGAATAGGAGTATCACGATGACAACGAACGAACAATCGACCAGCAAAAACGACACGTCGGCAAAGGCGATTATCGCCCGAGCAAAAGCAGAACGGCGGCGCTTAGCTGCCATTCGCGCTCTCATTGAAGAGGCAGCGTCGAGTCGCCATGTGGACATCGAGCTGTTGGAGCGCATCGCTGCACAAGCTGAAGAGGAAGGCTGGGATGTCCAGCGGACCGAGCTGGAGATTCTGCGTGCGACACGACCGCGCGTCAAAGAGATTGGCCAGCGTCAGAAGACTTACACGCCAGCTGTGATCGAGGCGGCGCTCTGCCTGTCCTGTGGCATTCCTGATGAGCGACTCGCTAAGGATCGTGACTACGGTGAAAAGGTGGTTGAGCAGGCCTGGCCGCTCAGACGCCGAGGACTACTAGGCATGCTTTCGCTGGCGCTGGAGGCCTCGGGGGTGCGCGTGCCTTACAATCCTAACGAGCTGTATGACACCATCGTGCAGATGCAACGCTCGCCCAACCTGCAAGCGGCTGGCTTTTCCACGGTCAACTTGCCTGGTATCCTGGGCAATGTCGCCAACAAGATACTGCTGGATGCGTTTACTCAGCAGCCGGTCACCTATGACCAGATCGCTGCGATTGAGGACTTTTCCAACTTCCACGTTCACAACATCTATCGCTTGGATGCTACGGGATCGTTTGTTCGTGTGCCGCATGATGGTGAGTTGCCGCATGGGCAACTAGTCGAGTCGGCCTACACGAACAAGCTGGACACCTATGGCATGATGTTGACGATCACACGCCAACAGATCGTCAACGATGACCTGGGAGCGTTCAAGTCGCTCATCGCTCAGTTGGGCCGACGCGCTCGCATCGCACTGGAGCGTGCCCTGTACAACGTGGTCATGGAAGCGACCGACAACTTCTATAGCGCAGCGAATGGCAACCGGTTGACATCGGCACCGCTGGGCATTGACTCGATTGGCCGCGCTCGCGCAGCACTTTCCAAGATGCTCGATGCGAATGGTGATCCGCTGGCCATCGAGGGCCAGTACATCCTAGTACCGCCTGAATTAGAGCCGCTGGCACTGCAAATTTACACATCGATGACACTGAATGAAACGACTGAGGTGAACAGGCCCAGGCCGGTCAACAACCCATACGTGAATCGTTACAAGCCGATTTCATCTCCATTCCTTTCCAGTGGCTCAGGTGCTGGCCAGTCGCCGACAACCTGGTATATGATCGCCAACCCTTCGCTAGTGCCAGCGTTTCAGGTTGCATTCCTGGAGGGCCGGCGCGCACCGACTATTGAGACTGCAGACACAGAATTTCGCACACTGGGACTGTCGATGCGGGCGTATTGGGACTTTGGTGTCGCGCGCATTGATCCACGTGGCGCCATCAAGGCGACAGCGTAATGCTAGGGAGGTGATAACATGAGGGCAGTTTACGTTGGTGTTGGGGACTCGATTCCTTACATTCCCAGCAGCGATGTACCGGCTGGTGAGGTCGTATCGTTTGCTGGTGATCGTGTGTATGGGGTCACACGCAGTCCTATCCTGGCTGGCGAGTTGGGATCGCTGGCAACAGTAGGCGTTTTCGACCTGGCCAAAGGAAGTGATAGCTTCGTAGTCGGTGACGAAGTTTATTGGGACAAGACTAACAAAGTCGCAGTCAAGACTGCTGGGGCCAATCGTTTTCGCATTGGCCTGTGTTACCGTGATGCGGCTGCAACGGATGCACGGGTTCGAGTGAAGATCGGTTGACATGCCATCGTATCATGAAGCGATCGCATGGTTCCACACAACCCTGCGCGACAAAGTTACGCGCAGGGTTGTGTGGGTACGCAATGGCAACGCTTGGGAAGTCAGGGCGGTGCCTGTCGATGGAAATTGGCGCAATTCCTATGCGACTGGTGTTGTGCTTTATGCGCAATCGACCAATCGCCAGTGGCTGGTGTGGTCGGAAGACTTGCCGGTAGTGCCGCAGCGAGGTGATCGCATCATCGAAAATGTGCGCGGCGTCAATGTTGTCCACGAAGTGCTCTCTGGTGACGGTGAGCCGGACTGGTCGTGGGCGGACTACGAACACAAGTTTTTGGTAGTTCGCACTCGCATGATCGGAAGCTAGGCAAACACGATGGGCGCAATCATAGACTTGGCTCGACACGTAACGAATGAACTGGCTGGTGCCAGTCTGCCGCTGAGCGCTGAGGTGAGTTTGGAATATCACCCGACCATCGATGTGACCGACAATCGACTGCTTGTCTCAGTGGTGCCGCGCGAGGTTCGAGATCAAAATGAATCGAGGGATCGTTACTCGCTGTACATCACGCTTGAGGTCGTGATCAGGAAAAAGCTGAATGACGATGTGCAAGTTGGGATCATGATCGACTATGTTGAGGCGCTGATACGCGAGTTGGAGAGAATGCGATTGCCAAATGGCTACCATGGCCTGAACGTCGCTGCATCGCCGCTTTACTTCCACGAGTATCTGGACACGCATAGGCTTTTTGTGAACACGACTAGCTGTGAGTATGTTTACTTGGTGTAGTGGTCATGCTGTCAGCGTCATTTTCGCTAGCTAAGGATAGTTTTTTTGATCGCTCCAGGGTGATGCGCGCGGTGGAGCGTGGGCGTCGCAAAGCGCTGTCACGCTATGGGGCGTATGTGCGCAAGATCGCCCAGAACAGCATGAAGAGGCGAAAAGGAGTAGCACCGCCAGGCATGCCACCGTATGTACACGTGGGCTTGCTCAAGCAGCATATTTACTTCACCTATGATGCGGCCAAGCAAAGCGTTGTGATTGGGCCGATCCTCATCAAGGCGGGATCGGTAGTGCCATCGCTATTGGAGTATAGTGGGATCATTGGAAAAAAGGTTTACGAGGCTCGGCCCTATATGCGACCTGCTCACCGTCAGGGCCTGGCCAGACTGAGCGACTTCATAAAAGACTTTGTGACAGGGGGGTGACATCATGCCTACACGCCGCGGAATGGACGCAAAACTGTTTGTCGAAATGGCAAATAACGACTTCCAGGAAGTCACGACGGTCCGCGATGTCAATCTAGCGACTGAAGACGCAGAAGCGGATGCGACAGCGCGTGGTAATCAAGGCTGGCGAGTGATGATTCAGACACTCCGATCGCTTACAGTCGAGGTGGAAACGATTTGGGATACTGAATCGGCGCAGTTGATGAAGCTGGTCAAGGCACATAGGGATCGCACTCCGGTTCGTGTGCGTGTGCTAGACGCTACCAACGGTGCTGGTGTCGAATTCCTAGCAGTGGTGACTTCGGTGAGGAGACAAGAACCGCTTGAGGAAGTTGTCACTGCGACGTTGACAATCAAACCTGCACCATCACCCACGGTGCCACAGTGGGTGGGACTACCTGACTAACGAGTGAGAAACGACTATGCGCACGATTACAGACTCGGTTGGGCGTATTTGGACGATCAAACTGGACTGCAAACGGGCGCTGGCAATCCGCACAACGTGCGGAGTTGATCTGCTTTCGTTCAAAAACGTGGACAAACTGTTCACGACACTGCTAGAAGACTTCTCAGTCGCGCTCAAAGTCGCTTGGGAGATGCTGGAACCGGTGGAAAAACGGCCTGAATTCGAGGAGTTTTCGACTTATTTTCGTGGTGACAGCCTAGAGACACTGATCGAGGCTGTCTTCCAGGAGTGTATCGATTTTTTCCCGTTCGAGAAGATGCGGAAAGCATTGCGCGCTGGCTGGGAGCGCAGCCGAAACGAACTGGAAAAGGCGTTTCAGACGATCGAGGAGAAGTTTCAGAACGAGCCGCTGCCGACTACGAACGGTTGATCTTTGTTTACGCGGGCATTTTGGGCGTCGAGCCGTGGAGTTTTACACTGCGCCAGTTGTTCATGATGGTGCAGGCCCGCCTGATCTCGGACTGGAATATGTTCTCGGCGCTCATGTCGCTCATCGCAAATTGTCACCGAGATAGACGCAACACTCCCGAATTCACGCCGGACCATTTTCATCCTCTAGTACAAGCTAGGGTCGAGTCTGAGAAGATTACAGTGCGCGAGTTTTACGAGCTATTGACACGAGGTGGTCATGGCGAGCGCAGGGGAGATTAGGGCTGGCAGGGCGTATGTTGAGCTGGCGCTGCGTGATAACAAATTCACGCAGGCGCTGCAGGCTGTATCGCAGAAGCTGGCCAACTTCTCACAGTCGCTACTTCGCATGAGCGCACAAGTCGGTGCCATTGGCCTGGGCCTGGGGGGAGCGTTTGGCAAAGCGTTGTCATCGTTTGCATCGACTGGCAACGAGTTGCAAAAGATGTCAGAACGCACGGGCCTGTCGGCAAAGCTACTGAGCGAGCTAGCCTATGCTGGAAAGGTGGCTGGCTTCGAGCTGAGCGTTGTCGAAGACGCTGCGAAGAACATGCGAGAGGCGCTCTCGCAGAAAAATGTTGGCGAGAATGTGCTCATGGCCGACATGACGCAGCAATTCGAGGCTGTTCTCAGATACTTGGCATCGATTGAAGACTCGACCAAGCGCACGGAAGCTGCGATTGAGATATTCGGTAGAACCGCTGGTCCTGTCCTGGCCACCTATCTGAATAGTGGTGAACGTGGCATCGAGGCACTACGCAAGCAAGGGCAAGCGCTTGGTGTCACTTGGACCGATGAGCAGGCCAAGTTGGCAGCGAAAACTACGCAGGCCTGGACGCAGATTCGAGGGGTGATCGGTTCAGTTGTCGATGTCATCGGTGAGACAGTGGCACCGGTGTTTCAGATGGTCGCTGACAGCGTGGTGCCAGCGATTGCGAACTTGCGAGCATTTGTGGAACGCAACCGCGAGTTGATTGTGACCGTTGTGGGTGTCACGGCTGGCCTAATCACCTTCTCAGCAGTGGTCGCTACAGTTGGTGTTACGATCTTTGGTGTCGTGGTCGCAATCAAAGCGGTCTTAGGTGTGCTGGCGCTACTGACGACCGCGATCACTGCGCTTTTGTCTCCGATTGGGTTATTGGTAGCGGCCACTGGTGGGCTGATCGCAATCTGGGCGACGCAGACAGAGACAGGGCGCAAGATGTCGGAGGACCTGACGCAGTCGTTCCAGCAGATCAAAAGTGAATTCATGGACGCCTGGGACGCCATTGTCTTGTCGGTCAAGTCGGGTGACTTGGAGAGCGCATTTGAGATACTGGGCAATGCAGTGGATCGCCTGTGGCGTGGCATCATTGTGGGCCTGCGCGAGAAGTGGAACGAGTTTGTGGACTGGATCGTGAATTCGCTTAGGCGTAATCCCTGGATATTGCCACTGATCGGTGCAGTGGCCGGTGGCATGATTGCGGGGCCATGGGGCGCATTGGCTGGTGGCTTGATCGGCCTAGGCGGCCAGTTGGGACTCGAGCTATTCCACGAGGAGATAAAAGACGCCCTCAAGGTCGATCTGTCGGAGGCGAATCAGAAGCTGATTGAGTCGCAGGAGCGGCTACGCCAGTCGATTGAGAAAGCGAATCAGAAGCATAGAGGTGCACCACCACCGCCGGTAGTGCCACCACAAGCCAGCAGTCAGATGAAACCAGACGAGCTAAAACAGTATCTGACTAGCGCGCGCGGTTTGTTTGTGGCCACGCGTGCGATGGCGCAGTTGTACTATGACACGAAACGCGAGGAGACGAATAGTCTGCTCAGGAATATCCTTGATGAGGTGCGACGTGTCAAGCAGCAGGTGGAAAATGGGATGAGGGTGGATTGATATGTCGGTGACGCTAGTCGAAATGGCGGATTCCAGGCAGGTGTCGGTAAGCACTGAAGATGCGAAAATTACGTTTCGCTTTCTCGCTTTTGGCTCGATGAATGAGGGTGATATATTGGCGGCGACATATGCCCAGACGCCGCCGGTGTATCAGGGGCTGATTCGCTCGGAAGTCAATGTCGAGCCGTTTGAGAAGACCGACGGTGTCTGGAATGTTACGGTCACGTATAAGCCGACGAGTCGATCGGGGACAGACACGCCAGTGGGTGAGCAGCCTAGTCCACCGAGGGGTGGTGGTGGGGCAGGCCAGCTAGTTGGGCCATCGTTTTCGGTTGATCTGGTCGGTGATACAGTCAAGATCACACAGTCGATTCGCACGACTGGGAATGTGGCGCCTGGTGGGGTACTGTTTGGTGTGAATTTGCGCGTCGTGGGGCAGAACACAGTGGTGCCGGATGCGATTGTTGGTCCAGGAATGGTCGGGGCCACGATCTTTGTGGTCGGTGGCCCGCGCCAGTGGCGCTATGGTGGATACATGATCACGGCTGTTGATGTGAACAACAACACCCTGACACTGGATGCTATGCCGGCACCAGTGGGGACAGCTAATGGCGTGTGGCAGATGCCAACGCCTGGGCCCAGCTATCGCAGAGCGATCGGTGTGACTGAAAACAGTGTCGAGGGTTGTGATGTCTATGTGCCGCGCTTCGAGTGGTCAGTGACGTATCAGGCCAATGCACTTTCGTGGGACTATCTGATGACAGTGTGGCGCCTGGTCGGGCGCAAAAACAAAGATCGCTTCTATGGGGCCAACCCTGGCGAGGTGCTCTATCTAGGCATGAACGGATCGTACTCAGTGAGTGATCGCTGGTCGATCACGCACAAGTTTAGTGTGATCCCGAATGAGCTGAACGTAAAGGTGTCGGATGAGATCGTGATTCCGCTGAAAAGGGGTTGGGACTATTTGTGGGTGCGATACAAGAGAATTGTAGAGGGTAACACGGTGATGCATGTGCCGGCGGTCGCTTACACTGAGGAAGTGATCCCTGATGGTGACTTCAACTTACTCGGAATAGGAAACTGACCATGAGTGACGACTATCGCAAGTTGTTTCCTGGTGATCCGGTTGGCCGCGTGTTGTCAGCGAATCGGATCAACATGATGATTGACGCGGCGAAGTTTGCACGCATGCTGCATCGTGTTGAGCATGGTGCGAGGGGGTTGACGTTTGAGGAACCGCTGCCTGCTTTGACTGTGTATGCGACAGGAATGGCCACAAATATCGGTGCCGTGATTGGCTTGACAGCGCCACAAGGTTGGAGGGGACCGGTTGAGGAATGGATCGCAGAGGCGCAGAGGAAGCCGATTTTTTTGGCGACTTCGCCTGCACGTGGCCAACCGTTTGGCATCGCAGTCGATCCGTCGAACGACTTGAACGAAGCGTTTCGAGTCGCTGTATCTGGACTAGCGTTCACATTTGTGAGGCGACCGGCTGACGATATGGAACTGTACGAATACGCAGACGTGATCGACAACGAAACCGGTGGTCTTCTGTCCGTACCGAATGGGCCGGCTCGTGTGATTGCGTCGAGGCCACATTCAGGACTTTGGCATTTAGCGCTGGTGCAGTTGGATGCACGTGACAGGCAGGAGATTGTACTGGTGACAAGCGGTGGCCAGTCAGGTGGCGGTTCCAGCGGTCTTCAAAACGGATATGTGCAGCGGTTCGTCAATGGCGTGTGGATGAATGCGTTTGAGTGTTATGTCTTAGACTTGAACGGTTGACATGGCGCTACAACCTGGCAGATACATTGGTCATTTTCTGGGCCTGGCCAGCGATGGCAAGCCGATATACGCAGTGTATTGCTGTGTGCCGGACCAGCAGCAGGATTCCGACTTACCGAGTTTTGTTTCGGTTTCTGAATCGACATCGGATTCGGTATCGTGGGATAGTTTCCCGCCGTCGAGTTACCCTGATTCAGGTGGCAGCGCTCCAGGAGGCGGCGGTGGTGGTGTCCCCTGTACCAACTGCTTGTCTCGCCTGTGCGTAGTGCGCGATGAGACGGGCCGCATCGTGGACATTTACTACTACACGGATGATGGCGACTACGTGCGTGTACCCGACTGTGGCTACTACGGATCGTCACCGTCTAGCGATAGTGGCAGTGGCAATAGTGGTGGTGATGGCGGTAGTGGCGGTGGTGGTGGTGGCGACATATGCTGTCCGCCTGGTGATGTTCCTTACGTTGTTGAATACAACGTTACGGTGAATGGTCAAACGTATAGCGGTGTTACTTATGAGGATTATTGGTCTGGCACACAATATGGCACTGTCACCGCTTGGCATCCTAATTCATTGTGCAATCCGCCCTATCTTTTCTTAGATTTTTTGGCAGGCTGTTTGCCTGGCGTTAGTGCTGGAGTAAGTTTGTGGATTCGTTGTGGATTTAGTCTTATTTGCTATTTAGCAACGCCGGACGATATAGATGTTACGGTTACCGGCTGTCCAGGCCTACCAACGTTTTACTTTACGATTCGGCCTGGTCGTTGCGCATCAGGTTCGTTCGTAATTAGGCCCGCTTGAGATGTAAGGCATGTTCGATGATCCACTTCCAGAACCGGTCAATCCTAAACGTGCCCCAAACTGGCACGCATGTCCGAACGTCATCAAAGCACATCACGATGCACTCGAACGTGTTATTGACTTGACCGCGCAAGAGGAGTATCCAGTCGGTGACGAAGAGGGTGAATTCGCAGTCGTGATCGCTGGTGGTGGCAAGTATTGGCTGGGCGCAGCGTTGTGTTGTCACATGCTTAGGCACTATGGCTACGACGGCGTGATTGAAGTGTGGCATGGACATCATTTTGACAGCGAGCCAGTGGAGCCACGGATAGTCGAGGGCCTGGACGTGCGCATCGTCAATGCATGCGAAGTGATGCAGAAGAGCAAGCCGCGCATTGTCGATGGCTACGGAGCCAAGGTGCATGCGATCAGGAATTGTCGCTATCGCAGAATACTTTTTCTCGATGCAGATGCCTACCCAGTGTCAGCGATCAGATCGCTGGTGGAGTATGCGCGCAAATATCCAATCTGCTACTGGGCCGACTTTCCGCACATGGCGCTCAATCTCAAGTGGTCGAAGTTAGTTGACGAATTTCGCCATGTGCCGCAGGTACAGGGTGGACAGTTGCTGATTGACCGGCAGAGGGCATGGCAGGCGATCTTGATTGCGGACTGGCTGTGCCAGCACAGTGATTTTTACTTTCGCTACTTCTTTGGTGACCAGGATGCGATTCGCTTGGCGTTAGGTGTCACGCAGGTCGAGCATCGAACGATTGAAAATGTAAGGTGGGCACCGCCGGCGATCGTATGTGAGTTTCAGGGTAAGCCGGTATTTGTACATCGTGTTGCAGCGAAGCCGTTCCTGACCAAAGATATTCGCAATCGCCGCGATGTCTTTGGGTACTGCCCACGGCTGCCGGAGGAAAGTGTCGTGTATACCAAGTTTCAAACGCTTTACAAGGCATTAGACAATAGTGACATTGTGGAGACTTACAGAAAGGTTTATGAGGCGAATGTGTGGGATCATGCGAAGTGCGAAGACTTTTTCCCACAGGGACGCACGCTGGAGTATGTCAACCTAGTGACATTGGTCATTCGAGCATCACGAGCGAAAACGGTACTTGACCTAGGTTGTGGCCCGGGCTGGATTACTGAGGAAATTGCACGCAGATGCCAGGCCAGTGTCATCGGCATAGACTTGCTGCCACTGTGGTCGGGCCGTAACAGTTACGCATGTGAGTTTCGCCAGGCGGATATGCGTGAAGTTGAAAAGTTGCCGCAAGCTGATGTGGTGCTGTGCAAAGATGTACTGCACCACTGGCCTAACGTGGACATTGTTCGCTTCCTGGACGCATACTTGAAACGTGAGGACTGGCAGGTGCTGATCGTAACCAATGACAGTCACCAATTCACAGATGACACGTGGCATGGTGGATACAGAGCGCTTAGTCCAGAACGTGAGCCATTGAAAGCATTTTCACCTTGGCAAAAATTCCACTATGCACACAAGTCTATTCTGGTCAAATTCCGAAGCGCTTGACTGGAACGGTACATTGGTATATTTTTCTCTTGCCACGATTTTCCTTACGGGAGGGTAAGGCATGAATAGTCGCATTGTTCGAGGCAAAGAGTCGAAACCGCCGCGCATACTTCTCTATGGCACCGAGGGCATCGGCAAAACTACGTTTGCTGCTGGTGCGCCGAAACCGATCTTCATCCCGACTGAGGATGGACTGGGCGAGCTGGAGGTTGACCGCTTCCCACTGTGCGAAGACTTTGAGTCGGTGTTGGGTCATCTAACCTGGCTCATCGATGGCGCGCATGACTACGAGACTGTGGTCATCGACAGTCTGGACTGGCTCGAACGTCTCATTCATGATCACGTGTGCATGCAGAACAATGTGGACACGATTGAGCGTGTGGACGGCGGTTACGGTCGTGGATATCTGGCCGCGCTAGCACAGTGGCGCAAAGTACTTTCGTTTCTGCAGAAGCTACGTGATGATCGCTCGATGATCGTGCTCTTGATTGCGCATGCGAAGATTGAGCGCTTTGAAGACCCGGAGACGCTGGCTTATGACAGATATATGCCACGGCTGCATCGCTCGAGCGCTGCGCTGGTGACGGAATGGTGCGACGCAGTATTTTTCGCACACTGGCGCTTTGCATTGCGCGTTGAGCAGGGCACGTTTGGCAAGTCGAGGAACATCCCCATGTCAGGGCCAAATGCTGACAGGGTGATGCGTGTGTCGGGCGGTCCGACATGCGTGGCTAAGAACCGGTACGGCCTGACAGGCGAGCTACCGCTGGATTGGAATGCGTTTGCTCGCGCTGTCGTAAAGGAGGGTTAGTGCGATGGTCCAGATCGGCGACTTTGATGCATCGGGAATTTCGCTGCCAGGAGTATTGCCGGAAGGCGAGTATGTGGTGTCGATCGCCAACACGGCCCTGGTACCGAACCGCAGGAATAATGGCCAGCACCTGTGGATCGAGTTTGTGGTCCAGCAGCCGGCGCAATACTTTGGCCGCGCGTTGTCAGTGCGGCTCAACCTGTACCATGACAATCCCATGGCAGTCGAAATGGCGCGCGCTGAGTTGGCAGCGATTTGTCGCGCAGCGGGCAAGATACGAATCCAGGATACACAAGAGTTGCACGGCAGGATGATCCGCATACTGGTGCGCCATGAGGTGACATCGCAGGGCAGAAAAGTGGCCAGGCCAGTCGAGTATCTGGAATACCTGGGCCCAGGCGTAACAATGACACAACCGCCGCTGCAACAGCCTAAGAGCAATCCTGAGAATGCATGGCGACGCAACGCTTGAAGTCGAGTTGCCATACCCGCCGTCAGTCAACCACTACTGGCGCTATGCTCGTGGCCGGTTCTACATATCGCCGGCAGGGCATAGATACCGCGAGGCAGTGGCTGAATCACTTGCTGATTACCAGAAACTAACCGGTCCGGTCGCGCTGGAGATTGAGGTGTATCCGCCGGACAGACGCCGGCGCGACCTAGATAACATCCTCAAAAGCGTGCTCGATGCTCTGGAGCATGCTGGCGCTTTCGATGATGACGCCCAAGTGGCGTCTATTTTTGTGCAACGCAGGGAAGTCGTGAGGGAGGGCAGGTGTCGTGTTCGACTACGAAAAATTACTCCATGCAGCGATACGCTACGCCGAGTTAGGATACGAAGTATTCCCAGTCGCACCAAACGAAAAAAGACCGCTGACTGAGCATGGTGCCAAAGATGCGACAAGCGATGTGGAGAAAGTAAGGAGTTGGTGGCAACGCTATCCACTGGCCAACGTTGGCCTGGCTTGCAATGGCTTGCTGGTCGTGGATGTCGATGCAGAGGCGTTGCCGTTTTGGCCACAGGAAGCTGAGCATGCGGCTGAATTGGTGACGTTTGCTGGTGCCATTTCGATGACACCGTCGGGAGGCAGGCATTACTTTTTCCGTGCTCCACAGGGATCGAAATGGCGCTGCTCAGTTGGCAAAATTGCCAGGCATGTCGATGTTAGGACGGATGGCGGCTATGTTGTGGTGCCGCCCAGTCGCATGTTGGAGCGTGAGTATCGCTGGCTGGATGATCGGGACCTACATTGCAGTCGTGAGTATTTACCGACACCACCGGAATGGTTGAGAACGACACTGGATCAGTTGGAGACGTATCAGGCCGGTGGTGAAGTTGTGTTGTCGCAGTCGATTGAGCACGGGAGGCGAAATAATGTGCTCTTTCGCATCGCTTGCCGGTTGAGGCGCTTTGGACTGGAACGTGATGAGATATACGCGGCGCTCGAGCGGATCAACATCAATCGTTGCTTACCGCCGCTAGAGGAAAAGGAAGTTGCTAGGATCGCTGAGTCGGCGTGTCGCTATCAACCGGATCAGGTCGAGAAAAATTTTGTCGAGTGTGCCTGGAGTGAAGTTGCTGGTGGTGATGATGACAGCGAGGGGATAGAGACAGGGACAGAGGAATTCGATGACCCGGGCGATATGCCGGAGGAGTTGGTATCGTCTGGGCCTGGGCTGATCGCAGAGATAGCTGAGTACATCGTGAGAACGTCCTATCGCAGTCAGACGGCGCTGGCGTTGGGTAGTGCCATATCGTTTGTCAGCGCTTTGTCAGGCTACAAGGTGACGGATGAGTTTTCGACCAAGACGAATTTGTACTGCGTGGGCATTGGGCCGACTGGCTGTGGTAAGGAACGCACCCGTCAGGCGATTCGTGACATTGCAGTGGCAACGAATACGCTGGAGTTGATCGGTCCTGAAGACGTGGCCAGTCATGCAGGGTTGGCCCGCTATATCGAGGAGAAGCCGTGTGTGCTGATTCAGTTGGACGAGATTGGCCGGAAGTTGAAACTGGCGCGCGAGGCCACGGCGAATCCGCACTATTACAACCTGGTGACGTTGTTACTTCGCTTGTACTCGGCAGCAGCGGGCGTGTTCACTGGGACAGCCTATGCGGATAAGTCGAAAACGAAGATCGTGGTGGAACCGCATGTCGTGTTGTGGGGAACGGCTGTACCGGATGAGTTTTACGAAGCGCTGTCGGCAGATTCGCTGGTGAATGGCTTTTGCTCAAGGCTGCTGGTGTTCGAGGCGGCGAAGAAGTTGCCACGCCACAGGCAGCCAGAAAGTGTTGGTGTGCCCAGGTCGATATGCGATGGGATTGCGTTTTGGACTGGCAGGTCGGGCAAAGTCGTGTATCGCTACTCGGCGGATGCAACGGATCAGTATGTCCGCTTTGCGCAGTACTGTGAGGAGCGTTTGGATCGCTATGAGGAGCCGTATAGATCGGTGTGGGTACGTGCTCAGGAGACAGCCAGGAAGTTGGCTTTGATCGCTGCGTTTGCGAATTGGCGGACCGAGGAAGTCGATGGCAAATCGATGGCTTGGGCGATCGAGTTGGCGACTTACTTGAGCAAGCGTATGCATGTAGCTGTATATGAGCATCTACATAAAAGTCGCTTTGAGCAAAGATATAAGGAGATACTAAGGTGGTTTCGTGAGCAAGGTGTGGCCACAAAGACGCAAGTGTGTCGGAAGTTTCGACACCTGAAGCCGTCAGAGCGTGACGAGGTGTTGCGTGCTCTTGTTGAGTCGGGCGAGTTGGTGGTCAGGACTACGCAGCCACTGACTGGCCGACCTAAGACGACTTATGTGCTGAAAAAGCTGGCAGCAGAGTAGTAATTATAAAATCAGTTTGCACGTCTAGTTATTTGCTTCATGACAGGGAAAAGACGTTTTTTCCGCGGATTGTGTGGAAAAAACTCCCTCGAGGGGAAAAAGTGTCGGCGTGGAAAAAACTATCTAAGTCCTGAAAACACAAGAGTTTACGAGAATGGAAAAAACTCGCCAGACGTTTTTCCCAGGAAATAATTCCCTTAAAAAGATTCGTGGTGACCCGTAGGTGAGAGCGTGTACACCTAGCGATAGGATTGTCAAGTGAAACAAGTCGGGCCAAGACCAGTCTAGACCGGCCAGTTGAATTCAGTGTGAAAGTGGCCGCTAGGCCAGGATGGGCCAAAAACGCGATAAAATCGCATTAGAGCCATTTTCGGGGTTGGCCAATGTTTTACCCATCCCGGGCAGAAAAAGGCGCGTATAAGCGAATTATTGCGATTTGCGGGGCCATCGGCGGGCAGGTGGGCAGTCAGGACCGGAAAACTGGCCAGGAAAGCCACCCCGAAAAACATGGCTGTGATTGGCACGGCTTTTGCTCTAAGATTATCGCTTGACGCTATGCGAATAGGCGCTATACTAGCTAGCACATAGTTTGTTCGCTTTCGTAATACTCGCTTGTATATACGCGTATATAAGCACATATAAGCGTGTATATATAGTGTATATGGGCGAGTATATGGGGGCGTATTGTATATATATAGCTATCGCAATATATATACCATTGCTTCGAGCGTAAGTAAAAACGCGAGTCGAATTGTGAATACATCGAATTGCGATTGCACGAAGTCGAGTTTAGGTGTACCCTGTGGGGGCGGCTTTTTTAGGAAGCCGCCCCCACAGGGTACAATGCGTATCGCAAACGATATTACGCTATAGCTAGCTAAATAAAGCGCGCTAAGATGAATAGCGAAGCCAGTGGCTTCGTGTTCAATCGCTGTAAACGGTACCTAACTTCGCAATTCGGAGGGTAGTGCTATGACGTGGTGTTGTCTCGACTCGAGCCAACTAGCCGCGCTGGAGCGATGCTTGAGTGTCGTCTGCAAAGCAGCGAACTGGCTTCATGATGGTGGCATCTTCTGGATCGGCAAATCGATATTCGCAGCGAACCGTAGCGCAGCAGTAGGCCTGGCAGACAGTGGTCTCGACTTCGAGCCACAAGAGTGTATCGCGCTTTCGGCGGGCGCGATGCGGAAAGTAGTTTCTGCATTGCGATCCGTCGGCGTTCGATTCATTGAACGCATGGAAGTCTCAACTGAAGACCACGATGGTGTTGTCAGTATTGCGTTGCACTACGAAAAAGATTGTGGCTTTGAGAACCGAACCATCGTGTCGCTATACTTGATCCCGTGGCGACCCGATGTCAGCATTGAGGAACGCTATTTATCGCTCCAATCGCAAGGTGACTATCGCGACTACGAGCTGCATGTCGAAAAAGTGCTCTGCAAAACACGATACCAGAACGATATCATGCTGCCAATCGAAAGCCTGATACCGGTGAAGTCGGCTTGCAAGGTTGGCATCGACCTGGCTGTGCTCAAGTCGTTTCTAGCGCCGGCTAGGTCGGAAGATACCACGATGCTGCTCAGCTACAGTGGCCCGGAATTGCCTATCTTGACCCGCGCTGGCGATGTCATCGGCATTCTCGACATAGTGGCCGAAGATCGCCGTGGCACTAAGGGGAAGTAAGCCATGAACGAAGCGATCAACGAAGTTGCCGTCGGTGACACGATTCGCGAAATTCGATCTGCCGCGACTGCTGTGCGCGAATCGTCAGCAAAGATCGCAAGCGTAGTCGAAAAGGCTGGTGACACCGCAATATCTGCAGCGTATTTTGTTGGCGTTCGTGATGGCTGCATTGTGTCAGCGATCGTCTTAGTGCTGCTTTATCTTGTCACGAGTCACTGCAAGCGTTAGCGTGTTGAGTGACACATCGCTGCCACCTAATTGGCCTGGGCCCAGGGAAAAGTTATGCCTGACAGTCCACTAGCGGTGCTGACATTGGTCGGATATAATTCGTTTGGCCGCAGCGAGAGGTGTCCGCGCTGCGCGCCAGGCCCAGTTGAGCGCTGGTCGGTCAGGAGAGGGGCCGACCGGCGCGTTTTTATTTCGCCCTAAAGGAGGTATCGCTATGCCTAGCGTAGGCGGTCATCACTTCATTATCGAGAAAACACACTTCGCTAACCTAAAACGCGCACTTTCAGTCGCGCTCACAGCGTCACGTTGGATGGGAGCCGAAGCGCGTATCTTCTGGCTCCGCGATTCGATCTTCGCGGCAACACCCTACGCTTACATCGGTTTCGTGAATTCTGATCTCGAGTTGTGTCCTGAGCGCATTACTAAAGACACTCCCGATTCGTTCGCAATATCGCGTGTGGTAGCCAAAAAACTTATCAACGAGTTACGATCTTCGCACTCATACTTCCTCGAACGAATTCGCCTTTTGTGGACACCTGACGCGGTTTCCTTCAAATTCGATTACAGTCGCGAATCCAACATCGAAAAACCCGCGTTCGAGTCGCGTTATAAGGGCCTATGGCTTCCACGCATAACACCACGTGAACATTACGAACGTCTCATCGACGCTCCGCTTTATGTCGAATGTGACCTTTCGATCAAAGGCATGTTAGAGAAGATGCAGAAAAACGATAGCTCCGGTTACATTACTTTCGAGGAAGTTTCCGAAACTGTTCCAACCATTTCGATCAGTCGCTCTCTCTTGATCGCGTTTCTCCATGCAGCAAAAGATACAGCAGGGAGTGATACGTTCAAGTTGAGCTGCCACGGTAAAGAGCGAGCTATTGCTTGCCGTGCTGGGGACATACTCGCAGTGTTAGCCGCAATTTGAGTATCGGAGGTTTATCATGCGTGTTTACGTTCTTAGTCGCCCGTCTATGGATCAAAGCCAAGTCGCACACTTCCTCGAAGATATGCTTATCGATTGGAAAAGTGATGCCAGTAGCGCAGCAGAAATTCTCTGCGAAATGGCCGGTCGAGTCTGCTACATGTCGTTTGCTAAGCCCAGGCCTGGTGGCGCGGCTGCGTATCTTCAGCACATCAAGGAAAGTGGCCATGGGTCGGTCCTAGAGCATGCGGTCTGGTCGTTCCTGATCACAGGTGTGAGTCGTAGCCTCACACACGAGTTGGTCCGACACCGTGCTGGCTTTGCATTCTCGCAGTTGAGCCAGCGATACGTCGATGAGTCGGACGCCGAATTCGTCGAGCCGGACATCATCGCATCTGATCCCGAATTGCATGCCGTCTGGCTCGAAGCCACACAAAAGGCACGCGAAGCGTATATCATCCTTTCGGAGTTGCTCGAGAAAAAGCTAGCGCAGCGTTCCTTTTTGCAACGCTGGCTTGCACGTGATGCCACATCGACCGAGAAAAGGAAGGTGGCCAGGCAGGCCGCGCGCAGTGTACTGCCTAACGCGACAGAAACTAAGATCGTGGTCACAGCCAATGCTAGGGCATGGCGCCATTTTCTGGAGCAGCGGGGCAGTCGCTATGCTGACTACGAGATGCGCAAGCTGGCCAATTGCATCCTCGATGTGCTCTTGCGCGAAGCACCATACTTGTTTGGAGACTATCGCCGCGTCGCCCTTGAGGACAGCACATACGAGATCGTGACAGACTATCGCAAAGTCTGACTGTGTGGCGTGAAGGTGGAGCGACCCAGTGGGGGCGCCTTTTTGAGAAGGCGCCCCCACTGGGTCATCCTTTTCGCACTTCGGCAGTCACTCGACTGGCCTAGACTAGTGAAAATCGATTCAGAAGCCGAGAAAAAGAGCGCGAGAAAAGCCTAGAAAACAAGGCGTTTTCGAGAAAATCGAAAAAAATCGAAAAATTCGCTTGATATTTTGCCGGCAGGTGCTAATATACTAGTGAAGGAAACGATGAGGCAGACAGGGAAGTCAGTGGTACCAAGTAATCCTAAATTGGAGGGTGTACGATGAACCGGGTGAATCTGCAAGTCGAGTTGGCCAATGCAATCGAGGCGGCCAAGGTTGCTGTGAAGTCTCGCAAGGGAGCGCGGGCTGGCGTGAGAACCGGCGTGTACAAGGTTGGCGGTAGGGTGTTCGCCTCACTGGATGGCGAAAACCTGAACGAGATCAAGGGCGAGCAAGTTTTCGATGTGCCCGCCGGTGAAGTTTCAAAGTATATGCAGCCGGGTTACGAGCTTGTTATGTCCTACGAATTCAAGGATGTTTCAGTCGAGAGTCTGAAGCGACTGATCGAGATGTTCCAGGAGGTCACTGCTATCTGAAGTCGATCGAGTCTATGGGCAGGGATGCCCTATCCTGCCAACCCCACCCAATGCAATGATGCCGCAAGGCGATTCAATACCCACAACCCAAAGGAGACAAAACTATGGCACGGCGCAACGAGTTGACACGGTTTGAGCAGTCTTTCGCCAACACTCTGGAGTCCTATCTGGTTGGCCCGCTGGTTCGGTTCCGCAGCCAAGTTGGCCTGCGGATGGATAGTGATGGCATCTTCTACCTAGTCCTGACCAGCCGGCATGGCGACTTGCTGGTCTTTCGCTGCCCTGAAGAGAAGCCAACGATTGCCCGGCCTGGCCAGAAGTTGCCGGGGCAGAAGATCGGGCTGCGCGCGGCTTTCCTGCATGACGGCTGGGACGTGCTGGTATGGGCAAATCGCCTGATGCTGCGGCACATGTTCGCAGCTAGCGAGATTACCCTGCCGGCATAAGTCTTGGTAGGACTAGGAGATAGGCCGGCCAGAAAAAATCGAAAAAAATTCGCAAAAATCGCTTGACGCCTAGCCGGCCTAGTGCTAGAATAAGGGCAGAGACAAAGGAAAAAGACTAAAAAATGCAGTGATGCCCCAGGGCGATCGGTACCAACAACCTAACAATGGAGGGATGAACGATGAAACGGACCAACGAGCGAGCGCTGGAACGGCTGGTCAAGATTCAGGGCAAGGTTGCCCTGAAGCACGGGCAAAAGGTGGCGGCCAAGGTTGGCCTGTACTGCTACGCGGGGCGGTACTTCCTGTTCTCTGGTGAGCGGCTGTATTTGCTGGATGGGCGGCGGTGGAAGTTTGCTTCAAAGGAATGGAACATTGATGCCCTGAAGCCGTACCGCTGCGACATCATGGCGATTCAGGACGAATGGCTGGCCTACTATGTGCTGGATGCCCTAAAGGAGATTGAGGACGGTAAGGAAATCGCAGTTGAAGAGGAGTAATGATCAGGATGGAATAGCTGGCCAGGGATGGCCTTTTCCACCCCCATGCAGTGATGCCTTCGGGCGATTGGTATCCACAACCTAAACTGGAGGGACAGGCGATGAAGACGAAGTTTGTGCGATCCAAAGAGGGACTGTATTTGCTGGAAATCGAGTCCGAAATCCTCTTCCCGACTTGGAAGTTTGCTCTTCATGATGGTGAGAAATTGTGGCCGCGCGGCTTTGGCGTGGCCAGTGTCTGGACCAAAGTGGCTGAAGGCGAAGTGCCAGAGGATATACGGCGCAAACTGGATCAAGCCGCACGTACACTCCGCCAAAAAATTGAGGGCAAGTAAACTGGCAGTGAGATAGTGCACACTAGGCCAGTCAGAAAAAAATCGAAAAAAATCGGAAAATTCGCTTGACGCCTGGCTGGCCTAGTGCTAAGATAGTGGTGAGGACAGTGAAAAAGAGCAAAAAAAAGACTGCAGTGATGCCGCAAGGCGATTGGTAACCACACAACCCTAACAAAGGAGGACCTACGATGAACGCGCGGTTTGTACTGACCAACGACGGGACCTGGCTGCTCCAAGTTGAGGACGAGAACAGCCGGTGGGGTTTCTACTTGATGGATGACGATGGGCAAGTTTGGGACGGTGGCTTTGGCTGGGATTCCTGGCAGCTAGTCCCAGACGACCAAGTGCCCCAGGAAGTGCGGGAGCGATTCGAGCATCTGCTCAAGGATTAGGCCAGCACACACGTGGGCACGGATGCCCATACCCTGCCAACCCTACCCAATGCAATGATGCCGCAAGGCGTTCGGTACCACATACACACCTAACAAACGGAGGGTAAAGTTATGAACCGCATCCTGACCTGGCGTGAAGTGTCTCAGTTTCTCAGCAGCAAGGCAAAGCGCTACAGCAGATACTTGAAAAGTGTGCTTTCGACACGTTTTGCCCTGCCTGGTCCGCTGCCGCCGGAGCAAGTTAGCGAGGAAAACCGGCGTCGTGTCCTGGACGCTATCTTCCGATGGGTCGTGCGGAATCATGCCCGTCAGCGACCAGTCAGTGAGATCGACATTAGGGCAGTGGCTTGGCTACTGCGATTCGTGTGCCCATGCCATCCTGTGTTCGATGAATTGGAGACTCACCGACTCAGCCGAGAGCAAATTTATGACGGCCTTGGCTGGGTAGTTGATGCTGTCCAATTCGAGTTGATGCCTGACGCTGACAATGGCGTTGTACTTGTGGGGCGGGATGATACACTCACTTACTACTTCGACCCACTGCAGATGATCGCTCCCAACTTTAGCCAAAACGCTCGTGTTCCATTTAGCCAGAAAATGGCTGCACGCCGCATTGCAGAATATATGTTCAGGATCGCTTGCACAGTCGAAGACAGTACCACAGAAGACGACATCAACGACCTGGCAATCCAAGCTGCAGCGGACCGACTGCTCGCGGTAGTCTGTCCGCTGGCAGATGAAGACAAAGATTGACCATCGACTCATGACGGACTGATGCCTGGGCCAACCCCACCCAATGCAATGATGCCGCAAGGCGATTGGTATCCACACAACCCAAAACGGAGGGACAGACTATGCGTTGGGAAAAGTGTGATGTTTGCGGTGACCGAAGGCGAATTAGAGCGATGCTCGACACTGGCCAGATAACCCGAGATATTATCGACCAAGTTTTTCGCCTGCGCAGGCGACTGGTCGAAAAAAGACTCCACCGAGTACTCCACGTTGGAGTCTTTCATGTCGCCGACCGCTGGTACTACACCAGCGACGGCTGGCACATCTATGAAGTAACACCCACTGGCCACACACGCCAACACCTGCCCTATATCGCTTGGCGTGTGTGCCGACCTGAACACTCGGTCCAGTCTGCCCAAGACTTAGCAGACGCGCCGACTGCCATACTGCTGATACTGCATGAGCGCCTCTGCAAGTCGGAAGACTGCTAACACGATTGCCTCGAAACCACAACCCTGACACGGAGGACTGAAAATGGAAGCTGAATACGTCCGCAACGAATACGGGGAGTATCTTCTGCTCGTTCGCTCCGAAATCCTTTTCCCAAATTGGGGATTCGCCATCGTCTATGACGACACCTTCACTTACGAAGGTGGATTCGGCGTTGGAAACTGGGCGAAAGTCTCAGAAGAGAGAATCCCATACGGTACCCTGCGCAGACTGGAACGTGTACGTGAACGCCTGGAAAAAATCGAGGCCGAGCGCATGGCTGAATGCGAAGACTGACTATTACCACGCTGACGCAATCAGGAAAACTGTCCAACGCCTACTGTCGTTTGTACACTCGCTTCCCCAACAACCTGCTATCTAACGGAGGGCAAAACCATGAAACCGCTCACACGCGTCGCACTGGCGCAACTGCTCAATGTTACACCATCAACGGTCACCCATATCCTCGCCAAAAATGGCTGGACACCACATAGGCGCAGAACGAAAAAACAGACGCTCACCGAAAGCCAAGTGCTCTGCGTGCTCAAAAACTTCTTCGTTATCGAAAAAGACGAAACGCAGCAGCCGAAATTCCGAGACAATGGCACCGTGAAGACTTGCCACGTCCACACAGACGATAGCAGATACTTGCTGCAAGTCTATTCTGACATACCACTGCAAAGCAGTGGCTTCACGCTGACCAACGAGCAATCGCAAGACGAGTAAACCTGCAACGCCTAGACTGACTGATGCAGTCCAGGGCTGTCTCAAAACAGCCCTGGACTGCATCATCTATGCCGAGGATACACCATGAACACTTACATCGACCTCAACGACTTTAGCGCAGTGTTCAAACAATACCGTGCACTAGTGTACTTGAAACTGCATCAATTCGCTATCGTCAATAAACCGTATGTCCACCGATTGGGCGAGCAAGACTTACTCCAAGAGGCGCTCATCGCGCTCTGGAAAGCCACAAAAACGTACAACGGTCGCCTGCCATTCCACGCTTACGCAGCTGTCCTCATCCAACGTGAGCTTTTTCGATGCATTCGCTTTCGTCATTACTTGCAACGCGAGGAAACGGTCGCAGAATTCCCCATAGATAAGATCGTTCGTGATGACGATCCTGCCTACTCCATCACAGTAAGAGACCTGGTTGAACACGTCCTCAAAGTCGCAAAAAGGATACTCACAAAACGACAGTATCAATGCCTAAAGTATCGCTACTTCAGTAAGCAAAACAAACTGGCGAGTTTTGCAGAAGTTGCAAATCGCCTTCGTTGCCCTAAAGGAGCAGCCGAGTCGCTCCACAACGAAGCGCTCTTCAAACTGAAAGTCGTATTCGATGTGCCTACCAAAAGGAAAACAACTTACACCACGCTCAAAAAGACACAGCTTAGCAAGTCATCGACCTGCTAAGCTGTCGGTACCACAACCCCAAAGGAGGGTAAGTGTCAACGCTATTATAGCCTACGCACCAAACTCTGTCAACTACCTTACTGCTGTTCCTCACGAATCGGCATCTTGATCGGCTCAAGATCGGAAGCGAATGTCGCTGGCTTCGCCACCATGTCGCGAATCACCCGCGGCGAGGCGCCCCAAACATCACCTACACCCGCTATCCGAGTCGTACAGCAAACTGGTGACAGTAACCTGCCACTGACAGTCGAAACAATCCCGCCACCACTGTCACCATGCGAAACCGAAATGCGATAACGCACCTGACCATTCGAATCCTCACCCGACAACACGACACCATCCTCACGATTGCCCGGCAAATGCGTCCCATAACCGCAATGAAACACCTTTTCCCCTACTGCCGGAATATCACCGGCCAACAAGATGAACGGCAGTCGCTGAAATTCCTCAGTCTTCAAAATCGCACAATCCGCCTTGCGATTGATCGCAATCACAATCGCCCGACCCGCTATGCCACGCCGCGTGATAAACTCCAATGGCTCGCCAATGCGCCGAAAACAATGTGCCGCGGAAACAATCGTCCACCTGCCATCCGCTGGCGGAGGACCAATGATCGTCCCACTGCAATACCCTCCCGCCATCACTACCTTCACAATCGCCTCGCAAGCGTTCTCCTCGGGCTTCGGTTCCTCTGGCGCTGGCTTGCCCTTGTCACAATCAGGCTGTGGTACTGCTGGTGGCGGCGGTGGCGCACACCCAAACCGCATACCCAACACCTGCACGCCCCAGAGCGTAGCTAAAACAGTCGCTACTGTGTAAAGGACCTGAACCAAAATCTGACGCCAATTGTTTTGCATCGCACCCCCCCCCCCTTCCGGTAAAAAGTCTTTACGCTACGATTACGTTATAGCAGAGCCAAAATAACGACGCAATACCCCTGGGTCCTTCCTGCGATCGCAACGCGGCGCAG
>Ga0308408_1000319_pt1 | contig 28860 bp, 24 predicted proteins | sample HotsprSampleMSe3_FD_203466 | JGI IMG/M metagenome (GOLD analysis project Ga0308408, IMG submission 203466) | Hot spring phototrophic mat microbial communities from Mushroom Spring, Yellowstone National Park, Wyoming, United States - 20060912_MSe3 ... | reverse complement strand
GGCGGGAAAACTCGAGGAGGCGGCACGCGAGTTCGAAAAGGTCCTGGAATACGCCGAACGGGCGTTCGGGCCCGACGATCCGCGGCTCGCGGTCGATCTCAACAATCTGGGCGAAGTCTATCGACGCGTGGGCCGGCTCGACCGCGCGACTGAACTCTTGCGCCGTGCGATCCGGCTCGATGAAGCAGCCGGCGGGCGTGGGCCCGCGCTGGCGACGAGCCTCAACAATCTGGGACTCGTCCTCCATGCGGAAGGTCGGCTCGAGGCGGCAGCCGACCACTACCGCCGGGCGCTCCATCTCCTCGAGAACTCGATCGGCCCGGATCATCCCGACACCGCTCGTGCCCTCAACAACTTGGCCCAGGTGGAGCTCGCGCGCGGCGATACCCGGACCGCCCTCGTGCTGCAGGAGCGTGCCGCACGGATCGCGCGCCATACCCTGGGCGCGAACCACGCCACCACGCTCGCGATCGAAGCCGCCCTTCGACGCACCCGAGCGGCGGCGGGGTCGGCCGCGGCCACGGCGCCGCCCCCGCCCGGTACATCGACGGGGGCACCGCCCCTGTCTCCCGAGACGGGGCGCGCCGGTCGGTTCCGCGCGCCCGCATCGGCTCCTCGCGACAAACCCGCCACCGAGCCGAGCGCAAGCCCGGCTCCGGTCGGCCCCGACGCCACCCGGTCCACAGCTGTGGCATCGGCCGATCCGGCGTCGAGCAGAGGGGGCGTGCGGTTACATCTCGGCTCGATCGGCGACCCCTCCCGGCTCGAGGCGGAATGGCAGCGGCTCAAGGGGCGCCATCCGAGCCTGGCCGGCCTCGGTCTGCTGCCCGCCGAGCGGGTCGAGATCGCCGGCCGCGGGACCTTTTGGCGCGTGCTCGCGGGGCCCGTCGCTTCCCGTGAGACCGGGGCCAGGATCTGCGCCGAAATCTCCGGCAAAGGTGATCCTTGCGCCGTGCTCGGGCCGTGAGGCGCGGCCCCGAGGGAGAGGATCCGCTCCCGCTCGTCGAAGCGGGGCTGCGGACGGCTTGCGCCCAAGTCGGCACGGTCGAGGACTTGGCCGCCTTCGAGCTTTTCGAGATCCCGCGCGAACACCTGTTCCTGCGCTCGATGGCGCTGCCCAAGGTCGATCCGCCGGACTGGCAGGCGCCACTCGAGGAGCTCGTTCGGGCCGCGGCCGCACGCGCCCTCGTGCCACGGATCGAACTTCTGGTCGAACGTCGCCTCGGGCTGCGGACCGCGCTCGTCCGCGCGGGATGGCTCAGGACCTTCTCCGTACCGGTTCTCGTGATCCGCCCGACGGCGGAGTCGCGAACCCGTGGGAGCGCGTTACGGCTGGGACGCGAAACTCCCGAAGATCTGTTGGTCGCGACCTTGGTCGCTCAACACGCGATCTCGGGCGCCTCGACACCGAGCCCCGCCGAGTGTGCGTCCTTTCGAGGCTGCCTGAGCGAAGGCGGCGTTCGAACTTGGGTTCGGCTCGACGAGGCCGGACGACCGATCGCTGCCGTCTCACTGCTGGGCGGGCCGCCTGCCGTCGAACTCGCGGGGCTTTGGACCGCACCCGAGCGCCGTCGCGAGGGCCTCGGTCGTGATCTCGCGCGCACGGCGCTGGCGGACGCCGCGGAGACCGGTGTGGAGCTCGTCTGGGCAGGTGCGGCGAGCCGAGCGTCCGAGGCCCTGTTGCAAGACCTCGGTATGCTCGTGGCCGGCACCCTCGAAAGTTGGGAGCGCCCCGCCGCGTGGCCCTGAGGTGAAGGCTCGCCTCAGCCGGCGACGACGGTGCGCCGCGCACGCCGCGCCTTCGCCGCTTCGCCGTCGGCCGGCTCGGGTTCGGCGGTCGCCGCTCGCGGCTCCGCCGGCGGCGACTCCACGGGTGCCGCTTCGCTTTCGGTGGGCATCGCAGCTTCTGCCGCAACGGGAGGTGCCGTCTCCCGGCCAGCCGGCTCGCCGACGAGGGCGTCCGTGACTTCCCGCAGCAATGCAACTTGGGCTTCGAAGAGACGTCCCCGCATTTCCGTGAGCTGCGTGGCGACCTCGCATGCGATGGCCGACATCCGCTCGCCCGCACTCGGCCAACCGCCGCTCGTGACGGCACGCGCCGCCGGCATGCCCGCGGACATGAGCCCGCGCAGAACGCTGTCGGCCACGGCAATCTGACCCTCGAGGCAATAACGCCCGGTCCGGGCGACGATGTCGCTGCAGCGCAACATGGCATCGACCAGGCGCCGATGCCCCGCCAGCAGCACGGTGACATGATCGAGCGGCCGTGTCGAGGCGCTCCTCGGAGCGGAGTGGTCGGTCATCGGCACCTCTCAACCTTGCTCGTTTTGCACTGCAGCACGATAGCGACCGAAGCCGCCCGGATCAACCCGGACCACGCGCCTGTGTCGCAGCGCGAGAACCGTGAACTATCTCATTGGTTGATTTGCGGCGATGGTATATCCCGCTTAGGGCTTAACGTTCGGTCAATCTCGGGCGGTTAAGGAACGAGGCGAACGCCCGAAAGGCGAGCAGGCAGGACGATGGCGGATATCACGGCGCGAGCGGACGGGGTCGAAGCGGGCCGGCAACTCGATACCCCGGTGGCCGGGCACACTGCCGATTGGCTTTCGCCCGAAGTGCTCGGCGGTCTCGTGCGGGGAGCCGACGCCGCGGCCCTGCTCGCGACCGGTCTCGTCACGGCGGCCCTCACCCACGACGATCCGATCGGGCATCCGCTGTTGCCGTGGGTGCTCACCTCGGGCCTGCTCCTGGCCCTGCTCTTCTGCCGACTGACCGGGACTTATGCCGATCGGTACCGCCTGGACATGCGGACCCAGGCAGTGCGCGCCGCGATCGGCTGGGCCGGTGCCGTGGCCCTGCTCCTCGCCTCGGTCGCCGCCACGCCGGCGGCCCCTCCTCTCCCGGCCGGATGGCTGCCGGCCTGGGCGCTCGCGGGTGGCGCCGGGCTTTTGGTGCCTCGTTTCCTGCTCGCCCGGCGGATCACCCGGTGGAAGCGGGAGGGTCGGCTCGGCCGGAACATCGTCGTCGTGGGCGCAGGTGAGCTCGGCCAGCGATTCGTCCAGGAGGTCCGACGACGGGACCGCAGCGTTCGGCTCATCGGTCTCTTCGACGATCGGCGGGATCGGGTCCCGGGCTTCGTGGGCGGCTATCCGGTGCTCGGAACCCTCGACGATCTGCTGGTCTTCGCCCGCCGGCACCGGATCGACGAGGTCGTGGTGGCCCTTCCCTGGAGTGCCGAAGGGCGGCTCTTGGACTGCTTGAAGAAGCTTCGAACGTTACCCTGCGACGTCCGCCTCTGCACCGATCTGATCGGCTTCCATCTGCCCAACCGCGGGCTCGGAGAGATCGCGGGTCTGCCCGTCCTCCACGTCTTCGACCGGCCGATGACCGGGGCAGCGCTGCTCGTCAAAACGATCGAAGATCGGCTCCTCGCGGCTGTCGCGCTGCTGCTCACCGCCCCGCTCGCCGTCGCGATCGCCGTGGCGATCAAGCTCACCTCGCCCGGCCCGGTGCTCTATCGGCAGCGGCGCGGCGGCTTCAACGGCGAGGTGTTCGAGGTTTTGAAGTTCCGCACGATGCGGGTGGACGCCTGCGATGCGGGCACCGAAGCCGGGCTCGGCCACACGACCAAAGACGATCCGCGGGTGACCCCGATCGGCCGATGGCTACGCCGCACGAGCCTCGACGAGCTACCTCAGCTCCTCAATGTCCTGCGAGGGGAGATGTCGCTGGTCGGGCCGCGGCCGCACGCCGTCGCCCACGACGATCGGTACGGCGAAGCCATCGACCGCTACCTCGCCCGCCATCGCGTCAAGCCCGGGATCACGGGGCTCGCGCAGGTCTCGGGCTGTCGCGGCGAGGTCCGCTCGCTCGCCGAGATGCAGCGGCGGGTCGAGCTCGATCTGTACTATATCCAGAACTGGTCGGTGCTGCTCGACGTGCAGATCCTCCTCCGTACGCTCCTCGAAGGGCTGCGCGACCCGCGTGCCTATTGACCCGGGTAGAACCGCCCTCCAGGTCGCACAGCGTCGAGCCACCTCCGGTTCGGTCGGTTCGAAGCGGAGCTTTTCCCTCGATGGCCGTTTCACCCGAGCTGTTCGTCGCCGGTATGCGCCTGCACGCGGCCGGAGTCACCGTCGTGACCTCGCTCCACGAAGGTCGACCGGCCGGCCTCACGGCGACCTCGATGTGCTCCGTGTCGGCCGAGCCGCCTCAGCTCCTGGTCTGCGTCAACCGGGCCGCGGAAGCCAACGCAACGATCCGCGCGAGCGGGCGGTTCTGCGTCAACGTGCTCGCCGCCGACCAGCGCGCGCTCGCCGACCGCTTCGCCGGGAGGTCCGGACAATTCGGCGCGGCGCGCTTCTCGGGCGCTCGCTGGACCCGCCTCGTCACGGGAGCACCGGTCCTCGAGGGCTGCCGGGCCGCGTTCGACTGCCAGCTCGCCGACGCCGTCGAAGCCGGCACGCACACCATCTTCGTGGGACTCGTCGAGGCGGTGGCGATCCGCCCCGATCTCGCCCCACTCGTCTATCACGAGGGCGAGTACGGGCTCGTGGCGCAACTTACGGTTTGAGGGCTCGCTTTACCGACCGTTCCGCGGGCTTCGACACGCTCCCGCCGATGCGGTCCGCCGGGCCGTCGAAAGGTTCGCCTCAGGCCGAGAGGACCCGCCGCACCGCCGCGAGCGCCCGATCGATCGCCGCCTCGTCGACCCCGAGATGAGTCACGGCGCGAATCCGCCTCGCCCCCATCGCGCCCATGCGAACCCCTTCCTCGGCGAGCCGTGCCACGAAAGCACGAGCATCGAGATCGGCACGCTCGATCGTGAAGAAGACGATGTTCGTCTGAACCTCCGGCGGATCGAGCCGAATTCCCGCAAGCCCTGCCAAGCCCGAGGCCAGTTTGCGGGCGTTCGCGTGATCCTCGGCGAGCCGTTCGACATGGTGCCGCAAGGCCCACCGGCAAGCGGCGGCGAGCACGCCCGCCTGGCGCATCGCTCCGCCGAGCATCTGCTTGTAGCGCCAGGCCTCCTCGACGAAGGCCTTCGAGCCCGCGAGCACCGCGCCGACCGGCGCCCCGAGGCCTTTGGAAAAGTCGAGCCAACAGGAATCGAACGGTCGGCACCAATCGGCCGCCGCGATACCGGTCGACACGACCGCGTTCATCAAGCGCGCTCCGTCCATGTGCAGGGAAAGCCCGTGCGCGTGAGCCGTGGCCGCCACCGCCTCGATCCGCTCGCGCGGCCAGATCGTGCCGCCCGCGAGGTTGGCGGTCTGCTCGATCGAGACCAGGCGCGTGCGCGGCGCGTGGCGGTTGGTGCGGGTGCGCTCGGCGACCTGCTCGGGCGAGAAAACGCCCCGGTCGCCGTCGAGCGGCGTCAGGACGACCCCGGCCCAGGCGGCGGGCCCACCCGCCTCGGCGTGGATCGGGTGCGCCGTCCGATCGAGCAACACCTCTTCGCCGCGGGCACAGTGGACGCAGAACGCGATCTGGTTGCACATCGTGCCCGAGGGCAGGAACAGGGCCGCCTCCTTGCCGAGGAGATCGGCCACCTCCTCGCAGAGCGCGTTGACCTCCGGATCCAAAAAAGCTTGCTCGTCGTCGACCTCGGCCTCCGCCATGGCCCGGCGCATACCCGGCACGGGCTTGGTCCGGGTGTCGCTGTAAAGATCGATCGCGATCGGCGTCACGGCGGTTCTCCCGGTTCGATCGGGCGGGCGAGCTTCGCGGCGCGAGCTTCACCGCATCGTCGCCCGCGCCCCGGGCATGATGGATCGGACGAGAGGGATCGGCGAGCGGGCCGACAGCGGGGCGGATGACGATCATGTGGACCCCGGCCGGGGTCACGCTCGGTACGCTCGCAGGACGACGGGTCTTCCCAGGAGCCCGCGGCGCTACGGCGAGGTCGCGCTCGAGGAGCGGCTCTTCGTTCGGCCCCAGGATCTGGGCGATGCGGTGGCCGAGCTCGGGCTCGCGCCCGCGCCGTCGACCCTGGCGGTCGGTCGAGCGCGCGCTCAGGCCGCCTCGGCCGTCATGACGAGATGGGCGAGGCGGTCGGCATCCAACCCGGCCGCGTCGCGGACGGCCGCGAGCCTACCCTTGCGCAGGACCGCGACGCGGTCGGCGACCGCGACGACGTCTTGCATGTCGTGGCTCACGAGCAGCACGGCCACGCCCTCCGCCTTGAGACCACGGATCAATCCCCGCACCTCCTCGGTCTCCCGCACGCCGAGGGCAGCCGTCGGCTCGTCCATGACGAGCAGCCGAGCGTTCCACAAGAGCGCCCGGGCGATCGCGACCGCCTGGCGTTGACCGCCCGACAATTCACCCACCGGTCGGTCGACATCGGGTACCCGGATCGCGAGCCGCGCCAGCGCCCGCTTCGCTTCTTCCCGCATCCGAGCGACGTCGAGCACGGACAAACCGAAGAGCAGGCTCCTGCGGACCCGCTCGGCGCCGAGAAACAGGTTGTGCCAGACCGGCAGGCGCGGGGCGAGGGCGAGGTGCTGGTGGATGGTCGCGATCCCGGCTTCGAGCGCGTCGCGAGGACCGCGCGGCGCGTACGCCCGGCCCTGCCAGCGCATGGTCCCGGCGCTCGGACGGTGGACGCCGGCCACGAGCTTGACCAGGCTCGACTTGCCGGCCCCGTTGTCGCCCACGAGGCCCACGACCTCGCCTGCGCGGATCGCGAGGGACACGTCGCTGAGCGCCCGCACCGGCCCGTAGGCGAGGGCGACGCGGTCGAGCTCGAGAAGTGGCGGACCCGAGTTGGGTGCGGAGCCGTTCACGCCCGACACCGCGGCTTCACCAGGGCCACTCACCCTCGGCCGGAACGTTGTTCGCATCGACGAGCACCGCGTCCATGAACAGGTAGGGCCCGGGGGTGATCTCGTTCTTGGGCGTCCCGGAAAGAATGTCGTCGAGCGCGTCCACCGCCGCCTCACCCATGAGCTCGAAAGGGATCGCCACGGTCGCGGTGAAGAGGCTGTTGGGATCCCGGATCCGGCGAAAAGCCTCTTGCCCGCCGTCGACGCCGGTCAAGAACACCTGCCCTTTCTTGTAGCCCTGGGCCTGGAGAATGTCGTCGATGACGAAAGCTTGGCCGTCGAAGCTCGCCCAGATCGCCCGGAACTGGCCGGCATGCCGGAGGATCAGAGCCTCCATCCCGGCCTTGACGTCCTCGCGCCAGCTCTGGGTGCGGGCCATCGAGTGGGTACCCAACACTTTGACCCCGGTATTTTCTTCGAGGATGATGTCCATCACGCGACCACGAATCTTGGTGCCTTGATGACCCTCGTAGCGGGACATCAAAATGTTGCCCTGATAGTTCATGAGGCCCAAAAGATAGACCCCGATCTTGGCGCCGACCTCGAACTCGTTGACCGTCACGTCGAAGAGCGTGTGCGGGCTCGTGCCCGACATCACGGTAACGACGGGGATTTTTTTGGCGGCAGCTGCCGCGAGCTGCGCTTCGGCCTGAAGCGGCTTGCCCATGGCCAAGACGATCGCGTCCACCCCTTTTTGCACGAGATTTTCGATCTGGGCGGCGTGGTCCGGCACCGACCCGGCCGAATTCAACAACGTCACTTCCCAGCCCTTGTCCTCGGCCGCAGCCTTGGCGGCGTTCGCGGTGCGCGCGTGCGTTTCGGCCGACATCTGGAAAGCGACGATGCCGAGCTTGACGGCCCCAGCCGGGGCCGGCGCGGCGAGCGCAATCGCCGCAGCGGCGGCGAGCGTCACGAGCGTGCGCAAGGGCGTGCCTCCCGCAGATGAACGGCCGGCAAGATGGCGGGCGTCCCGGCAACAATCAACGTGCCGGCAGGTGGCGAGCCGCCGTTCACCGCGCCCCGCCGAACGCCGCCTCGGTGAGGAAGCGCGCGGAAAAGCCCACCGAGACGAGCATGATGAGGCCGAGGGCGATGTCCTGGACGTAATAGGGAAAGCCCAGGAGCGTGAGGCCGTTGCCCAGCCCGGCGATGACCAGCGTGCCCAGGAGCGTGCCGGCGAGGTTCGGCCTGCCGGGCTCGATCGTGGTCATGCCCAAGAGCACGGCGGCGATCCCGCGCATCAAGAACTCGTTGGCGATCGTCGGCGAGGACGAGGCGAGAGCGGCGGTCAGCACGAGGCCGCAGAGGCCGGCACAGCCGGCCGAAAGGACGAGCCCCAGGAGCTTGATGCGCGCGATGTCGATCCCGGCGAGCCGCGCCGCCTCAGGGGCTTCGCCGGTGGCCACAAGGGCCGCTCCCGTGCGGGTGCGTTCGACGAGGAACCAGGCTGTGGCGAGGAGGAGGCCGAGCCACACCACGGGAAGCGGAACCGGCCCCAACGTGCCGCGGCCGAGGGCGACGAAATCCGCCGGGAAGCGGCCGACATAGGCGACCCCGCCGGTGATCAGGAAGGCGATGCCGGTGGCGATCACGCCCACCGCCAAGGTCGCGATCAGGGACGGGATCTTGAAGCGCGTGACCGCGATCCCGTTGACGACTCCGCAGAGAAGCGCCGCCGACAGCCCCGCGAACGCCGCGAGCGGCCAGGGCTGGCCCGCGAACACGAGCGCCGCACAGACCACCGAGGCCAAAGTCGCGACCTGGCCGACCGAAAGATCGAGCTCGCCCGCCAAGAGCGCCAAGGTGAAGCCGACCGCGAGGATGGCGAGATAGCTCGCCTGCTTCACGACGTTGACGAGGTTCATGGGTGCCGTGAAGTTCGGCGCCAGGAGCGCGAGCAGCGCGAACAGGGCGAGCGCCGCGAGCACCGTGCCGTAGCGCCCCAAGAACTCGTTCATGCTCGTCGCTCCTCCCGCGAAAGGACGCGATCGAGCTCCGCTTTCCACGAAAGAAAGCGGCGTTCGGCTCGCTCGATCCGGCAAGGTTCGGCGCCGATCCGAACGGGGGTGGCGGCCGCTGTCAGCGCCGCCTGGACCGCCCCGAGATCGGCGTATCGCCCGATCGCCACGAGTGCGAGGCCGGCGGCGCCGAGAAGCGCGGTTTCGCGCGCCGGAAAGAGCAACAGATCGCGGCCGAGCGCGGCGGCGACGCACCGCGTGAAGATCGGGTTCGCGGCGAGGCCACCCGTGAGCCGAAGCGTCGGGGCACGGACGCCGGCCGCCTCCTCGGCACGTTCGAGAGTGAGACGGAGCCAGAAAGCAAGTCCCTCGAGCACGGCGCAGGCGAGATCACCCGGGCCCACCTCCCCTCCGAGGTTCCAAAACCGCCCGCGAAGCCCCGGAGCGAGGAACGGTACCCGCTCGCCTGCCGGCCAAGGATGAGAAAAAGGTGCGTCGTCACGCTCCTCCGCCCGCTCGGCGAGGGTGAGGAGAGCTTCGACCGTCGTGCTCGAAAGGCGAGCGAGCCAGTCGAGCGCTACACCACCGGTTCGGCTCGGGCCGCCCAAATGCCAGAGCCCGTCGCCCCAAGGCGGTGCGAGAAGCCCCTGCGCGACGATCGGACGGTCGACCAAAAGCCCCGTCACCAGCGAGCTCCCGGCGCTCGCATAGGCGCGACCGGGCTCGACCGCGCCCATCGCGAGGGTCGCGCACCAGGCATCGAACGGTGCCACCACGACCGGGATCCCGGGTGCGAGGCCGAGCGCCCGGGCCGGCTCGGCTCGCAACGCGCCGACCACCGAGCCGATCGGCAGGACGGGCGGCAGAAGGTCGAGCGGCAGACCGAGCCGCCCGGCCGCGGCGCGTACGGCCGGGTCGGCGAGGCGATTCGCGACGAGCGGATCACGTGCCGCCGTGCCGGTCAGACGGAGGGCGAGGAAGGCCGCCGGCTCGACGAGGAACGAGGCGCGCGCGAGGAGTGCCGCGGCGTGGCGATGCAGCCAGAGAAGGCGCGCGAGCGGGTGCGAAGGGTCGATCGGGCCAGCCGTCGCGAGTGTTTCGTCGGCCGCGAGTGCTCGAGCTTCGGCTTCGGCCCGCCGGTCGCGGAACATGATCGCCGGAGCGAGCGGACGCCCCTCGCCATCGACGAGGACTTCGCAGCGGGTGGCGCCGGTGAGCACGATCGCCTCGATCCTGCGCCGGCTCGCGGCGCGGAGCTCGCGGGCGAGCGCCACGAAGGTGGCCCACCAGAGCTCGGCATCTTGCTCCGCCAGACCCGGCGCGGGTTGTGATTCGGCGAGCGGGCACACCGCCGCGGCGATCAGCCGGCCGCGATCGTCGACGAGCCCCATTTTGAGCGCACTTCCGCCCAGATCCGCCGCGAGAACCGTCACACGCTCGCCTGCCCCCGCTTCCCTCTCGGAGCAGCCGCCTAGCGCCACGCGTCCGTGGTCGACAAGCGGAGCCCGCGCACCTCCGGCCGGCCGAGGCGGGCGAGCCCCTTGGCCAGGGAGCGCCGTGAGCAAAGCGAGCGGGAGCGCCAAGCTCCGGTTGGCCGGGTCGACGCCTCGGCTTCCGCCCGGCGGTTGGGCTCAGACGTCGGCGATCGTCCCGCTTCGTGCAGCTTCGAAGGCGAGCATGGCGCGCTTGAGGTCGAGGCCCCAGTGATAGCCGCCGAGGGCACCACTCTCCCGGATCACCCGATGGCAGGGGATCAACCAGCCGATCCGGTTGCGCCCGCAGGCCGCACCCACCGCTCGACTCGCCCCGGGCGCGCCGAGCGCCGCGGCGAGCCCGCCGTAGGTCGCGACGGCACCCTCCGGAATGCGCAAAAGCGCCCGCCAAACCTGGACTTGAAAGTTCGTGCCTTTGACCAGAACCCGAAGCGGAGCCGTGGCGTCGGTACGGGCGAAAACGGCGCGAGGCAACTCGGCCGTGGCGCTCGGGTCTTCGATCAGAGCCGAGAGCGGCCAGTCGGCCCGAGCTTCGGCGAGCGCTGCCTCGAGCCCACCTTCACCCAGAAAAGCGAGCCGCACGAGGCCCCGCGAACTCGTGACGAACAGCGCCGACCCGAACGGCGTGGGATGGACGCCGAACCTGAGCTCGAGGCCGGCGCCGAGCGCGCGGTATTCGCCGGGGGTCATCGCTTCCATTCGGACGAACAGATCATGGAGTCGCGACGGGCCGGAGAGACCGACCTCGAGGGCCGCGTCGACAACGCTTGCGCCCGCCCGCAACCGCGCCTTGGCCGCCTCGAGGGTGAGCTGAGCCAGGAACTGCTTCGGGCTGAGCCCCGCCCAGCGGGTGAAGACGCGCTGCGCGTGCCACGGGCTCGTGCCCAAAAGCTCGGCCAGCTGCGCGAGGCGCGGTCGCGCTTCGCGCTGAGCGACCAACCAGCGGACGGCACGCCACATCCGCTCGAAGCCGGGCCCTTCCTCGGCCGGGAACGTGCAGGAGGTCGACGTGGCGCTCGGGTCGCTCACGGAAGTCTCCCCAACTCGTGACCGATCTCTCCTAGGGCCGCAACGGGTCGGCCGCCACCCGGATCTTGCGGTGAGGAGCGCGCGCCGTCGAAAGCGGTCGGGGTTGCCCGGAGCGCCGCGGCGCAGATCTTGCCGCGCCGGCCTCGAGCGAGCAGGGTCGGCGCCGGGGCGAAGACGGGCGGAGGAAACTCGATGGACGATCTCTGGCTCGAGGATTTCGCTGTCGGGCAGGTCTTCACCACCCGCGGCTGTACGTTGAGCGAGGCGCAGATCCTCGACTTCGCCTGGCAGCACGACCCGCAGCCCTTCCACATCGACGCGGTCGCAGCCGCCCAAAGCCCCTATGGCGGCATCATCGCCTCGGGCTTCCAGACGCTGCTCGTGGCCTTCCGCTTGTTCTACCAGGAGAAGGTCATCAACGCCGCCTCGATGGGCTCGCCCGGGATGGACGAGGTCCGCTGGCTCGCCCCCGTCCGGCCGGGCGACACGATCCGGGTACGCGCGGAGGTCCTCGAAGTGCGGCCCTCGCGATCGCGACCCGACCGGGGCACGGCGCTTCTCGCCTACACCGTCACGAACCAACGCGACGAGCCGGTCATGACCTTCAAATGCCACCACATCCTCAGGCGCCGGCCGGAGACCACGGGCGGCTGACGGCCGGCCGCGAGGGCAGGTTCGGCACCGGTCGGATCAGAGCCGCAAGCGACGGAAAATGGGCTCGGGTATCGCGCGGATCACGAGCATGATCCAGCGCCAGAACCATGGCGTGTAGAGGAGTGCGCGGCGCCGGTCGATCGCCCGCTCGATGTCGCCCGCGACCCGCTCGGGCGAAGCCAGGAGCGGCCCGCCCCGGCCGATCTCGCGGGTCATCGGCGTGTCGACGGGGCCCGGCCGGATATCGAGCACCTGGACACCGCTCGGGGCGAGCCTCTGTCGCAAGCCCTCGAGAAAGGTCGAGAGTCCGGCTTTCGCCGAACCGTAGACGTAATTGGAAGCACGGCCCCGTTCGCCCGCGACCGACGTGATGACGGCGACAAGTCCTCGGCCGGCACGCTCCATTTTTTCGGCGAGCGCGCTGAGCAGGCAAGCCGGGCTCGAAAAATTCGTCGTGAGCGACCGGCGAACGGCCTCGACATCGCGGGCGATCGCTGCTTGGTCGCCGAGGGTGCCGAAAGCCACGAGCACGATTTCGGGGAGGCCGACCGCTCTCTCCATGGCCTCGAGCATGGGTTCGAGTGCTGCCGGCTCGTCGAAGTCGGCCGAGTGCGTGTGAACCGAGGCCGCGCCTCGGATCGCGAGATCGGCAGCGATCCGCTCGAGGCGCGTCGGGTCGCGAGCCACGAGGAAGAACCGTGATCCCCGAACGGCGAAGCGGCGAGCGACCTGCTCGGCGATCGCCGACGTGGCGCCGAAAATGGCGACCGTCCGGCCACTCATCGGGCGCCCCGCATCGCGGGGGTCCGCTCGTCCACGTTCCCTACCCGGCGCCAGAAGGCCGAAGAGAAGGCGGGGTCGACATGGTCGGCGAAGCGTTGCCAGTTCGGATAACCGGCGCGGAAAACATCGACCGGCATCCGCCCGTCCTTGGCCGGATAGAGCCGACCACCGGCCTCGAGGACGATCCGATCGAGACGCGCCAGAAGCTCGAGCGTGGCGGAGCCGCGGTTCGGAAAGTCGAGCGCGAGCGTCGTGCCCTCCATCGGGAAGGAGAGAAGGCCGGGAGAGGGTAGCGGACCCATCGTCTTGAGAACGGCGAGGAACGAGCCTTGCCCCGAGTGCGCGATCGTCTCCAAAAGTCGGGCCACCGCGCGCGGTGCTTCGCCGGGCGGGACGACGCACTGGTACTGCCAAAAACCCCGCGGCCCGTAGAGCCGGTTCCAGGCGCCGATCGAATCGAGGGGGTAGAGGAAGCGGTGCCACGGGAGGGTCCGCACGCGCCTGCCCGCAGGGCCGAGACGGCCCAGAATGAGCGCGTTGAAGGCGGTGAGCGTCGTGCGGCCGAGCGGCGTGACCGGCGGGGTGAACGGTACGGAAAAGCGGGGTGGGCGCGGCCGCTCGACCGTCCCGATCCCGCTCGGGAGATGCCGCGCCCGGCTGAAGATCCCTCGCCCGAGGCTGCGGCCACGAGCGAGGCAGTCGACCCAGGCGACCGTGTAGGTCCAGCCGGCCGACTCCCTGGCCAGGCGGTAGAAGCCTTCGAGATCGTCGAAGCGAACGTCCTCGACTTCGAGAAGGAGCCCGTCGACCCGCTGGAGCTCGAGCGTCACCTCGAGGATCAACCCGGTGAGCCCGAGCCCGCCGATCGTCGCTCGGAAGAGCTCGGCGTTCCGCTCCGCGGTACATTCGAGGCGACCGCGGTCGCTGCGCAGGAGCGTGAAGGCTCGAACGTGCCGGCCGAAGCTGCCGGCAATGCCGTGGTTCTTGCCGTGGACGTCGTTGGCGATCGCCCCGCCCAGCGTCACGAACCGCGTCCCCGGGCTCACCGGAAGACACCACACACCACCGCCCGGTGCCGGCCGGCCAACGAGCGTGTCGAGAAGATCCGCGAGACTGACGCCGGCTTCGGCGCGCAAGATCCCTCGCGCGGCGTCGAACGCGAGGAGACGGTCGAGCCCGCGGGTCTCGATCAAGAGACCTCCGGGGTTGAGGCAGGAATCGCCGTAGGATCTGCCCCGGCCGAAGGGCAGGACGGAGAGCTCGCCACGGCGGGCCAAGGCCACTTCAGCTGCTTCGGGGCTCGACGGGCGGGCGATCCGGTGGCGGGCACGGTGTACCCGGCCCCAGGAAAGATGGGCCTCGCTCTCGGGAAAGCCGCTCACCATGCCGCGATCAGGCACGCGAGTACGGCCGCACCCATCGCGAGCGAGGCGCGATCGGTCAGCGCGAAGAGCACCGGATCCTGGCTCATCCGTCCGTGCAGGGCGAAGCGCCAAACGCGCGCGAGCCAGAGGACGAGAACCGGGAAAACGAGCCACAGCCAACCTGGCCTCCTGTAGATCGCGCGCGGGAACTGTTCGGCGACGAGATAGACGACGAAGATCAAGGTAGCCGCCATGCCGGTCGAAACACCGAGTGCCAATAGGAGTGGCAGGTCGTTCGTATTGTAACCGCCGCGATCGGCGAGCTCCGAACCTCCATGCCGAAAGAGTTGATCGAGTTCGGCATAGCGTTTGACGAGCGGCAAACTCAAGAAGAAGAACATCGAAAGGGTCAACAACCAATAAGAAAACGGGGTGGAGATCACTTCCGCACCCGCCAGCACGCGGATCGAAAAGAGCCCGCCGAGGACGACCACGTCGAGCAGAGGGATCCGCTTGAGAGCGAGCGAATAAGCGAGGGTCAGAAGGAGGTAGCCGGCGGCGGCGACGGCGAAGGGGCGCGGGAGGAACGAGGCGACGGCCGCAGCCGCGGCGAGCAGTGCGGGCACGGCCGAAAGGCCCGCGCGCGGCGGAAGCTCGCCGCTCGCGAAGGGTCGATCGCGCTTGTTCGGGTGACGGCGGTCGGCTTCGAGGTCGAGCAGGTCGTTGACGAGGTAGCCTGCGGAAGCGATCAGCCCGAGCGCCAAGAAGGCGAGCGACGCTCGGCCGAAATCGGCCGCCGTGGCGAGCGGGCCGGCCAGAACCACCGGTACCAGAACGAGCAGGTTCTTGGCCCACTGGTGTAGCCGGAGCGCCTTCGCCCAATGGGAGAGACCGGGCCGCGTCCGGCCGATCCGGGCGAGTACCGGAAGCTCGGACCCGCGAGGTGGCCGTTCGTCCTCGCGCAGCACGAGGGCGCGGGCCGCCTCGCGCAGCACGGGGTCACCCCCGTTTTTGCCGAGCAGGGCGAAACCCTTGCCGGAGCGCTCGACGAGGGCCGCCGCATCGATCTCCCTCGTCTCGAGCACGGCCTCGAAGAGGCCCAACCGCCGAGCGAGGACCCGTGCGAGTTCCATCCGCTCTCCGGCGACCAGCACGAGGTGCCGACCGGCCGCGCGTTGGGCTTCGAGGAAACTGGCCACATCCCGATCGATCGGCAGGAGCTCCGGATCGGGCGCAGCTCCCGCCGCGGCGGCTGCCGCCTCGAGCGATCGGGGCCCGAGACCGAGCGTCCAGCGCACCAGGTCGCGCGGCCGACGGCGCAGGAAGGCGAGGGCCGTTTCGAGAGCGAGATCGGTGGCGAGCAGTGCCTCCGCTTCGACCAGCAAGACGGCAGGTTCCGGTTCGCAGAGCCCCTCACCCACGTGACGCGGCGCCGTCGCCATCTTCCGCCTCGCCCCTCGCTCCGACACCGACGGCGGCAGACTGCCGCGCCCCTCCCTTCCTGCACGCCGGGCCTCACGGAAACAGGGCTCGAGCTAGGTGCGTCGAGGCTCGCCGGCAGCCGCGTGCGACCGCCGGGCAGCCGGACGAACCAATCGCCGGTGCGGGATTCCGGCTTCGAGGAACGGCTCGCCCTCGGGACGAAAGCCGAACCGCGTGTAGAGATCGAGCGCATGGAGTTGCGCGTGCACCACACAAGGGCCGAGGCCCTTGCCGTCGATCCGGGCGAGGCACCAGGCGAGCACGGCTCGAGCGACACCGCGGCCGCGGGCGGTCCGCCGAACCGCCAGACGTTCGATTTTCACCGTGCCGTCGGGCCCCAGCCGGCGCCAGCGCGAACAGCCGACGGGCTCGCCGTCGAGCCGAGCGAGCACGTGCTCCGAACTCTCGTCGAAGCCGTCGATTTCTTCGGCGACCGGTACCCCCTGCTCGTCGACGAAAACTTCCTTTCGCAGTTCGAGGACGGCGGCGCGGTCGGCGGGGCAGCGGGCCACGCCGATCACCGGCCCCTCGGCCCGCCGCTCCAGGACGACGCCGATCATGGGCTGGACGAACACCCGGCCGTCGCGCCCGGGCGTGCCGAGCCGCGTCCAGGCCGCCTCGATCAACGGTCGAGCTGCGCCGAGGCGCGCCCTTCTCGCGGGGTCGGCGGCAACGAGCGCGGCCAAGAGCTCGTCCGGCGAGCGGCGCTCGACGAGCTGTCGCCACCGCTCCGCGGCGATCGTGTCGAAGCCCAAATCCGCCGCCCGCTCCAAAGCCCGCAGAGCCGCGGCGCGGATCGCGGTCTCGTCCTCGAGGGGACGCAGCAGCTCGAAATACTCGCCTTCGGCGAGCGGCTCCAGGATCAGGAGCCGGCCGCTCGGACGGAGCACGCGCGCCGCTTCCACCAGAGCCTCGGTCTGCCCGTCCACCGGCACGTGGTGGAAGCTGTTGTGATAGAGGACGGCATCGAAGCAGGAGTCGGCGAAAGGCAAAGCTTCCCCGACGCCGACGAGGAGGCCCTCGCCGCCGAGCGAACGCCGAGCCCGTTCGAGGCGGCCGGGTTCGACCTCGATCCCGAGAGCCTGCGCACCGCGGCGCCGCGCCCAGCCCAGAAGCGCGCCCTCGCCGCAGCCGACCTCGAGGATCCGCTGCCCCTTCAGGGGAAGGAACGCGGCGACCACCTCGGTCGTCCGCCGCACCGGGCCGCCGTTCTCGACCGCCCGCTCCGCCCCATTCTCCACGCTCACCGCTTCCTCGGACCTTCCTCGCCCCGAGAGGACGCCTTAGCCTCGCCTCCCGGGTGCCGCAATCCGATGCGCTCACGCGGGCAATGTCGGGGATGGTCCGGAACCGTATGCGCGGCGACGTTCTTCTCATCGCGCTGCTGCTGGCGATGCTCGCCGCGAGTACGGCCGTGGCACTCTGGGTCTGGCGCGAGCTCGCCGACGTGCCCATGGACCCGCACGGCTGGCTCGCCCTCGCCTTCGGCGTCGTGGCGACCCTCCTTTTGGGGGTGGGGCTCATGACCCTCGTCTATCGGAGCCACCGCCGGGGTTTCGACGAGCGCGCCGGACACGATCGCGAGGTGCGACCTCCGTGCTCGTAGCGGTCCCCGACGCTTTCGAGGGCTCGGAAATCCCGGCGGCGAGCGCGCTCGCCTTGGCCGACCTCGGAGCGGACGCGCCGCTCGTCCTCGTGGTGGGTGTGCCGTTCGGGCCGAACCGGCTTTTTCGGGCCCGCGAAGGACGGTTCGAAGCGCTCCCGCTCACCGAACTCGCCGACCCTTTCGGCGCCGCCCACGCGCTCGCCGCCGCGGATGTCGACGGCGACGGGATCGAAGAGATCTGGGTCGCCAACGCCGTTCCCGGTGATCGGCGTTCCACCCGCGCCGACCGCTTGTTCGACCCGATCGGCAACGGCTTCCGCGATCTTTTGGTCGAGCCGCGCGTGGCAGCGCTCGGCGCTCCGCCGTCCAGTGTCGCGGTCCGGCCGCTCGACCGGCTCGGTAGCGGCCGCTACGGCTTCCTCGTCGCCCCGATCGGGGGCCCGCTGCGTCTGATCGAACTCGACGACGAGAGCGGCTTGGTCGACGTCGCCGCCGCGGCCGGGCTCGACGAAGTGGTCGACGGCGCCGCCGTGGCACACGGGTCCCTGTTCGGCCGCGGACGAAGCCTGTTCGTCGGCGCCGGGCGCGGCGCGAGCCTCCTCTTTCAAGAGACCGGCCTCGGCCGATGGGTCGAGGTCGGCGAAGCCGCCGGGGTCACCGTGCCCGATCTCGGGGCGGTCGACGCGGCCTTCTTCGAGGTCGATCAGGCCGGGACCACGGGCTTGTGCTGTCTGCGTCGCCGCGGCGCACATTTGCTCTGGGTTCCCGACGCGACCGGCCTCTTGACGGAACGAGCTCCGCCGAGCCTCGCCCGGCCGTCGAGTGCGACGGCACTTCTCGTCGCCGACCTCGACAACGACGGGTTCGACGAGATCCTGATCGCCAACGCCGCCGAGCCGAACCGGCTGCTCGCCTGGCGCGAGCAGGGCTGGCGGCCGATCGACCCGGGCGATGCGATGGAACCGGCGAGCCTGCCTTCCGCGCTGGCCGCAGCCGACATCGACGGCGACGGCCGATTGGAAGTGATCGTCGCCAGGGTGGCAGGCCGGGGCGGCGGCCTCGGCCTCTTTCGGGTCGACGCACCCGATCACACTTGGCTCAGGGTGGCACCCCGTACGCCACAGGGCGCGCCGGCTCGCGGCGCCCTGGTCCGGCTCGTGGCGGGCGGCCGGGCGCAGACCCGCATCGTGGGCGAGAGTGCGCGCGGCGCCGGCGAGCCGATCGCCCATTTCGGATTGGGGACGAGCGAGCGGGTCGAACGGCTCGACGTCCGCTGGCCGGACGGAACCGTCCGCCGCTTCGAAAACCTGCCGGCCTGCCGGACGCTCGGCGTGGCGCACCCGTTGAGCACACGCGTCGACCGGACCTCGTAGGCGGAAAGCGGAGCGCGGGCTCGGACGCGTCGACCGCATCGAGGCCGAGGCTCCCGCCTTCCGAGCACCCTACCCGTGCGCGGACTTCGAGCGCCTGTCGGTGGCGGCGCGCTCGGCCGGCGGCCGACCCGGGCTCAGGCGGCGGCGGGCAAACCCCGCGCGAGAAAGGTGCTCATCCGCCGCGAAAACGCCCCCGGGTCCGGGACCGGTTCGCCCTGGACGATCCGCGCTTGGTCGAGCAGCAGTCGGGCGAGTTCGGAAAGGTCCTGCTCCATCGCCGGGGCCGCGGCCATCGCCGCCATCCGCCGGATCAACTCGTGCCGCCCGTTGACTTCGAGGATGGGTTTCGAGAGCCGGTCGAGCTGATGGTGCTGTTTCAAGAACCGCTCGAGACGGAAGTCGAGGCCGTGCTCGTCGGCCACCAAGCACACCGCACTCTCGCGCAGCCGCTTCGACGGCCGCACGTCCTTGACCTCCTCGCCCAAGAGAGCTTTCAATTTCGCGACGAGCCGCTTGAAGTTTTCGTCCCACAGCTCGTCCGGAGTCTCGATCTTGCCCTCGTCGGGGATCCGTGAAAGATCCACTTCACCCTTGGTCAGCGAGACGAACTTCTTTCCCTCGTACTCTTCGACCTTGGGGACCCAGAACTCGTCGACCGGATCCTCGAGCAGCAGGACCTCGCAGCCTTTGGCGAGCGCCGCCTCGAGCTGCGGGCTCGACCGGAGGGCTTCCGCATTCTCGCCGGTGACGTAGAAAATGGCATCCTGGCCGGGCCGCATCCGCCCGACATATTCGGCGAGCGACACCCAGCCGGGACCACGGCTGCTCTTGAAGCGGGCGAGCTCCAAAAGCTTCCCGCGGTTCTCGGTGTCTTCGAAAAGTCCTTCTTTGAGCACGGGGCCGAACTCGGCCCACCAATCGAGATAGCTCGGACCCTTGCCTTTTTCTTCGCCCGCCTTCGCTTCACCGTTCGGACGCACCTCGCCGTCGCCGGCCGATGCGGACATGCCGTCCGGGATCCCGGTCGCCTTGCGTGCGAGCTCGTCCAAAATGCGCTTGGTGAGCTGCTTGCGCATCTTTTGCACGAGCACGCCGTGCTGCAACGTCTCGCGGCTCACGTTGAGCGGCAAGTCTTCGCTGTCGACCACGCCCGACACGAAGCGGAGATAGCGCGGCAAAAGCTCGTCGAGTTGATCCGTGATGAACACCCGCCGCACGTAGAGCCGAACACCGTGCCGACGCTTGGGATCGTAGAGATCGAACGGCCGATGCGCCGGCACGAACAGGAGAGCCGTGTAGGAGAGCGTGCCTTCGGCGGTGAAATGGATCCGCGTGAACGGCTCGTCGAAGGTGTGCGCGACGTGGTGATAAAACTCCCGATATTGTTCTTCGGTGATCTCCGAACGTGGCCTGGCCCAAAGCGCGCTCGCGCTGTTGATCTGCTGCGGTTCGTGCGCCTTGGTCTTGGTGTCACCCGGTTTGGGCTTGGCCTCGAGGATGATCGGAAAAGCCACGTGATCGCTGTAGGTGCGGACGATCTCGCGGATCCTCGCGGCGTCGAGGAACTCTTTGGCGTCGTCTTTGAGGTGCAGCGTGACCGCCGTGCCACGTGGCAGCGGTTGATCGTCTTCCTTGATCGTGAAGCCGGTTCGACCGTCGCTCGCCCAGACCCAGCCGCGGCTCTGGCCGGCCCGGGTGGACCGGACGACGACCTTGTCCGCGACCATGAACACCGAATAGAAACCGACGCCGAATTGGCCGATGAGCTTCAGGTCCTTGGCGCGATCGCCGGTCAATTCTTGGACGAACCGGGCGGTTCCCGATCGAGCGATCGTGCCCAGATTGGCCGCGAGCTCGTCCCTGTCCATGCCGATCCCGGAATCGACCACGGTCAAAAGGTTGGCAGCGGGATCGGCGAGGATGCGGATCTCGAGTTTCGGATCCGAGCCCAAAAGTTCGGGCTTGCTCAAGCTCTCGTAGCGCAGCTTGTCGCACGCGTCGGAAGCGTTCGAGATCAATTCACGGAGGAAGATCGCCCGCTCCTTGTAGAGCGAGTTGACGACGATCTCGAGGACCCGACCGACATCGGCCTCGAACGGCTGCACGACCTCGTCCATGGCGCGCCCGCGCTCCGCTGAAGCTCGTTTCACCGGGTGGCCGGCATTTGGGCGTGCGCGCCCCGTGCTTCAAGCGGTCTCGCGCCGCACGCCTCGCTCGGATCGGGCGCCGCTCGAACGCCGTGATCGGGTCCTCGAGGAAGGTGTCGAGGGCGCGAGGCGGACCCCGTGTCCCCGGGCCCCGTGCGGGTGTCGGAAAAGCCCGAGCGAACGGCAACTCGACTCCCACCTTCGCCGATCTCGATCGATCGTCGCCCGGGCCCCTTGCCAACGGCGTAAGGCTCGTCGATCTTTCGACCATGCGTTCGGAGCCGGTGAGCCGAAGCCGCGTGGTGGCGGTCCTCGGACCGACCAACACCGGCAAGACGCACTTCGCCGTCGAGCGTCTCCTGGCCCACCGCTCCGGCATGATCGGCTTTCCGCTCCGGCTGCTGGCGCGCGAGATTTACGACCGGATCGTGGCGCTCCGCGGGCCGGCTTCGGTGGCGCTCGTCACGGGCGAGGAGCGGGTGGGAAATCCCACGGCCCCTTATATCGTGGCGACCGTCGAGGCCATGCCGGTCGAGCGGCCGGTCGAATTCCTGGCGGTCGACGAGATCCAGCTCTGCGCCGATCTCGAACGCGGCCACGTCTTCACCGACCGTTTGCTGCACGCCCGCGGCCTCTACGAGACCGTGTTCTTGGGCTCGGAGACGATCCGGCCGATCTTGAAGCGGCTCGTGCCGGAAGCCGAAATCGTCACCCGCCCGCGTTTCTCCCTCCTGGTCCACGACGGACACCGCAAACTCGCCCGACTTCCGAGGCGAAGTGCCATCGTCGCCTTCAGCGCGGCGGAGGTCTACGCCCTCGCCGAGGCGGTCCGCCGCCGCAAGGGCGGGGCCGCGGTCGTGATGGGTGCCCTCTCGCCTCGGACCCGCAACGCGCAGGTGGCGCTCTACCAGGCGGGCGAGGTCGACCATCTGGTCGCCACCGATGCGATCGGCATGGGCCTCAACATGGACGTGGCGCACGTCGCCTTCGCGCGTCTTTCGAAATTCGACGGCCGCGAGGTGCGCCGCCTCCATGCCCACGAGATCGCGCAGATCGCCGGCCGTGCCGGGCGTCACATGGCGAACGGCACCTTCGGCACGACCGAGGGCTGCGAGCCTTTGGAGGAGCGCACCGTCGAGGCGGTCGAGAGCCACGATTTCCCGCCCCTCAAGACGATCCGCTGGCGCTCGGCGGATCTCGATTTCTCGAGCCTCGAAGCGCTCGCCGCCAGTCTCGAGGCACCGCCGCCGGCGGATTGCCTGACCCAGGTCAAAGATGCCCTCGACCACCGCTCGCTCCTCCTCCTGGCTCGGCGGCCCGAGATCGCCGCGCGCGCGGACCGACCGGAGCGGGTGCGCCTTTTGTGGCAGGTCTGCCAGATCCCGGATTTCCGCAAGACGCTCGACGACGCCCACGTCCGCCTCCTCGCGACCGTGTTCGGGCATCTGACGAGCGGCCGAGGCCGCCTGCCGACCGATTGGTTCGCCGGGATGGTCGCCCGACTCGAACGGACCGACGGGGACATCGACACGCTCGTCCAACGCATCGCCCACGTCCGCACGCTGACGTATTTGAGCCATCGCGCCGATTGGCTCGCCGACGCGTCGCATTTCCAGGAGTGGACGCGGGCTCTCGAAGACCGCTTGTCCGACGCGTTGCACGAGCGGCTGACGCAGCGCTTCGTCGACCGGCGGACCGCCGTCCTCCTGCGTTCGATTCGCGAACGGGGCGTTCTCGACGCGGCCGTCGAGTCGGACGGGACGGTCCTGGTGGACGGCGAGCGGGTCGGACGGGTGCAGGGATTGCGCTTCGCACCCGAGCCGAACAGCAGCGAACTCGGCCGGCGGATGGTCGCCGCGGCCGCCCGCCGCGCGGTCGGGAGCGAGCTCGGCCGGCGGCTCCGGGCGCTCGAAGCGGCTGCGGACGAGGCCCTCCGGCTCGACGGCGGCTCGCTCGTGCTGTGGGAAGGCGAACCGCTCGCCAAGCTGGTCGCCGGCGCCGATCCGCTCCGTCCCCGAATCGCCCCCCTCGTGGCCGACGAACACGGTCCCGAGCTCGGCGCGCGGGTCGCCCGGCGTGTCGAGCGGTGGCTCGATGCTTGGCTTTCGCGGCGTCTCGGCCCGCTCCTCGCGTTGCGGGCCGCAACCGGCGGCGACGAGCTCGGTGGGCCGGCGCGGGGGATCGCCTGGCGGCTGGTCGAAGGGTTGGGCAGCGCCGAGCGCGAACCACTCGAGGAGCTGCTCGCGAGCCTCGCCGAGGCCGACCGTGCCGCGCTCACCCGGCTCGGCGTCCGCTTCGGCCGGTTCTGGGTGTTCCTGCCGCAACTCCTGAAGCCGGCGGCGATCGAGGCCCGCGCCCGGTTGCTCGCCTTGGCTCGGCCGCCCGGACCGCCCGTACCGGGCCCCGGGGCGACCGTCCTGCGGGCTTCGGCGCTGCCGCGAGATCCGGTCCTCACCGCGGCACTCGGCTTCGCGCCGCTGCCCGGTTTCGCCCTGCGCCAGGACCTGGCGGAGCGCCTCGCCGCAGGCCTTCGCGCCCGTGCCCGGGCGAGCGGGACGTTTCCGCTTCCGACCGATCTCGCAGCGGCGGCGGGCCTCGCGCGGCGCGAGCTCGAGGCGTGCCTGCCCGCCCTCGGCTTCGCCGCGGTCGAGCTCGACGGCCGACGGCTTTGGGCCCGCGCTCCGAGCGGCCGCGCGCGCGGCAGCCGACGACGCGCGGCGGCGGGCCGAGGGCACCCCGACTCGCCGTTCGCCGTGCTCGCCGCGCTCGAGGTCCGGACGTGAGCGAGCCCGTCGCGCTGCGCCTCGACAAATGGCTCTGGCACGCCCGCTTCGTCCGTCGCCGCGAGCTCGCCGCCGGCCTCGTCGCCGAACGTCGGGTGCGCCTGAACGGCCAGCCCGTGGTCAAGACGCACCAGCTCGTGAGACCGGGCGACGTCCTCGTCTTGATCGACGGCGAACGGATCCGGGTCGTGCGGGTCAAAGATCTGGGCGCGCGTCGAGGAGGGGCGGCCGAGGCCGCGGCCCTCTACGAGCTCGTGGCGGTCGAGCCCTGAGCGGCCGGGCGCGGGCGTGCCGCCCGTTCGCCGAAGATCGCGGTGCCGACCCGGACGATGGTCGCTCCGAAGGCGATCGCGGTTTCGAAGTCGGCGCTCATCCCGACGCTCACCTCGGCGAGGCCGTGACGGCCGGCGAGTTTGGCGAGGAGCGCGGCGTAGGGTGCCACGTCCTCCTCGGCCGGCGGGATCGCCATCAACCCGGTCACCGGCAGCTTCAGCTCGTCGCGGCAGAGGCCCAGGAACGAGGCCAGCTCGCCCGGCGGGAGCCCCGCTTTCTGCGGCTCCTCGGCCAAGTTCACCTCGACCAGGAGGCGCCGGGTACGCGCGTCCGGCCGGCCGAGCTCCTTGGCGAGGGCCCGCGCGAGGCTCGGCCGGTCGAGCGTCTGGATCACGTCGAAGAGGGCGACCGCGGGGCGCGCCTTGTTGGTCTGCAACGCGCCCACGAGGTGCAGCTCGACGTCGGGGAAGCGGGTGCGCAGCTCGGGCCAGCGGCTCTGCGCCTCCTGCACGTAGTTTTCGCCGAACACCCGCTGCCCGGCCGCTAGGGCCGCCTCGATCCGCTCAAGCGGCTGGCCCTTGCTCACCGCGACGAGGGTGATCGCACGCGGATCGCGACCGGCAGCACCGGCAGCCGCCGCGATCCGCCGTCGCACCTCTTCGAGCCGCGCGCGGACCGCCGCGGCCTCACCTTGTTCCTCGTCCATCCCCGGCTATCCTCCGGCCGCCCGCGAACCTGCGCTCCGGTCGGGAGGTGTCAAGTGACGTTCGACGAGATCATGGCGCCCCTGGGTGGCGCCCGCTTCCTCGAGGAGTATCTCGGCAGAGCCCCCCTGCATCTGGAAGGTCCCCCGGACAAATGGGCCGCGGTCATGAATTGGGAGGTGCTGAACCGGCTCTTGGGTGCCTCGACGATCTGGGCGCACAGCTCGCTCCTTCTCGTCCTCGACAAAGAGCCGGTCCCCGCGGCGGCCTATTGCACCCCGGCCCCGGGTCGCGACGGCGGCACCGTGCTCCGCCCCGATCCGGCCAAGGTCAAAGCCTTCTTGAAGCGCGGTGCCACGCTCGTGGCCAACGACATCGACCAGCTCACGCCGGAACTGCGGGCGTTCTGCCGGGCGATGGAGGAGGCACTCGGCGGCAAAGTCCAGGCCAATCTCTATCTCTCGAGCAAGAGGCGGCAGGGCTTCGCGGTCCATTTCGACACGCACGACGTGTTCGCCGTCCACTGCATGGGCGAAAAGACTTGGGCCGTGTTCGAGGGACGCGCCGAGGATCCGATCGCCCATCCGATGTTCAAGACCCTACCACCCGAGCATCACGAAAAGGCCAAAGGCCGCCTTTGGAAGGAAGTTCGCCTCGAGCCCGGGGATCTCCTCTATCTGCCGCGTGGGCAGTACCATTACGCCCTGGCCGACGAAGGTCCTTGCTGCCACATCGCCTTCGGCGTGACCTATCCGATCGGGCTCGACGTCGTCTCCTACCTCTTCGAGCGGATGGTGGCCGAACCGCTCGCGCGCGCCAATCTGCCGCGCGATCCGGCGGCGCTCGCGCGCCGTCTCGCCGCCCTCGGCGACCGGCTCGCCGCGGTGACCGCCGACCCCAAAACGCTGGCCGACATCCAGGCCTTCGCCGCGGGCTTCCGCTACGCCCGTGAGGACTACGACCTGCCGGGCCTGATCGAGCGGGCCGAAAGCCGTTGGCGGCGCCGGCACGACGATTTCAAGCTGATCGAGCGGGCCGGCAAGACGCTGCTCGTGCGCACGAGCACCCGCGAAGGCGTCGAGGTTCCGCCCGCCATCAAGGATCTGCTGAGCTGGGTGGTGGATCGGGAGGGGTTCGAGCGCGCCGAACTCGAACGCGCCTTTCCGAGCCGGCCGGCGGCCCAGCTCGACGCGTTCCTGGCCCAGCTCGAAAAGATGCGGGTGATCGAGCCCGCCTGAGCCCGAGAATGAGGCAAGTGCTGCCCGAAACTTCGGCAGTCACCGGCGGACTCTGTTGCGGTGCGGTGACAGGCTGGTCTCGGGCTCTTCGCCGTGCGGTCCGGCATGCTTGCGTGCGGCCGGCGCGAGCGGTCCGATGGCGGGCGTCGCAACCTTCCGCAGGAGACCCACGCCGTGTCCGGACCTTGGCATCGCCCGCCTCTCGCGGGTCGACTTTCGGCGGCGAGTGCGCTCGTCGCGCTCTCGACCCTTCTGGCCGGAGGCCCGGCCGCCGCCCAACAGGCCCCCAAATTGAGCCCGGGCGGCAAACTCGACATCACCGTCACCGGCTTCTCGCGTTTCCTTTGGGCGGTCGGTGACGTCAAGGAGAAGCTGGGGGGCCAGCAATCGAGCTCCGACTTCCGGAACGACACCGAGGTCCACATCGTCGCCCGTGGCAAGGACGAGAGCACCGGTCTCGAGTACGGCGCCACGGTCGAGTTCAAGGCCGACACCAATGGGACCGACAACACCGACGAGACCTGGGTCATCCTGAAAGGCGTGTTCGGCGAGGTCCGCTTCGGCGACGAGGACGGCGCCGCCGACAACATGAAGATCGGTGGCTTCTCGGTGGCGGTCGGAACGGGCGGTATCGACGGCACGGTGGTCGACACCGGCCTCGTCGTGGGCCCGACCAACAGCGACGACGCGACCAAGATCGTCTATTACACGCCCACGCTCGGGGGGTTCCAGCTCGGCGTGAGCTACACCCCGAACGCCAACAGCAACGGCGACAACATCGCCTCGACGAAGGTCGACGGTTTCAAGGACTGGGTCGAGGCGGGTCTCACCTGGACCGGGGAATTCGCCGGCGTCGGCCTGCAGGCGGGTGTGGTGGCCGGTTACGCGCAGACCAATTTCGACAATGGCAACGACGACGACCTGAAGACTGTCTTCGCCGGGCTCCAGATCGATGCCTTCGGGGTCTCGCTCGCGGGCGGCCTCGGCACCGAGAAGGTCGCGGGCGTCGAACGCGATTGGTACAATCTCGGCATCAAGGGGGAGATCGGGCCGCTCGCGCTGTCGGCCACCTGGGGCCGAGCCAGCGTCGACCCCGGCCCGGACCCCAAGAACCTCGTGCTGGGCGCCGAGTTCGCGATCGTCCCCGGGGTGAGCCTCTCGGGGGAGGTCGCCTTCTTCGACGAGAATCGCGGCGCCGACGACGATGGCGTGGTCGGGGTGGTCCGCCTCGGCGTGGACTTCTGAGCCCATGAGCCGGCTCGGGCGGCCATCGGCCTTGTTGCAGACCCGACACAAAGCCGGGGCCACGGCCGGCACGGCGGCGGCGAACGCTTGCCGCGTGGTCCACCGGTCTGAATAAAGGCGCGGGTGCGGGTGGCGCGGCAGTCGACTGCGCCACCGGAACGGGGGGCCGGCTTCGGCCGGTCGACCGACGGTCGGGCTTCGAACGTGCACCTGAACCGAGGTGCGGAGGAGAAACCAAGCGATGACCATCAAGAAACTTCTGTTGGGGACGTCCGCGCTGCTCGGTGCGGGCCTGCTGGCCACCGCTTCCCCGGCTTCGGCGCAGCAGGGGCCGACGGTCAGCCCGGGCGGTAAGCTCAACGTCTCGGTGAGCGGCTTCGCTCGCTTCCTCTGGGTCGCGGGTGACGTGAAGGAGCGCTTCGGCGGTCAGGAGAGCAGCTCCGACTTCCGCAACGACACGGAGGTCCACATCATCGCACGCGGCAAGGACGAGAGCACCGGGATCGAGTACGGCGCGACGGTCGAGTTCGAGGCCGACACCAACCGCAACGACAATACCGACGAGACCTGGATCTTCGTGAAGGGGGCGTTCGGCGAGTTCCGGTTCGGTGACGAGGACGGCGCCTCGGACCTCATGAAGCTGGGTGCCTTCACGATCGCCGCCGGTACGGGTGGTATCGACGGCGCGGTGAGCCTGCCGCGGCTCGTGGCCGGCGAGAACACCAGCGATGCGACCAAGATCATCTACTTCACGCCGCGCATCGCCGGCTTCCAGGCAGGTGTCAGCTACACGCCGAACGCGAAGAGCAACGGCGACAATCTGGCGGTGACCAACGTCGACGCCGCCAAGGACGTCATCGAAGCCGGCTTGAATTATGTCGGCAATTTCGGCGACGTCGGTATCAGGGCCGGCGTGATCGGCCACATCGGTGACAGCACCGATGGCGACAACAAGGAGGACTTCTGGAAGCTCTACGGCGGCGGCGTTTTGAGCTTCGCCGGCTTCTCGGTCGCTGGCGGCTACGGCAAACAGGACGAGTTCGGCAACGAGAGGAAGTGGTTCAACGCCGGTGCCGCGGCCTCGCTCGGGCCGGTCACGCTCTCGGTCACCGGCGGCAAGGTGTTGGATGCCGACGACGGCATCAAGACGAAGGGTGTCGTGCTGAGCGGCACCGTCGGCATCCTCCCGGGTGTCACTCTCGACGGTGATCTCCTCTTCTTCGACAAGGCGGGCGTCGGGGGCACTTTCGACGACGGCAAGGTCGGGCTCGTTCGGCTCGCGGTCGCCTTCTGATCGTCGCGATATTTCAGCCGCCCTCGGGCGGAGTGCGCGGCGGGCCCTCGGGCCCGCCGTAGCTTTTCGGCCCTCGGAATATGCCGAACATCGAATGCGACTCGAACGCCACTCGTCAAACCCGCCGCGCTGTGGTAGGTTCTCGCGGGAGTAGAGGGAACGGAGCATGGTCGCTCGCGCAGTCGTCGCGATCCTGGCAGCATCGATGCTGGCAGCTCCCGGCGCCTACGGGGCGGGCTTGCGCGTCGGCGGTGTGCTGAGCGAAGGCGGCGAGGTGGTGCTCCTTCCCGAACTTCCCCGCGGTCCGGCGGTTGGGCTCGGTCCCGCGACGGGGGAGCTGCGCTTCGGCTTCACGCCGCGCGCGGGCTCGAACCTTTTGCCGGAGGCCGGGGAGCAGGCCGGTCGAGGGCTCGGCCTCGAGATCGGCGTGGCGCCGGTGGGAGCGGCGTTGAGTCGGCTCGACGGGCTGGGTCTCACCACCCTTCCGAGGCCGTTCGGTGCCCCCGCCGACGACAGCGGAGGCGGCCTCTCGATCGGCGGCGCGCTCGCTTGGTCGGGGTGGACCGTGGGCGGCACCTACGCGACCGGAGGGGTGGCCGGCAGC
>Ga0308408_1000308_pt1 | contig 29592 bp, 21 predicted proteins | sample HotsprSampleMSe3_FD_203466 | JGI IMG/M metagenome (GOLD analysis project Ga0308408, IMG submission 203466) | Hot spring phototrophic mat microbial communities from Mushroom Spring, Yellowstone National Park, Wyoming, United States - 20060912_MSe3 ... | reverse complement strand
ATCGCCTATTCGACCTGCTCGCAGCTCGGCTACATGTTCTTCGCCTGCGGCGTCGGAGCCTATGCCGCCGGCATCTTCCATCTCGTGACCCACGCCTTCTTCAAAGCGCTCCTCTTCTTGGGCGCGGGCTCGGTGATCCACGCCCTGTCGGACGAGCAGGACATGCGCCGGATGGGTGGCCTCGCCGACAAGATCAAGATCACCTGGGCCATGATGTGGATCGGCACGCTCGCGCTCGTGGGCTTCCCCGGAACGGCCGGCTTCTTCTCCAAGGACGCGATCCTGGAGGCGGCTTGGGCCTCGCACAACGCCTTCCACCTCTACGCCTTTTGGCTCGGTCTCCTGGCCGCGGTGCTCACCGCCTTCTACTCGGGCCGGCTCATGTTCTTGACCTTCCACGGCGAGCCGCGCGCCGACCGGCACACGATGGAGCACGTCCACGAGAGCCCGCCTGTGATGACCGTGCCGCTCTTCGTGCTCGCCGCGGGTGCGCTCCTGGCCGGCTGGCTCGGCAAGGGCATGCTCGACCCCGAGGGAGGTTGGTGGGCCGGGGCGATCGTCACCGGGCCCGGCAACCACGTGCTCCACGCGATGCACGAGGTCCCGCTGCTCGTGAAACTGGCCCCGACCTTGGCGATGGCCACGGGTCTCGGCTTCGCTTGGCTGTTCTACGTCAAGATGCCGGATCTCCCCGGCCGGGTCGTGGCCGCGGTTCGGCCGCTCCACACCTTCCTTTACAACAAGTGGTACTTCGACGAGCTCTACGATTTCGTGTTCGTCCGCCCGGCCTTGGCCCTGGGCCGGATCTTTTGGCAAGGCGGCGACGTCGGCATCATCGACCGCTTCGGCCCCGACGGCATCGCTCGGACCGCACTCGCGGGAGGTGTGCGGACCGTGCGGTTGCAGACCGGCTATCTCTACCACTACGCCTTCGCCATGCTGATCGGGCTCGTCCTCCTGGTCGGCCTCTACCTCTTCCTCCTCGGGGGCTGAGCCCATGAGCGACTGGCCCTTGCTTTCGCTCACCACCTTCCTGCCGCTCGTCGGCGTGGCCTTCATCCTGTTCATCCGCGGCGAGAGTGCGATCGTGGCGCAGAACGCGCGGGCGGTGGCGCTCTGGACGGCGCTCGCGACCTTCGCTCTCTCGCTCATGATCTGGGCCAACTTCGATCCCGCCCAGGGCGGCTACCAGCTGGTCGAGCAGGCGGCTTGGCTCGAGCCCCTGGGTATCCGCTACCACATGGGCGTCGACGGCATTTCGCTCTGGCTCGTTCTTCTTTCGACCCTCCTCACCGTCGTCGTGATCGTCGGATCGTGGTTTTCGGTGACCGAGCGTGTCAAGGAGTACATGATCACCTTCCTGATCATGGATACCCTCATGGTCGGGACCTTCTGCGCGCTCGACATCGTCCTTTTCTATGTCTTCTTCGAGGGGATCTTGATCCCGATGTACCTGATCATCGGGATCTGGGGTGGGCCGCGGCGGATCTATTCGGCCTTCAAGTTCTTCCTCTACACGCTCGCGGGCTCCGTGCTGTTCCTCGTGGCGATCGTCGTCATGGCCCGCGAGGCCGGCACGACCTCGATCCCCGAGCTCACCCGCCACGACTTCCCGGTGGCGATGCAGACCTGGCTCTGGCTCGCGCTCTTCGCCTCTTTCGCCGTCAAGGTCCCGATGTGGCCGTTCCATACTTGGCTGCCGGACGCCCACGTCGAAGCCCCCACCGGCGGCTCGGTCCTGCTCGCGGGCGTGCTCCTGAAGCTCGGCGGCTACGGCTTCTTGCGCTTCTCCTTGCCGATGCTGCCCGAGGCCTCGGCCTATTTCGCGCCCATGGTGTTCGCCCTCTCGGTCGTGGCGATCGTCTACACTTCGCTCGTGGCCCTCGCGCAGACCGACATGAAGAAGCTCATCGCCTACAGTTCGGTCGCCCACATGGGCATCGTCACGATCGGCTGCTTCACCGCCAACGCGCTCGGGCTCACCGGTGCGCTCGTCCAGATGCTGAGTCACGGGCTCGTCTCGGCGGCGCTCTTCATGGTCGTGGGCGTGGTCTACGACCGGATCCACTCGCGCGAGATCGCAGCCTATGGCGGCCTCGCCGAGCGCATGCCGATCTACGCCACGATCTTCATGCTCTTCATGCTCGCTTCCGTGGGCCTTCCCGGCACCTCGGGCTTCGTGGGCGAAATCCTGGTGATCGTCGGGATCTTCGGCATCACGCCCGAAAGCCCTGCGATCCCGGCGGCCGGGTCCTGGGTGGCCCTCTTCGCCGCGACCGGCATGATCCTGGGTGCCGCCTACATGCTCTGGCTTTATCGGCGGGTGATCTTCGGTGCCCTCGAGAAGAGCACGCTCGTGGGTATCAAGGACCTGCGCCCGAACGAGATGCTGGCTTTCGCCCCGCTCCTCCTTCTCGTTCTCCTCATGGGGGTCTACCCCTCGCTGTTCACCGACCCGATGGCGGCCTCGATCGATCGGGTGCTCGCCGAGATCGGCGCGGTCGGCCCCGGCCGGCTCGCCCTCCAGCTGCCCTGAGAGGGTCCCATGCCCGCGAGCTTCGACCCCGTGCCGCTCCTGCCCCAACTCGTCCTCACGGTCGCCGCACTCGTCCTCCTCGTCCTGGGCGCGGTGCGCGAGCGGGCGCGGGCCGCCGGCATCGTGACCCCGCTCGCCATTCTCGCCCTGCTCGTCGCCGCCGCACTCGCCGGGGTGCTCGATCGTACCCCGCAGACGCTCCTCGGTGGCCATTTCCGCTTCGACGCGATGGCCGCCTTCCTCGAGGTTCTGGTCTTCTCGGGCGTCGCGGCGAGCCTCCTGCTCGGCGCGTCTTACGTCGAGGACGAGCGGATCGACCGCTTCGAGCTGCCGCTCCTCGCCCTTTTCGCCGCCCTCGGCATGAGCCTCATGGTGAGTGCCGAGAGCCTTTTGGGGCTCTACATGGCGCTCGAGCTGCAGAGCCTGCCGCTCTACGTCATGGCGGCCTTCCACCGCGACCAGCTCCGCTCGACCGAAGCCGGCCTCAAATATTTCGTGCTCGGCGCTCTGGCCTCGGGGATGCTGCTCTACGGCTGCTCGCTGATCTACGGCTTCACCGGCACCCTCTCCTTCGCCGCGCTCGGCCAGAGCTTCGGGCCGGAAAGCCCGGCGGGTGTGCCCACAGGAGCCGTCGTGGGCCTCGTCTTCGTGATCGCCGGGCTCGCCTTCAAGCTCGCGGCGGTGCCCTTCCACATGTGGACCCCAGACGTCTACGAAGGCGCTCCCACCTCGGTGACCGCCTTCCTGGCCGCTGCTCCCAAGGTCGCGGCGGTCGGCCTCACGCTGCGGCTCCTCATGGGGCCGATGGCCGATTGGGCCGGCCAATGGCAGCAGGTCGTGGCCCTCGTCGCCCTCGCTTCCATGGTGCTCGGCGCGCTCGCCGGCCTCGTCCAGACCAACATCAAACGACTCATGGCTTATTCCGGCATCGCCAATGTCGGTTTCGCGCTCGTGGGCGTGGCGGCCGGCACCCGCGAAGGGGTCGAGGCGGCGCTCGTCTACACGGCGATCTACCTCGCCATGACGCTCGGCGCCTTCGGCTGCATCCTGGCGATGCGCCGCCAGGGCAGCTACGTCGAGCGGATCGACGAGCTCGCCGGCCTCTCGACCCGGCAGCCCCTGCTCGCCCTGGCGCTCGCGATCTTCATGTTCTCCCTGGCCGGGATCCCGCCCTTGGCCGGCTTCTTCGGCAAATATTTCGTGTTCCTCGCCGCGGTGAAGGCCGGGCTCGTCTGGCTCGCGATCGTGGGCGTGCTCGCGAGCGTCGTCGCCGCCTATTATTATCTCAGGATCGTCAAGCTCGCCTATTTCGACCCGCCGGCCGAGCCGTTCGACCTGCCGACCGCACCCGGGCTCCGGCTCGTCACCGCCCTCGCCGCCATTCTGGTCGCGGGGCTCGTCTTCCTGCCCGGGCCGCTCTTCGACGCCGCGGCCGGAGCGGCGGCGAGCCTCGGCCCGCCGGCGCCGACCGAACGGGTGCGATGACCGCCGGATCGCTCCGCTTCCGCGTCGAACGCCACGCGAGCGTGGCGAGCACGAACGACCTCGCACGGGCCGCTGCCGAGCGAGGCGAGCCCGAGGGGCTCTGGATCGTCGCCGACGTGCAGACCGAAGGTCGCGGGCGACAGGGGCGGCGTTGGCAATCGCCCGCCGGCAATTTCCACGGCTCGCTCCTCCTCCGCCCGAGCCGGCCGCTCGGCGAGTGCGCCACGCTCTCGCTCGTGGCGGCGCTCGCCGTCGCCGAAGCCGTCGAAGCGCTCGCCGGGGGCCGGCTGTGCCCCAGGGTCAAATGGCCGAACGACGTGCTCGTGGGCCGCGCCAAGCTCGCCGGCATCCTACCCGAGGCGCTCGCCGCCGCGGACGGCAGCTGTGCGGCCTTGATCCTCGGGATCGGAGTCAACCTCCGGCACCATCCCACGGATCTCGACCGTCCGGCGACCTCGCTCGCGGGACTCGACGAGCCGGTGTCGAGCGTGGAGGCCTTCCTCGAGGCCTTGGCGGAGCCGTTCGCCCGACGCTACGCGCTCTGGCAGACGGGGGGCTTCGCGGCGGTGCGGGAAGCTTGGCTCGCGCGTGCCGTGGGTCTGGGCGAGCCGGTCCGGCTCGTCCTGGGCGAGGTGGTACACGAAGGCCGGCTCGCCGATCTCGGCCGCGACGGATCGATCCTCCTCGAGAGCCGCACGGGCTGCCTCACGCGCTTCACGACGGGCGAACTCTTCCTCGGGGAGGCCGAGGCGGCCCGTGCGGCGACGGCGCCCGTGGCCAGGACTTCAAGGCCGGTCGCCGGCCGGTTATGAGAACGCGCCCCGGCCGCAGCGGGGCGGAGCTCCGATCATGCTGCTCGCGATCGACGTCGGTAACACGAACACGGTCTTCGCGCTCTATCGCGAGCGCGAGCAGATCGGCCAATGGCGGCTTTCGACCAACCGCGAGCGGACGAGCGAGGAGTACGCGGCGCTCTTGATCCAGCTCATGGGGCTCGCGGGCTTCACACCCGAAGGCGTGGGGGCGGTCGTGATCGCCTCGGTGGTGCCTCCGGCGGTGATGCCCTTGCGCCGGATGAGCCGCGAGTACTTCGCCTGCGACGCGTTCGTGGTCGGCGAGGATCTCGACTATCCGATCCGGATCGACCTCGCGAACCCGGCCGAGGTGGGTGCCGACCGGGTGGTCAACGCGGTCGCCGCCCTCACCCGCTACCGCCCACCCTTGGTGATCGTCGATTTCGGCACCGCCACGACCTTCGACGTGGTCGATCGCGACGGGGTCTACCGGGGTGGGGCGATCGCCCCGGGCATCAATCTCTCGATCGACGCGCTCGCTCGCGCCGCGGCCAAACTGCCGCGGATCGCCGTCGAGGCACCCGAGCGGGTGATCGGCCGATCGACCGTCGAGGCCATGCAGTCGGGCATCTTCTGGGGCTATGTCGGGCTGATCGAAGGGCTCGTGAGGCGGATCGTCCAGGAATATGGCGAACACATGACGGTGATCGCCACGGGCGGGCTCGCGCCGCTCTTCTACGAGCGGGCCGGCCTGTTCGACCATCTCGATCGGGACCTCACCATGGCCGGGCTGCTCGAGATCTACGAGCGCAACCGGGAGCGTGTGCGCGCCGGCAAGCGGGAGCGCGGCTGATGGCCGAGGAGCTCCGCTTCGTGGCTCTGGGCGGGGTCGGCGAGATCGGCATGAACGCCTATCTCTACGGCTACGGCGACCGCTGGCTCCTGGTCGATCTCGGCATCGGTTTCGCCGACGATCGGCTGCCCGGGGTCGACATCGTGCTCCCCGACCCGCGCTTCCTCGAGGCCGAGAAGGACAAGCTCGCGGGCCTCGTCCTGACCCACGCCCACGAGGACCATCTGGGTGCGGTGCCCTACCTCTGGCCGCGGCTCGGCTGTCCCATCTGGTGCACCCGCTTCGCGGCCGCCGTACTGCGCCGCAAGCTCTCGGACGCCGGGATCTCCGCCGGCGAGGCGATCCGCGAGGTCGAGCCGCGCCGTAGCTTCCGCGTCGGCCCCTTCGACTGCCGTTTCCTGCACGTCACGCATTCGATTCCCGAGGCCAACGCGCTCCTGCTCGAGACGCCCGCCGGCCGGCTGCTCCACACCGGCGACTGGAAGCTCGATCCGGCGCCGCTCCTCGGGCCCACGACCGACCGCGACGGTCTCGAGGAGGCCGGCAACGGCCACATCCTCGCGATGATCGGCGACAGCACGAACGTTCTTTCGGCCGGCTCCTCGGGCTCCGAAGCCGAGGTTCGCGACAGCCTCATGGAGCTGATCGCGGCTCAGCCGAACCGGGTCGTGCTCACCACCTTCGCTTCCAACCTCGTGCGGATGGAAAGCGCGATCCTGGCCGGCGTGGCGGCCGGCCGACGCCCCTTCGTGATCGGTCGGTCGATGCGGCGGATGCTCGAGGCGGCCCGCGAGGTGGGCTATCTCCAGGACTTGCCACCGCTCGGCGACGAGCGCGAGATCATGGAGCTGCCGCGCCACCGGGTGATGGCCCTCGTCACCGGCAGCCAGGGCGAGGCGCGCAGTGCCCTGCAGAAGATCGCGGCGGGTAGCCACCCGCGGTTGCGGCTCGACGCGGGCGACACGGTGATCTTCTCGGCCAAGATCATCCCGGGCAACGAGCGTGTGTTGTTCGACCTGCACAATCAGCTCGTGGCCCAGGGGGTCGAGGTCATCACCGAAGAAGACCATTTCGTCCACGTCTCGGGCCATCCCTGCCGCGACGAGCTCGAACAGATGTACCGCTGGATCCGGCCCGAGATCGCCATTCCGGTGCACGGTGAGGCGCGCCATTTGCAAGCGCACGTGCGCTTTGCGAAGAAGCTCGGCGTCCGCCAAGCCCTGCTCGTGAGCGACGGCGATCTCGTCCGCTTCGCCCCGCCCCCGGCCACGGTCGTGGGCAAGGTCCCGGTCGGCCGCCTCGCGGTCGACGGCACCGGCCTCGTCGACGTGGCCGACGAGCTGTTCCGAACGCGCCGCCGGCTCGCCGGCAACGGTGTCGTGAGCGTGAGCCTCGTGCTCGACGAGCAGGGCAGCCTCTTGGCGACGCCGCGTCTGGCGGCGCCCGGGGTGGTCGAGCCGGCCCGGCTCGAGAAGCTCCGGGCCGAGCTCGAGAACGCGATCGCCGAGGCGGTCGAAGCCCTCGACGACGAGGCGGTGCTGGACGACGCCGAGATCGAGGAAGCGGTGCGCGTCGCGGTCCGTCAGGGGCTCGATCTGCCGCGCGACCGCCGCCCGCTCGTCCAGGTCCAGATCACCCGACTGGACGCCGAGACGCTCGCCCGGCTCGAGGACGAGGAAGAGAAGGGGCCCACCCGATGATCGGCCGGTTGAACCACGTCGCGATCGCCGTCCCCGACCTCGAGGCGGCGCGTGCCCTCTACCGCGACACGCTCGGTGCTCGGGTCTCGCCGATCGTCGACCAGCCCGAGCACGGCGTGCGGACGGTCTTCGTCGAGCTGCCCAACACCAAGATCGAGCTCTTGGGGATCTTGGGAGAGAATTCGCCGATCGCGGGCTTCCTCGAACGCAATCCGGCGGGCGGCATCCACCATCTCTGCTACGAGGTCGACGACATCCTGGCGGCACGCGATCGGCTGCGGGCGCGAGGGGCGCGGGTGTTGGGCGACGGCGAGCCCAAGATCGGCGCCCACGGCAAGCCCGTGCTGTTCCTTCACCCCAAGGACTTCTGCGGCACGCTCGTCGAACTCGAGCAGGCCTGAGCGTATCCCGCTTTGACTCTCTACGAAGCCATCATCACGTTCTCGGTGAGCTGGTGGCTCATCCTCTTCATGGTGCTCCCCTGGGGCGCTCGGCCGCCGGCCGAGCCGACCCCGGGCACCGTGCCGTCGGCGCCGGAAAGGCCGCGCCTTCTGCTCAAGTTCGCGATCACGACGCTGCTCGCGGCGCTCGCGACCTTCGCCGTCAAGCTTCTCGTCGAGAGTGACCTCGTGAATCTCCGCCCGCCGGCTCTGTGACGGGCTGCCCGGCGGCTGCGCCCGCTTTTCGCCAAAAGGTTGATTTTTCGGCCCTTTCCGAAGGTTGTCCACAGCCGTCCTCGGCTGCGTACGCGAATTCTCTAAAATTTTAATAAACGACTCTTAAAGTTGGATACGAAAGTTCGTCGGAAAAACCCTTCTCGCCTGCGTTTTCCTGTTGCAATCTTCCTCAACCTGTAGCATATAGAGGTCGTGTTCATGGGTTTCCCCTGTGACACCCGACTTGAGGCGTTTCCTCCCTACCACTGGCCGGGGCGCGAGCCCCGGCTTTCTTTTTCTCCGAGGTTTCGGAAGATCTGTATAACCTCGGGTAGATGAGCGCCTCGGCGAACATGGTTGCCGGGCCTTCACACATGGCGCCCCGTTCCCCGCTAAGATGGCGCTGCACGCGGCGGCCAGGAGCCGTCGCGCGGAGGGAACGCCATGGCGTCACGCACCCCTGGCCGGCCGCCGTGCCGGCCGACGGCCTTCTCGGCCCTTCTGCCGCTTCTCCTCGGGGCGGTCCCGGCCGTAGCCGACAGCGTCGAGGGTAGCCTGTCGGTCTCCGTCGAGGTCGTCGAAAGTTGCCGCGTCCCGGCACCCTCGGGGCTCGGCACCGAGCTCGTCCCCTGCCCGGGCGGCGGCAGCCGCGCCGCACCGACCCGCCTCGAGCGGCCCCGCGCGAGGCCGAGCGAGCCGGCATCGGCCCGGACCGTGGTCGAGCGGGCCGCCGATGGCTCCGGCTGGCTGACCACGATCTTCTGAGCCGGCCGGCGGCCGCGTCCGGTGGTTCCGGGGCGGCGCGCTCGCCGCTAGAGTGGCGGCGGATCGGACCAGCGCCACGTGGGAGCGGGCACGTGCCGGGCCGCGCGAGACGGACCTTCCTCGGCATCACGAGCGGTGGGCTTGCGGCCCTTCTCGCGACCGGACCGCTTCGCGCCCGGGCGACCGAGACGTTCGAGGCCTGGCTCGCCGCGTTCCGCGCCGAGGCCCGCGCCCGCGGGATCTCGCCCCGCACGCTCGAGCGCGCGTTCGCCGGTGTTCGGCCGCTCGAGGCCGTCATCGAGGCCGACCGGCGGCAGCCCGAACGACAGCTCAGTTTCGCCGAGTATCGCGAGAAGGTCGTGAGCCCGGCGCGGATCCGCCGCGGCCGCGAGCTCTTGGCCGAACACCGGTCGCTCTTGGAACGGGTGCGCGTGCGCTACGGCGTGCCCGCGCCTGTGCTCGTGGCGCTCTGGGGGGTCGAATCGAGTTACGGCGCCTACAGGGGCAGCTATCGGGTGATCGACGCCCTCGCCACCCTCGCCTGGGAGGGCCGACGGGCGGAGCTGTTCCGCCGCGAGCTCCTGGCCGCGCTCGAGATCGTCGAGCGCGGCGAGCGCGACCCGGACCGGCTTTTGGGCTCCTGGGCCGGGGCGATGGGCCAGTGCCAATTCATGCCGAGCAGCTATCTGCGTTACGCCGTGGACTTCGACGGCGACGGCCGGCGCGACATCTGGACGAGCCTGCCCGACCTGTTCGCCTCGATGAGCCGCTATCTCGTCGAAGCCGGCTGGGTCGGCGGCGAGCGCTGGGGGCGGCCGGTGCGGGTCCCGCCGGGCCTCGATCCCGGGCTCGGCGGGCTAGAGCGCCGGGCCGAGCTCACGGTCTGGAGCCGGCACGGGGTCCGGGCGGTCGACGGCGGGCCCTTGCCGAGCGCGCCGATCGAGGCCGCGCTCCTCCGGATGGACGGGGAAAGGGGGCCCGCTTTCCTCGTCTACCGCAACTTCCACGCCTTCCTCGCGTGGAACCGCTCGACTTATTTCGCACTTTCGGTAGGACTGCTGGCCGACGAGCTGGTGAGTGCCGCCGCTTGAGCGCGCCGCCGGCGTGGACGGAGGAGAGACGAGCATGCGGCTTGCCCGAGCCGCCACCGCAGGTCTCCTGTTGCTCGCAGCTGCCTGCTCTTCCCGCGCGCCCACCTCACCGGAAACGTCTACCGCCCCGAACCTCGGGGTCTACAAGCTCGGCCCACCTTACCGGATCAACGGTCGGCTCTACGTCCCGGAGTTCGACCCGAACTACGACCGGGTGGGCATCGCCTCCTGGTACGGGGACGAGTTCCACGGGCGGCCCACCGCCAACGGCGAAGTCTTCGACAAGAACCGGCTCAGCGCCGCCCACCCGACCCTGCCGCTGCCGAGCCGCGTGCGAGTGACCAACCTCGAAAACGGCAAGTCGATCGAGCTGCGCGTCAACGACCGCGGGCCGTTCGTCGACGACCGGCTGATCGATCTCTCGCAGGCCGCGGCCAGGGAGCTCGGCTTCGAGGAGAAGGGGCTCGCGCTCGTGCGGGTCCAGTTCCTGGCCCTCGACGTGGCCCAGGGCACCCCACCCGAGCCCACGGTTCCGGTCGCACGGCCCGCCACGAGCGACGGGCGGCGCGAACTCGCCCGACTGAACCCGCCGCCGCCACGGCCGAGCGACCCGGCCGAGCCCCCTGCCGCGACCGTCCGGCTGCCGGCCGGGGTTCGCCTCGCGAGCTTCTCCGCCGAACCGAAGGGCGAGAGCTGTCCGCTCGGCCCGCATTGGGTCCAGGTCGGTGCCTTCACCGAGGAGGCGCGCTGGCGGGCTGCCCTCCGCACGCTCGCCGCCATCGACCGGCCGCGTATCGAACCCGTGTTGATCAACGGTCGGGCGGCACTGCGCGTGCGGCTCGGCCCCGCCCCGAATCGCGGTGAAGCCCTGGCGCTCGCCGAACGCGCCCGCAGCCTCGGCTTCACCGATGCCGCGGTGCTGCCCGTCGCCGAGCGGGTCGCGAGTTGCTGAGGCCGGCTCGGGTCCGGAGACCATCCATGTGCACCTTCCGCTTCCTCCTCTTGGGGCTCGCCGCGGTCCTTTCGGCGCTCGGCTCCGCCACGCGCACGGCGGCGGCCTTCGAGACCGCGGCCAAGGCCGCGATCGTGATCGACCACCGGACCGGCCAGGAGCTCTTCGCCAAGAACCCGGACCTGCCGGTGCCGCCGGCCTCGATGAGCAAGCTCATGACGGCGCTCCTCGTCTTCGAGGAGATCGAGGCCGGCCGGTTGAAGCTCGACGATACCTTGCCGGTCTCGGAGCGGGCCTGGCGGACCGGCGGCTCCAAGATGTTCGTCAAGGTGGGCGAGCGGGTGCGGGTCGAGGACCTGTTGCGCGGCATGATCATCCAATCCGGCAACGATGCTTGCGTGGTCTTCGCCGAAGCGCTCGCCGGCAGCGAGGCGGCCTTCGTCGAGCGGATGAACCGCCGCGCCCAGGAGCTCGGTCTCACCAACAGCCGCTTCAAGAACTCGACCGGGCTGCACGACCCCGAACATCTCATGAGCGTGCGCGACTTGGCCAAGCTCGCGAGCCGGATCATCCGCGAGCACCCACGCTTCTATCGTTATTACGGCGAGAAAGAGTTCGAATACGCCAAGATCCGCCAGCCCAACCGCAACCCGCTCCTGCAAGCGGGGGTACCCGGGGTCGACGGCGTGAAGACCGGCTACACCGAGGAGGCGGGCTACAGCCTCGTCGTCTCGGCCGAGCGCAACGGGCGGCGGATCATCGCCGTCCTGGCCGGCCTCGAGACGCTCCGCCAACGGCGCACCGAGGCCGAGCTCCTGCTCGAATACGCCTTCCGCGAGTTCCAGGAGTACAAGCTCTTCGGCGCCGGCGAGACGGTCGTCCAGGTGCCGGTCTGGTTCGGCGCGAGCTCCACCGTTCCGGCCGTGGCGAAGGAGCTCGTCGGCGTCACGCTCCGGCGGGAGGAGCGCAAAGAGCTCAAGGTCGTGGCCCGCTACGAGGCGCCCTTGCCGGCGCCGATCGCGGCGGGGCAGGAAATCGGCCGACTCGAGGTCTCGGTGGCCGGTCGCGAGCTGTTCGCCGTGCCGCTCCTCGCGGGTGCTGCGGTCGAACGGGCGGGGATGCTCGGGCGGCTCACGGGCGCGCTCACCTACCTGGTCTTCGGCGGAGCGTGAGCCCGCGTGTCGAACCCGAGCCCGGGTCGGTTCGTCACCTTCGAGGGAGGGGAGGGGGCCGGCAAATCGACTCAGATAGCCCGCCTCGCCACCCGGCTCGGGGCGGTGGGCCTGCCGGTCCTGCGGACCCGCGAGCCGGGTGGGACCGAGGAGGCCGAGGCGATCCGCCGCCTCCTCCTCGAGGGCCGGGCCGAGCGTTGGACGCCCACGGCCGAGCTCTTGCTCGTCGCGGCCGCGCGCGCCGAGCACCTCGCCCGGGTGATCGAACCCGCCCTCGAGGCCGGGGTCTGGGTGCTTTGCGACCGTTATCTCGATTCGACCCGCGTCTATCAGGGTCTCGCGGGCGGGGTCGGGCTCGAGCGGGTCGACCGGCTGCAGGGCGAGCTTTTGCGCTTCCGCCTACCCGACCTCACCATCCTGCTCGACTTGCCGGTCGAAGTGGGGCTCGCCCGGCGCGGAGCCGCCGGCGCGGCGAGCCGCTTCGAGCGCAAGGGGCGGGCCTTTCACGAGCTGGTCCGCGAAGGCTTCCGCAGGCTCGCCGCGGCCGAACCGGAGCGGATCGTGCTCGTCGACGCGGACCGCTCGGCCGAGGAGGTCGAGGCCGCGATCGTGGCGCTCGTGCGCGCCCGCTTCGGGGTCGAGGTGTGAGGATCTCGGCCCTCGAACCGGCGGCCAACCCGCATCTCTTCGGCCACGCCGGCGCCGAGGCGCAATTCGCCCGCGCCTGGCGGACCGGTCGGCCGCCGCACGCTTGGCTGCTCACCGGCCCGCGCGGGGTCGGCAAGGCGACGCTCGCCTGGCGCCTCGCTCGGCGCTGGCTCGCGGGCGATCCCGACCATCCGGCGGCCGTGGATCCGGCGCATCCCGTCTTCCGCCAGGTGGCGAGCGGCGCCCATCCCGACCTCGTCCACTTGGCGCCCTGCCACGAAGGGCTGGTCCGCGGCAAGCGGGCCGAGATCCCCGCCGAGCAGGTCCGCGAGGCGCTCGCCGCCCTGCAGCGGACCGGCCTTTCCGGCCATCGCCGGCTCTGCCTCCTCGAGGACGCCGAGGATGCCCTCAACACCGAGGGCGAGAACGCGCTTTTGAAGCTGCTCGAGGAGCCGCCCGCGGGGCTCCTCTTCCTGATCGTGGCGCAACGGCCGGGGCTCTTGCCGGCGACGATCGCCTCGCGCTGCGCCCGCCTCACGCTCCACCCGCTCGACAGGGACGAGCTCACCCGGGCGCTCGCGACCCTCGCCCCCGACCTTCCCGAAGAGCGGCGGGTGCGGCTCGTCGAGCTCGCGCGTGGCTGTCCGGGCCGGGCACTCGAGGCCGAACGGAGCGGCTGGCTCGACGCCTATGCCCGCTTGTTGGACGAGCTCGAGCGGGCCGGCGAGCGGCTCGACGCCACGCTCGCTGCGGTCGATCGGCTGGCCGAGCGGGCGCGCGGGTCGGGGCTCCAGGCGGCGGTCGACCTGCTCGCCACCTTCCTCCATCGCTGCGCACGGACCGCCGCCGGTCGCCGGCCGGCCGTCGAGCTCGTTCCGGGGGAGGGCGAGCGGCTCGCCGCGCATGCCCGAGCGCTCGGCCTTGATCGCTGCGGGGCCTTGTGGGAGAAGCTGGCGGCGCTCGCCGCCTCGGTCGAGACCCTCAATCTCGACCCCGTACAGGCGCTCCTGCCGCTCGTGCGGACCGTGGGCGGCACGGGTGGGACGACCGCCGCGAGCCGATCCGGAGCGGAGTGAGGCCGATGGCCGCGCGGGACGCGTTCTACGTCACCTCGCCGATCTACTACGTCAACGACAGCCCCCACATCGGGCACGCTTACACGACGCTCGCCTGCGACGTGATGGCCCGTTTCGTGCGGCTCGACGGGCGCCGCGTCCGCTTCCTGACCGGCACCGACGAGCACGGCCAGAAGGTCGAGAAGGCGGCCAAAGAGGCGGGCAAGGAGCCGCAGGCCTTCACCGACGAGGTCTCGCAGCGCTTCCGGCGGATGGTCGAGATCATGGGCACGAGCCCGGACGATTTCATCCGCACGACCGAAGAACGCCACAAGCGCGCGGTCACGGCGCTCTGGCAGAAGCTCGTCGACGCCGGCGACATCTATCTCGGCACCTATGCCGGCTGGTATTCGGTGCGCGACGAGGCGTTCTACGCCGAAAGCGAGCTCGTCGACGGCAAGGCGCCGACCGGCGCGCCCGTCGAATGGGTGGAAGAGCCCTCCTACTTCTTCAGGCTTTCGGCCTGGCAAGACCGGCTCTTGGCCTACTACGAGCGGGAACCCTCGGCGGTCCTGCCGCTTTCTCGCCGCAACGAAATCGTGAGTTTCGTCAAGGGCGGTCTCCAGGACCTCTCGGTCTCCCGCACGAGCTTCCGCTGGGGCATCCCGGTTCCGGGTGACGAGCGCCACGTCATTTACGTCTGGCTCGACGCGCTCACGAATTATCTGAGCGCGCTCGGCTATCCCGACACCGAGAACGAGCTCTTCAAGACCTTCTGGCCGGCCGATCTGCACATGGTCGGCAAGGACATCGTCCGCTTCCACTCGGTCTATTGGCCGGCCTTCTTGATGAGCGCCGGGCTCCCCCCGCCGCGCCGGGTCTTCGCCCACGGCTGGTGGACCAACGAGGGTCAGAAGATCAGCAAGTCGCTCGGCAACGTGATCGACCCGTTCGAACTCGTCGCCCGTTACGGTCTCGACCAGGTGCGCTATTTCCTGATGCGCGAAGTGCCGTTCGGCCAAGACGGCGATTTCTCCCGCGCCGCCATGCTCAAGCGCGCCAATCACGACCTCGCGAACGATTACGGCAACCTCGTCCAGCGCGTCTTGACGCTCGTCCAGCGCAGCTGCGAGGGCCGTATCCCGGATCCCGGCACGCTCGCGCCCGAGGACGACGAGCTCTTGGCCGCCGCGCACGGGCTCTTGCCCACCGTCCGTGCGGCCATGGAGGAGGTGGCCCCGCACAAGGCGCTCGAGGCGATCTTCGAGGTCGTGGGCCGCGCCAACCGCTATGTCGACGCGCAAGCGCCCTGGGTGCTCGCCAGGCGCGACCCGGTGCGGCTGCGGGCGGTGCTCTGGGCGGCCTGCGAGACGATCCGCCACGTCGCCACCCTCACACTCCCCTTCATGCCGACCGCCTCCGCCAAGATCCTCGACCAGCTCGCGGTGAGCGAGCCGGCCCGGCGCTTTTCGAGCCTCGGCCCGGACGGTGCCCGGCTCGTCCCCGGCACGCCTCTCCCGAAGCCCGAGGGCGTGTTCCCGCGCCTCGCGGAGGCCGCGGCATGATCGTCGACAGCCACTGCCACCTCGACTATCCGGGTCTCGCCGAACGCGAGGCCGAGGTCGTCGCGAATGCGCGTGCCGCCGGCATCGTGGGCATGCTCACGATCGGCACGACCCGGGCGGGCTGGGCGCGGGCGATCGCGATCGCCGAGCGCTGGCCGGAGGTCTGGGCCGCGGTCGGCATCCACCCGCACCATGCCGGCGAAGAGGGCCTCGAGGATCCAGCCCCCCTCGTCGAAGCGGCACGCCATCCGAAGGTCGTGGCGATCGGCGAGAGCGGGCTCGATTTCCACTACGACCGCGCCCCGCGCGACGCCCAGGAGCGGAGCTTTCGCACGCACGTCGAGGCCTGCCGGATCACCGGCCTGCCGCTCGTCGTCCACACCCGCGCCGCCGACGAGGCGACGATCGCCGTGCTCGAGGACGAGATGGCGAAGGGCCCGTTCCGTGGCGTGATCCACTGCTTCAGCTCCTCGCGAAGGCTCGCCGAGCGGGCGCTCGCGCTCGGCTTCCACCTCGGCATCGGCGGGATCTTGACCTTCAAGCGCTCCGAGGAGCTCCGCGCGATCGTCGCGGACGTGCCGCTCGAACGCTGCCTGCTCGAGACCGATGCGCCGTATCTCGCTCCGGTGCCGCACCGCGGCAAGACGAACGAGCCCGCCTTCACGGTGCACACGGCCAAGGCCTTGGCCGAGCTGCGGAGGGTGCCGCTCGCCGAGGTCGAGCGGGTCACGACCCGCGCCTTCTTCGAGCTCGTCGCGAAGGCACGGCCTTTGGCCGAGGCGGCATGAGGGTCACGGTCCTGGGCTGCGGGACCTCTTCGGGGGTGCCGCAGATCGGCTGTGATTGCCGGGTCTGTCGTTCGGCCGACCCGCGCGACAAGCGCCGACGCTGTGCGATCTTCGTCGAGGTCGAAGGGGTCAAGATCCTGATCGACACGGGGCCGGATCTGCGCCAGCAATGCCTCGATGCCGGTATTTCGGCGATCGACGCGCTTCTCTACACCCACGCCCATGCCGATCATCTGCACGGGATCGACGATCTGCGGGCGATCAACAACATCGTGATGCGGGCGATCCCGACCTTCGCGCACGCGACCGTGTTCGAGCGGATCCGTGCCCGTTTCCCCTACGTCTTCGAAGGCGGGCGGAGCGGGTTCGGCTATTGGCGCCCGGAGCTCGAGCCGCGCCCCTTCACGGGGCCGTTCGAGATCGCCGGTGTGGAGGTCCGCCCCTTCCTGCAGCGCCACGGTCGCGGCGAGAGCTGGGGCTTCCGGATCGGCCGCTTCGCCTATTCGACCGACACCGACGGGCTCGACGTCGCGGCGTTCGACGCTCTGCGCGGGGTGGAATGCTGGCTGGTCGACTGCTTGCGCGAGCGGCCGCATCCGAGCCACGCGCACCTCGCCCTCACACTCTCCTGGATCGAGAAGGTGGGACCGAAGCGCGCCTTCCTCACCCACATGAACCACGAGCTCTCCTATTCGGACTGGTGCGAGCGGTTGCCTGCGGGCATTCTGCCGGCTCACGACGGGCTCGTTTTGGAGATCGCCCCGTGAGCGCGCCGCTGCTCGAGACCTCGGGCTACCTGGACCTGCCACCCGGTCGGCTCGCCACGCTCGTCACATATCTCGAGATGACCGCGCCCCCGCCGCCGCGCGACGTCCCCTACCGGGCCGACCTCGCGCTGCGCCGCTGGGAGCGACCGGAGCCCGAGGCCTACCGCGCCCTCTACCGCCGGATCGGCGAGCCCTGGCTCTGGTTCTCCCGTCTGCTCCTCGACGATGCCGCGCTCGTGGCGATCCTCCACGATCCGGGGCTCGAAGTGTGGCTGCCCGAGCGCTCCGGCGAGCCGATCGGCCTGCTCGAGCTCGACTTCCGCAGCGCGGGCGAATGCGAGCTCGCCTTTTTCGGCCTGGTGCCCGAGGCGGTCGGTGCGGGTGCCGGTCGCTGGCTCATGGCCCGCGCACTCGAGCGGGCTTGGCGGCCCGGAATCGGCCGGGTGTGGGTCCACACTTGCCACCTCGACCACCCCCACGCGCTCGACTTCTACATCCGCTCGGGCTTCCGGCCCTACAAGCGGGCGATCGAGGTGTTCGACGATCCGCGTCTGTCGGGCGTGCTGCCGCGCACGGCGGCACCCCGCGTCGCCTTGATCGAGCCCTGAGGGCCCTCGGAAACGGCCGGTCGGCGGCTCAGCGCTCGATCGGCGTGTCGGGCTGCGCCCCCCACTCGCTCCAGGAGCCGTCGTAGACCGCGACGTCCGGCCGGCCGAGCTCGAAGAGCGCCAGAGCCGCGACGGCGGCTGATACGCCCGAACCACAGCTGCAGACGATGGGCTTGGCGAGATCGACCCCGGCGCGGACGAAGAGCGGCCGCAGCTCGCTCACGGGCTTGAGCCGGCCGTCGGCGGCGATGAGCTCGCTGTAGGGGAGGTTGACGCTTCCCGGGATGTGGCCCGAGCGCAGGCCCGGCCGCGGTTCGGGCAGCTCGCCCGTGAACCTGCCGCGCGAGCGGGTGTCGACCACCTGTTCGCGGCGGCTCGTGACGTTGGCGCGCATCTGATCGAGCTCGCGCAGGAGCGTGTTGTTCTGCCGGGCCGTGAAGTGCCGCTCGCGGGGCCGCGCCGGGCCCTCCTCGAGTGGCCGCCCTTCCGCGCGCCAGCGCTCCATCCCGCCGTCGAGCACGACCACGGTCTCGTGGCCGAACAGGCGGAACATCCACCAGACCCGCGCCGAGGCACAGAAGCGGTTCGAATCGTAGACGACGATCGTGACCCCGTCGCCGAGCCCGAGCTTACGGACCTTGGCGGAGAACTTGGCGGCCGAGGGCACCATGTGCGGATAGGGGCTCGCCTCGTCGCAGATCTCGTCGATGTCGAAATAGACCGCACCCGGGATGTGGGCGGCTTCGTACTCGGCCCGGGCGTTGCGGCCGGAATCGGGCATGACCCAGGTGGCGTCCACCACCCGGATGTCGGGGGCGGAAAGCCGCTCGGCGAGCCATTCGGTCGAGACGAGGGCGGACATGGCGATCTCCCGGGGAGGGTGCGTGCGGGCCGTCGCGCGCAGAGGTCAGGCGAGCCAGGGAGGAACGGGCAGGCCCTTTTCGCGCAAGAAGGTGGGGTTGAAGAGCCGGCTCTGGTAGCGCGTGCCGTAGTCGCAGAGGATCGTCACGACCGTGTGCCCCGGCCCGAGTTCCTCGGCGACCCGGATGGCACCCGCCACGTTGATCCCCGACGAGCCGCCGAGCACGAGCCCCTCCTCGCGCACGAGGTCGAAGATGATCGGCAGCGCCTCCTCGTCGGGGATCCGTACCGCGTCGTCGACCGGTGCTCCTTCGAGGTTCTTGGTGATCCGGCTCTGGCCGATCCCCTCGGTGATCGAGCTGCCTTCGGCCCTGAGTTCACCGTGCTTGTACCAGTGGTAGAGGGCGGCACCCATCGGATCGGCGCAGACGATCCGGATCGCCGGGTTGCGCTCCTTGAGGAACATGCCGACCCCGGCGAGTGTGCCGCCCGTGCCGACCGCACAGGTGAAGGCGTCGATCCGCCCACCGGTCTGCTCCCAGATCTCGGGTCCGGTGGTGCGGTAGTGGCCCTCGCGGTTGGCGACGTTGTCGAACTGGTTGGCCCAGATCGCGCCGTTCGGCTCGCTCCGCGCGAGCTCTTCGGCGAGCCGGCCCGCGACCTTCACGTAATTGTTGGGGTCCTTGTAGGGCACGGCCGGGACGAGCCGGAGATCCGCACCCAGGATGCGCAGCATGTCCTTTTTTTCTTGGCTCTGGGTCTCGGGCATGACGATCACGGTGCGATAGCCGCGCACGTTGCCGACGAGCGCGAGACCGATCCCGGTGTTGCCGGCCGTGCCCTCGACGATCACCCCACCCGGCCGCAGGAGCCCTTTGCGTTCGGCGTCCTCGACGATCGCGAGTGCGGCCCGGTCCTTCACGCTGCCGCCCGGGTTCAAGAATTCGCACTTGCCCAAGATCTCGCAGCCCGTGCGCTCGGAGGCTTTCCTCAAGCGCACGAGCGGGGTGTTGCCGACGAGCTTCGTGAAATCGCGGCGGACGTCCATGGGCTCTCGTCCCGGATCGGGCTCCCGCCCGCCTCTAAGCCCGCAAACGCCGCTCGGCAACCGCCGGCCCGCGGGACGCCGGGCCTCACTCCGGTCCGAGGCTGAGCGCGCGCATCAGCTCGCGCAAGCGGGCGAGCTGTCGGTCGAGATCCACTCCGGCCTCGATCGCGAAGACCGCGAAACCGCGCCGCTCGAGCGCGCCGCGGAGCGCCCGGTCGCGATCCCGCAACGCCGGATCGCGGTGCACCGGGCCGTCGACGAAGAGACAGAGCCCCGGGGCCTGACCCCGGGCCCAATAGAAATCGACCTGCACCGGAAGGTCCGGGGCGGGGCAGAACTGCGCCCGGTCGGGCAAGGGCAGCCCCGCCCGGTCGATCGCCTCCAAAACCTCCCGCTCGAAGGGCGAAGCCGGGTCGAGCCCGCGCACGAGCGCGGCCATCAGCTCCGCCCGCGCCGCGCTTCCCGCCGCCGGTACGAGTTCGGCCAACCGGCGCAGCCAGGGCACGACGAGCCGCCGGTCGAGGGCCGGATGGTCGCGCTGGTTGCCGTAGCTCAACAGACAATCGTAGCAGGCGGCCCCACAGCGCGCGGCTTCCTCCCGCTCCTCGCCCGTGGACGGGTCGACGTGGAGGACGGCGAGGGTCGTGCGGGCGAGCTCGCGCAAGCTCGCGACATCTTCGAGGCGCTCGACGAGGCCGAGCCCGCCCTCGGCCGCCTCCCAGAGCAGGATCGAGGGCTCGCCCCCTTCGTCGAGGACCTCGACGGCGATCTCATGCTCTTCGAGCTCGTACAGGCGCTGCAAACCGCGCTGCACGGCGTAGGCGAGGGTGCGCAGGGCCGCATCGGGCTCGCCGGGGAGACCCGCGGGCCGCAGCCAGAGGAGGTTGCGCGTGTCGAACATCGCCGGGATCACGCGCCGCTCCGCCGCCTCCGTCGGCGCCTCGCCGTCTTCGGGCTCGCGGCGCGCCCAGCGGCCGCGCACCGGGTCGAGCCGGAAGCCCAGGAGCTCCCGCTCGCGGCTCCGTCGCCACCCCCGGTTCACCCGCCAGAGCTCGGCGCGGGGTACGGAGCGCAGCTCGCCCAGGGTCTCGCCGCGCGGGTCCGTGAGCCGGCGGGGCTCCGGAACCGGTCCCGTCGGGCGCCAGGCGGTCGCGACGTCGTAGCCTTCGCGCGAGCGCTCCTCCTCTTCGCAGGTGATCCGCACCACGGGCCAGGCGCGCGCCGTGTTCTGCTCGAAGAGATCGAGCCAGAGCTCGGCCTCGCCCCCGAGCCGCGTCCCGCAGCCCGCGCAGAGCTCGCGGTCGAACTCCTCGCGCAGATGCAGACGCCCGCAAGCCCGACAACGCTTGCCGCGCCGCAGGGCCTGCTCGATCCCGGCCGAGGGCAAGACGACACCACCCACCCGATATTGCCGCCCCTCGTGGTAGAGCAGGTTGTTCGGCCCGAACTCGGCGAGACCCAGAAAGCGCGGCCGGTCGACCTGCTCGCTGCGGTCGGCCACGGGCAGCAACAGCCGCACGGGAAGGCGCGGGAAATTGTAACCCGGGATGAAGCCTTCGGCGGCCAGGTAGCGGTAGGGATAATAGTCGGAGAGGAGCGTGTCCTCGGTCTCGTTCAGCAAGAGGGCGAGGTCGCGCTTGGCCTCGCGCTCCTGCCGTTCGGCCTCGGCACGCTCCCTGCGGTCCACGCCCGGCGCGTCGATCACCTGGCGGGCCTCGTCGCGCGCCCGCACGGCCGCCCGGTAGAGCTCCCGCCAGCGGTCGAAGGCCCGATCGAACCGGGCGGGCGCTTCCACGACGAGCCGCTCGACACGGGCGCGCTCCTCCCCGCTCGCCTCCCGCCCCCGCGCCTCGGCGAGCAGCCGCACCATCCGCTCGACGAGCCCCGCCCGTCGCTCGGGCGCGAGCTCGCACCCGGCGCGGACGGTCGCGGCGAGCGGCAGCTCCGGAGCGCCGAGGTCGAGCACCTCGCGCAGGCTCGCGCCCAGGCCGATGCCGGTTTCGGCGAGCCACACCGCGTGCAGGTGCGCTTCCAAGAGCTCCTCGTTGTCGAGGGCGTAAAGCGGTGGGGCCACCGCACCCGCCACCATCCGCTCCCGTTCGGCGAAGAAATACCGGTCGTGCGCGCTACCCGAGGAGGCGAAGGCGAGCACGAGCGCCGGTTGCCCGCCGCGCCCGGCGCGCCCGGCACGCTGCGCGTAGCGCGCCGGGTCGGGCGGCACGTTGCGCAGATGCACGACCGAGAGGTCGCGGATGTCGATGCCGAGCTCCATGGTCGGCGAGCAGCACAGAAGCGCGAGCCGCCCCTCGCGGAAAGCCGCTTCGCGCGCGAGCCGCCGCTCGCTCGCCACCTGGCCCGTGTGCTCGGCGGCCGAGAGACCCGTGATCCGCTCCGGCCCCGCGCGGTAGAGCTCGGTGAAGTACCGGTTCGGTAGGCGCTCGACCGCCTCGGCCGAGGCGAGGCGGCCCGCCGTGCGGACCGGGTCGGGAGGGGGCACCCGCCCGTCGCCCCGCTCCCAAAGCATCGCCTGGGCCTGCAGCCGGATGCCACCCTCGCTGGCCGGCTCGAGGAAATGGCCGAGCAGTCGGTTCACCGTCGCTTCGACCACCCGTTCCACGAGCGGCGCCGGCCAGGGGACCTCGGGCCCGAGGCCGCGCAAGAGCCGCAGATAGCGGCCGAAGGCCGAGCGCGCACCGAGTGTGGGGCCCTCGGCGTGCCGCCCGCGCCGGCGGCCGGGCAGGAACGCCCTGCGGGCCCCGGGCGGCTGGTCCTCCTCGATCGCCCAGGACGGGGCGAGCAGCCCGCGGCTTTCCTGGGCGAGCTCCTGGAGTTTCTTAGGGTCGAGGGCTTCGGCTTCGATCGCGACGGCGCGGCGCAGATGATCGAGCAGCGGGCGGACGACCTTCGCCCGATCCGCGGGTGCGAGGGCTTCGAGCACCGGCACATCGCGCCAACGCGCATCGTCCGCCAACAAGGCGTCGAGCCCCTCGTAGCCGATGCGCAAGAGCCCGCAATCCTCGAGGTTCGGCTGGGTCACCCGCCAGCTCCGCGCGAGATCGGCGAGCGCGCGGTAAGCGAGGACCTTCTCCATCACCCGCCGGGCGCGATCGAAGCCCGGGCCGGAATCGACGGGCGTCTTCATCCACGCCTCGGGCGGGAGGGCGAGGGCCTCGAAGATCGCCGGGCCGAGCGCCGCCACCTTTAGCGGTGCCGCGCGCTCGAGCGCCCGCACGAGCCCCGAGCGGACCAGCACCGTCTGCACGAAATCGTTGGTGTGCCCGGCCTGGAGGGCGGCGTCTTGGCGGTTGTCGGTGAAGCTCAAGAGCTTGGCCGCGCCCCCCTCACCCGACAGCTCGCGCAAGCCGCGCACGGTGGCGGCCGCGAGCACCGTGCTCGCGGTCGACCGGCCGATCAGCGCCAAGGTCACGAGCTTGCCGAAATCGCGCTTGAAACGGCGGTCGAAGCTCGTCCGACAGTTGGGGCAGATCATGAACGGCCGCTTCTGCCAGAGCACGGGGAGCGCGCCCTCGCGCGGCTCAAGGCTCGCCCGCCCGTCCGGCGTGACGAACAGCCGCTCGGGCCGGTAGGCCTCGTAGTCGGGCCTGGGCCGCTCGCGGCCGTTGCGCCATTCGAGCCAATCATCCGGCCAGCCGTCCCGCTCGGGATCCCAGAACCCCTCCTCGGCGGCCAGGAGGAAGCCGGGTTCGCCCCCCGTCTCCTCGGCCGGGGCGTCGAGCTCGGGCGAGCGCGGCTGGAACCCGTCCGCCGTGCGGGCGACGAGATAGAAGTCCTGGCCGCAGGTCCGGCAGAAGGCCAAGGGCGCCAACAGCCGCAAGGGTTCCCCGGGCAGCCGATGCGCGGGCTCCGCCTGCAGGTGGCGACGCTCGGCGGGCTCGAGCGTGGCGTAGAAGCTCGCGCCAGAGGAGAAGAAGCGGTGCAGGCGGAAGGCGAAGAACGGCCCTTCCGCCATCGCCGTCCGCGCCCCCGCCTGCAGCACCGCCCGCAGCGCCGCAGCACAGCGCTCCCGCTCGAGCCCGCTTTTTTCCGCGAGCTCGCGCACGCCTTCGTCGAAGGCGCGCGGCTTGGCGCGTTCGAGCCGCCCCTCGCGGTGGGCCACGCCGAACCGGCTCTCGACCCAGGCGGCGAGCGGATGGCTCGCGAGGGCTTCGGGTGTGGCTTCGGGCGGCGGCGCTTCGATCGCCGCGCGCAAAGCCGCGGCATCCTCGGGCGGTGCCACCCGGCAGCGGCGCACGAGGCTCTCGCCCACCACGTGCTCGGGCGGGATCTCGACGCCGAACAGCCGGGCGCCGACCCGGGCGATCTCCTTCTTGCGGGCCTCGCGGTCGCCGCCGCTCGCGATCGTGGCCGAGGTGCCGATGCACACCGGATCCCGGCCGATCCGCTCGCGCAGCCGGCGCAAGAGCATGGCGACGTCCGCCCCCTGCCGGCCGCGATAGACGTGGAGCTCGTCGACCGCGAGCACGGCGAGGTCGCTCACCATCCGCTGCACGAGCGTGCGGTCGCTCGGCCGCACGAGCGCGAGCTCGAGCATGACGTAGTTGGTCAACAAGAGGTGCGGCGGGTTGCCGAGGATCTCGTTGCGCAGTTGCGTGTCGCGGTCCTGGCCCGTCCAGCGCGCGAAGCGCAGCGGGCAATCCTTCCAGTTCTTCCTCTTGAACGTCTGGAGCGCCTCGAGCTGCGAGCCCACGAGCGCGTTCATGGGATACACGCACAGGCCCACGACCCCGCGCCGTTCGATCCCGGCGCGGAACGCGGCATCGACCATCGGCACGAGGTACGTCAGGCTCTTGCCCGAACCCGTCCCGGTCGAGACGATCACCGACCGGCCGGCGCGGGCGAGGCGGATCGCCTCTTCTTGATGGCGCATCAAGACGAGGTCCGCGCCGAAGAAACGGGCGGTCTCCGGGCGGATCACGCCCTCGCGGGCGAGCTCGCCGAGGCTCTTCGTGCGCTCGAAGGCGGGGTTGAGCTCCAGGATCGGCTCGGGCCAGAGCCGGCCGCGGGCGAGCTCCGCTTCGACGAAGCCGCGCAGCCGCGGCTCGCGCACCTGCACGAAGCTCGTGACGTAGTCGCGGTACTCCTCCGCCACGCCGCGGTCGAGTTCGAAGATGTCGAGGGTCACGGCCGTGCTCCTCCGATCTCAGGCGGGCCGGGGGATCGGTGGTGGGTTCGCCGGATCGATTACCCCCTCCCGGGCGAGCCGGTCCCAGGCCTCGAGGACGAGTCTCCGGGTGCGGTACTCGCCGTACGTCTTTTTCTCGTTTTCCTTCAACACCCGGAAGGTCTCGGAGGGGTAGTCGGGGCCGTGGACGTCCGCGGGGTCGAGGACGTAGCGGAGCTCGTCGCGGGAAAGCCCGTAGGCCCAGGCGAAGAAGGCGTCGAGCTCGGCGCGCAACAGGGCCCGGCGGTCTTCGTCCCAAGCGAAGGGCGGGCCGTCGTAGCCCAGGTCCCGGGCGAACGGCCGCATCGCATGGCTCGTGTAGGTCAGCTCCAGGACCCGGGGGACGATGAAGGTGAGATGGTCCGTGGCGTACGAATTGGGCGGTAAGCAGGGCATTTGCTTCATGGTGAAATACTTGAAAGACGTTCCGCCGAGCTTTTGCCGAGCGACGAAATCTGCGACCAAACTATTTAGATTTGCGAACATTGCGCACACCAGACGAGGATCGGGAGGTGAAAGCAATAGCAGAAATTTGTCTCCGACACCGAAGCGCGGAATAATGCCGGAAATAGTGGTCCGCTCGTCGGTGGCGCGGGCGATGTCGCGCCAGCCCAAAAGCCAGCCGCGCGTCCAGCCCTTTTGGGCGAGCCGTGCTTCGACCTCGCTCTCGGGCACCCAATAGCGCGGCGTGGGTTCGAACGCCGGATCACGAAGGCGATGGAGACCGGGTGTGGGGATTTCGCGATAGTCGGTATCCGTTTGAACCTTGGCCAGGGCGAAGTCACCGTACCTGTGATGGAACTGGTGGATCATCTTGGCCTCGTAGAGCGGCACGAAGCGCTCCTCGCCCTTTTGCCACACCGTGCCCGCGCGCTCGAAGCCCGATTCGCGGAGTTGGGCCGCGGTGCGGAACAGCCCGGAATCGTTCGACATGTGGAACATCGCGAGGAACGAGACGCGCCACGGGTTGCCGGCCTCGCCTCTGCCCTCGTCGATCAGGACCGGGACGCGCGCGTGGATCTTCTTGGTGAGCTCGGCATCGGCCTTCGAACGGAAGAGCGGCGCGGTCTTCGTGTTAGGGTTGATCCGAGCGATGTCCTCGGCGGAAAGGCTGAAGCGGCGTGCGGGCTCGGCGAGCTGTCGCGGATGGAGCAAATAACAACACATTTCGATCTCGCTTTCGTTTCGGCCGATCGTGAGGAGAGCAAATCGGACTCGAAAATAGACGCTGGGAAAGATCCTCTCCCGGTTCTCGAAGTCGACGAGCCGGACGAGCCGGCGCTCGCGGACCAGATGGGCGAAGAAGGGTGCCGTGGTGGCATCCGTGGCGATGCCGGTCGGCACGATCAGCCCGGCCCGGCCGTCCTCCCGCAAGAGCTGCGCGAACAGCTCGGCGAAGAGCGCGTAGGTGTTGACGTCGCCCGTGCCGGTCAAGGGGAAGCGGCCGCCCTCTTCGCCCTTCGTCCGCACGAAGCGGGAAGCCGCCTCGGCCCGCCGCTTGGCCTCGGCGAAGGCGGCGAAAAGGGCCGGGTTCCGCTCGGCGAGGCCGCGGATCAGCCGCTGCCGCGCGGCCGCGTTGGGTGCGTTCGCGATCTCCGGGTCGCGGCCGGCGAAGAACTCCTGTTCTTGGAGCTTGATCCGCTCCCAAGGCGGGTTGCCGAGCACGACGTCGAAGCCGCTGTTCGCGAAAACGTCCGGGAATTCGAGCGGCCAATGGAAGAAACCCTCTTCCTCGGCGAGGTCCGCGACCCGCGCCACCATGTCCGTACGCAGCCGCGCGCGCTGGCCCGAAAGCGCTTCGGCCAGATGCCGGCTCGTCGGCACGAGCTTTTCCGTCTCCGCCCGCTTCGGCAGGAAGAAGGCCGCGCACCAGAGGTCGCAAGCGAGCCGGAGGTTCTCGTGCTCCGGGCTTCGCTCCCACGCGCGGAACGCCGCCCGCTTCGCCTGCACCTGCTCGAGCGTGGCCTCGGGCATGGCGGCGACCGCCTCGAGCCCCGCGGCGAGGGCGCGCACGAGCCCCGGCACGTCGCGGAAGAACAGATCGCCCGCCCGGGCGCCGCGCTCATTGCGGTTCCGCTCGCGGAGCCGTCGGGCCACCTCCCGGTCGTCGCCCTCGAGCGGGGCGTAGGCCGCATCCGGGATGCCGCGCGCGAGCTGCTCGAGCGCGAACACGCCGAGCAGACTGTCGCCGCGGCGCAGGTGCGGGTCGAGGAAGGAGAGCGGCACGCCGGGCACGAGGCTTTCGATCCAGAGCGCCACCTTCGCGAGGTCGGCCGCCCGGCGGTTCTTGTCGACCGCGTAAAGACAAGAGCGCACCACGTCGCGCAGGGCTTCACGCCGGGCGGCGGGTGGCGGCTCGCTCTCGCCCGTGCGCACGCGCGCGAGCTCCTGGGCGAGCCTTCGGGCCGCGGCCAAGAGGAAGTGACCGGAGCCCGCGGCCGGGTCGATCACCTTGAGCGAAAGGATCGCCCGCTCCCGCTCGGCCGGGGTCTTGGCCCGGGCGAGCCGCGCCTCGAGCACGGGCTCGAGGGCGCTTTCGACGAGCGCGCGGACGAGCGGATCGGGCGTGTAGTAGCTGCCGGTGGTCCTGCGCTCCTGGCCCGCGACGAAGGCGAAGCTCCGCTTCGCGAGGTCGACCACGGGGTGGAGCTCGAGCAACGATTCGTAGACCGAGCCCAGCTCCTCGACGTCGAGGGCGGAAAAGCGTACGCGCCGCCGCGGGCCCCGGCGCGCCCGCCGGCCGCGGCCCTCCTCGGGCTCGAAGGTCGAAAGGTGGAAGAGCGCCTCGAGCATTCGGTCGTTGGCGATCCGCGCCTCTTCGAGGTCGAGGCAACTCGCCGCGGCGAAGAGATCGCCATCCAGGGCGGAAAGCCCGAGCTTTTCCGCTTCTCCGGGCTCGTCGAGGGCGCGGAAAAGGACCGTGAGCCCGATCCAGAGGTCGGCCCAAGGGTCGGGGCGGCGGCGTTCGGCGCGCTCGCGCAGGCGCGAGATTCCGTACCAGCGCTCGTAGATCGCATAGCGCCGGGCGGATTCCTCGTCCGGCCGCGCGAGCAGCCGGCGTTCTTCGGCCGTGAGCAGGAAGAGGAGCCGGTAGACGAGCACCAAGAGCTGGTCGCGGAAGGCCTCGGGCGAGAGTCGACGCTCGCGCAGTGCGGCGCGCAGCGTCTCGCTCTCGGGGTGGGCGAGGAAGCCCGAGCCCAGGACCTCGAGCGCTTTTTCCACACCTTCCCGGAGCTTCTCGCGGACCCGGCCACCTTCTTCGATCGCCTTCTGGTACCAGCGCTTGAGGAGGCATTCGTGCGCCGCTCCGGGGCTCTTCGGGAACCGGGAGCGGTGCAGCAGGCGGAAGAGGAGGGCGAAGTCGGGGTAGAGTTCGTCGCGGGCGATCGCCTCGAGGTCGACCTCGAGGAAGGCCTGGCGGGTGGTCCGGGCGTTGGCCCGCAACAGCCGCAGCCTGCGGCCGTTGCTCACGATCCCCCACAAGAGATCGGTGCGGTCGAGGCAGTCCTGCAAAAGGCCGTGCGGCGAGCGTCGTCCTTCGCCCCGGGAATCGAGGTCCTGCTCGAAGGGCGCGAGGTGGATCGGCACGAGCGGGGTCTCCTCTTCGCCCTCGCCGTGCGAGATCGGGCCCTCGACGTGCGAAATCGGGAAGGTGCCGTCCCCGGCCCGCAGCGCCTGGCGGCGGAAGCGGGGCTCGAAGCCGAGCTCGCGCAACAAGGGCAGCACCCACCCCTCCCGCGCGATCCGCCCGACCGCGCCCTCGCCGGCCGCGAGCCGGCGGCGCTCGAAGCTGCGCCAGTGCGAGAGCACCCGGCCGAAGGCCTCCTGGATCTCGTCGGCGAGCCGCACCCGCCGCTCCAGGCCGAAATCTTCGGGCTCCTGGCCCTCGACCGCCTCGGGTGCGGTCGTGAGCCGCTCGAGCAGGTCGGGGTCGAAGAGGCCGCCTTCGATCGCGATCGTCGAGCTCACGGCCGCTCTCCCAGGGTCGGGAACAGGACGAACAGGCCCAGAAGATCGGGGGGCGGGTGGGGCGTGACCCGCAGCCGACCCTCCTCGCCCGTGAGCGCGCGGATCCGCCCGTGCTGCTCGACGAGTGCCGCGCGCCGGGCCCGGGTCACGGGCTCGTGCCAAGAGGGCGCGTCGCGGACGGCGCCGAGGAACCGCTCGAGCCAGAGCTTCCGCTCGAAGGCGGTGGGCTCGGGGGGCACGGGTTCGACCCGTTCGAGCAGGTCGAGGCCCGCGCTCTCGAGCGGTTCGAGGAAGGCGAGGCGGTCGGCCTCGTCGAGGGTCGCGGCCACCACCCGCACCTCCTCGGCGAAGCGGGCGGCGGCACCCTCCTCGAGCGTGTAGCGCAGGCGCAGGAGGAGGAGCGCAGTGATCTCGCGCACGAGCGGCGTGCGCAGCGCACCGCAGCGGGCGAAGAGCGACCGGTCCTCGCCCTCGAGCGCCTCGCCCAGGACCCGGCCCGCGAGCCGTTCGACGAAGGGATGGGTGCGGCCGAGGTGGACCGCCTCGGGGTCGGCGAGGCGGTCGAAGCAGACCTCGACCGGAACCGGCCCGCCCAGGAGCTCGGCGAGCTCCCGTTCGGCCTCGCCCGGGTGGAGGAGGAAGCGGCCGGGCCGGTCGGTCGGCCGGAGGAAGCCTCCGAGGCGCGGCAGGGTCGTGCGCAGGAAGCGCTCGAGCGCCGCCGGATCGCCGAGCACGCGGTCGAGTTCGGCGAGCTCGCGCTGCACCTCCTCGGGGCGAATCCCCTCGTGCGCGAAATAGGTGCGGTCCTCCGCTTCGGCCTTCGCTGCGCGTTCCCAAGCCTCGAGGAGCGGGCGGGCGGCGTCGGCCTCGAAAGCGAGCTGCAGCTGGCGGCCGCGGCCGCGGCGCAGCAGGACCGAACTCACGACCGCATCGAGCACCTCCTCGGCGCCGGCCGGGACCGGGACCGCCACGCCCAGGACCTCGCGGATCCGCCGTGCTTTGCGGATCAAGACCTCGAGGACCGCGAGGTCGACCTCGTTGTCGGCGCCGTACAGGACCACCGCCTCGACCCGGGGCTTCGGCTGGCCGAAGCGGTC
>Ga0308408_1000299_pt1 | contig 30062 bp, 24 predicted proteins | sample HotsprSampleMSe3_FD_203466 | JGI IMG/M metagenome (GOLD analysis project Ga0308408, IMG submission 203466) | Hot spring phototrophic mat microbial communities from Mushroom Spring, Yellowstone National Park, Wyoming, United States - 20060912_MSe3 ... | reverse complement strand
ACATCAAGCGCGCGGTCCAGACCGGCCAGGCGCCGATCGGCGAGCGGCTCTTGTCCGCGCACGAGAACGAGAACCCGCTCTTCGGCTTCGATGCGGTGCCCTTCCTGGCCGCTTCTTACGAAGCGTCGGAGAAACTTTTGCAGGCCGCCCGGCCCAAGCTCGAGGCGCTGTTGGACAAGCAGAACCTCGTCCTGCTCTACACCGTCCCCTGGCCGCCGCAGGGCATCTACACCAAAAAGCCGCTCAAGAGCGCGGCCGACATGAAGGGCGTGAAGTTCCGCTCCTACAACGCCGCCACCGCCCGCATGGCCGAGCTCATGGGTGCCGTGCCGGTGCAGATCGAGGCGGCCGAGCTCTCCCAGGCGCTCGCCACCGGCGTGGTCGAGAGCTTCATCAGCTCGGGCTCGACGGGCTACGACATCAAGGTCTGGGAGCACCTCAAATACTGGTACGACACCCAGGCCTGGCTGCCGCGCAACTCGATCTTCGTCAACAAGGCCGCCTGGAACGGCCTGAAGCCCGAGCAGCAGAAGGTCTTCCGTGATTGCGCGGCCAAGGCCGAAGCGGAAGGCACGGCACGCTCCAAAGAGCTCGCGGGTTGGTACATCGAACAGCTCCGCGCCAAGGGCATGACGATCGAGCCGCCGAGCCCCGAGCTCAAAGCCGATCTCGCCAGGATCGGCGAGATCATGACCAACGAATGGCTCGCCAAAGCCGGTGAGGACGGCAAGGCGATCGTCGAAGCTTTCCGGAAGATGTGACTCCGGGCCCGGGCGTCGGCGTCCCGCCCGATCCGACGCCCGGGGCCCCATCCGCCATGATCCGTCGCGCCCTCGATCTCCTCTACGATCTGGCCGGCTGGCTCGCGGCTCTTTTCATGGTCGCGATCCTCCTCATCATCCTGGCCCAGATCGGGACCCGGCTGCTCGGCGTGAAGTTCCCGGGCGGGACCGATTATGCCGGCTATTGCATGGCCGCCGCGTCGTTCTTGGCCTTGGCCCACACCTTCAAGCGCGGGGCTCACATCCGCGTCGAACTCGTCCTGCAGCGCCTGCCCGAGCCGGCCCGGCGTCGGGTCGAGCTCGCCGTGCTCGCCCTCGCCGCCGCCCTTTGCTGGTATTTCGCTTGGTACGCGATCCGCGGCGTGCGCTTCTCCTGGATGCTCGGCGACGTGAGCCAGGGCCAGGACGCGACCCCGCTTTGGATCCCACAGAGTGCCATGGCCGTGGGCGTGGTCCTGCTCGCCGTCGCGGTGACCGATCATCTCGTGCGCGCCCTGCTCGGCGCCGACCCTCGGCTCGGCGACGGTCCGGCTGCCGAAGCGTGAGGCCGCCGAGTGGCGCGGGCGGAGCGAGCAGCCGAGGTGTGCGACCGTGAGGGCGCAACTCAGGGTCGCCTTCGTCTATCCGCACGCCGGTATCGGGCCCGAGGGCCAAGGGGTCGCGGATGCGCTCGCCGTGGTGCTGGTCGAGCTCGGCCGTCGGCTCGTGCAGCGTGGCTGCGCGGTCAACGCCTTCATCCGCCGGCGGCGCGGCGAGCCGGCCCGGTCGGTCCTCGACGGGATCCGGTTGCACCGGGTGTGCCAACTCGCCGACCACCTCCTGTTCCGGCTCCGCCTGTTCGACCGCCTCCGCCCGCCTGACCGGCCGTTGCGTGTGACCGGGCTTTATTACCCCGTCTTCGTGCGGAGAGTCGCCCGAGAGCTCGCCCGCACGGGCGTCGATCTCGTCCACCTGCACAACAATGCCTGCTTCGTCGAGCCGCTCCGCCGGCACCTTCCCGATGCCGACCTCGTGCTGCACCAGCACGACCACGCGCTCGCCGACTTCGCCCCCGACCTCACCGCCACGCGGCTGCGTCGCGTGAACCTCTTGCTCACCTGCAGCGACCATGTCCGCGCGCGTGTCCTCGAGCGCTGTCCCGATATCGCGGCACACAGCGCCACGCTCTGGAACGGTGTCGACGCCCGCTTCCTCGACGTCACCGCCGACCCGGGTGCGTCCACGACGATCCTCTACGTCGGGCGACTGGCGCCCGAGAAGGGCGTGCACCTCTTGCTCGAAGCCTTCGATCGGATCGCCGACCGCCACCCCTCGGCCCGGCTCGAGCTCGTGGGTGCCCCCGACCTTTCGCCCAAAGAGTTCGTCGACCCCTTCGATCGGGATCCGCTGATCCGCCCGCTCGCCCCCTGGTTCGCCCGGCCGGCCGCGTGGCGCCGACACCTCGAAACGCTCGCCGCCCGCCGCCCGGGCCGGATCCTCTTCCGCGGGTCCATCCTCAACCGCGATCTGCCGGCCGTGATGGCGAAGGCCGGGCTGTTCGCGTTCCCGACCGTCTGGGACGAGCCGTTCGGTATGCCGCCGGTCGAGGCGATGGCCGCGGGTTCACCCGTGATCGCCGGTCGTGCGGGCGTTCGCGGGCGGTTCCGCCGGGATACCGTTGCCGATCGGTTGCCCGCGCTCTAGCCTCCCCTCCGCCCGCACCGTTGGCGCGACGGTGAGGCCCGTGTGCGTATCGCCCTCCTGAGCCCACCGCGCGACCCGATCAACGCCTCTGGCGTCCAACGCGGTTCGGTCGCGATCGTCCTTTGGGAGCTGGCTCGACGTCTCGCGCGGCGCCACGAAGTCCTGGTGGCGGCCCCACCCCACCGCGGGCATGCCGGCGAAGAGCGCTCGGCAGAGGGCATCCGCGTGGTCGGTGTGGCCCCGCCCGCGGCTTTTCTCCATCGGCTGGTCGAGGCGGCGGCCGGCCTTTTGCCCGGCGCTCCGCCGCATGCCGCGAGCCTCCACTATTTCCGCGGCTGGCCGCGGTGGCTCGCCGCCCCCCTCGCCGCCTTTCGTCCCGATCTGGTCCACGTCATGTGCGTGGCTCCCTTCCTGGCGGATTTCGCGCGGGCGCTACCCGGCGTGCCGCTCGTCCTCCATCTCCACGACGAGCTCCTGCTCGGTCTCGACCGCGCCGCGGCTTCGGCCCGGCTCGGGCCGGCCGCCGCGATCGTCACCGTGAGCCCGTGGCTCGCCGGCCGCTTGGCGGCGCGCTTCCCCGAGCACGCCCGGCGGATCGTCGCGATCGGCAACGGCGTCGATCTCGACCGGTTCGCACCGAACAACGACGTGAACGCGGCGCCGGCGCGCGAGCGCCTCCTGTTCGTCGGCCGGATCTCGCCCGAAAAAGGGGTGCACGTCCTGATCGACGCCTTCGCCCGGCTCGCGCGCGATCGTCAGACACTCGAGCTCGAGCTCGTGGGTGAGCCCGGGCTGATGCCGAACGCGTTCCTCACCCTCCTGGAGCGCACGCCGGCGCTCGAAGGGGCCCTCGCCTTCTACGGCAAGGGCCCGCTCGATCGGGCGTGGCGGACGCTTCGAGCCGGGCGCGGCTATCTCGAGGCGATCCTCGGCCGTCTGCCCGCCGATCTTCGATCGCGGGTGCGGGTCGTCGGCGCGGTGCCGTACGACGCGCTCGTGGACCGCTACCGGGCGGCCGACCTGCTCGTCGCGCCGTCGGTGTGCAACGAGCCCTTCTGTCTCCCGGTGGCCGAAGCGATGGCCTGCGGCCTCGCCTGCGTGGTGAGCGATGCCGGGGCAACCGCCGGAACTCGTCGGCGAGTCCGGGATCGCGGTCCCGCCCGGGGACGCCACGGCCCTCGCCGCGGCGATCGCGACCCTGCTCGACGATCCCGACCGTCGCCGGGTGACGGGCCGCACCGCGCGCCTTCGCGCCGAACGGCTGCTCGGCTGGGAGCGGGCCGCGGACCGCCTGGAGACGATCTATCGCGGGCTCTCCCGAGCGAGCGAGCCACCCGCCTGACGACCCCTCGCCCGGGCCGCCCGCCGCTCGTCCCGCAGGGCCCAGGCATTGCGCAGGAAGGCTCGCAGGGACCGGCGCTCCCGCTTGCCGTCGATCAGGATCGCGCCGTCGGTCACGGTCAGGGTGTGCAACCCGTCGGGGCAGGGACCGGTCGGATCCGGGTCGAGTCGGGCCACCGGCACCTCGCGAAAGAGTTCGGGGCTCAAGGCCTCGATGCGGTTGATCACGACCCCGCCGCCATAGGTGCGGCTGCAGTCCTGCGCCGGCCGAAACAGGCTGCCCTCGTAGGTGAAGAGCGGTCCCGCCGGGCGCGCCGCGCGCAGATCGTCGGCCACCGTGCTCATCGGGTGGCGCCGCCAGGGCCCGCGCAGCGCCTCGGCCACGAACAGGTGCAGCCGGGTCTCGTCCTGGTCGGCGCGGTCGGTGGCGAAGAGGTACCAGTGGCCCGCATGCCGGACCACGGTCGGATCGACGCCGGCGAAGCCCTCCACCAGCACCCCGTCGGGCTCGAACCGGTCCGGAAACGGGGCGGCGCGGAAGAGCTGGATGCGGCCGGTGGCACTTGCCTCGGGCAGGAGGAAGACCTCGCCGCCGTCCTCGACCAGGAACGGCCAGGACAGATGATTCGGCGCGCGGAGCACCGGCACGACCGACGCCCCGGCCCGGAGTTCGGTCCGCACAAGGTGACCGCGACCCGTGGCCGGATCGAACGCCTCGGCGAGCACGAGCGGGCCCCGCACGCCGACCGGGTCGGCGAGCCAGCCTTCGGTTCGCTCGGGGAGCCAACGAACGGGCGGGCGGGCGCCCCCGAGCAGCTCGCCGATCGAGACCTCGAGCACGCCGACCCGCCAGCGCTCGTCGACCGCGCATTCGGCCAGCCGGCGCAACGCTCCCACGAGCTGGCGAAGGGCGAGCCCGCGCGGTTCGGCCGGCGGCTCGGGCCGCAGTCGGCACGGTGTTCCGCCCCCGACCGGCAAGAGCCCGGCCCTTCGCCAGGCGAGTGCCCGGGCCGGCCAGCGGGCGACCACCTCGAGCACGCGTGCTCGGGTCGCCGCCAGCGAATGGCGGACCGTCTTGATCCGCCCCTCGACCAGCACCCGACCGCGGTCCGGCGCGTCGAGCGCGACCAGCCTCGCGAGCACCGACCGCTCGCCCCGGGCGAGCTCGGGGCCGCCGGGCGGCCCGAGCCGACCTTCCTCGCCGAAGCGGAGCTGCCAGGTCTCGCCGATCGCGAGGTCCCGGCGCGGCGGGCCGAAGCTCAGGTCGAGCACGAGGTCGACCGCGAGCGCGGCGAGCCGAGCAGCGAGGTCGTCCGGCGCCTCGTCGAGCCAGGGCGTCGCATCGGGACACGGAGTGGCCGACCGGCGACCGATCCAGAGCACCGGCCGGAGACCGAGTTCGCCGAGAGCGGCCGCGGCCGCCCGGTGCCAAGACGCGACCTCGGCACCCACCCCCAGAGCCGCTCGCGGGTTCGAGGCATTGCCGCTCACCCCATCGCGCCCGGCCCGTTCCGGTCCGATCGAGGCCCCGGCCACACGCTGCTGCAGAGCCGCGACAGTTCCGGGGCGGACGAGACACGGCCGGCGCGGCCGCTCCCCGGCGACCGGGTCCCGACTTCGCGCCCCAACATGTTAGTGTACCAGGGCCGGACGACGGAGCCGGTGGAGGGAACGGCGAGGGATGAGCGTGCGACGCCCGCTCGTGAGCATCGGTCTCCCCGTGTTCAACGGCGAGGCGTATCTCGACGAGGCGATCCGCTCCGTCCTCGCCCAGAGCCTGGCCGACCTCGAGCTCGTGATCTCCGACAACGCGTCGACCGACCGCACGGCCGAGATCTGCCGCGACTGGGCGGCCACCGACCGACGGATCCGTTATTTCCGCAATCCCGAGAATCTCGGCGCGGCGCCCAACTACAATCGGACGTTCGCCGAAAGCTGCGGCCGCTACTTCAAGTGGCTGGCCCACGACGACCGCCTGCGACCGGAATATCTCGCCGCCACGGTCGCGGCGCTCGAAGCCGACCCGAGCGTCGTCCTCTGCAACACGACGGTGGCCTACATCGACGCGTCGGGCGCCCCGCTCGGCGTTTATCGCAGCCCGCTCGGGCTCGCGGCGACGGAGCGGCCGTCCGAGCGCTTCGCCGCCCTCGTGCTCCGCTCGCACAGCTGTGTGGACTTCTTCGGCACGATCCGCCGTTCGGCGCTCGAAGGCTCGTTGTTGCACGGCCCTTTCCACGGTGCCGACCTGGCGCTCCTGGCCCAGCTCGCCCTGCGCGGCCGCATGGTCCAGCTCGAGCCGCCGCTCGTCGAGATGCGCGAACATCCGGACTGCTGTACCCGCAGTCGGCGGAGCAGCGCCGAGCGACAGCGCTGGCACCTGGAGGGGGCGACCCGCCGGCCGCAGCCCTCCCTCGAGCTCTGGCGTACCTACCGGGGCTTGATCGAGACGGAGCCGCTCACCGCCCGGGAAAGACGCGCCTGTCGCCGCGTGCTCGCCCGATGGTGGTTCGTCAATTGGAACATATTCCGGCTCGCCGTCGACCTCGTGGACCGGGTGGCACCCGGCACCATCGCCTGTGCCGAGGATCTCAAGATCCGGCTGTTCGGCGCGGCCCCCGGCCACTTCGTCCAGCTCGCCGAGGCGCCGCGGGCCGCCCCCACGCGACAGCCCGTCACGGTTCGCGCCGATCCTCACGGGCTCGGCGCGCGGTTCGAGGATTGCGCCCCGATCTTCGTGGTCGGCGCACCGCGCTCGGGCACGAGCCTCTTGGCGCGGGTGCTCGACGCCCATCCGGCGATCGGTCTCGCCGACGAGCTCTGCTTCTTCGACATCGTCTTGTCTGCCCGGTGGGAGGTGCCGGAACTCGACAGTCCCGAGCGCATCGCCCGCTTCCTCGAGCTCCTGCCGCGCATGGACCATGTGCGCTACTGGGCGGACGGCGAGGCGCTGATCGCGGCCGCGGCCGAGCGGCTGCGGGCCGACCCGGCGCCGAGCTACGCGCACTGCTACCGCCACCTGATGGAGGCCCGGGCGGCGGCCGTGGGCGCACGCCGCTTCGGCGAAAAGACGCCCTGGAACGTCCGTCATCTCGAAGCGCTCGAAGCCCTCTTCCCGAACGCCCGCTTCGTCCACATCGTCCGCGATCCGCGCGCGGTCGTCGCTTCCAAACGCAAGCTGCCGCGCACCTCGACCGACTTCGTCACCAACGCCGTGAAATGGTCGATCGACGTCGCGGCCGCCGCTCGATATCGGGAAAGCTCCCCCGAGCGCACGGCACGCCTGCTCGAAATCCGCTACGAAGACCTGGTACGCAATCCGGAGGCCGTCCACCGTCGGGTGGCCGCCTTCCTCGGCGAGCCCTTCGATCCGGCGATGCTCGCCTTCAACGAGGTGGGCACACCGGCCTTCGGGAACCAGCCTTGGCGCGACGGTGTCCGGCGGCCTCTTTTCGACTCCTCGCTCGCCTCCTGGCGCAACGAGTTCACGCCCGCGCAGCTCTGGTTGATCCAACGCCTCACGCGGGCCGAGATGGCGCGCTACGGCTACACGCCCGAGCCGATACCCGTCCGCCAACGTCTCGTGCTCCCGTTGCAGGTGCTCCGCGAATTTGCGGCGTGGCTTGCCTTCAAGCGCGCCGAAAGGCCGCTGGCGCGCCGGCGAACCTGGTATCGTTTTCCGGGCCGAAGCGCTGCCACTCTACAAGCTCTTGGTGCAGACCATCCTCAAAGGCCTGGGTTTGGGCGGCTTTCTCTGACACGATCCGGCGAAGGGTCGGTGCCCTTGCCCACCGCACGCAGACCTCGCGCAGCGCGATGGAGGACCGGTCGGGCGAAGGTGAGGAGGCCGAGCAGATAGCCGAGCAGGCCGGCAGCAGCCGAGAGAGCCAGGTCCGATACTGTTGCGCCCGTCGTGACCGCAACGCGCGCTACCCAAATCACCGCGAGCATCACGAGACCGGCCTTCGCGACCGCAGCGAGCGGCGTCAAGACCCGCCCCGGAGGAACACCGAGCAGGCGCCGTGCCAGCTCCAACCGGACCGGCAGCATCGACCAGGCGCGCAAGGTGAAGGCGGCCGCCACCCCGTGGGCTCCCCACGCGAGGAGCGGCAACAGCAGGACGAGGAGAACGAGGCCGCCCACGGCGCCGAGGGTCAGCACGAGGTCGGATCGGCCCGCGCCCTGGAACGCGCTCGTGAGGAGCAACCCGAGCGGCAGGATCGGGCCCGAGAGGGCCAGGATCTGGAGCGCCGAGCCGGCACCGCGCCAGGACTCGCCGAAGGCGAGCGCCACGATGTCGGGAGCGAGGACGAGACCCGAGAGGTAACCCGGCACGGCGACCGGGGCCGTCTGCTCGACCGCGATGGCGAGACTTTCCGAAAGGCGCGTCGGATCGTGGCCCGATCGGGCGAAGCCGGGCAGCGCCACGCGGAGCGCCGGCCGCGTCACGAGTTCGGCCGACAGCTCGAAGAGCTTGCGGGCGAGGCCCCAGAGGCCGACCGCGATCGGCCCCGAGGCGGCGGCCAGCAGCACCCGGGGCAGGAACAGCTCGCCGAGCGTCACGAGCTGTTCGCCCGTGATGCCGAGTGCGAATCGACCGATCGCCCGCAGCTCTCGCCGAACGAACACGGCACGCGGACGATGACCGGCGGCGAGCCCGAGCACCACCACCCCGGCGAGCGGCCAGGCGATCTCGTTGGCGACGAGCGCCCAAGGACCGGCACCGGCGATCGCCAACGTCACCGCCACGGCGCCTCCGACCCCTGCGCCCAGGATCGAGCGCAAGGCGAGCGGCGCGAGCGCCAAGCGCCGCTGCAAAAGCCCGGCCGGCACCACCATGAGGCTCGTTGAGCAGCGGACAGAGGGAAAGTGCTGCGAGCAGCGGCCCGAGCTCGGGCAGGCCGAACCAGGACACAGCCCACGGCGCCAGGGCGAGGAGGAGGAGGGCGCTCGCGAGGCCGAGCCCGGCGAGCAGCCAAAAGACCGAATCGACCTCGGCGCGCGAGAGCTCGGGCCGTTGCACCAGAGCCTCGATCCAGCCGCCGTGCACGAACAGGTTCTGCGGCACGAGCACGAAGGCCATGGCGAGCGCCACGAGGCCGTAAGCTTCGGGCCCGACGAGGCGGGCGAGGAGCAAGAAGGCGAGGAGCTGGAGGAGCTCCACGCCCCACACCTCGATCGTCGCCCAGAAGGCGCCGCGGGCGATCCGTCGAGCCTCGGGCGCAGCCGACGGGATCGGCTCACCGCCCGAACCCGCTCCGCTCACCCCGACCCTTCCGCCCGCACCCCCGCGAGCCCCTCCAAAGCGGCCACGGACATCCGGGGCGAGCCCGCTCGGCGCGTGCCGCCCCGCCCCTCAGACAGCCGAGCGCTTCAGCGCCTGGTCGAGATCGGCGATGATGTCGTCGACCGTCTCGATGCCGACCGAGATGCGGATGACCTCGGGGCCTGCGCCAGCCGCCCGCTGCTGCTCGGGGCTCAATTGCCGGTGCGTCGTCGAGGCGGGGTGGATGATGAGCGAGCGAGTGTCGCCGATGTTGGCGACGTGGCTCAGGAGTTCGACCGAATTGATGAGCTTCACACCCTGCTCGTACCCCCCCTTGACGCCGAAGGTGAAGAGCGAGCCCACGCCTTTCGGGCAATATTTGTCGACGAGCGGCGTGCGGTTCTGCGGTAAGCGGGCGTAAGATACCCAGGCCACTTGCGGATGCCCCGCGAGGAACTCGGCCACCTTGTCGGCATTGGCGACGTGGCGGTCCATCCGCAGCGGCAAGGTTTCGATCCCTTGCAGGATCAAGAAGGCGTTGAACGGCGAGAGGCACGGCCCCATGTCGCGCAAGCCGATCGCCTTGTTGCGCACGGTCAGCGCGAAATTGCCGAATGTCTCGTAGAACCGGAGGCCGTGATAGGCGGCGCAAGGCTCGGTGAGCTGCGGGAACTTGCCGTTGTCCCAGTTGAACTTGCCGCCCTCGACGATGATCCCGCCGATCGAGTTGCCCTGGCCGCCCATGTATTTGGTGAGCGAGTGGACGACGATGTCGGCGCCCCACTCGAACGGCCGGCACAAATAAGGCGTGGGTACGGTGTTGTCGACCACGAGCGGGATACCGTGGCGATGCGCGATCTCGGCGATCGCCTCGATGTCGGGGACGATCCCGTCCGGGTTCGAGCACGATTCGATGAAGATCGCCTTGGTCCGGTCGCGGATCGCGAGCTCCATGTTCTTGGGCTCGCGAGGATCGACGAAGGAGACGTGCCAGTCGAATTGCGGGAAGGTCTGCCGCATCTGGCTGATCGACCCGCCGTAGAGCTTGGACGAGGCGACGACGTGGTCGCCCGGGCCCATCAAATTGAGGAAGGTCAAGAACTGGGCGGCGTGACCGGAAGCGGTGGCGCAGGCCGCGGTACCGCCTTCGAGGGCCGCGACCCGTTCCTCGAGCACCGAGACCGTGGGGTTGGTGAGCCGGGAATAGATGTTGCCGAACTTCTGCAGGTTGAAGAGCGCGGCGGCGTGTTCGGTGTCGTCGAACACGTAGGAAGTGGTCTGGTAGATCGGCACGGCCCGCGCCCCGGTGGTCGGATCGGGTGCGGCACCGGCATGGACGGCCAGGGTCTCGAAACCGTAGCGGCGGTCGGTCATACGGGGTCTCCGGAAGCGACGGGCCGCCCTTACCCCAGCCCCCGCCGCCGGTCCACCGCCCTCGGTGGAGCCGGGCGCCACGCGCCCGGCCCCGCGCTCCTCACTGCGGATGGTGACCCTTCTTGCCGACCCGGATCCGGTAGAGGCTGTTGACCGCGGTGATCCAGAGCAGGTTGGCGTCCGCGCCGCGGCCGAAATGGACGTTGGTCGGGATGGTCGTCGGGATGTAGGCCTTCTCCTCGCCCTTGGGCGTGTAGGCGTAGATCCCCGGCCGCTTCTGGTTGCGGACCGCGACCCAGAGATTGCCGTCGGTATCGACCACGAGCCCGTACGGCCCGTCCTCCGGATAATAGTCGACCAGGACCCGGCGGTTGGAGGCCCGCCCCTCGGCATCGAGGTCGTAGGCCAACAGCGCCATGACCCCCTTGGTCGAGGGCGAGGCACCGTTGCGGATCAGGTCGAGCTGGCCGTTGTCGTTGCTCACCACGTAGAGCGTGCGCTCGTCGGGCGAGATCGCCACACCGTTGGGCTTGCCCGCATCGGTCACGATCTGGTGGGTCGAGCCGTCCGGGTCGATCCGGTAGACCGCCATCGTGCCCTGCTCGATCGGCTCGTGGCCGAGATAGCGCGGGTCGGAGAAATAGATCCGGCCCTTGCTGTCGATCGTGATGTCGTTGGTCGCGTTGAACGGCCGGCCCTGGTGGAGCCCCGCCACGATCTCGGCCCGCCCGGTCTTGAGATCGGTCCGGGTGATCCGCCGGCCGCCATAGTCGGCCCCCTCGGCGGCCAAGAGGTTGCAATTCAGGTCGATCCGCAGGCCGTTCGACATCCCCGAGGGCGAGCGGAACACCGAGACGGCACCCGTCTTCGGGTCGTAGCGCATGATGTTGCCGGCCCGCAGCCCGCCGTGCGGCCCGTTCTTGGCGTGGGTGAAGGTGATGTCCGACCAGAGCACCACGCCGTCGCAGGTCACGACCGGGCCCTCGGCGAAGATCAGGTCGTGGGCATCGCCGTCGACGACCTTCTCGAGCTTGGCGCCGGGCGGGATGAAGGCCGGATCGCCGGTCGGATCGGCCGCCCGAGCGCCGCTTTCGAGGGCAGCGAGCAGGAGCGTAGCGCCCGCGAGCGCGGGCAGCACGGTGCGTGACATCGTGGTCCTCCCTCGTTTCCCGGTCGTCGCGCCGGGTCGCCGCACCATGGGTTGGGGAGGTGCCCAGCTACAACGTACCCCAAGTCGGAGGGGCCATGCTCCGAGCGGGAGCCTTCGTCGTCCGGCGCTCAGCGCGGGGCCGGATGGTGACCCCGCTTCCCCACGCGCAGCCGCCAGAGGCCGCGGTCGGCCGTGATCCAGAGCACGTCGTCCTCGGGCGGGCGGCCGAAGGTGAGGTTGGTGGGTGCCGCGAGCGGCAGGTGCGCGCGCTCGCGGCCCGCGGGATCGAAGGCGTAGATCCCCGGTCGGTCACGGCGCTGGACCGCCGCCCAGAGATGGCCCTCGCGGTCGGTGGCGAGCCCGTCGGCGCCGTCCTCCTCGCCGAAATCGACGAGCACCCGGCCCTCCCGGAGCTCGCCGCGGCGGCCGACCGTCCAGCGTTCGATCACCATCCGCCGCGGGACCGAGCGGCCGAAGAGGCGGCGCTCGCCCGGCTCGAAGATCGCGAGGTAGAGCGTGGAACCGTCGGGTGCGAGGGCGATCCCGTTCGGCCGGCCCTCGGGGGCGAGCACCCGCTCGAGGTTGCCGTCCGGATCGAGCCGGTAGACCCCGTAAGCGTCCTGCTCGACCGGCTCCCGGCCGGCATAGCGCGGGTCGGTGAACCAGATCCGCCCGAGGCCGTCGACCGCGAGGTCGTTCGGCCCGTTCAAGGGCCGATCGCGGAACGAATCGGCGAGGATCTCGGCCCGGCCGGTGCGGAGATCGGTGCGGGTGATCCGCCGGCCGCCGCGATCCGCCCCCTCGGCCGCCAAGAGGCCGCAGCCCGCGTCGATCGCGAGGCCGTTGGCCATGCCCGAGGGCGAGCGGAAGAGCGCGACCCCGCCGGTCTTCGGGTCGAAGCGCAGGATGTGGCCGGCCCGGAACCCGCCCCCGGGCCCGCGCGGCCCGTGGCTCCAGGTGATGTCCGAGAAGAACACGCTGCCGTCGCAGGCGACCGCTGGACCTTCGGTGAAGACCAGGTCGAGGGCGCGGCCGTCGACCACCCGTTCCGCGCGGGCCCCTGGCACGAGGAAGCCCGGGTCGCCGGTGGGCACCTCGGCCCTGGCACCACCGGCCGGGGCGAGGGCGAGCGCGGCAGCGAGAAGCGCGCCCGCGAAGTCGCCTCGAGCACCTGCCACGATCGCTCTCCGCTGGCACCGCCCCGTTCCGGACGATGCTCGACCGGCGGCGATCGGCAAGGGGCCGAGGGCCGGGTCCGCCGCCCGGCCCCGCGCGTTGACAGGCCAGGCCGCCCACCTAGGCTCGCGCCGCGGCCCCGGCCGCCCGCCCGGAACGAGAGCCCGGCCGCCTTGCGCGTCATTCTCGAGGTCGTCCTGCCCTTCTTCGCGGTGATCGGCTGCGGCTGGGCAGCGTTCCGCCTGCGTGCGGTCGACGCCACCACCGTCAAGGGCCTCAACGCCTTCGTCTACTGGTTCGCGCTGCCGTGCCTCTTGGTTCTCAAGGTCGGCGCCGCGCCGGTCGAACGGCTGCTCGATCCGGGATTCTTGATCGTCTATTTCGGCCCGGCCATGATCATCTACTTCGCGATGCTCGACTACGGCCGGCTCGTGAAGCGCGAAGACAACGCATCCGCCGCCTTGCGCGCCCTTGGGGCGACCTTCCCGAACTCGGGCTACATGGGGATCCCGCTTTTGATCGCGGCATTCGGCCCCGAAGCCGCCCTCGCCTCGATCCTCGCCCTTTTGCTCGACCAGTTCGTCACTATTCCTTTGACGGTCGCCCTGGTCGAAGGGGGTGGCGGCCGTGGCGGCTTCCTCGCCACGCTCGGGCGGACGCTGCGCGGCGTCTTCGGCAACCCGCTCGTGCTCGCGGTCCTGAGCGGGGGCGTGCTGGCGCTCGGCGGCTGGGGCCTGCCCGGACCGCTGCGCGGCATCGCCGAGCTCCTGGGCGCCGCCGCCAGCCCCTGCGCGCTCTTCGCCCTCGGCACCGCGCTCGCCGCGGTCCCGGTCGAGGGCTCGCTCGGCGAAGTCGTGCTCGTCACGCTGGTCCGCCTCGTCGGCCACCCGCTCCTCGTCTGGCTCGCCGCGAGCTTCGTTCACCCGGTGCCGCTCGAGGTGCTGCGCGCGGCGCTCGTGACCGCCGCCTTGCCGACCGCCGCCACCGTGTTCGTCATGGCGCAGCGCGCCGACCGCTTCCCCGCGAGCTCGACGATCGTGCTCGTTACCCATGCCGGCTCGATCCTGACCTTGTCGGTCCTGCTCGTTTGGCTCAGTTGACTGCAGAAGGGGAGGAACCTCCATGCCGAAACCGGTCGAGTACGCCGACGCCCCGCCCGAGGTTCGGGCGGTGTTCGACGACATCAAGGCCACCCGTAACGTCCCGGACGTCAACAATTTTTGGAAGTGGCTCGCCAACGATCCGAAGACCTTGCGGCGCACCTGGCAGAGCCTCAAGGAGGTGATGGCGCCGGGTGCCCTCGACCCCTTGGTCAAAGAGATGCTCTACATCGCGGTCTCGATCACCAACGGCTGCGAGTACTGCATCGCGAGCCACATCGCCGCGGCCAAGAAGCGCGGCATGAGCGAAGCGATGCTCGCCGAGCTGATCGCGGTGGTCGGCATGGCCAACGAGACCAACCGGCTGGTCCAGGGCTGGGGCGTGCCGGTCGACGAGGCGTTCCGCCGATGAAGAGCCTTCTCGAGACCGTGATCGAGGCCGGCCCACGGTGCCACGATCGCCGCGGAGCCGGCACCGAACGTGGCGGCGATCACAGCCGGGCGGGTGCCGGCACGCTCGGCGCGAGGTCCCGACAGGAGAGGCGGGCGCTCATGGGGAACGCGGCCGACGCCGTCCGGGAGCGCGCCGGACGAACCGCGGATCGCCGCCTCGATCGGCACCGCGCTGCCGACCTCGCGGCGGCGAGCCGCAGCGTCGGAGGCGACGATGGCGTCCATCCGGTCGCCCGGAGTGGCGGGGCTCCGGACGGAGGTCCCTCCCATCGGTCGCGACCCGGTGAGGACCGCCCTCCCCCCGCCGTCGCCCCTGGCCCCGAGGCGCGCGCGGGGCGCGACCTTTCCCGCGGCGTGCCGGGCGCGTTCCGGGCCTTCGACCGGCGGGAGGGAACCCGAACCGGTGACACCCCGGCGACCGAGCGGAGGCACCCCCCGGACGACGGCCCGGCGCACGGTCCGCTGGCGGACCGGAGCGCACTCGCGGTCCTCGGACCCACCTTCCCCGATGGCGACGCGGCCGGGCGCCGCCGGCCCACGCCGCCGGCGCTCCACGGGCGCTCCGCGACCCGTGCCGCCCACTTCGGACCTCCGCGCGCGAGGGAGCGCGCGGCCGTCGAACCGGGCAGGTCGGTCGACGATCGCGTGGGCGGCCGCGCGCGCTGGCTCGGCGGCACGATCCTGGCCTTGGTGCTCCTCGCCGGCTGCGCCGGGGAGCCGCCGGCCGTGGTCGAGCCGGGCAGCGATCCGGCCGAAGCCCGCCGTCAACTCGCCGCCGCCGCGCAGCCGGGCCCGGTGCCTTTCGTCCTCCTGCGCCTCGAGGAGCGGCCGAGCGAGGCCGAGGCCGCGGCCCTCGCGGCCCGCGGTGTGAGCGGGCTCGCGGTCCGTTTCGCCCCCGCCGCGCCGTCGAGCGGCGGGCGACGCCTCGTCGTGGCGCTCGACGGGCTCGAAGAGCCGGCGGCGATCTGCGCCGGAATCGCCCGCAGCGCGTCCGGGGCCGATGCCCGTACGGTGTTCGCGGCCTGGTGCGACGGCGACCGGCCGGTCGCCCGGGTCCGTCTGCCTGCCGCGGTCGATCGGGTCCAGCGGGAGCGCGCGATCTGGCGGGCGGTGGCCCGGCTGTTCCCGGACGATTACGCCGAGACCTACGGCTGGAACCTGTTCGGGCTGCGGGTGACGATCGGCGGCAGCTTCGGCTTTTGAGCCGAAGCGGCGCTGATCGGCGAGCTTCACTTGCCCCGCTGTGGCTCGAGCTCGCCTCGCCCACCCGGGTCCGGTTCGTCGAACGTGGCTGCCCCGGAAGCCCGGAGCCGCCAGTAGGTGGCCGTCAGCGGATCGCCGGTCGGGCGCGGATAGACCGCGACGAGCTGGCCCGGCACCGCGAGGTCGCGTTCGAAATAGCAGGCGACGTCGGCGAGCGTCCGGTAACAGAACACGGGCGCCGCCGACCCTTCGGCGCGTGGCGCGGGCGGCGGGTCGCGCCAGGGGGAAGCGGACGGCAGCGCGCAGCCGGCCAGCGCCAGAACGTACGCCGTCGAGGCGATGATCCGCGATGTCCTGGTGCGCAGCCGAGCCATCCGCTTCCCGTCCCGTCCACCCGCTGGAGGCGCAGCGGCAAGCTAGCGCCGAACCGTTAACGCCCGGTGAGCGTGGTGCGTGATCGTGAGGAAAGGCGCCTCACCGGATGGTCCGAACGCCCGGATCCGGGCCCGGGCGGCCGCGTCCGACCTGCCGGCCCGTCGCCTCGGGACCGGAATTGGGAGCGACCGGGTTCTCGCGGCTCGACCCGCTGCCCCCGCCGGGGGGGGTGTGGCCCGCCCTCGCAGCGAGCCTCGGGGCCCCGAGGCGATCCTCGTGCAGCGGGGCCCCGCCCGAGCGAATCCACCGGCTCGCCGGCCGCGCACCCGACGGGGCCCTACCGGTCCGAGCCGCAGCGGGACGGTCGCGACGGTACCGAGCCGCGCGGGCACGGGTCGGGGGCTTCACGGTTCCGAACATCGCGACCATGATGGCGCGAGGGGTGTCGATGACCACGGTGACGCTCGAGTTCTTGGCCGCGCAGATGGACCGCCTCCTGGGTGCCGTTGCCGCCCTCGAGGCGAAGTGGGCGCGTTTGGAGATGCGCCTCGACGAGGTCGCGACCCGATTCGGGACGGTCGGGACCAGCCTCGAGAGCCTCGAGGGCCGGCTCGCGGCCGTCGAAACCCGGATCGGAGAGGTGGAGACCCGGCTCGAGAAGCTCGAGGGCCGCAGCGACGAAACGAGCACCCGCCTCGAGGAGCTCGCGGGCCGGCTCGCGGCCGTCGAGACCGGGATCGGGGCCCTGGAGACCCGGATCGGGGCCGTCGAGACCCGGATCGGGGCCGTCGAGGCTGGGATCGGAGCCCTGGAGACCCGGATCGGGGCCGTCGAGACCCGGCTCGAGAGGCTCGAAGAGGAGCAGCGGAGCCTGCGCGCGAGCCACGAGGCCCTCGACCAGCGGGTCCGCGAGATGACCGCCGACGGAAAGCTCACGCTCGCCTTCCTCGCCCGGCAGGCCGAGCGGATCTTCGACGAGCAAGGCCGGCTGCGTGACGACGTGACGGTCCTCACCGGGATGGTCATGCGGCTCGAGGGGACGGTCCAGGGCCTCACCGTCGAGGTCCGCGGCGCGCCCAGCCGCTACGAACGGCGCGCCCGCGAGGTGGCGCGCCTGCGCGAGCCGGCGCCGGGCTGAGCGGAGGTCGGCCGGCCATCGGAGCCGATCACCGCCCGGACGAAGGCTCGCGGGCCGAGAGGTGGGCAGCACGCGCGGCGCCGAGGGCCGTTCCCGATCGGGTCCCCGCAGCCCCCGGTTCGCCCGCCGCGTGAGCGGTCGTCCATCCCTGATCCCCCGAGAGTCCGCCCGCGGCCATCGGCGGGCCGAGGCTGGGATCCGGTGCCGGGCGGATCGCGGAACGCACCGAAGGTCCACGCGGCGCGAGCCTCGACCGGTGCCGTGGACGCATCCTGTTCCAGCGGCGCCGGATCCCGACTGGTCGCGGCGATGACGCACCACGCTCCCCCGTCTCCGGGAGGCCGCCCGGGAATGCGGCCTCCGCAACAACGGCGCGCACGCCCTCGCCGGCCTCGGGCACCCGGGCGCTTGCCATTCGGCTCCCGGAATGCGCTCCGCCGTCGCCCCGAGCGGCCTCGCCCTCAGCGTTCGAGGAACGCCTTCAACCGATCGGCGACCTGGCCGATCGCGGTGATCCCGTCGAGATGGCCGTCGACCCCGTCGAGCCAGGCGATCTCGACCGGCGTGCCGTCGGCTCGGATCAGCTCGGCCGTCCGCTCGACCCGGGGCGGCAAGAAGATCAGATCGTCCTTGGAGGGGATCAGCAGCACCGGCGCCTCGATGCGCTTCAATCCCTCGGCCAGGCCGGCGCCGCCTGCGACGAACAGCTGGTTGGCCCGGACCAGATAGAGGAAATGGTTGGCGTCGGCGAGCTTGGCCCGCGCCTGCCCGACGGCATCGAGTGTGGCCTCGATCTTGAAGCGATTGGCCAGCGCTGCTGCCGGATCCTTGCCCTCCTCGGCCCAAGCCCGGCCGAACGCCTTGTCGGCCCACTCGTACCATCGCGCGTGCAAGGTCACGAGCTTCAGCGCCGCGGCGAGCCCGGCCATGGGCGGGGTCTTGCCGTAATAGTCCCCACCGTTCCAGTTCGGGTCGAGCCGGATCGGTGTCGCCCAGGCGTCGAGCCAGCCGATCAGGAACGGATCGACCTCACCGGCGCCGATGACCGGCACGACGCGACCGACCATCTCCGGGTACGCGCTCGCCCATTCGAGTGCCTGGAGCGCCCCCATGGACGCGCCGATCACCGCGTGCAGCTTGCGGATCCCCAGGCTCTCCACGAGCGCCTTCTGGACGTTTACGAAATCCCGGATCGTGACGACCGGGAAATCCATCCCCCAGGGCTTGCCGGTGGCCGGGTTCACGGTCGCCGGCCCGGTCGTCACGACCTTGGGGTCGTGGACGTTCAAATTGACGAGCGTATCGGAGCTCAAGACGAAGAAGCGGTCGGTGTCGATCGCCTTGCCCGGGCCGATGATCGCGTTCCAATAGCCCGGCGCGGGATCGCTCTCGGCGTACTTGCCGGCGGCGTGGCTCGTGCCGCTGAAGAAATGGGTGATCAGGATCGCATTGTCCTTGGCCGCATTCAACGTGCCGTAGCTTTCCCACCCCACGCGGACCGGAGCGATCGTCCGCCCGCCCACGGTCGTGTAGGAGGGCAGTTCGAACACCTTCTTCTCGACGATGCCGACCTCTCCGGCAGCCCCCGGTCGAAGGAGTGCCAGAAGGGCGACCGCGAGGATCAGTAGGCGGAGACGGAGTTGGCGGAACATGACGAACCTCCCCGATCGTCGACGAGGGTGCCAGGCGGTCGCGCGGCCGTCCAGCCCGATCGACGCCCGTCTCGCCGCCACGACCCGTACCCCGACCGGTCCGATCGGCCCACCCATGCCCGCTCGCGACCCTCGCTGCTCGAAAGGAAACCTGCCTCGCAAAGGTTACGAAAAGGTTGACGAACGCCGTATTTCCGCCGCTCCCCTCACCCCGTCTTGGCGAACAGCTCGCGGCCGATGAGCCAGCGGCGGATCTCGGAAGTCCCCGCACCGATCTCGTAGAGCTTGGCATCGCGCAACAACCGGCCGGTCGGGTAGTCGTTGATGTAGCCGTTGCCGCCCAAAAGCTGGATCGCATCGAGGGCGATTCGGGTCGCCCGCTCGGCGGCGTAGAGGAGACAACCCGCGGCGTCCTCGCGGGTGAGTTTCCCCGCGTCGGCCGCCTTGCCGCAAAGGTAGACGTAAGCCCGGCAGGCGGCGTGTTCGGTGTACATGTCGGCGAGCTTGCCCTGGACGAGCTGGAAGGTGCCGATCGGCTGGCCGAACTGGCAGCGCTCGTGGACGTAGGGCAGGACGACGTCCAAGCAGGCCTGCATGATGCCGAGGGGACCGCCCGCCAGCACGAGCCGCTCGAAGTCGAGCCCGCGCATGAGCACGCGCACCCCGCCGTTCACCTCGCCCAGGACGTTCTCCTTCGGGACTTCGGCCTCCTCGAGCACGAGCTCGCAGGTGTCGGAGCCGCGCATGCCGAGCTTGTCGAGCTTCTGCGCGGTCGAGAACCCCGGGGTGCCCTTCTCCAAGATGAAGGCGGTGATGCCCTTGGCACCCGCCTCGGGCGCGGTCTTGGCGTAGACCACGATCACGTCCGCCTCGGGGCCGTTGGTGATCCACATCTTGCGGCCGGTGAGCAGCCAGCGGTCGCCCTTCTCGACCGCCCGGGTGCGCATCGAGACCACGTCCGAGCCGGCGCCGGGCTCGCTCATCGCCAAGGCGCCCACGTGCTCGCCCGAGATCAGCTTCGGCAGGAAGCGCCGTTTTTGCGCTTCGGTGCCGTGCAGGCGGATCTGGTTGACGCAGAGGTTTGAATGGGCGCCGTAGGACAGGCCGATCGCCGCCGAAGCGCGGGAGATCTCCTCCATCGCCACGGTGTGCGCGAGGTAGCCCAGGCCCGCCCCGCCATAGTCTTCCTCGACCGTCACACCCAAAAGGCCGGCCGAGCCGAGCTTCGGCCAGAGATGGCGGGGGAAGTGGTTGGTCCGGTCGATCTCGTCCGCCAGGGGCGCGATCTCGCGTTCGGCCACCGTCCGGGCGACCTCGCGGATCGCCTCGACCTCCTCGCCGAGATCGATGGGCAGGGAGGGTGCACGGAATTGCGGCATCGCTGCCTCCGAAACGGTCTCCCGGGCTTCTCGCGCGATGGCCGCTGGCCTTCAAGCGCCGCCGTCGATCCATGAACGGCACGTCACGTGGCCTCTCCATGACTGGCACGTTACGTGCTTATGACGTAACGGCGAGGAGGCCGCCGGGCTCGGGCGATCGGGCCACGCCTCCCCTCGCCCGCGCGCGGCGCCCCCCGCCCCGGAGGACCTGCGATGATGTACGTGACCTTGACCTTCTGGCTGTGCGCCGCGGGCACCAGCAGCGTCACCGACCAAGCCTGCGACCGGGTGGCCCTGCCCTGGTACGGCACGTTCGTGGCCTGCCAGATGCACGGCCAGGCGGAGATCGCCGATTGGCTGCGCAAGGCCGGCCGCGAGGGCGAGCGCGTGCTGCGCTACCGCTGCACCGCCGAGCCGGTGCCCGGTGCGGAGAAGCTCGCCCGGGCGCCTGCCCCGATCGCGCGCTGAGCCCGACCGCTCAGGACAGGAGCCGCGCGAGGGTCACCCGGTAGCGGGCGAGGATCGCGTCCTTCGCGACGTGGCGGCCGGCCTCGACCATGCGCCGGCCGCGCACCCGGACCTCGCGGACCGCCGCCTTGCCGGCGCAGAAGATCCAGCCGTCCAGGAGCCGGTCGTCGGCGCGGCCCGAGAGGTCGGGGTGGTCGGGATCGAGGGCCACGAGGTCGGCCGAGGCGCCGGGCCGTAGGCCCACCGGGCCTCGGTCGAGCGCCCGAGCGCCACCCTCGAGCGCCGCCTCGAACAGGACGCGCCCGGTCGAGCGGCCGGGCGAGGCGAGGCAGTTGCGCCGGCCGAGCGCGAGCCTTTGGGCGTATTCGAGCTCTCGGAGTTCGGCCGCGGCGTCGATCTCGACGTTCGAATCGCTGCCGACCCCGAAGCGGCCGCCGGCGCGCCGGAAGGCCGTAGCCGCGAAGATCCCGTCGCCCAGGCTCGCCTCGGTGATCGGGCACAGGCCCAGGACCGCGGGCGAGGCCGCGAGCTCGGCTCGCTCCGCCTCCGTGGCGTGTGTGCCGTGGATCAAGCAGAGCCGCTCGGGAAGGCCGATCGTGTCGGCGATCAGCGCGATCGGGGTCGTCCCGTGCACCGCCCGGCAGGCCTCGACCTCGCGGGGCTGCTCGCTCGCGTGGAGGTGCACCGGCCCCTCGGGGAAGAGCTCGACGAGCCGGCGGAGCTCCTCGGGCGTGACGGCGCGGATCGAGTGCGGGGCGATCCCGATCCGCCCGCCCGGCAGGGTCCCGATCGCCCGCGCCGCCGCCTCGTGGATCCGAGTGAAGAGCTCGAGATCGCACAAGAAACGGCGCTGGCCCGGGCTCGCCGGCGCCCCGCCCACGTCGCCGTGGGCATAGAAGCTGGGGAGGAGGGTGAGGCCGATCCCGCTCGCCCTGGCGGCCTCGACGTGGCGGAGCGCGAGTTCGGCCGGCTCGCCGTAAGGCCGGCCTTCGGGATCGTGGTGGAGATAGTGGAACTCGCCCACCGCGGTGAACCCCGCCTCCAGCATCTCCGCGTAGGCGAAGGCGGCGATCGCCTCGACGTCCTCGGGCTCGAGCCGGGCCAGGAACCGGTACATCATCTCGCGCCACGACCAGAAACTGTCCTCGCCCGGCCCCGCGACTTCGGCGAGCCCGGCCATCGCGCGCTGGAAGGCGTGGCTGTGCAGGTTCGCGAGGCCCGGCACGACGACGCCGCGCACGGGCTCGCCCTCGCCTTTCCCGGGCTCGACCGCGGCGATCCGCCCCTCCGGGTCGAGCCGCAGCGTCACCCGCTCGGCCCAGCCCTCGGGCAAGAGCGCGCGCTCGAGGCAGAGGACGGTCATCGCGGGTCTCCGTCGGCCGGGGCTTGACCTGTCTATACAGCTTCGCCAGAACGATCGCCAGACGGGCGGCCCGGGAGGCACCCTTGCGCGTCGATCGGCTCTTCACCGACGTTCGCCTCGCGACGATGGCGTCGCACCGACCGGGGCTCGGCATCGCCGAGGATGGGGTGCTCGCCACCCGCGACGGCCGGATCCTGTGGGTCGGCGAGCGGCGGGACGCCCCCGCTTTCGAGGCCCGCGAGACGATCCGCGGCGAGGGCCGCTGGCTCACCCCCGGGCTGATCGACTGCCACACCCATCTCGTCTGGGCCGGTGATCGGGCGGCGGAGTTCGAGCGCCGCCTCGAGGGTGCGACCTACGAAGAGATCGCGCGCGAGGGCGGCGGGATCCTCTCGACCGTGCGCGCGACGCGCGCCGCGACGCGCGAGGAGCTCGTCCGCGCCGCGCTCCGGCGCCTCGACGCGCTCCTCGCCGAGGGGGTCACCACCGTCGAGGTCAAGTCGGGCTACGGGCTCGAGCCCGCGACCGAGTACCGCCAGCTCGAGGCTGCCCGAGCGCTCGAGGCCGAGCGGGCGGTGCGGATCGAGCCGACCTTTTTGGGCGCCCACACCCTGCCACCCGAGTTCGCCTCCGACCGGGAGGGCTATCTCCGCCTCCTCTGCGAGGAGATGATCCCGCGGGTCGCCCGAGACCGGCTCGCCGCCGCGGTCGACGCCTTCTGCGAAAGGATCGCCTTCACGCCCGAGGAGACCCGGCGCGTCTTCGAGGCCGCCCGCGCCCACGGGCTCCCGGTCAAGCTGCACGCCGACCAGCTCTCCGACACGGGCGGGGCGGCGCTCGCCGCCGCGTTCCGCGCCTTGAGCGCCGACCATCTCGAATACACGAACGCCGAGGGCGTGGCCGCGATGGCCCGCGCGGGCACGGTCGCCGTGCTCTTGCCCGGGGCGTTCTATTGCCTGCGCGAGAAGCAGCTGCCACCGGTCGAGAGCTTCCGCCGGGCCGGCGTACCGATCGCCGTCGCGACCGATTGCAACCCCGGGACCTCACCCCTCGTCTCGCTCCTCCTCGCGATGAACATGGCGGCGACGCTCTTCGGGCTCACGGTCACCGAGTGCCTCCTGGGCGTCACCCGGAACGCCGCCCGGGCCCTCGGCCTCGCCGACGATCGCGGCACGCTCGAGCCGGGCAAGCGTGCCGACCTCGCGCTCTGGTCGATCGAGCGGCCGGCCGAACTCGTCTACATGATGGGCGCCCGACCGCTCGCCGGCCGCTGGGTCGGCGCATGAGCGTGCCCCTCGAGCTCCACCCCGGCGGCAATCGGCTCGCGCTCTGGCGGGCGGTCCGGGCCGGGGCGAGCTTGCGGCTCGCCGCCGAGTGCTGGCCGCGGATCGAGGCCGGCCACCGCGCGATCCGCGAAGCCGCCGCCGGCGAGCGCGCCGTCTACGGGCTCAACACCGGCTTCGGCAAGCTCGCCCTGGTCCGCATCCCCGCCGACCGGCTGGCCGAGCTCCAGGTCAACCTCGTCCGCTCGCACCAGGCGGGCGTGGGCGAGCCGCTCCCCGCTTCCGTCGTCCGCCTCGCCCTGGCCTTGAAGCTCGCCTCCCTCGCGCACGGCGCCTCGGGCGTGCAGCCCGCTCTCTGCCGCCTCCTTGAGGCCATGCTCGACCGTAGTGTCCTGCCCGTGATCCCGGCGCAGGGCTCGGTCGGCGCCTCGGGCGATCTCGCACCCTTGGCGCACCTGGCCGCGGTCGCGATCGGCGAGGGTGAAGCTTGGTTCGAGGGCGAAAGGCTGCCGGGGGCGGTCGCCCTCGCGCGGGCCGGGCTCGCCCCGGTGACCCTCGGTCCCAAGGAGGGCCTGGCGCTCCTCAACGGCACCCAGATCTCGACCGCCCTCGCCCTCGATGCGCTCTTCGCCCTCGAGCCCGTGCTCGCCGCGAGCCTCGTCGTGGGTGCGGCCTCGGTGGATGCCGCAGCCGGCTCGGACACGCCCTTCGACCCCAGGATCCACGCGCTCCGCGGCCATCCGGGGCAGATCGCGGTCGCCCGGATCCTGCGCGCGCTGATCGCCGGCAGCGCGATCCGTCGCTCGCACCTCGAGGGCGACCCGCGTGTCCAAGACCCCTATTCGCTCCGCTGCCAGCCACAGGTCCTGGGGGCCTGCCTCGACCTGGTCCGGCAGGCGGCTTCGACCCTCGAGCGCGAGGCCAACGGGGTCTCCGACAACCCGCTCGTGTTCCCGGAGACGGGCGAGGTGCTCTCGGGCGGCAATTTCCACGCCGAGCCCGTGGCCTTCGCCGCCGACCAGTTGGCGCTCGCGATCGCCGAAGTGGGCAACATCGCTCAGCGCCGCTGCGCGCTTTTGTGCGATCCGGTCCTCACGGGCCTGCCGGCCTTCCTCGTGCGCGAGCCGGGGCTGCGTTCCGGATTCATGGTGGCCGAGATCGCCTCGGCCGCTCTGGCCTCCGAGAACCGGCAGCGGGCGGCGCCCGCCTCGATCGACACGATCCCGACCTCGATCAACCAGGAAGACCATGTCTCGATGGCCACGCACGGCGCGCGCCGGCTCGCGCCGATGGTCGAGAACCTCGCCCGGATCGTCGCGATCGAGGCGTTGATGGCGGCCCAGGGGATCGAGCTGCGCGCCCCGCTCGCCACGAGCCCGCGCCTTGCGCGGTTGGTCGAAAGGGTGCGCGCCGTGGCCCCGGCGCTCCACGAAGACCGGCCGCTCGCCCCGGACATCGAGGCGGTCGCGAGCCTCGTGCGCGAGGGGGCCCTCGCTGCGATCCTCACGGCCGACGAGCGGGCGAGCCTGTTCGGGGAGGGCGCATGAGGCTCGTCGAGGTGATCCCGGGTGAAAGCCCGCTCGTCTTCTCCCAGCCGCATGTCGGCACCGCCCTCCCGCCCGAAGTGACCGCGGCCCTCTTGGACCTCGGCCGGTCGGTGCCGGACACCGATTGGTGGATCGACCGGCTCTACGCGCCTCTGGCCGAGCGCTTTTCCGCCACGGTCGTGCGCCAGGGCTGGAGCCGCTACGTGATCGACGTCAACCGCGATCCGACCGGCGCCTCGCTTTACCCGGGAAAGGCCACGACCGGGCTCGTGCCGACCGAAACCTTCGACGGCGAGCCGATCTGGCGGCCGGGTGCGGAGCCCGCTTCGGCCGAGATCGCCCGCCGCCGCCGGCACTTCTTCGAGCCCTACCACGCGGCTTTGGCCGGAGCGATCGAAGCCGCCCGGATCCGCCACGGCTTCTGCCTGTTGTGGGATTGCCATTCGATCCGCTCGCGGATCCCGCGGCTCTTCGAGGGTGTGCTCCCGACCTTCAATCTCGGCACGTTCGACGGCCGGTCCTGCTCGCCGGCGCTCCGGACGGCGGCCGAACGGGTGCTCGGCGCGAGCGGCGCCGCCTTCGTGATCGACGGCCGCTTCAAGGGCGGCTGGATCACCCGCCATTACGGCCGGCCCGCGGAGCGGATCGAAGCCCTCCAGATGGAGCTCGCCCAGACCGCCTACATGGACGAGGCGCCGCCCTGGACCTTCCGTGAGGAGAAGGCCCGTGAAGTTCGGGCGGTGCTCGCGAAGCTGATCGAAACCCTGCTCGAGGAGGCCGCGCGGCGACACGCCCGCGGTACCGCACCATGACCGATCCGCGTCTCGACAATGCGAGGAAGATCCGCGCCCCGCGCGGCCGCGCCATGCGCTGCAAGACTTGGGCGGCCGAGGGTGCCTTGCGCATGCTCATGAACAATCTCGACCCCGAGGTGGCGGAACGCCCCGAGGCCCTCGTGGTCTACGGCGGCATCGGCCGGGCCGCCCGGAATTGGGAGTGTTTCGATCGGATCGTCGCGGCCCTCGAACGGCTCGCCCCGGACGAGACGCTCCTCGTCCAGTCGGGCAAGCCGGTCGGCATCTTCAAGACCTTCCCGGATGCGCCGCGCGTCCTGATCGCGAACTCCAACCTGGTCGCCAAATGGGCCACCTGGGAAGAGTTCGACCGGCTCGATCGCCTCGGCCTCATGATGTACGGCCAGATGACCGCCGGCTCCTGGATCTACATCGGCAGCCAGGGGATCGTGCAGGGCACCTACGAGACCTTCGCCGAGGTCGGCCGGCGGCACTATGGCGGGAACCTGCGGGGCAAATGGATCTTGACGGCCGGCCTCGGCGGCATGGGTGGTGCCCAGCCGCTGGCCGCGACCATGGCCGGGGCCTCCTGTATCGCGATCGAATGCCGACCTTCGGCGATCGAGTTCCGACTGAAGACCCGCTATCTCGACACTCGGGCCGACACGCTGGAGGAGGCGCTCGAGATCGTCGACCGGCACCATCGCGAGGGCCGGCCGGTCTCGGTCGGGCTCCTCGGCAACGCCGCCGAGCTCGTGCCCGAGATCGTCCGGCGCGGTATCCGCCCGGACGTGGTGACCGACCAGACAAGCGCCCACGACCCGCTCCACGGTTATCTGCCGGCCGGCTGGACGCTCGCCGAGTGGGAGGAACGCCAGGAGCGGGATCCCGAGGGCGTCAAGCTCGCCGCCAAGCGGTCGATGGCGGTGCACGTGCGCGCCATGCTCGAGCTCCACCGGCAAGGTGTGCCGACGCTCGACTACGGCAACAACATCCGCCAGATGGCCAAGGACATGGGGGTCGAGGACGCCTTCGCCTTCCCCGGTTTCGTCCCGGCCTACATCCGGCCCTTGTTCTGCCGCGGCATCGGCCCGTTCCGCTGGGCGGCGCTTTCGGGCGACCCCGAGGACATCTTCAAGACCGACCGGAAGGTGAAGGAGCTGATCCCGGACGATCCGCACCTCCACCAATGGCTCGACATGGCCGAGGAGAAGATCGCCTTCCAGGGCTTGCCCGCGCGGATCTGCTGGCTCGGGCTCGGCCAACGGCACCGAGTGGGCCTCGCCTTCAACGAGATGGTGGCGAAGGGCGAGCTTTCGGGCCCCGTCGTGATCGGCCGCGACCATCTCGATTCGGGCTCGGTCGCCTCCCCCAACCGCGAGACCGAGGCGATGCGCGACGGCTCGGACGCGGTCGCCGACTGGCCGCTCTTGAATGCCTTGCTGAACTGCGCCTCGGGGGCGTCTTGGGTGTCGATCCACCACGGCGGCGGGGTCGGCATCGGCTATTCGCAGCACGCCGGCATGGTCGTGGTGGCGGACGGCACGCCCGAGGCCGCCCGGAGGCTCGAACGGGTGCTCTTCAACGACCCGGGCACGGGCGTGATGCGCCACGCCGATGCCGGCTATCCCGAGGCGATCGCCTGTGCCCGCGAGCAGGGCCTCGTCCTCCCCGCCCTCGGGATCAACTGGTGAGCCCCGACCCGGCCACATCCGTCCGGCTCGACGGCCGCTCGCTGCGCCTCGCCGAGGTGGCGGCGATCGCCCGCGTCGGCACGCCCGTCGCCCTCGCCCCCGAGGTCCGCGAACGGGTCGCCGCCCATGGTCGAGGACCGCGAGGTCGGCTCCGAGATCGAGGCAGTCGAGGCCGTGCTCCGGGAGCTGCCGGAGGATCTCCTCGGATGAACCCGGCCCGTTTTTCGCGAGCCCCAGCACGAGCGGCCGAGGCGGGTCTCGGCCGCAGCCAAGGAGGGAAGCCATGAAGCGTCGCAAGCTCGTTCTCGGCACGGGCGCGGTCGCCGCGACCGCCGCCGCCGCGTTCCCCGCGCCTGCGATCGCGCAGCAGCGGATCGAATGGCGGATGGTCACCGCCTGGCCCAAGAACCTGCCCGGCCCGGGCGTGGCCGCGCAGAAGGTCGCCGACCGGATCGCCGCGGTGACCGGCGGGCGGATCACCGTGAAGCTGCATGCCGCGGGCGAGATCGTCCCGGCCACGGGCGTGTTCGACGCGGTCGCGGCCGGCACGGCCGACCTCTACCACGCGGTTCCCGCCTATTGGGTCTCGAAGTCGCCGGGCATCGGCTTCTTCGGCTCCTTCCCCTTCGGCCTCACCGCCTACGAACAACAGGCCTGGTTGATGCACGGCGGTGGCCAGGCGCTCTACGACGAGATCTACGCCAAGTTCGGCATCAAGCCCTTCAACACCGGAAATTCGGGGCCGCAATGGCTCGGCTGGTTCCGTAAAGAGATCAAGTCGATCGACGATTTCCGCGGCCTCCGCTTCCGCACCGCAGGGCTGGGTGCCGAGATGTTCCGCCGCGCCGGCGCCTCGGTCGTGACCTTGCCGGCGGGCGAGATCTTCCAAGCCCTGCAATCGGGCACGATCGACGCCGCGGAATTCGTGGGCCCGTTCTCGGACGCGCCCTTGGGCCTGCACCAGGTCGCCAAGAACTACTACTTCCCGGGTGTGCAGGAGCCGTCCTCGGCCGAGGAGATCGGCATCAACCTCGAGCGCTGGAACGCGCTTCCCGACGATCTCAAGGCCGCCGTCCGCTTCGCCTGCCAGTCGGTCGCCGAGGAAGTCACGACCGAGTACGACAGCCGTCACCCGCAGGCCTTGGCCCAGCTCGTGAGCCAGCACGGTGTGCAGGTGAAAGAGGCGCCGCGCGACCTGCTCGAGGCACTCGGCAACGCCGCGGGTCAGATGCTCGCCGAGTACCGCGAGCACCAGGACCCGCTCGTGAAAAAGATCGCAAATGCTTATGCCGAGTTCCGCAATCGTAGCCAAAGCTACATGATGCAGAGCTACGGCGCGATCTTCAACGCGCGCGCTCTCCCCATCAAGTGGGGCTGAGCGTCGGCCGGCGGGCGCGGGAGGCGGTCTTGGGTGCCCTGCTCGCGCTCGCCGGCGCGCTCGACCATCTGGGCCGCGCGGTCGGCAAGACCGTCCGCTGGCTCGCCGTCCTCTTGGTCCTGATCCAGCTCGCCGTCGTTGTGCTGCGCTACGCCTTCGGCACGAGCTACATCTGGCTGCAAGAGAGCGTGCTCTACAACAACGCCACGCTCTTCATGCTGGCGATCGCCTACACCTTCCTGGTCGACCAGCACGTGCGGGTCGATCTCTTCTACGCCCGCTGGTCGGCGCGCGGGCGCGCGTTCGCCGATCTTCTGGGCATCCTCTTGGCCGTCCTGCCCTTCTGCGGCCTCGTGATCTGGGCGTCCTGGGGCTATGTCGCGGTCTCCTTCCGGATGGGCGAGGGGCCGATGCAAGTGGGCGGCCTGCCGCTCCTCCCCTGGCTCAAGAGCCTGATCCCGGCGATGGCCGCGCTCTTGGCCCTCCAGGCGCTGGCGATCGCGCTCCGCTGCTTGGCGGTTCTCACGGGGCACGCCGCGACGCACCTGCCGCATCGGGGCGGCCACGGGGCAGCGGAGCCCCGGGGATGAGCGCGAGCGGGCTCGGCAGCGCGCTCGACGCGCTCATGTTCCTGTCCTTGTGCGGGCTGATCCTCACGGGCGTGCCGGTGGTCTTCGTGCTGACCGGTTGTGCTGTGGCCTTCGCCGCCCTCGGCTCGGCCCTCGGTGTGTTCGACCCATTCCTGTTGCGCGCGCTCGCCCAGCGCGTCTTCGGCACGATGACGAGCGAGGTCCTGGTCGCGATCCCGCTCTTCGTCTTCATGGGCATCATGCTCGAGCGCTCGAAGATCGCCGAGGAGCTGCTCGAGACCATGGGCAGCCTGTTCGGCCGGGTGCGCGGCGGGCTCGCCGTCTCGGTCTCGGCGGTGGGCGCGTTGTTGGCCGCTTCGACCGGAATCGTCGGGGCCACGGTCGTGACCATGGGCCTGATGGCGCTGCCCGCCATGCTCCGGCGCGGCTACGACAAGGGCTTCGCCACGGGCTCGATCTGTGCGGCCGGCACCCTCGGCCAGATCATCCCGCCCTCGACCGTCATGGTGATCCTGGGCGAAGTGCTCGCCGCCGCCTACCAGCAGGCCCAGCTCGCCCAGGGCAAGTTCACGGTCGAGACCGTCTCGGTGGGCCAGCTCTTCGCCGGCGCCATGATCCCGGGCCTCCTGCTCGTGGGGCTCTACATCCTCTACCAGCTCGCCCGCGCCTGGCTCCGCCCGACGATCGCCCCGCCCATCCCGGCCGAGGAGCTCGGCACGGTCGGCCTGCGCCGGCTGCTGGGCGTGCTCGTGCCGCCGCTCGTCCTGATCGTGGCCGTGTTGGGCTCGATCCTGGGCGGCATCGCCACCCCCACCGAGGTCGCCTCGGTGGGCGCGGTGGGGGCCACGCTCTTGGCCGCCCGCCGGCAGGGCGGTG
>Ga0308408_1000295_pt1 | contig 30211 bp, 31 predicted proteins | sample HotsprSampleMSe3_FD_203466 | JGI IMG/M metagenome (GOLD analysis project Ga0308408, IMG submission 203466) | Hot spring phototrophic mat microbial communities from Mushroom Spring, Yellowstone National Park, Wyoming, United States - 20060912_MSe3 ... | reverse complement strand
GCCATATTCAGCACCTGGTCGTGGCGCACCTCGTCCGCCTGGTTAGACCGCAGCGCAGCCACCACCGGCTCAGGCAACTGGCTCCACGTCAGCTCTGTCTCCAGCCAGTCCGCCACGTCCAATTCCAAGATGCGACAGGCCAAGGCTCGCTGCAGGCATAGCTCGGATCCCTCGCGGACGGGATCGGGATCCCCCACCGTCGGCGTCCAGGGGCGTTTGCGGGCAATTGTTTCTGTGTAGAACTGTGGGTTCATAGTTCACTCGGCGCATGCAGGACAAAAAATCTGGTCTTTGGCCAGGTTCTGCTCTACCGGTAATCGGTAGTAGGTCGACCGCAGGGGCGACTGCAGCCAGTCCTCCAGCCACTGCCGGTCACACGGCGCTCCCGGCACCCAGAGGTTGTGGGAGATAGCATGGGCTAGCCCGGTGCGGTTGTACAGCCGCTGGATGGCGCAGCAGAGCCGGTAGTAGGCCCTCCAGCTCACGTCCCGGCCCGCCACTTCTACGCGCGGATGATGATCGTAGAACTGGACGCCAAACGTCTCCGACTCTCGCTCCACCCAAGCGCTGACCGGGGGCGAGATCTCCGGTGTGGTCGTCCAGCCCTCGGCGTCGGTGTAGCGGTAGGCAACACTGGCGGTCGGAGCCACAGTGAACGCCCGCCGCATCCCATATTGCCGCGCCACTGCTGCTGCTTCGCGGATCCCTTGTTCCAGTGCAGTGGCCAGTCTCTGTGCTTTGATACTGGCCCGTCCGCCTTCCAGCGCAGTCACCAGCTCTTCGTACCGGATCCCGTGGATGGCCAGATGGGATCCCAGTCCCAACAAGCCCAGCCCCACCTGGCGATCCACTCGCGGAGACAAGTAGACACCGTCTTGGTCTACGCCTGTAATCGCGTGCAGACGACACAGCCAGTCCATTGCTCGCCGGTAAGCTTCAGGGATCCCCGCAACATCCAGCCTTCCCAGGTTCAGATGGCTGAGCAAGCAAGTGCCGCGGTCGGGCAGCAGGATCTCCAGGCAGACATTGAGGTACAGCCGCTGCCCTTCGTCATACACAGGCTTGCCCAACCACAGGGATCCGTCTGCCACCCTGGCCAGGATCTTGTCCAAGTATGGGGATCCCAGTACCTCTGGCTCGACTGTCAGGCAGCGCTTGATCCAAGGCGTCTGGGCAGGATCTGTGTCCAGGAACTCTTCTACCTCTGGGTGATCCCAGCGCAAGTGGACGGTGATAGCCCCGTTCTTGTACGTGCCTCCCCGGCGCAACACTCCGTTCAGCTCACTGAATAGCTGCAGCAGGTGCAGCAGACAGGGCCGTTGCAGGTAGCGAGCCAGTGCTTGGTAGATCTGGGCAAACGACTCAGGGCCCGAAGCTACCAGACCGCGGTCGTTGACCGTGCCCGCCGGACGCAGCCGGTGCAGGTCAACCAGTACAGGCCCACGGCGGGCAGCCTCCCAGACAGCGCGCCAAGATCCCTCGATTGACCAAGCGCCATCCAGAGACTCGGACATCGAGTCGGCTACAGGCACCAGCGTCTCCTTGTCCGACGGCTCTACGGTAGGGCTCCATGTTACTCTCACCGGATGGGGGCAGGGCGGGATCAGACTCCTGGCCACCACCTCCTCCAGATTGACGGCCACACCAGCGCCGTGCCTCAGCCCGTAGGAGGTGAACACCAGGGCGTCCAACACGTCTTGCCAATCGTTCTTAACCACGCGCACGGTGCAACTCACCGGTAGCCGCCCCTGGGGATCCCTCAGCCAATCCTTCACTCGCCCTGTCACTGCCAGCCAGGGCATCTGCTCAAGCTCTTGCAATAGCTGCATTACCCAACGACCTCCACTGGACACCAAAACACTGGGACACCACCACCTGGAACACCGCCTTGCTGTCCATCTCTGCGACTGACAACCACCCGGTTGCTGTTGTCCAACGGCACCAACAACAGGGATCCGCCTGCAGGGAAAGACAAGGGCTTGCCATCAGCAGGGTTCGGGCAGGCAACCTGCAGATCCACAGGCGACGCATTCCACAGGTAAACGCCAGTCGCTGTTGCCGGGTAGTTGTTCCCAGGCAGATAGCTCCACACTTCGCCGCCATAGGGCAAGTACTGGAGGATCGGTGACCCAGCAGGCTTCCAGCGCAGTCTCCCTGCACCTTGTAGCCCTTGTAGGACCCTGAATTCAAACTCAGGAAAACTCACAGCCGCGCGCTCCCGTCGAACCTTGGTATCTTCCAGAATACCCTGGCCCTGGTTCTCCCGACAGATCCAAAAGGATCAATTGAGCAAATCGTTGTCCAGGTCGCAGCGACAGCGCTTCTGGCTGACCGTGGGACAGACATAGGGTTATAGATCCCTCGTAGCCTGGATCGATCCATTCTGCGCCTGCCAGCCGCCACCCCAGCCGAGCCATGCTGGACTTCAGCCGTACGACGCCCGCCGCCGTCACAGGGATCCGCACTCGCTCCAAGGTGGCCACCAGCAACGCAGGGCCAGCAGGGTGACGGTGGCGCTCTAGGATCGCGTCGACCAGCCCTGTTTCCTCTAGATAGAACCGCGCGTCTCGTCCCACTCTCAAGTCAAGACTGGCAGGGTTGACTAAAGAGGGATCCCAAGGGTCAACGCCACCTTGGGATCCCCATTCGATGAGTTTGGATGCTGCCCACGTCATAGGTTATTATTGTGGAGTGGTCTACTGGAGGCTTACATGAACGACTCTTACGCTTATCCTTGCCCTCACTGTGGACACCCCAGGTCTTGGGCCAACGGGCGCCACAGAGGGAAGAAATGTCTGTTACGCCGTCTTTGTCCAAAGTGCGGACGAAGCTTTACAGTCGGTGGTCCTATTATAGGCCACCGACCGCCTATAGGAGAAAGGGCCATGACTCCGGCTGAGCGCCAACGGCGGTATCGAGAGCGGCTGAAACAGCAGCGGTTGGCACAGCAAGCTGCTGCAGTAGAATAAGATTGACTCAAGGCCATCACACACACACCACGGGATCCCACAAGGGATCCCTTTTTGGTCTACAAGCCGACGTTGGGCGAGACTGCTGCCAAGTCTGCTTCTGCTGGAGCAAAGGGATCCGTTGCCGTAATGCTCTCTGGGGCAAACGGATCTGCCGATGCCGGATCCTTGGCTGCTGCTCTCAATTCGGGATCCAACACTGTCTCGAACGAGTAATTGGATCCACCGAACCGGCTTTGGGCCACTTCGTCGGGCAGCAAGACGCCTTCACGGAGGTAGGTGGCATCTGTCTGGGCTTGCATGTTGCGCAGACGCACCAGTTCTTCGTCGGTCAATTGGAACACGCTGTTCCACTCCCAGTGCCAGTATTCGGGCTCAGGGATCCCGGTTCTGAACAGCAGGCGCAACAGCTGCTCGATGGGGCGTCGCCACTGGGATTCTTGGGATGCGCGCACCTGATCGGCCCACTGCAAGCGTTCAGAGATCCCTGTGGCTCCCAAGCCGCTGGGAAACTGGCCTTCAAAGACAGCGGGAGGTAAGCCACTAGCAGCCAACAGGTTGCGCCGCAGCAGGTCTACCGCCTCCGCCACGCCCTTGAAGTCGCGGGTGAGGAATTGTAGTTGTTCGGCTTCTTTGTCCACGAACAGAGTGCGGAACGTGGCCAGCATCTGCCGGTTGCGGCGGGCGCGGGCCTGCAGTGCCGTCTGAGCCTCTGGATCCCTCAGCAGTGTGCTCAAGTGAGAGACAGAGTGCACCAAGATTTCATAGTCTCGGACAGCAGCAGCCACCGACTGGATCGCCAATTGGTAGGCGCGGCAGGGATCCAGGATATTCCTCAAAACGCTATCGCTCCAGCCGTCCAACACCCGCATCACATCAGGTGGGACTGGCAAGCCGTCGAACCGCAGCACGCGACTGCGGTGGATGTAGACAGTGCCGCGAGTGGAGAGTAGTCGGTAGCGTTCGGGCCGCAAGGGATCCGTGTCGTGCTCTAAGACCGGGAACAAGTGCCAGCCGTCTACCACCCGCAATTCTTCGATAGTCCTCAGAGTGTTCCAGTCGATGGGAGCTGCCGGATCCCCGCCGCCTTGGGTGACTACTACGATCCCTGCTCCACCGTACAGGTTGGCGTAGCGCTGGGCTTGGACAAACTTAATCTGGGCCTCTAGCCGCGTCAGCTCGGCAGCCACTTGTTCGGCTGTGGCAGGATCCCCGTCTCCACCCACGTCCAATCGGCCCCACTCTCGCCCTGCCGCTTCAGGCAGCGTGTCCACTACCCGTCGCCCCACCCAGTGAGAATAGAACGCATCGGCTTCGGACTGCGGGATCCGAGCTGGCATAGCGAACCAGGTCTGTGACGAAGGATCCTCTGGCCCGCCTAGGCCGCTGGGAGGGTGAAACACTTGGGCGTCTGCGCGCTGGGCGTCTACTGCGCGTCCAAGCGCAGAAGTGTCTGCTGCGCGTCTACTAATCCAGCTCCAGATACCGCGCCACACTCTCGATCACCTCCTCTGCGTCTACTTCTGGCAGCAGTCCCTCGGGGATCCCTCGCCGGCGCACCAGTGCGTCTACGTAGCCGGCATAGAACAGTGAGGATCCCGCCACCACAGCTCTGTCTTGGATGCGCACGCCCTCCAGGATACTCTTTTTGAGGGATCCCGTACGCACGGCGAATTTGCCGCGAGGGGAAGGCAACGCCTCCACCTCCAGCCAGTGCTCCCGCACCCGCTGTTGCAATCGGTTGCGCAGATCTTCCAGTAACTCACGGGGGCGCGACAGCTGGGCGCCCAGCCGGTCTAGTGTTTTGGCGACTTGGCTTTCGTAGATCTCAAGCTTCATCTCGTCCTAGCCTCCGCAGCTCGACTGTGAATCCTACTGGGCCTTCCAAGGCCTCGCCTGTCACCACCACAGGGATCCAAGGTACCCCCAGCCACCAGCGGGTGCCGACGGCCAAAACCTCTCTCCCCAGACCTGCCGCTGCCAACGTGGAGTGAGGGACAAACACACGGTAGTGGTAGATCTGTTCGACGGGAGAGTACCCCGAAGGCAAGCTGTCTCCAGGCGACAGTCCTATTGCTTCCACCAACGGCGGCGGTAGAAGCTCCACGGATCCCACTCTCACTCGCCAGTAAACCAGGCCGCGGGATCCAAAAGCCAAATCGATGCGGTGCTGTAGGTCGTTAACGTCCAATGGATCCCTCCAGCAAGCTCAGTAAGTTGAACAATTTGGACGGTACTTCGCGGCGACGTGTGTCTAGGAATTGGATTGCTAGGAAGCCAACAGGAGATCCGTTGCGTACCAGCGCTTTGCTCCATTGTTCGGTTACACCCACTCGCAACAAGTAAGCACGGCATCCAGGCGATGCCTCCCGCAGACGATAGCGCTGCAAGGATCCACCTCGCAGATCGATCCACTCTGCCCACAGTCGCTCCAGCGGCACCTCCTGGTCTTGTAGAGGAGAAACACCTGGACGGCATACTTCAGAAGTAAGACAACAGCGAAACAGATCGCCACTGAACAGCCGACGACCGTTGTAGTGGATTACTTCGTACAATGCCACTCTGTCTGCATTGGCCACTTCCAGGATCTGAGCTAAGATCTGCTGAATTTGGGATCCCTTCTGGAGTAGACGGGCAGGAGCGCGGCGCAGCCACCAGGCTTTAGCCAGCAAGACAGCCATGCCGACGCTTAACAGCAATAGTTGGCCCCCCAGCACCTTCACAGTGATCCAGTCGGCTAACTGGATCTCCACAGCGTCTAGCTGCGAAGCACTCTCTTGGCTCTTTCTGTCCATATTCGCCTGTCCTCCAGTCCGTTTAGACCACCGTTGATAACTAGGGTGATCCTGCGTAGATCGTCGCAGTCGGCCAGTTCGTTGAGGCTCCGGCCAATGTGGTTGCCGACGTGCCAGAACCATCCTGCTGATTGGGCAGCCCAGTGAGGGGTGGCCACCAGATCTGGGTTGTCGACGATCTGGGGTTGGTTTACGGCTCGGGCAAACCGCTCGTAATTGGCTCGGCCTGTCAACTGGAACAGGCCGCGACCACGGAATCGGTAGCCATCGCCGGGTTGCGTGTTGCCGAGATCCCGGCGTCCTTCGTACCTGCGCTGGGCAGGGGTGGGTCCCCAGATCTCTTCCAGCCAGCGCAGACCACCTGTCTCATGTCCCACCTGTCCAAGAAAATGGGCGGCCCTTAGGTGGGTGGTGATCTGATAGCGGGTCATCACTTCGTTGATGGGATCCACAAACTGCTCCAGCCGGGGAGCCAATGGAAATAGCGACCGCAGTTGGGCGAGAGTGATGATGGTCTGTGAGCCTTGAACGAGCGAAGCGCCGCGCCACCGACGCACGAACTCGCGGCGGTCGCTTTCACTCAGCCGCGACCAGAGCCATTCCATTGCTTCTCTTTGGTGGGGTAAGTCGCGGTACCAGCGGGGCACATCGAGGATGTTGAAGTCGTCCATGACCGGCCAATGGGATCCCGTCACTATCGTAGCCGACCAGTTGAATACCAGCGACCAGACAATACTGCAGTAGCAATAGCGACTACTGTGCCTATAGGCTACTTACGTGGGTGCAGCGTACAACTTTCCTAAAACAGGATCTGCCTTATTTACGGCAGTTGTACGCGGGGCGCCGCCGGGCCCATGCGGTCGGTGGCGGATCCCAGGCAGGGCTGTTGCTGGTAGCAGTGGTAACAGACAGTGGCCACAGTTCGCGTAAGCAGTTCGGCGTACAACTTTCCTAAAGTAGGATCCACTTTATTTACGACAGTTGTACGCTGGCAGGGTGGCATACAATTGGGGTGGAAGCGGATCCCTGGAGCTCGACACCATGAATGTCCACTTTGTCTCTGCTCCCAAAAAGCTGACCCCTCCTCTCCAGTGGGCAGGTGGGAAACGGTGGTTGGTGCCTTCCCTGGCAGACTTATATCGGATCCATCGCCATCGCAGATTGGTGGAGCCTTTTGTTGGCGGCATGGCCGTGTCTCTAGGGTTGATGCCAGAGAAAGCGCTGCTCAATGACGCCAACCCCCACCTCATCAACTTTTATCTGTGGATCCAAAAAGGGCTCTGTCCCAGGCTGGAGATGCGCTGCGACCGGGAGCTGTACTACGCCTACAGGGATCGCTTCAATCAGCTTGTTGCCGAAGGCAAGGGCGACACCCAAGAGGCTGCCGAGCTCTTCTACTACCTCAACCGCACCGGCTACAACGGCCTCTGCCGGTTCAATCGCAGAGGTGAGTTCAACGTTCCTTTTGGTAAGCGTAAAGCTGTTGCTTATGCGCAAGACTTTGCCGAGTACGCAGAAGTTCTCCGCAATTGGGAGTTTACCTGCTTGGACTTCCGTCGACTGAACGTATTGCCTGGGGATTTCGTCTATGCCGATCCTCCCTACGACGTGGAATTCACCGAGTACAGCCCTGGCGGATTCTCTTGGGAAGACCAAGTGGCACTGGCCGAGATGCTGGTGGAGCACGCAGGGCCGGTGGTGGTGTCCAACCAGGCCACACCAAGGATAGTAGAACTCTACAGTCGCCTGGGGTACGAGCTACGGTTTCTGCCGGCTCCCAGGCGGATTAGCTGTGACGGTAATCGGGACAAAGCGATGGAAGTGCTGGCATTGAGGAACCTGTGGCGCAGTAAGTAGTGGAACCAGGGATCCACCACAGCACTGCGCGATTGGATCCCTGACTTGCTGGTGGTGGTAATTTTGAGAAGACGAAAGACACAGCAGCAATGGACAAGATTATCAGCCAACAACTGTACGCTGCCGCCACTCTCGTCCGGGAGTGGGTGTGCACGCCGCACCTGCGTAAGCTAGCTCTCGACAACTTGTACGAACAGGTGGCGCTGATGCGGGTAGCGGGCGACGATTGGCCTGCGTATGCCACCTGGGACACGAGCCAGACGCCGATCTTTCTGCTGCCAGGCTACGACAAAGTTGACGGACGTCCGGTAGCCGAGTTGAACAAAGCTGTGGCAGAGGTTCTGGGTATCCAATAGTGCTGCCGCAGTGGATCCCTTGCTCTGCGAGAGACGCCGCCGACTTACTGCCCCAGCAGCCCTTGAGCCGCCGCCTGCCGCAAGGCCTCAGACAAGCGGTCAGCAGCGGCCATCTCTTGTTCCTTGAGCTCTTGTCTGCATTTCTTGTAAGCAGCGATGCACGTGCCCCTACCGGTCTTGCCGACGCACCAGCGGCCTTTGACGCAGTTCTTGCGGGCGTCACGGCGGGCGTTATAGCGGGCGCGAGGCACAGTCAAGTCAGAGAGCAGGACGGTAATCAATTCACGTCCGTCCCAAGTAGCTTCCACTGGCTTGCCGTTTTCCAGGAAGCGGGCCACCCAGCCTCGTGAAGTAGGTCGCAGGGACAACAGCCGGTCGACGCCGTTGGTAAGGCGGTTGAGCAGACGGATGGCCGCTTGCCGTACTTCTGGTGGCACTTTGGCCAAGCTGGGATCCACAGAGAACACAGAGTCAAGCCTCTGGAGCAGTCGAGTAAAGCTGGAGAACATATGCAGACGACAAGCGCTGCCACTATCGTGCCACAGCGGCTTGGGCTGTGGCGCAGCGTCCAGGGATCCACGATATCGACAGCAGCCAACGTGGCGTACAACTTTCCAAAAATAAGATCTGCACTATTTACGGCAGTTGTACGCCAATGCAACAGCTGGATCCCTGGCCAAGGATCCGATTGCTGTCGACACAGCCACGCCACTTCCAGAAAAAATCTTGCACAGGCTGTTGACAGTAGCGGTGGTCATTGGTACGATAGGAGTGTAGTCGATGGAGTCAATCATATGGATAAAGTTTTCTACCCAGATCGCACGCGCACTGAAACTGCGGCTTTCTGCCGTGAAGGGCAAATATTTTTCGAGACCACAGTGCGTCGCAAGCTTATCGACCGTGTTCTCTGCCCTGACTTGGACGCCGAAGAAGCGCTCGATATTTATGAAGAAGGGCAAGCCTTCTTCGAGTCTGTAATGCGGCGCAAGTAACCAGAAGCGTACAACACGGGATCCACCGGATCCCCGCTGCCGCCCCACAGCGTTAGCGAGAGGATTAGTACACAGCTAGTAGTCAAAAGAGGAAGCCATGCCTGGACGTTTCAAAACCAGCCCAAATCACATCATTGGGCTGCCTTATGCAAAGATCGCAGATTACCCAGATGACTGTCCAATCGCCCAGTCTCCAGACGGGAAGCAGCAGGTCTATAAAGGGATCCGCAAAGTCTATCTGGTGACCAACGGCATCGTGACAGATTTCTTTGATTGGGAAATCTTGGGCAATCAGTATCGCCATATCCAAAAACAAGCTCAACGAGCTTGGGGCATGACTTGGCCGATCTAATTGCCGACAACAACACGGGATCCAGTTGGATCCCCGCTGCCACCCCACAGCGACAGAGAGGGGATCCCACATGTGTAGTCAAAAGGAGGGTACTATGACAGGTCTGTACATCAAAAAACCTGGATTGATCGGCAGGTATTATAAAGATGTTGCCGACTATCCAAGCGCTCGTCCGATTGTCCAATCCCCAGACGGGATGGCAGTCTACAAAGGCTTTCGCAAAGTCTTCTTGGTCTCTGGCGGTATCGTTGTAGACTTCTATGAATGGAAGCCTTCTGGGGATCAGTACCGCCGCGTTCAGAAGAAAGCCCAAGCTGCTTGGGGATTGATTTGGCCGATCTAGCCGCCACAACCACAAAGGGATCCCACTTGGGATCCCTGCTACCACCCCACAGCGTTAGCGAGGGGATCCCATGCACAGTCAATGGAGGTAGCCATGGAAGAGTTGTTGAAAGTTCTCACAGAGATCCGCGACCTGCTGGCACAGCAGCAGGCGCAAGAGAAGCTGGGGTTCGGGCCAGCGCCTTCTCCCGCCACGATCTTCATCAACCGCTCTCACGGCGGCGTCTGGTATCGATTGGAGAACGGCAGCCCGGTCGTCATACCGGAGCCGGCCCTCACCTGCCGATTGCAACAGATCTCGTTTGAAACTGTCTCCCGCCGAGACAAAGAGACTTCCAAGCTGCATATCAAAGTTATGGCTGACCGGCCCTACATCTTGGAGGCCGGTGGCACCACGCAGTTCTCCCGCAGTCTTTTGGCTGCACTCGCTGTCTTTTCGCCCGGAGCACTACACAACAAGGTCGTCACCATCCAGCCGGTGCCTGGAGATGACGACAGCGTGCTGTTCTGCCGGCTCTTTGTTAACGGCGAGCTGGTGCGGGCAGCAGAAGTTCCGCCTGCGGGCAACTCAGAAGCTTGGCGGGCCATAGCCAAGCGAGCGCTGGCAGCGGTCAACGGGCAGTAAGCACAATAGCAGCGCGATAAGACAACAAGGGATCCAGGACTGGATCCCTTGTCGCTTTTGGTTGGTAGCGCACGCACGTGGAGCCGCTGGTGTGGTTGCCGCTATTCTTCACCAAAACCGCCATCCCAGAGCCAATGGGGGATCCCTTCGTCTTTCGGAGTCGGCCGCGACTTCTTGGATCCTTTCTTCCGAGGCTTGTCGGCAATCCTGGCATCTTTCCACTGGGGGTAGGGCCGCGTCAGAGGTTGCGGGGGATCCGACAAAGGCGGACGAGTCTTGATGTTTTCCATCTCTTCCAGGCGCTTGAAGACCTGCACAAACTGTCGCTCTGTCAGTCGACCTCGCTTCAGATCGGCCGGTGGAATCCCCGATGCCTCTGAAATCATTTGCTGAGCCTGCCACTCCTCGAGCCCCAGATCTCGGCAAGCGCCTTGAAGTAGATCCCATGCTTGCTCTGTAACCAGCTTGCTGTCTTCTGCCTCTACGGGAGGGAAAGAGAGAGTGGATCCTCGACGACGGTACTCCTCCAGCCACACCATGACTTCTTGGTACTGCTTCCAAGTCAGCGATGTGCGGCCAAGCCGGCACACAGGGATCCCTGTGGCCCGGGCAATGAACCGCAGCATCTGGATGGGATGCATCCGAGTTTTTCGGCAGGCGATATCCAGGGCCTGCCAGTCCTGCTCGGTGATGCAAGCGCTGTCGGTCGTGGGCAGATAAGTGGCGTTCACGATGTCGACTCCAGTTGTTCCAGTTGCTCGATAACTTGTAAGTACTGTTGCCAAGTCAGTCGAGAAGGATCCAGTTCGTTTGGTGGGATCCCTGTTGCCCCTGCGATCACCTCCTGCGCTTCTTCTGGACTCAAATTCAATTCCAAGCAGGTATCCAGAAGATTATACCAAGCTTGTTGCGTAATCAGATCGTTATCGCCTTCTGCGTCGAGATCCGCTGGCTGAGTCAGGGTCAGAGTGGGTTGGTCTGGCACGAGGGATCCCTTCATTGCCAGCCAGTCTTTGGGTACGTGCCGGCGGATCCCGCCAACCCGGACAACTGCCACCCGATGGGCTTCTTGCTCCAGTTTTGCTTCTTTCCCACGCAAGGACACCGGCACGGGATCCCGATCCAGGAAACGCACCTGTTGGCCAGCAACGCTTGCATTACGCTTTTGCAGATTCGAGGATGTTGTGCTGCCCATAAGCTGCTGCTGTAGTGGTGACGCGCGCATGAAACAAAAGAGAGAGGGATCCTTCCACCCCTCCCTCCATGCCCATCATGCGGACACAAGTGTAGCACAAGCCAATTGGATCCAAATACAGGGCAGATGCAGCAACGGGGGATCCCTGTTGGTGACACCCGCCCGCACGCGTGATAAAAAAGAGAGAAGGGAGGTCGACGTTCCCTCCCTTCCTCAAGACAAAACTATGTCAAACACAATCTTAACCCAAAGAACACCCAACGGCAAGACCCAAGAACAAACTTTACCCACCCTTGACGAACTGCGGCGGTGGGCAGAGGCAGAACGCGAAGGATCCGCTATCGACCCGGACGTCTGGGCCGAGAACGTCGAGATGGTGCTGCCTGGAGGGCGAGCACCATATGAATTTTTGGGAGAGGTGATCGAGCGTCGGCAGCGGGTGAAGAACTACATCACAGTCGAATCGGCCAGGCTGATCCTACGCTACGCCCACCTGGAGCACGGCTACTGGATGATCTACGGCGAAGAGGGAGATGTACCCTACGCCAAGCCGTATCGGCCCAGAATCAACCAGGACGGCAAAGTAATCAAATATGAGAACCCGCCTGGGCTGCCGGCGACGCCCGTGCTGCCTTGGATGCCAGGCGTAAGCTGGGCCAGAGTCAAGGCGGATCCACGGATCCCTGTGGCTGTGGTCGAAGGCGCCAAGAAGGCTATGTCGTTGATCTCTTTCAGGCTTCCTGCCGTAGGGATCCGCGGCATCACCCAGTGGCACGCCAAAGACGAGAAGGATCCCTGGCCAGTGCTGGTGGAGCTGGCCCGCGGTGGACGAGTGATCTATCTGTTCCCCGACCAAGACCAGAAGGTGCGGACGCGGTCGGACGTCTACCGCCAGAACCTGAAGCTGGGCGTTGCTTTGGAGCGCTGTGGCGCCCGTGTGCGGCTGGTGGAATGGGATCCAAAGCTGGGCAAGGGGATCGACGATGTGCTGGCCAGGCTGGGGCCGCGAGCGATGGAGTGGCTGGAAGAAGCAGTGGCCAATGCCCGTGGGATCCGCGAGCTGCGTCGCGCTGCTGACGTGGCCCAAGCGCGGCGGGTGGTGCTGTCGGATCTGGGAGACGAGCGGCAAGTGGTGCGCGGGTTCCTGCCGCAAGTAGAACTGAGAGCTGGCGAGATCCTGGCTCTGGACGCGCCGATGGGCACAGGCAAGACGACACGGATTGGGGAGATGGCCCGCCAATGGATCGCCGAAGGAGGGCAGGTGGCCGTGTTCTCGCCCTTGAACTCACTGGGACAGCAGACGGCAGAACGTTGGGATCTGCCTCACGTCCACGACTATTCTCCGCGGCAGGCTAACATCCTGCGGGCGGACGTGACGGCGCGCGGGGGCGTGATCGCTTGCATCAACTCGATTGAACGAGTGGTGCAGGCGCTGGATCCCCAGCGGAAGCTGTTGGTGGTCATCGATGAGGCCAACCAGACGCTGCTGGACGCGACCGAGGGCGGCACGTTGAAAGGCAAGTGGGCGCCCAAGCTGCGGGAGTTCACCGGTTTGCTGCAGCGAGCCAGCACAGTGATTCTGTCTGAGCATCTGCTGAGGCGGGACACGGTGGCGCTGGTGGATGCGCTGATGGGGATGCCGGTGCGCTGGCTGCGGTACACCAAGTGGGGATCCCCGTGGCCAGTGCGGCTGTACGACGATCCTGATGCCAACGGTCTGCGGGCAGACGTGGTGGAGCGGTTGCAGGCGGGAGCGCGGGTGCTGCTGCTGTCCACGTCGCAGCGGGAGTGCGCGCGGTGGGAGCTGTGGGCACAAGAACACGGGATCCGACACGCGCGCATCGATGGGGAGACCAATGAGAACGGGATGTTTGCCGACTTCTTCAGGGATCCAAACGCCTGGCTGCAGAAAGAACAACCGCAACTGCTGGTCACCAGCCCCAGCGTCAAGACGGGCGTGTCTATCGAGATCGCCTACTTCGATCTGGTGGCGGGAGTGTTCCCGGCGCTGGACTCCACCACAGCACTGCAGATGCTTGGCCGGTACCGGCCGACAGTGGAGCGGTGGGTGTGGAGGTCGGTGTACGTACCACCAGAGCCTGATGACCAGGCCAACCGGTTGCGGGTGTTTGCGGCGCTGCGGGACGAACTGAAGGTGTTCAAAGGGGATCCAAAGGCGCTGGAGAATCCATGGATGCGGTATTACGTGGCCACGCGGGCGCGGCGGTGGGCTGAGAAGATCGCTGCACGCGAATCGCTGGTGTGGCTGCTGGAGCACGGCGGGCACCGAGTTGAGCGTGTGACACGGGATCCCGAGGTACGTAAAGCGATTGGATCCCTGTGGGGCGACTATACCGAGCGGGTGGAATGGGCCTGGGCTGTGCAGCAGGCTCAGGTGGAGACGAATGAAGACGTGGAATGGGCGCGGGAGACCTTGGACTCGCTGGATGCCAGCACGACAGCACGACTGGCTGCTCACAAGATCTTAGTGCAAGACGAGTTCCCGGAGGCGCGATGGGACACACCAGAACTGTGGCTGGCCCACCGGCAGTACAAAGGCAAGGCGCGGCGCGTGGTTGAAGGAGCAGCGGATAAAGAGACGCGGCAAACAGCGATGGACGAAGACGCAAGAAAGGTGCTAGCCGGGGAAATGACGCCCGTTCATCGGCTGCCGCGGAAGCACGCTGACTATGCGCTGGCCAAGGTGTTCTTGCCGCTAGTGATGCCGATAATTGAGGCAGGACGAGTGGATCCCATGGGCGGGGCTGAGGCCAGGGTGGTTGAGGTTGCATGGAAGCACGAACGCATGATGGCCCGCTACTGGGGGATCCATCTCAAGAAGAAGGACTCGGTGACCTCGATTGTCAACCGGATCTTGCGTAAGTTTGGGGTGACACCGCGGAGGGATCGGTTGGTTACTGTCTCCCCCAGGGTGCGGCTGTGGACGTACACGTTGTGGATCCAGCCGGAATTCCTGGAGCTACTGGAAGCTTACTGGCAGGGCCGGCAACAGTCGGGCAAGTGGAAGGCAGAACCAGGATGGGATCCGATCCCTGAGGCGTTCTATCGCCTGCCAAGGCTGCCGGCATACACTCCGCCAGTACACGGTCCGCCGACGTAGACGGAAGACAACGGCATGACGACAGCGCCCACCGCAAGGTGGGCTTAGGTGGTTTGGGCGCTGGATGGGTTGGCAGTGGTTTTGGGCCGGTTGCTGCGCAGTTTTGTGGGTTCAGTGGCCTTGGATCCCTCATTGAGGCGGCTGCAATTGGCGTGGTAGACGGTGGCGCCCCCGTCCACACGCTGGTAATTGGCGTTGAATAGGGTGGATCTGGGGTGGATCTGGGGTGTAGGCGTACAACTTTCCTAAAATAGGATCCACCTTATTTACGACACCTGTACGCACCACCCTCGACTTGCTATATCGCTACGCGACGCTGTCGCGACCGACCAAGCATCACCATGGCGCAGAAGGGATCCTCTGCTACGCAGCGGCCCAGGCCGGTGGCAGGGATCCCTTGCGCACAACAAGACTGTCTGTGCTTGCTTGTGGCAAATCGTTGTTGTATGTGCCACAATTGCGACAGTGATAGGCTGCAAAAGATATGGCAGTCAGATTCGACAGATTTAACCTTGTCTCCCGGCGTGCCGAGCGGACACCCGAGGGGTATTTGCGCTGCGACGCCACTGCAGCGCGGGTTGGAGTCCTGGAATACCCACAGCCAGATGGCCGCGTGGTACGGGAGTACCGTCCGCCAGAAGAAGCGTCGGATCCCAAGTCGTTGGCCACGTTCGGTGGCAAGGCGGTGACTCTGGAACATCCGCCTGAGATGCTGAACGCGGAGAACACCCGCGAGTATGCGGTCGGGTTCACGGGGACAGAAGTGGTCTATGACCAAGGGTTCGTGCGGGTAGTCGTGACCCTCACCGACCAAGGGGCCATCGACGCTGTCTTGCGGGGCGACGCTGTGGAAGTGTCGGCAGGGTACGAAGTCGATTTAGACCCGACCCCTGGAGTCGCGCCGGACGGGCAACCCTACGACGCCGTCCAGCGCAACATCCGCTGCAATCATTTGGCTGTAACCCGTCGCGGACGGGCTGGCCCAGAAGTTCGTCTACACTTAGACAGGAAGGAGACTATGGCACAACTAACCCTAGACAACGCTGTGTTCGAGGTTCCGGAAGGGGTGGCAGCAGCAGTGGCCACCCACTTGCGTGCTCGCCGCCGGGATCAAGAAGAAGAAAAAGAGAAAAAACTCGGGGAAATCCTAGAAGGGATGGGATCCCGACTGGAGCGACTGGAGGCTTGCTCCGAAAAATGGAAGCAAGACCAAGAAGGGATCCAACAGCAGATAGCCCAAGTTCTGTCAGTGCTGGAGCAATTACTGCAGAAGCTGGAAGCCATGCTGCCTGCAGAAACTCCAGAAGAGCCTGCGTCCAGCGACAGCAAAGAAGGATCCCCAGAGGAGCCGTCGACAGCATCCCTTGATTCTCTGGTTGAGGAGCGCTTCCGAGTGGTTGCTGCTGCCCGCCAGATCCTGGGAGATAGCTATGACTGGCGAGGGAAGTCAACCGAAGAGATCCGGTTGGATGCTTTGCGCTCAGCGGGGATCCAAACCGAAGGCCACACCCCTGACTACCTGCGCGCCCGCTTTGACGCGCTGGTGGAAGCGGCTGGATCCAACGCCCTGCGTTCGGCCCTAGACTCGCTGCCGGCGACCACGGGCAGTTTGTTGCAGCTGCGCCCGCCGTCTAGTCCGGCCCGCTTTGCATACCAGAAGTAAAAGGAGGGATCCATGCAGACCACTTATCCGTTGAAACTAGAGATCGGCTTTCCAGGGCTCGTTATCCACACTCTGCGACGGGTGTCGGGCGTCTACGAGGGTCAGCGCCGCGCCCATCGAGTACAGTTGACTCCGGTCGAAAACGCACCCGAGTATCGAGTTGATGTAGCCTATCGCGGCCAAAGTTACACTTTGGTTCCGCCTCCCAACAGCCAACCAGTGCAAGGACTGATAGCTGCCCTTGGAGGATCTCCCCTGTTTGGCAAGCTACTGGCTTACGAGGACAACGGTACTGTCGTCCTCGAGTCTCGCCATCCTGGCACCTACTACCAGTTTACGGTCGCTCCGACTGGGTACACTGCCACTGTCCTGCAGGCTGCCAGTGACGGGGATCCCCTGCTTCCTGGCGTAGTTGTTTCCCAAATAGGTAGCGGGTTTGTACTGGGTGGCAGCCAGCCGGCAGGGATTGCGCTGCGCGACCACGTGTACGGCCACACCCGCGAGCACGTTGTGGGCGTGGGAGACGTTGGGGATCCCTATGTGCGTCCAGGTCGTCATATTGACGTGCTGCAGCAGGGTGAAGTTTGGGGATCCTTGGCTCTTGGGGCGACGCCGTCTGTTGGATCCCAGGCGCGCTACCAAACGGCCACTGGTCTGCTGACCACGGCAACTGGCTCCGGAACGGCTGTCTTACCTGGAGGCGTGTTCCGCAGTGGAGCGGTTGTTCTCGAGACTGGCGAGCGAATCGCTCGTGTGTCGTTGTTTGTCTAATGCGGAGGAGAGATGCTTACGGGACTGATACAGCAGGCGTTGCGGTACGTGGTGCCCCAGCTGGAGCGCACCGAGTACCCTGCCTACAAATTTTACGAGCAGTTTATCCCTATCGACGACCGGCCTATGCCTGGCATCGAGACGGTGACCTACCAGCGGATTACCCACTATGGTGTGTGGACTCCGCTGGGATCCAACGCCAACGCGCTGGAGCCCAGCGACTTTCGCCTGGAGACTGTGTCCTACGGAGCCGAGTACTTCCAGGCCAAGTTCACCTACACCCAGGTGGAGATCGACCGGATTGAGTTCGCCAACCAAAACCAAGCGTACGGCCTGGTGCTGAACCTAACCCAAGAGAAGTACAACGCGGTCCTAGAGGGCTATAAACAGCTGGTCGACGACGTCTTTGCTGTGGGTCGGCCCGCCAGCAACATCTTCGGGATCCTGACTCATCCCGACGTCTCTCGTCTGGTGTCCCCGTCGCCTATCACTTTTGACAACGATCCCGACACTAACCTGGCCATCTTGGCCCGCGGGGCGCTGTCGATTGTGCAGGCGACGAGAGAAGTCGAATACCCCGACCGGCTGATCCTGCCCACGTCTGTGTTCAACGTGGTGCTGCAGCAGCGCCTCGGTTCCAGCTCCGACACCACTGTCTTGGAGCACTTCTTGCGGGTTAACCCCTGGATTCGCGGCGTGGACACCAGCCCTCGTCTGGAGAACGCTGGCTTGAACGGCGGTCGGGTAGCCATCTACTACCGGTACGACTCGAACAAGATAGTAGGGATCATCCCAAAGCCCCTGACCGTACTGCCGCCTCAACAAGTGGCTCACGGGTTCGAAGTGTATTGTCACGCCCAGATCAGCGGCGTGCACGTCCGTCGTCCTGGATCAGTGTTAATCATGGAAGGTGTCTAATGGCAGTCAAAGCAGCAGAACAACAAGCAACGTTGTTAATCTCCAACCGTATTGCAGTTGTCTATGATCCCGACCGCGAGCAATTGCGGCCGCTGGCCGGACGCCGCTCCTTGCGCTCGTTCTCCGTGTCGTGGTTCACTCGACAAGGGCGGGAGCCGGCGACCGACGAGATCCGGTTTGAGCCAGGCGTGAACTGGATCCCTGGTCAGACCTGGGAGGAGATCAAGAAGCTGGATCCCGTGCAGCAAAGGCTGCAAGTGGGAGCGTTGCGGCCTTTCCAGCCGCGTGAAGTGGGTGAATCAGAGTCGACCACCCGCTACTCTGAAGAAGACGCCAAAGTCCTGGTCGACAACACCTGGGATCTGGTGCGGCTGGACAACTGGTTCCGCACCGAGCGCCGACCGTCAGTCCAGAATTACATCCAGGCCAGGATCGAGGCAGTGCGCATGGGCCGCGTGTAATATGTCTGTCACACCAGCGTTACTTAAAGCAAAATATCCCTGGCTGGCGGGGCAAGACGATGCTCGCCTGTCTTTGTTCTTGTCCAGCGCGGCAACGCAATTGGATCCCTATGTCTATGGGGAGCAACTGGATCGTGCCGTAGAGTTGTGGGTGTTGTGCCAGTTGGTGCAGTCTACTCCAGAGTTGCGTAGCCAACTGGCGACAGCCAGCGAGTCTATCTCCGCCCAAGGTCGTTCGGTCTCGGTAAGCTACGGGGATCGCCGCAGCGGAGACACTCGCGGTAATTGGTTCTGCGACGAATTCGAGGCGCTGACCAGGGCTCTGACGGCAGGCGGCCTCGTGATTTGACCGCTGCTCAACACGCGGCTAACTGCCGACCAAATACGGTCGGCCACTTCTGTTTTGGATCCATCTCCGCCCTCCAAGGTAATGAACAGACTGTTCGCCACGGGATCCTTCCTTCATCCAGCCGAGCACGGGTTCAGTCCTGTGGTATCGGGCGCAATCAACGCGAACTTCGGCGCAATCGTGAAGAGTACCGTCTGTGAGGCTTCCACAATCTGCACTCCACTAAACGCCTGCCAGTACTCCAATCGGCCCGTAGCGTTTCTGGGGGTGGAGTTCCCTCCCGCCACTACAAAAGCGTGGGTATACACCAGGTTGGCGCCCGTGCGCGACAGAGAGACTGGTGTACAGGTGACCACTCGTTGTGTAGCGTTGTAGACAGCACTCGGGTAAGTGAACGACACCCTGCTGTACCCCGACACATTCAGCTCGTGCTTCGCCCACACCCGCAACGGGTCGCAGCCGTTCATCTGCTGTTCGGTGTACGTCGCGCTGCCGTCGTCGGTGATGGTGATAGCGGATCCCGTGGGCGTGGTGGCAATCCGGAACGTGGTAGTATTGACCACCTCCACCACGTAGTAGGTAGTGGTGGTATTGAGCGGTGCCGGCGGGGATCCAGAGAACCGGATCCGATTGCCCAGGACAAGGTTATGCCCGCCGGATACAACGACATCAGCACTGTTGGCAGTGAACGTAGTCGTGCCCGTAGTCGGCACGAAGTTAGCCAGGCAGTGATATCTGGTGCCGGCGTGGAAGCTGTCGAATAGGTGTAACAGAGATTCGAGTGCTAGTTGCATATTGCCTCCTTAGTTTGAGCAAGGGTTAAGCGGCGGCCAGTCGCCGTCGGCTGGCGCTAGTTGGATGGCGTCGAGAAGGATTTCGCCCCATTCCCCTGAGTAACCGATCCAAGCGCTTATACTAAGTTCATCAAAGGGTTCTACCCAGGAAGGAATAACCAGTTCTCTAGTAACATACCCGGTCGTCGGTGAAACATCGAAGTAATCTATTTCTTCGTAACTTCCTTCCAGGATACTATAGACACGGATCCCTCCATTTCTTGTTGCTTTATATACCAGCCGAAGTCGCAGCGGACGCTCCCAGTCAAGGTTTTCCGAAAGAACGCTAAATTTGACAGCGCATGACCCAAACTCCGAGGTCACTGCATAGCAAGAGCTAGCTTCGGCGTCGTATACAACATCACCGTTGTTAATCACCCCATCTTCCGCTTCCAGCGTCAGACCTTCCGCTTCTTCCTCTTCTTCGCCCGTGATTTCATAGGTCGCGTCCGCGGCCAACCCCAGCCAGGCTTCAGAGATCCCAAGCCACCCCGCTCCTACGCCCGGGTGAGAGCCGTCCGCTTCACTCACACCGATCCCTATTATCACAGATGCTGCGGGAGCCGACACAGCGTGCTCTATCTCCACCGCCATACCCAGCCAGGGATCCCCGGGGATGATCGACACCTCGCTTGTCTTCATCTCGCACCCGATCCCTACCTGTGGGAAGCGGGTGGGGCTTACAGTGATCAGAGGAATAAAACTTGGGATCGTGCCTGGCGGGAACAGTCCTGGAGCAGATTCGTCTGGCGGGATCGTGCCCGGCGGGAACATGCCAGGCGGGAACGCATCTGAAGGGATCGTGTTTGGCCGACCCGCCAGGATCCCTGTGGCCTCGAACTCCACCCCTTGGCCGGTGCCCCGTAAAGTCTCGCCTACTAGCCAGAACACCTCGTTCCCGATCCTGGCCAGCGTCCAAGGGCGTGGATCCCCTAGCCACTCGGGCGGTGGCGGCATCTTGATGCGGCGGGCAAAAGCTCTGCCTGTGATCTCAATCGCTGTCCATCTGGCCGCTGCTCGCAGCGTATAGATAATCTTCTCACGTAAAACTTTTATCCGTAGCTCCAAGCCCAAGGATCCCGGCTGTTCGTCCACTGTGACGCTCAGCCAGGGAACGGTCAGATAGACCGGCGGACCAGTGAACCCAGCTGCACTCACTTCTTCTGATAGTGCTTCGGCAATCCTCTCGATTACAGGCAGATTGGGCGGTTCATCTGGTTCGACAGACTCAGGCGCAGGTGCAGGTGTGAGTGTAGGTGGATTCCAAAATTGTTCTACCCAGTCAGGAAACTGAATCTGTTGATTCGGAAGAATCTCAGTAACAGTCGGGAGGATTCTTATAGCTTCATTAAAAGTATCTGCATCCTGAGTGGTACCTAAAGCTCGATTAAGTAGCCGTAAGATGTACAGAGTCTTGGCTTTTTTTCGAGACCTTACTGCTCGACCCAAAAAGCTATACTCTTTGATAAAGTACGCCAGATATAGATCGTCTCCAGCGTTTGGGAAAAACCTCCATCCAGGCCAATAAATAATAGTCGTCTTCTTGGCTACTATTTCTCCCTGAACAATCTCGTTGCTGATTGTTCCGCTTCCTTGCTGTTGAAACTTCTCGCCATTTTCTTCTGTTCTCTCGTATCTCTTGTAAGTTAGAATTGCATCCCTAAACCCTCCGATTATACTGAAAGTCACTTTTAGAGAGAAAACTTCTTTGATAATGCTATAGCTTGTGCTATCAACATAGTATTGGAAGTTGGTGTACGCCGATAATATTGTATCTGTATAAGTTCTTTCACCAATAGGGTTACCGTATTCGTTAAAAACAGTTCTCGTGATCTCAATAGGCTTATAAATCTCCTCTCTTACTACTCTACCGAGAGAATCAAGGTAAGTTAATGTAATTGTGCTTCCTGATCTCGCTACAAGAACATCAGGTCTTTCATCTTCTTCGTTGGCTACTTCGCCAATCTCTTCTCCAGTCTCTTCTCTAGTCTCTTGCGCTGGCAGCTGAATTAAATAAGCCAAACTAGCTGATGCAATCACTGATCCAGGGATCTCCAGCGCCGGCCGTTGCCTTGTAAAGTCAGAGACTTGCTCCAGAGTTCGCGTCAGCGTGATCCTGGATTGTGGGCTGGCATAGCTCGCGCTTCCGCTTGGAAGAGTAAACAAAGTCGCAGGGAGACCCCACTTCAGCCTTGCTACCCAAGTTAACTCTTGTAACACTTTCACAGGGCTGGTCAGATCGGTGCTGATCTCCACTTTGTCTCCCCACGGAGCATCACCAGGGATCCTCAATGCTCTCAACAAAGACAAGGGATCATACTCCCCAAACGGGATCACCTGCCTGTGGTTTGCCGCGGCCAGCACATCTCCCACTTCCAGCTCCAACCTGGGAGCGGTGCTCCAGTCGTCGTAGTAGGCCAACAGAACGGATCCCGTAAACACCAGGTATCCAGCCACAGTTAGGCTGCAGCTTGTCCCTTGCCTCCATAGCGAGTTAGTAAGCGGATCTAGGTTGAGATCCCTGCCTACTACAGGGCGCAGTACCAACTTACCCCGCCACCAGGCCGGCGTACCCATATCCGGCTGCTCGCGGGCCAGCTCCCACGTCTCCACGTGAGGCGAGACGTCAGTGCCCCCGACAACCCATCGCCAATCGACAGAGAAATCAATCAGCATCTACGCGTCCCAAACAACCACACCACCTGGCCAAAGCACTACCTGAGCCGGAGCCCCACCTTCGGCGCGACGAGTGATAGACACTCCTGTCATCTCTTGCCCTTCAGGCGTGACGATCCGTCCTGACTCTGTAACCATGGCCGGCACCACTCGTCCTCGCTCTGCCGTCCTCTTGTGATACCGAATCACCCAACGATCCGTGCTATTCATTGATCCTCCTTAACCCTGCGTTACCAAAGCACATTTCCAGCTCCGCCAGCGTAGCCAATTCTGCCTCTAAAGGGAAACGAAAGAATACCGAGAATACTCCAGTTCGCGTACTGGGATCAGGATCACGCTGTACGTTTCCACCCGATGGCTGTCGTGGGTTCCCCTGCCAAGTCGCCTGCCAACCTCCGTCCACCGCTATCGAAATGTCGACTGTGTTGGACTGGAACCAACTTGGGTTATACCACCAATCTTCCTCGTCCAAGCGTATCTTTACCAGCACCACCGCGTGAAACGGCTCCGGGAACGGCACAGCAAACCTCCCCCGAGCCCAGAACCCCACTTGCCGATCCTGTCGCAGGCACTCTTCATAACTATAGACACTGACGAGTAGAGCATGATCCCTAAACCCCAGTCCCTGTTCCGGCCCCACCTTAGCCGAACGCACACCACCCGGAACACGCTGGGCTATATAAACCCGGGATCCCCCTGGGGCAGTGTACCACCCGGGCAGGATCCCTCGCCTTTGGCTCTCAAAGTCTTCAGTGTAGAAGTTGTCTATTGTGGCGCACAGCCCGCACCGCCGCTGCGAGTCTAGCACCACAGGAGAGTAAGCCGACAGAGAGTAAGCCGACAGAGAATAAGCCGATAGAGAATAAGCCGACGACGACCCTGCGGGATCCCAAGACAGCGTGTCCAGTAGGTAGTTCCCCGGGGATCCTGTGACCAGTAATGGCTCTCCTGGCTCAGGTTTTTGTCTTGGCAAGAGTATCCCGCTTAGCCGCTGTCCCTCGGGCGTCACTGCCATGTCCCCGCCCAGGGAGACTGCGGGAACCACCTCACCCTCATTCCTCTGTATTGCCCGAACCACCCAATCAGTCATTCGCCACCTCCAGTGCCTCGAACGCGCACCGCAGCATCACCTGCCCACCGCAGGCCATCGGGGATCCGGCTACCTTGCGGGATCCCTCGATCTCTAGCGGCGGATAAGGGATCCACACCTGGAACGTGCTGCGGCTGTCAAACCCCCAGACTTCATCCGTCAATTGGACAGGCCGGACAGTCGACTGCTGCTGGCTCCACAGAGACAACAGCCTCTCCCATTGAGCCAAAGACAACACCAGGTCAAACAGAAACTTCCAGCGCAGACGTCTCCCGCCTCCGACAATAGCGGATCCCTGGGGAGTGTACCCCAGCACCTGACGGTGAGTCTCGGGGATCGGCTGGCGTAGGTAGCCGATGCCGTTGAACTGGGCGCGTGTCAGCTCCAGGGTGACCCCGCTGTGGCTTAGTACCACTCGGTTTCCTAGCCCGTAGCCCGGAACGTACATGGATTAGCACCGCACCACCTTGTTCAGGTAGACCAGATCGAATGCCGAGCAGCGACCGGGAGGGGTAAACAGGCGGAAGTTGATGGTCAGCTCTTCTGCTGCCGGATCGATCTCTCCGCCGTCGAGAACCGGTCGGGCTGCCGGCGCGTAGAACCGCCACACCCTGCCTGAAGTGTTGATGAGCAGCGCCCCAATCTCAAACGTCGTGGTGATTGCCCCCGCCATCCGCAGCGTCGGCTGGAAGGACTGGGAGACGACCATCACCACAGTGCGGCCGATCAGGTCGTTGGTGAAGCGCACCTGTCTGGTGGTGTTGTTGGCCATGAACGACAGAGTCGCGTTCGCCGCAAACCCGTCGTTATCCCAGTTCACCCGGGTCAGCGGGATCGTCACTCCCAAGTCGTTCTTGGTGGTAATAACCAAAGGCCCGGCCAGATCCACGCCGGCACCCAGTGCGTCGGTCTCGGTTGCGGCGGGGAACCGGTAGAGCCCGTCCGACGGCACCACCGCCTCCTCCTCAAACGAGAAAGATGTCGACGTGTTGACGGCTTCGAACACACGCCCAAGAATGAACTGCATCACCTCAGGCTGGTACTGCCCCGCCCGATACATCACCGACAACTGGGGATCCTCTGAGGTGACGTATTGGTCGACAGGTACCTGGATCCCCTCGCGGTTAACTGCGGTCTGGATGCGTTCCTGGATCCCAGTAGCCAGCTTCATTTGGGCCGAAGGGATCGCAAACGCGCCTCCGTCGGGCCGACGGATGTACACCCGCTGCCCTTTGAAGGTCTCAAAGTGTTTGGTGGACATGTTCCTCTCCCAGCTAGGATAGAAGCGAGCATTAACTCACAGCCATGCTAGCCCAAAAGAGTCTCAAGAAGGTAAAGGGATCCTCTAACGGCAGTGGATCCCTGGCGGAGCCAGGGCGGCCGCCACGAAGTGGCGGATCCCTGGCGGTCACTCCACGCACGGTCACCGTCTGTGGAATCAAAACTCAATTTTTCCCGCCTTCAGGCGCCCAACTGCTGCGACTATCCAAAGAAGGAGACGATTGGACGCGACAGACACTGCAGGCGCTCGCTGTCGCCTTCCCGGAGCTGGAGGAGGAGTACGGCATTGAGAACCTGACGGTGGAGGCGCTCAAGGAATGCTTGGCGATCCTGTTTGAATCGCTAGGTGTTGGCCAGGACGAAGTCTCGCAGTGACATGCCTCCCGTGACAGGCATCCCTGGAGACGCGGGCGGCACCGACAGTGCTGCCCGCAGTAAGTCTTGCAGCTTACCCAGTCCCGCCACGATCCGCCCGTCGTTGAACCCAGGCGGAGGCTGCTGTCTGTCCACCACCTTGACCGACTCGGCGCTGGTCAAGACAGTACCCGGTGCACTGAGGCGGATCCACTCGGTGGTAGCGTTTGGCGTGCCGTCTGGGTTGTCACCCACCTGGAGTAGATCTCCGGCCTTGAACGGGCCGCCGCGGGCCATAGGGATCCCTAGACGTCCGCCTGCCCCCGATGGGATCCCACTGCCGGACAGCGCGGGCGCTCCTGCGGGAGGCTTTGCTTTTGCTGTTCCGCTCTCAACTTCTTGTCGGATCTGAGAGTAGGTAGCCACGATCTGACGGGCGATCTCTAGTTGCTGCTGTAGGAGCGCAGCTTGCTTGGAGTTGGCGTTGATGGCCCGTTCGCGGGCCAAGGCGATCTCCAGTTCCAACACTTTCTCCTGAGCCTTTAATTCGTTCATCTTGGCCTGAAGGACCTGGGCTTCGCGCATCTTCTGCTCGCGCTGAGCCAGCAGGGCGTTGATCTCCGCTTCGCTGGCTCCGCGTTCTTTGGCTTTCTGGATCTGAGTGTCAAGCAACTGGGCTTGAGCGCTCACCAGCTCTGATGCAAGCTGGAGTTTGCTCACTTGCCCGTTCAGTGCCTGGATCTGCTGTTGTAGGACAGAGACCCGGGTGCGCTCAACCTCCAGTAGACGTTCGACGCGGACTTTCATGTCCTCGTAGACCTGGAGCAGAGGACGTATCCGTGCATTCAGATCGGCAAACCAAGGCCCTCCTTTAGAGAAATTCACCATAGACATCCGCAGAGATTCTGCCGAAGCCGAGAGCTGGTTGAAAATCCTCCGAACTCCCTCTTCAAACTGACTCGCTGCAGAGAACCCCATCGCAAACATGTCTTTTGTGCTCACACCGACGATCTCGGCCTTGGTTCTGAATTGATCGAGATCTATCCCTAGAGATTGGACTATCTCGCGGAAACCCTTAGCGAACCCGCCAAAGTCGAGCCTCAACGTCAGGAACGCTTCTCCTGCTCTGCCCAGTCCGGTCCCGATCTCCCAAGTGGCGGCAGCAGCCTGCTTGATCTGCTCAGTCGCTCTTCGTGCTTCTTCTGCTGCTCGTCGTGATTCTTCTACTACTCGTCGCTGGGCGTCAATCTGGCGGTTTAATTCAGCAGTTTGGGATCGTAGGTTTTCCAGCCTTTCTCTTTCAGCTGCGGCAGATTGTCCTTCTGCCTCCAGTTTCCTGATCAACTCAGCCGTCTGCTGGCGCTGCACCTCCAGGATCTGCCGCTGGTGCTCTAGCCGCCGCAATTCGATCTGCTCTTGCTGGGCCGCCAGCTCCGCCTGCTGAACAGCCTGTTGGGCCTGCACCCTGGCTAGCTCCTGCTCCAGGGATCCCAGTCGTCTGCGTCTCTCCTCCGATTCTCCTAGCGTCTCGTTCTGCCGTCGCAGAGCGTCGATCTGCTGCTGCAGCGCCTGGGCGCGGTAGCGGTCTGCCTCTCCCAGGGTTCGCTGTACCTCTATAGCCGCACGCGCCGAGGCCAGCTGGGCCTCCTGGGCCACCCTAACTGCGTTCAAGTAGGTCCGCTGTTGATCCAGTAGTTGGTTAAGAGAGAGCAGGGTGTTCTGCTGCTGGGCCAGAGCCTGCACCTGCTGCTGCCGCAGTTCCAGTACTCGCAGCTCGGCCTCCCGCTGTTGCTCCAGTTGCTGTCGGTTCTCGGCCAGTAGCCTTAAAGATGTCTGTAGGGAATTAGCCTGCGCCTCCAGTGTCCGCAGCCGGTCCTTATCCAGGTCACTCAGGGATCCAATAACCTGCTCCCGCGTTTTCAATGCTTGGATCTCGGCTTGGATCCCTTCCAATCGCGCCTGGACAGAACGCTGTTGCAGCTCCAGTTCCACTAGGGATCCCTGGTGGCGCAGCTCGATCAACTCGCGGGTCCTCTTCAGTTCTTCCAGTTGCTTTTGTCTCTGGATCTCTGCTGCTTGCTGTTGTAGAGCCGCCAGTCGCTGAGTGGCCTCTGTAATAGCTGTGGTGCCTTCAGCCCGCTGCGCTGCCAATCGCGCCAACTCCAGCTCTGACTGTAGGGCCTGATCCCTTAGAGATTGCGTAGCCTGGGCGACTTTAGCCTCTCGATCTGCCGCGGCCAGCGAGTCCTGGATGGCCTCTTTCCTCACTCGCAGCAGGTCTTGTTCCTGCTCAAGAGCGCGCTGGCGCTCGTTGGCAGCCAGTCGTACTTGCTCGACTTCGGCTTGCAGCTGGGTCTCTTTCTCTTTTTGGATCTGCTCAGCTAGCTTCAGCTCTTGCTTGGCGATCTCTGTCTTAACTTTCATGATCGCCTCAGCGTTGGCTTGTTCGTCTTGGAGTAGCACTTGCAGCTTCTCTTTGGCAGCATCCAAGATAGCTTGGGTGGTCTCCCTCTCAATCTTCAACTTGGCTGCCGCGATCTCTTGGGCGTTGACCAGATCGCCTTGGGCGATCTGCTGCTGCAACTCCAGCTGCTGCTCCAGAGCCTCCAAGTTAATCTGTTCTACTGTCTCTTTGTAGACCTGGGCCGCCGCCTGGGCGTCCAGCAGAGCCTGCTGCATCGAGCGCAGGCTAAGCTCTGCCTCTTCGGTGGAGCTGGCCACTTCCTGGTTGCGCTGCTCCAACCGCTCTAGAGCCTGGTTGTAGAACTCCACGTCTTTGGCCGTGAGTGCACCTTGGGCCGCCAGATTCTCTAACTTGGCGCGGAACTGCTCCAGGGATCCCTCGGCCAAGCCGCTCCCGTCCACCACACTGTCGACCAGCTTCCCGAACTCCTGGGCTAGCTGGGTGGCGGCATCCAGGGCGTCCACCTGCTGCTTGGTCAGCCCACCTCCCAGGACAGCCGCCAGGTCGATCAGCCCTTGGAAACCTTCTGCTGTGATACGCACTAGATCTGCCACCGTGTTGATAAGTGGTGGCAGGAGTTCGCCCGTTAGGCGAACAACCCAGGATCCCACCTCGGCTAGGCCCTGGACGACCACGGAGGCGAACTGCCCTAGGTCAGCCAGAAGTTGTTCGATTTTCCCCACGTCAAACCGGGCCAGCGCGTCCTGGAGCGCTGTTCCCAGCTTGCGACCGACCTGCTCCACCAGATCCACCACGAATCGGAAGGCGGTACCCAGGCGCTCGCCTACCGCGGAGGCAATCTCTCTCAGGGTCTCGCGGTTGGCCAACAGCAGGTCGTACACCCGGCGGAACCCGTCCACCAGCGGTTCCACCAGGGGTGCACCCATCAGCCGGAAGAACTCTTGCACCAGCTCCTGGATGTTGCTGGTGATCCCTGCCAGAGTCTTAGCCTGTAGCTCGTTGCCAGACAGGAACACCTGCAGTCTGGAGTTAATTTCTTCGATTGCCGTCCCCTGGGCTTTCCACTGGCGCACCTGCTCGTTGGTAATGCCCAGGGTCTTGGCCAGTTGCGAGTTGGCGTTAATAGTGCCGGACACGATGGAGTTGATCTCCTGTCTGGCTTGCGACAAAGGGATCCCGATTACACTCAGCCCTGCTGCAAACTTCACTGCTAGATCTGCTGCGTCTTGGATCCCTCCGCCCACAGTGGAGATCTGGGAGGCCAACACCTCAAACAGAGGGATCACGTCGTTGGAGGTCACCCCCGACAGCTTGAAGGTCTCCTCGCGGATGTACTCGAACGCTTTCTCGACCTCTCCTGTCAACGCCTGGATCTTCTGGAGAGGCTCGGTAATCTCGAATCCGTCGCGGAAGACCTGGCTAGTTCCTGCGATAGCAGTGGCACTGGAGAGGATCAGTCGCTCCAACTCCAAGTTCTGGGCGATGGCGCTGGAGTAGAACGCCTGCGCTGCTGCCGACAGAGCAGAGAACCCTTGCTGGGCCAGGCTCAATGCCGCCGAGACATCGGCAAGCGATTGGATCCATTTTTGCCCGCCTTTGGCTGCCCCCTCTTTGAGATCCGTCACGGCTTGCTTGAGCCGATCCAGAGCTGAGCGGGCCTCCTTCTCTTCGACGGAGACGACGATGCGTAGGTCTTTGTCCATAGCCGCAGTGCGGAAGTAACGACTCTATCGTAGCCAGAGAGCTGGCATTCGGCTGGCGTACAACTTTCCAAGAATAGAGGGATCCTACTTTAGGAAAGTTGTACGCTGACGCCTTCTACAGCTCTACCAGTCGCTTCCGCTACCACGCTAGTCGCCCAAAAAAAACAAGAACAGGGATCCGCTGCGGATCCCTGTCTCGTTCTGAGGACTAGTCGTTAGCTGGCCTGTTCCCAGTTGATGACCTGGCCAACCCGTACTTCGGGAGTGTGGCTTTCGATCACCACAGCGCCTAAACGTGGATCATAACAGGCCACCCAACGGGTGAAGTGGCATTCGTGTACCAGCCAGCCGTACAGCCAAATAGGAGCCCGACCTGCCAGAACCACACCCATCCGGGTGTCGATCCCTGCAGGTAAGTGGAGCTGGGACAAAACATCTGGGGTGGCAACTCCATCCAAGCTGATCTCAATAACCTGGAACGTAATCCCGTCAGCCTGGTGGCCGGAAGACAAGCGGAGCGTGACCATGTAGAACCTCCAATAACTACACCCCTATCGTAGCTGCTGCCACCGCTACCGTCAACATCATCGACAAAACTCTTTGGAAGCAGCGTGTTCCAGTCTGGGGCGCTCGTGCCGGACAGTAGAGCCCAGAGATCCCCAGTCTGGCGCCGCTTTGCCCAAGCGTACAACTGTCCAAAATAAGAAGAATCCTATTTTAGGAAAGTTGTACGCCGACATACGTAAGTGGGCTATAGGCCAGCCGGTTACTTCTATCACCTACCCACTCATCCGCCCAGGGGCCTCCCCAGCAATTGAATCTGCTTCCGGCGGATTAAAAGATCCCAGACATTACCGCCAAAAACAAACCACCCGTGGGATCCCACGGGTGGCAGTATTATCCAACGACGCTGCGATCAATTTAGCAGGAACGGCATCAGTAGGTACAAGTACTCTGGATCCGCATCTGTCCGCCAGAAGAGTGGCTGGTTAGGCGCAGTCAGCCACACTTCCACTGAGTCACCTGCCGCACTCAAGAACCGAGTCAGATAGCGCAAGTTGATCCCGACCTTGATCGGGGATC